>R20__coassemble_68_pt1 | contig 78746 bp, 69 predicted proteins | sample R20__metabat2_low_PE_033 | metagenome-assembled genome bin R20
TCCTTTGGAAAAGGTCGGGGCCCACTACCGTTTTGAGAACTGTTTTACAGGCGTGCCTACCTGCCGTTTTCCTCCACTGCGGTTGTGCCGCCTCCCCCCGATTCCTCATCCGTTGTTGTTATTATTCTTCTTGCTTTTACGGCATTTGCCTTTTCCCATCTGAGCCGCAGCTCCTTGTCCTTTTCGCTAAACCGACCCGATGTTGTGCAGCAGCGTATAGTGCAAAGCGCGGTGTGAGGGTCTATTTCCACGCACAGCCGCTTTGCGCCAGCCCTGCCGGGCTTAGCTGCGTTCAGGCTGTTGTGCATTCGGCACAGCTCGCAGCCGTCTTGCAGTGAGAACTTGCTCTCCATGTAGGCTTCCCCCGGTTTGAGGTTGCAAACGGCTTCCCAAACCGCCCTTTTGATAACGGATTTGCCCATCAGAAAGGCATGTCGTCGTCCGCAGTCGTACCGTATGGTTGCACCTGCTGAGTGGTTTGCGGAACGGCTTCTATCCTGTACGGCCTAATGGAGGTGAAAATGCGCTCCTTTCCGTCCTTTTGCCATCGGTTTCCCCTCAGTGAGAAAGCCACACGCACTTCCCTCCCCACGCTGAAACCAGCCAAGGCTGTGGCGGCTTTACCCACGAATTCAAGCTGCACAGGGTTGTCATACGTCTCTCCGGTTTCGTTGTTCCGTGTTGAACAGTCCAAAACTATTGTGCGCTTTACAAGCTGCGTACCCGACTTCGTGTTGATTATTTCCTCGGGCGACAAGCTTTCCAGCCGCCCTATGATTATGTTTTCCATTTTATTTAATTTTCCCAGTTGTTTAAAAAGGCGGGCTTGCCGCGCTCACGCGCGCCGAGCCCTTTGTTGTTGATACCTGAACCAAAAATACATTTTTACTTGTCAGCTTCCTTAGCCGAACTTTGGGAGAGAAACTTTGAAAAGGCATCCTTGCACCTTTCAGCCATCCAAGGGTCGGTGAAGTAGTTCATGGCCGCCCATCTTGCGTTGTCCACCTTGCGCCCGCTATCCGCAGCCACGGCCACGGCTATACGGCTCGTTATGTAGAAATACCTTCCGCCGAGTGAGCGCTTCCGCAAATCGCAACTCCTTATACGCCCGTCCACCAGCTCGATGGTGTCCCCTTGCCTGAATGACATTGGCGTGCCGTTTTCGTCCACGGCTTCCACCACGAAGGAATCCCCGTCCTTGCGAACTCCCTTTACCCCGGGTGTTTGCAACACTTCGTCCCAATTCTTTTCTCCAACTGTAACTTTCTCAATCATAGTCCCATTTTGTTTCGTTTTGCAATTTTGCTTTTTAATTTGCCCTTTATAATTCCCACCCACATGCGCCCGGTGTCGGTATCGAGTGCACTGCCTATTGCGGCTATCGTTACAAATACGGTTATTGCTGCTGTCATTGTTTCCTTGTCCCATTGTTTGAAAGGCGGCGCGGGTTTGTCCCCTGCTTGCAAAAACCAAACGCGATGCTCCTTTTGCACCGGGTTAAATCGTGTTGGTGGGGCTGCCCCCCGCGCCTTGCCTTATGTTTGTCGTCAAAACACCCCGTCCGGGCCCAGATGGCAGGTGAGTGCGTACCCTCCCGGCTCGGGCGTTATGCAGAGCCTCCTTGCCTTGGCTGACGGCGGCAGCTTTTTGCCCCATCCGCGCTCGGAGTTGAGCTTGCGTGCGAGGTAGGCGGCCTCGGCGAAGGTCAGTGTGGCGGCTATCCTCTCCCCGGGTTGCAGCCGCCGCGCTTGCCCGAGGTTTCCGTGGTGCGTGTTCATTTGCGTTTCCCTTTCCTGACTTCGCGTGCGAAGTTCCACGCCCAGAGCGCGGCCACGGCTGCGGTGATTGCGAATGCGGTCAGATACATGCGGCGTCCTCCCTTTCCTTTGTCCCGGGGATTGTGTCCGCCGTGTGGAATCCGTCTTCGGAGACGATGGTGCGGCCTTGGCGCACGTCCTTGGAGAGTCCCGCGCCCATTGCTATGCGCACCACGGTGCCGCGCGGCGTCTTGGTGAGGGACAGCACGCATGGGAGGTTGTAGACCTCGTGCCAGTTGCGCCCGTCGAGCTTGATTTTCTGTTCCATTTCCTTTTGTTTTGTCTTGTCTTGTTTGCCTTTGAAAGCGGCGCGGGAGGCGGCCAAACACACTATATAACCGGACGCACCTTTTTGCGCCCCTTTGGTTGATAATATCCGCCCCCGCGCCGTGTGTTTTTTGCGTTAGTGTTTGGTTTCCTTTTCCATTCGCGTGTGTGTTTGCTGCGCGGCTTTTGCAGCTTTCTCTTGTATGAGCCTTAGCCTTTCGACCTTTTGCTGCAATTTGAGTCTTAGCCTTTCAGCCTTTTGCTGCAATGTTTCCTTTTCCATTCGCGTGTGTGTTTTGCGTTGCGTTGGTGTTCCTTTATCCGGCTTGTTTGGAGAGTGCGTCCAGCAGGTCTTGCTTTGTCGGGTGCAGGGTGTTTTCCGGCCTTGTGCAGGGCTGCCCGGCCAGCACGTATGACGTGGCGGTCTTCCTTCCGCCCCTTGCGAAGACGGACTCTACCGTGCCGTGGCACAGCATGTTCGATTCTATGTACCAGAGCTCCTGCCCGGGGTCGTATTTCGTGTGCAGTTCCATGTTTGTGTCGTTTTTGCGTTTGCGTGTTTGTGTGTTTTGCTTGTAAAATGCCATTTTTTGGCCGTTCTTTTGCGTTTTGGCGGCGTTTCACGCCTTTCGCGGCAAGTTGTACCAGCCGTGTCGCTTTAAGCCGCCAGGCGGCGTTTTTTAAGGCGTTGCAATTGCCCCTCTATACGAGGGGTTTTTGAATACCACCACCTTCATCATCTCGTTGAACCGGTCGGCAATGCGGTCTCCGTACTTTGCACGTATGTCCCTTGCGGTAAGGTTTGTCGTGACCATAGTGAAAAGCCTGTCCCGGTATCTGTGTTCCAGCAAGTCTATGACGGGGTTCAGCACGTTGCCGTATTCCAAGACTTCCGTGGCCTCGCGCCCGATGTCTTCCAAACCGAGGCACTCTTTGGCAGCAATGCTTTCAAATTTCGCCCGGTCTTTGGCGTAATGCCGAGCTTCTTTAGCGTCCAGCACCGGGAAAGACCATTCGCGCCCTATGAGTCCGCAGTCGGCGAGGTAAGAGCATACAGACCTTGCCGCCAGCAGCATTGTAGTCTTGCCGTTGCCGCAAAGCCCGCACATCAGCACTCCGAACTTGCCTCCTACACCGACCAACGCCTCGGCCACGAGTTCGGAGTGCTTGGCGGCGAAGCCGTCGTCCACGAACTTCCGCCCTCGGAACTCCACCTCGCTCTGGTATGCCGCCAAAAGCATATCCTTGCACTGCTCCGTTGTCAAGGGCAGCTCAAAAGGCCTCCTCGTAGTCTTCCGGGCTAACAGCCGTGCTTTCAGTGCGGCCGCGTCTATCTTGAAGTTTGCCTCCAACCTCTTTTCCATATGTAAGTCCAGTTTTGTCGTTGTCGTAATTGCCCTCAAGCACTTTCGGGAAGTTGTTCGGCCTTATGAACCAGTCAAAGCACGCCGTCCAACCCTTGTCCCCACCGCCTTGTAGAAACCGAGAAGCAGCAAACTTGTCTATGGCGGTTCGCACACTTTCTCCCCCATATTCCGACAGGCGCGCCTTTGTCCTTGCCAACCTTGTGCCGCGCATATTGGCGAGTCCCGGTATTGGGGTGTTTTGGATTTTCTTGTTGAAATACTCCATCACAGCCATAGCCTCAGTCCTACCTGCCACCGCGTCGTCTCCGTCTTGCGGAGACGACAAGGATGTTTCGGAGCGCAGCGGAGAAACATCCCCCTTTGCCGCTTTTTCTGACTGCAGCTGATTAAGCTGCAGTTCTTTTAAGGCTTGAGTCTTTTCTTCCTTTTCTTTTTCTTTATATATTTCTTTTTCTTCTTTTTCCTTTGTGCGCTTTCCTTTTTCTTCTTTTGCTTTATAGCTTTCTTTTTGTTTTCCGTTCTTTTCTTCTCGATCTCGTTCCGAAGCCTTTTCCCCGCTTTTTAGAGGTGTGTATTGCTCGGGGTTTTCGCAGTCCATGTCGGCCTTGATGAACCTGAATGCCGTTTCCACAACTGCGTCCCCACCCCCAAGTTCCGAACCGTAGAAAGAGTATTCCATCGCGGCCTCGTAGACGCGCAGCCGCAAGTCGTCCGGCAGCCCCCTCAGGGCTTCCACCCATTGCCGCTTGAAAACCATTTTTTCCGCCGCAGCGGTTTTGTACGTTGTGTTGTCCATACCAAAAAGCCGTTTTTTGTCCGTTTGTTTTTGTTTTGGCGGCGTTTCGTATTCCGCGTGTGGAATTATGCCGCCCAACCATTTTCGCACCCTTAGAGGGCTTTCTTCGTCAGTAAGGAGCTTTTGAAAAGTCCAGCCTGAGCCCCCTCGCGGCAATGGCAACCGCTTTCCCACAAGCTTCCCCGGCAACCCTGCGGAAATAATCCGCATCTCCGTTAGTGCCGCTCAGGTGCAAAAGCACCACGTTTGACACTTGCGAAAGGTCGGAACGCCGCAGCCACTCCGCCGAGCTGCCTATGCTCATATGCGTACGCGCAAGGCGCAAGGCTAAGGCCGTAGGCACAACGCCCGATTCAACGTTGCGCTGCAACAGCTCGGGGCAGTAGTTGGCCTCTATCATGACTTGTGTCAGCCCCTCCACGCGCCACCGCAACGCGGCTGTGTCCGTGGCGAACAACAACCTGCCCATCTCGGGATGGCTTACCACGAAAGCCGCGCAAGGCACATCGTGTTCCACCGGCAAGGCAAGTACCCTGAAACCTCCCATACGGTAGCCTTTCATAGGTTCGGCAGCCTTGGCGAACACGGCATAGGCCGTAGCCAGCCTTTCCGTAACGTCAGGCAACGCCAACACCCTTACGCCGCACCTTAGGACATCAGGCAGGTGCTTGGCGTGGTCGCCGTGCCTGTGGCTCACAACGCAGCCCACAAGCCCGCGCAAGCTCCACCCGAGGGCTTTCTTCACCTCGGTGAAACCAACCCCGGCCTCAAGCATAAGCACCTCGCCGTTTCCCGCACGGAGCAGGTAGCAGTTACCGTCGCTTCCGCTCCCAAGCACTTCCATAACCACGCCAAGACCTCCTTTCGTTTAGTACCCAGGTTCGCCAAACAGCTCTCCCGTCTCCTTGTCAACTCCAGTCTCCGAGGCGGCTTCCGTGGAGACCTCCTCATACTCAACGGCCTCCAAATGGACTGTCTCAACTGCGTTTCCGCCATCCTCAACCACGGAGACCGCGCCGTCCGACTCCACGTCTCCCGATATGGCGTTCTGCATTTCAACGGACAGGTAGCCGTACTTGGAAAGCAGGCGCCTCACCACCGTCTTCACGGCCATATCGTTGAAGTTGCCCTCCCAGCCAACACGCTTTGCCACAAAGGGTTCGTTGGCTTTGCCCACAAGCTGTTCCACACTGGTGTTCCTACCCACGGACGGGGAATAGCGTTTTGCATAGGCGGCCATATCGCCAACGCTCATGTACAGCGTCTTTGAAAAGCCGTTCAGAAGCTCTATGTAACAGAAGTAACCCACGACCGTGTCCGACTTCTTCTCGCCGTCGAAAGCTATACAGCCGGTCAGCTTGTCAACCTTGCGCAGCTCCCCCTCGTATACCACGTCGGCGTTTATGGTTCGGTACTGCCCTGTCCTCATCGCCAGCTGTATGTAGCCCTTGTAGCCCGGCACAAAAGTCGGCGTGGGGACTTTCCGCCAGTTGCCGTCCTCGCCCTTTACGCTGTTGTTGTAAACAACGATGTAGGCGAACCCAAGTGCCTTGTTCAGCGGCAGCCGCAGCGTGGCCGCACGCAAGGCCTCCATAACCACCGCGCCCGGCTGGCAGCCCTGCAAGGCCTTGTCTCCCGCCCAGAGGTCTATCAGCGAAGCCACGAAAGCGTCCTTGTGGTCGCCCAAGGCGTTCTCAAACTGTTCTTGCACCGAGGGTGCGCCGATGACGGCTTTCAGCAGCTCCACGGGTTTCTTACCCGCTGTCTGCAACTCTTTCAAATCTTCCATTGTTTCTTTGTGTTTTTGGTTGTATAGGATGTGTTTTTCAAAAGTCTCTCTTGGTTATCCACAAGTCAGGGTAGGCCGCGTCAACCATCAGCCGTATAACCTGCGAACTCGTTTCGCAAAGCTCCGAGACGCTTTCCGCATTGTCTATGAAAATCGGTGCGTGCACTCCCTCATACAAGCATATGGCGTTTATGATTTCAAGTCCGGCGTTCACTTTCATAGCACTGTTCAGCGACGAGTAAGGCACGCCCCCAACTACGGCTTCGCATGTTTCAACTTCCCCTCCGATTATTTGGCGTTCCCAAAGCTTGAAGCGCACGTGTTCAAACAGCCCATTTATATTGCTTTCCAAGGCCTCCATCTTCGCCTTTGAGAAAGACTGTATGGAAAATTCCTCGCGTTCCAAGCCGGCAACTTCCTCGGATATTGCGGACAGCTGAGATTCCAACTCGCTTATGCGCTCCTTGTTCCTTTCCAACCGCTCCTTTCCGGCGAGGCGCTCTTTCAATGAGCTTACCTCCAAGTCAAGGGTTTCCTTGCGAGAGCGTTCCGCACTTAAATCCATAGGAGACTCGCACATCAGCTCCAGTATCCTTTCCTGTTCAACCACGTCTCTCAACGCCTTAATGTAGCCCTCGTCCGATTCAAGCTTTGCACGCCAGCCGCCCCCACTATGCGGTGCTGGGTTTTCCGAAAGCTTTCCCTCAAATTCGGATATTTCTTTTGATACCTCAGACAAGGTGAACTCCAGCTCGCCGCACCGCTGCGTCAGGTACTCCATCTCGGATTTCACCTGATTGCCTTTCCTGACGTTGGCAGAAAGGCGTTCGGACTTATCTTTATTGAAAGCCGCCTCTATTTCCAATTTGCGCCTTTTCACGCCGTCCAAGTCAAGAGCCCTGCCGCAAGTGGGGCATACAAAGTCCCCATCGCGGAAAGAAACCCCCTCGGCGCTTATTCCACGCCACTCAGCCAGCAAGGCTGCCCGCTTCGCTTTCAAGGCGGCAATATCTGAACGAGCCGCCTCCAGCTCTTTCTCCCACCTGTCCCTTGACCTTGAAAGTTCCTCTACCGCAGTGTGGATTTCAGCCGCCTTTTTTAGCTCGGCACGCTCGGCGGCTTCGGCTTCTGCCTCAAGGTCTTTCACCACGATTTTCAGGTCGTAAAGTTTAGAGACGGCTTCCCCCATCTCTTTCCTCTTGGCTTCCCCAGCCGCGCCGGCATCCGAGAGGATTTTCTCTACCTCCTCCAATTCGGCCTCCTTTGCGGCCAACTCCCTTTCAAGGGCTTCGTAATCCAAAGGCTCGGGCATCTCACGCAAACGCTCACTAATGCGCTCTGGTATGCCAACGGCCTCGGCGTTCAGGCGGCGCTTCTTTGCGGCCAACTCACGCTTGTATTCCGACCAATCCTTACCGCTCAGCCTTTTTAGCAAAGAGGCGAACTCGGGGTTGCCCTCGGCCACTTCCTCGTCGGATACTTCGCCAGCTATGCGCACAAGGATAGCCCTCTGCACGTCCGGTTTGCAATTTGGGAAAAAGGCCGGGGCGGTTATCATTCGGAAAACATTCTCGTCACAAACTCCCGAGACCTTGTTCTGGTATTCCCTTACAGAGCAGGGGACACCATTCCACAGCCTTTCCTCTTCATGGCCGGAAAACTCTTCAACCGCGCTCCCCCTGCGCTTGACCCACTTTTCGTTGAACCTGCGCAAGAGGACAACCTCCTCCCCATCCACTTCAAGGCCGGCTTCCACCTCGTGGGGCAATTTGGCGACGGCTTCCCCGTCGGGGCGGAGCGGCTTTATCCTGAAATCCTTGCGCCCCTTACTATCCTTACCAAATAGGACCCACGTGAAAGCGTCAAACAGGGTCGTCTTGCCCGAGCCGTTGCAACCTGAGACCACAGTCTCCGCTGCGCCGAACTCCACATGCAAGTCTCTCACACCTTTGAAGTTTAGCAGTCGAATTCGTTTTAAGATTACCGTTTTCATGTTTTTCACTCGTTTTTTATTTCCTGATTTTCTTTCCAACACCGGACAGCACCACCCGTGTGGCGGCCTCCTTTTCCATTTCCGAGTAGGTAGGCACACGCATTTCCAACTGCCACTCCTCCACCTCGTCGCGTTTGAAATACACCCTGCCGCCGCGCTTGTAGTAGGGTATGCTCCTTTCGCAGCACAAATGCCTCACCCGCCCCTCCGTCAAACCGAGCAACAATGCAGCCTCAGGCACGGTCAGCACGCTTTTCTGTGCCACAACCAGCAGCCGCTCTATCCTTTCAAGCCTTTCCTCAACCGTCATAGCCGAATATTTAACCCTTGCGGATTTTCCCCAACAGGGTGGAAAGCTTGCTTTTTAAAACACTCCTGACGTTGCGGCCGTCATCGCCCCGGTCGGTGTATAACACCCAAAACATAATAGCGCAGCCCAAGGCCGTCCCCCAGTGCCACCAAGCCCCATAGAAAGCCGCGCCTATGAATGTTACCGCAAACAGCGCTGCACTGCATACACAAAACACCGCGTTCTCAACAATCATCACAGCACACCCCCTTTCCATCGGCGGAGGGGAACAGCTCGTCCTCTCCCACACCATAGTTTCTCGCTATCACCTTGCACGCAAGTGCATCCGGCACCTGCCTGCCGCTCAGCCACATTTTAACCGTGGTCTCGGAACGGCAGGTCATCCTCGCCACATCCGAGATGAAAAGCTGCCCGGCTGTCGGGCGTTTTTTCGCAGTCTTGTACAATTCTTTGAAAGTCATTGTCTGTTTTGTCTTGTTAGGCACTACTCTTTTTTTATTTTTGCGCTAAAACAACAGGTGTTGCCCGCGCTCAAATTAGTATTGCGGTGCAAAGTTAGAAATAAAGTCTATACAAAACAAATTTTATGGATAAAAAATCCATCAAAACAAATAAATAATCACACAATGAACGAGGAAAGGATTATAGATAGGCTTTGTAACTATATGAAATACAAGGGTTTAAACGACAATCAGGTTACAAAGGAAGCTGGGCTTTCCAGTGGTCTAATAGGCCGTGCAAAGAAAGGATATAGTGATTTGGGGAAGAAAGCCGCAGGGAAGATTTTGACCAAATATCCAGACTTGAACAACGTTTGGCTCTTTACCGGGTCAGGAAAAATGATAAATAATCCAGAAAAAGAAGTAAGCGACAACACGGAAATCGCAACAAACGAACCCTATACGGAAAACGCACCGCTCGTACCGCTTTTGAACCTTGACTCCGTAGGAGGTTTCCACGGCACAAGCTGGGAAACGAACGAGTCGGAGTACATAGTGGCAATGGTGCCGTTCCCCGGTGCGAGGGAGGGTGATTTCCTGATGGAGGAAAGCGGCGAGTCAATGTCCCCGACAATACCGCCGGGCGCGAAAATGTTGCTGAGGAGGGTTGAGCTGTGGTATGAGTACTTTGGCTATGGAGGTGTTTTCGTGCTTGCACTGAAAGACGGTAGGCGTATCACGAAGCAAGTCCTCAAAGGCTCGGACAGGGAACACGTAACCTGCCGTTCGCACAACCCCGAACACCCTGACGAAGAGCTGCCGCGCTCAATGATAATGAGCGTATTCAAGGTTGTCAAGATACTTGTAGATAAAGGTTTTTAAACACATACGGGAATGGAAAAGGAACTGAGCCGCAGCGCAGCCTTGGCTGCACGCATGGAGAAAGCCGTGTTGGAGCTGCTTGAAAAGAACGGAGGGGAGATGAGGAGGTCGGATCTCATAAAGGCCGTACCAACAGAGTACCACCTTGACGAATGGGAAGCCGCCCTCCCTAAGGAGACAAGCGAACACCCGAGATGGCGAACGGCACTCGTATACTATTCAATAGACCTGAACAAGGCCGGGTTTATCAAGAGGAAAGACGGGATTTGGTACATCACCGACGAGGGTAGGGAAGCCCTCAAACTCCCAGCAGCCGAGGTGTACCTAAAAGCAGCCGAGGCATACCACAAGTGGGAAGAGCAGTGCGAACAGACACCCGAAACCCCGGATATGGAGGTTGACACGGGAGGGAAGCTGTCGCTCTCTGACATAAAGTCCCAAGCCAGCGACGACCGTTACAACTATATAAGGGAACGCACGCCTTACGAGTTCCAGGATTTGGTGGCCGCACTATTGAGGGCCATGGGGTACTACACGCCATTCGTAGCTCCGAAAGGCAAGGACGGAGGCGTTGACATCATCGCTTACAGCCATCCATTGGGAGCGTCGGGCGAAAGGCTGAAAGTGCAGGTCAAGCACTACGGCCCTGACAACCCCGTGACCGTGGACACCGTGCGCCAAATATCCGCAGTTGCAAAAGGGGACACCCCTATAGTGGTTACTTCCGGGCGTTTTGCAGAAACCGCAAAGACGGAAGCGAGGGTGTACAATGTGCGCTTGATAGACGGTGTGGAGTTTGAGGAGCTATGGATTTCATACTATGGGCAAATGAAAGAGGAGGATAAGGCTCTGATGCCGATAGAGCCTGTGTATTTCATAAAGCGTGAGGAGTGATGGGACAGACTGGGGTATACCAAAAGCACCTTGACTTTATTTCCTACCTGAAACGGAAAATAAAAGGGGAGGCTGTTGCGCAGTCGGAAATACAAGGCTTCCTTACGGAGGTTGCCAAAGACATTGACCGCTGCAAGGTGGACGGCCAGCCATCGCACACGCTTGAAAGGCTTTACTCGGAGGTGGGGTGGCTGCTTGAAGAAATAGGGGAGAAAAGGGTATGAGCCGCCGTAGGAACTACAACCAAGATACCATAGCTATTATGGAACGCTTTTTCGCAGCCTTGGACACTTCCCTTGAAAACAAGCTGGTCAAGAACTCCAGCACATTCTGCAACTCCAACGGCATAGACCGCCGCCACTTCTACGCACAGAGAAAAGACCTCGGCAGGGGCTTCTTTGAAGTGGGGTGGCTCGTGCCGCTGATAAGGGACTGCGGCGTGTCGGCCAACTGGCTACTCACGGGCAAAGGCACGATGTACGTGCAGTAGCCGCCAGCCATAGGGTTCACTCCGCACAACTTCCAAGCAAGTCCGGTATCAAACCTACCGCGGCTTGCTTGTTTTTGTCAAGCACCTTGGCGTACACCTGCGTGGTGGAAAGTTCGCGGTGTCCCAACAGCTTACTGACGGTGTAGATGTCCGCGCCCAAGTCAAGCATCATCACAGCGAACGTGTGCCTTGCGCAGTGAAACGTTATATCCTTGTCAATGCCGGCATTTCGCACCCACCGCCTTATGGCCGCATTGGTGGCTGACGGGGTCGGCACGCTGCCGAACACTCGGTCTCCGGCAGCCCTCCTCTCCCCGAGCAAGGCTGCCGCACGGTCGGATATGTCAAGGTACTCTTGGCCTTTCGTCTTCTTTTGGCTGAAAATAAGCCGCACATAGTTTCCCTGCATATGCACGTCGCCCCAAGCCAACCGCAATACGTCGCTGCGGCGCAAACCGGTAAGGCACGAGAAAAGGAAAGCCCGCTTCACACCTGGCATATCGCACGGAGTAGCGGCCAGCACACGCACTTCCTCTTGTGTAAGGTACATGCGCCTACTATCCTCAACCCTGAACCCCTCCACGCCGAGCGAGGGGTCTTTCCCTATCACGCCATCCCCGACGGCCTTTGACAGGCAAGCTTTCAACTTGCTGAAATACGACAGCTTTGTGCCGTGGGACAGAGGCTTGCCGCCTGCGCACTCCGTGCCGTAGCGCGACCAAGAGGACGCGCCGTTTTCAAGGTAGTCGCGAAACCCCCTCACCCATTTTGGCGTTACGTCAGCAAAGGTCAGGCCGGCGTTTCCGCAATAACGCTCCATATGGCGGAGACACGCTATCCAGTTGCCGTAGTTGCCGGTGCTTTCAACCGCCTTGCGCTCTTCGCACATCACCTTGTAGTATTCAAAAAAAAGCGTCTTGCCGGCCAAGTCGCGCACTATCCCGAACCGCCCACTTTGCACCTCCAACACCCTTTGCGCCTTTACCGCGTTGGCCAATTGCAGTGTTTGCCTGTTGCGTTCCTTGTCGGCCTTTCCCCTTTCCGGCACGAGATATAATTTTAGAAATTCGTATGACCTCCGCCCGCAAACGTATATGTCAAGGTAAAGGCTCGTACCGCCGCCGGCGAGCTTTTTCATCCTGAGCCTTACCGGCCCGCCTACCCCAGATGTCTTCATAGCAGTGTTTTTTGTTGCCCAAGCCACCCGGGTTTTCACGGGTAACAATTGGATAACACAAACTTAGCACGTTTGAGGCATACCCACAACAAGAGCCGCAGAAAAAGAGTTGTAGGCGGCACACGGCAAAAACCCCGTGTTTATGCTGCTTCTATGCTATTGCAACGGCTGCCGTATGACGCTTGCAAACTATGGTGCAAAGATGCATGCCTTTCCAAAGTTGAAAATTGCGCAAGCCACGAACCTTCGATTTCGCGGTATATCCTTATGAAGAATTGGGCGAACAATTCATTTGAAGCAGCCTTTATTTCCGCCTTGTATTTAAGGTACGTGGCGTTGCTTGTGGCCACTTTGTCCTTGTTCTTTCCCGTGCCGGTGGTTTGTTTGATATCGCCCGCTTCGGCATACGGTGGGTTGATGTATATCACGAGTTTGCGTCGGCGTTCTGGGTCTCGTATTATTTCTTGCAGGGTTTGCGGCAGCTTGGACTTCTGCGTGGGGGTGTCGAGTAGCGGGTCGTTGAGGAAGTCGAACTGGAAGACGTGAGACTCCACGAGGTTGGCGCCGTGGGCTATTCGGTCGCGCATCACGTCCACGTCGGCCTTGTCGAGGGTGGAGGCGAAGATGCGGTGCTTGTTTTCCAAGCCCACGAGCAGGTTGCCCGTGCCGGCGCAGCAGTCCCACACGTAGTGCGTGTCTTGCCAGTCGTCTCCCAGCTCGCGGGCTATGTACTCCTGCGACAGCTCCACCCAGCGGCGCGGTGTGAAGTAGCTGCCCTTGCGCTCCCTCACGTCCTGCGGCACGAGCAGCTCGCGGCGCAGCACCATGTAGTCCCAGTACTCGCGCTGCGGCGGGCGCGAGTAGAGCTTCCAGAACTCGCGGTGCGCCCGCTGGCCGTCCGTGAACTGCGCCCTCTTGGATGTGAAGAGCCCCATGGCGTCCACTTCGCGGTCCAGCTCGTAGTGGTCGGATCGCAGCAGCACGTAGAGCTTCTCTTTCAGCGTGGAGTTGTTTTCGGAGAGGATGTCGGCCAGGTAGAAGTCGGCCGCCAGTATGCCGCCTTTCTTGGCCGCTTCCCAGTCTATGGCTATGGTGGGCTGCACGGCCTGCGCCCATTTTAGGTATATGTTGATGAAGTTGTTGCGGCTTATGCGTATGTGGCTGTCGCCTATGGAGTGCTGTGTGAAGTGGTGGCGTATGAAGTGTGCCAGCTCGCGTGCGTCCTCGTCGTAGCGGTAGGTCTCCATGCCGCTGTCCGCAGCCTCGGCGGTCAGGTCCATCAGCTGGCGGAACTCCCGTGTGGAGTGGTCCGATGGCGGCACGTTCCAGTTGAAGTCGTTCTGCGCCAGGGTGCCCAGTATGGCACTGTATGGCAGGAAGGCTATTCGCCCGGCGTCGAAAGCCCCGAGGAAAGCCGGGGGCAGCATGCGCTCGTGCGGCCTTTCGCGGCCTATGGTGAGGATGAGCTGCGCCATGGCCGCGCGCAGGTCTGCCCCGGTGCCGCGCTTGGCTTCCGCCCACAGCAGTGAGACCGTCTCGCCGGGGAACAGGGGTGAGGGCGGAAGCGCCGCGCAGAAGTCTATGCGGCCGATGTTGCGCGTGGTGTCAAACTGCGGGAAGAGGTCGCGCGCCACTTCCTTCTTAAGCTGCTCTTCCAATATTTCCTTGGGGTATGCCATAGCCGTGCGGGTGTTGTGATAGGTTTGCAGCCCAAAATTAGCCTATTCCGCCCTTATTCCGCCCCTTTGGCTCGCCCGGTGGCAAAAAAGCGCGGCTGCGGGGCCGCCTATCGGCCAAACCCCTATCTTTGCGCCGTATTGAGAAACCTAAAAAGACCTAAACCATGACAAAACAGAAACGCGGCCTTCATGGGCTGTTCGACCACAAGAGGTTCATCTTTTTCCTCTTGTCCATCGCCGCCACGCTTGTGCTGTGGAACCTGCCGGCGGAATCGTTCGGCATAGAGGGGCTCACCGTGGTGCAGCAGCGGGTGATAGCCGTCTTCGCCTTCGCGGTGCTGATGTGGGTGACGGAGGCCATACCCGACTGGGCCACCTCGGTGAGCGTCATCGGCATACTGCTGCTGACCACCTCCGACAACGCCTTCAACTTCTTCAAGGAGGGGATAGGCAAGGAAGAGCTGCTGAGCCAGAACGCCCTGATGGCCTCCTTTGCTGACCCCATAATAATACTCTTCCTGGGCGGCTTCGTCCTGGCGATAGCCGCCACCAAGTCGGGCCTGGACGTGCTACTGGCCCGCACGCTGCTCAAGCCTTTCGGCAACAAGAGCGAGAACGTGCTGCTGGGCTTCATCCTCATCACGGGCTTCTTCTCCATGTTCGTATCCAACACCGCCACGGCGGCCATGATGCTCACCTTCCTCACCCCGGTGTTCAAGGCGCTGCCGCCCGAAGGCAAGGGCCGCGCAGCCCTTACGCTGTCCATACCGGTGGCGGCCAACATAGGCGGCATGGGCACGCCCATCGGCACCCCGCCCAACACCATAGCCCTGAAATACCTCAACGACCCCTCCGGGCTCGACATGGACTTGGGCTTCGGCCAGTGGATGGCTTTCATGACCCCGCTCACGGTGCTGCTCCTTTTGGCCGGATGGTGGCTGCTGAAGAAGTTCTTCCCCTTCACCAAGAAGACCATAAGCATAGAAATCACCGGCCATGTGGAGCGCAACTGGCGCTCGGCGGTGGTCTCCGCCACGTTCATAGCCACGGTGCTGATGTGGATGCTCGACAAGTTCACCGGCGTGGGGTCCAACACCGTGGCGATGATACCCATCGTGGTGTTCGCCGCCACCGGGGTGATAAACGCCAAGGATTTGGAGGAAATCAACTGGAGCGTGATATGGATGGTGGCGGGAGGCTTCGCCCTGGGCCTGGCCTTGAACGACTCCGGGCTGGCCGCCAACGCCATACGGAGCATACCGTTCGGGCGGTGGTCGCCGGTGTTCATACTCGTGGTGTCCGGGGTTATATGCTACATCCTGAGCAACTTCATCTCCAACACCGCCACGGCGGCCCTTATGATGCCCATCCTTGCCGTGGTGTGCAAGGGCATGGGCGGCTCGCTTGACAGCATCGGCGGCACCCCCACGGTGCTGATCGGCGTGGCCGTGGCCGCTTCCGCAGCCATGTGCCTGCCCATATCCACCCCGCCAAACGCCATTGCCTACTCCACGGGCTTGGTGGAGCAGAAGCAGATGGTGAAGATAGGCCTCTCCATGGGCGTGATAACTATGGTCCTGGGTTACGGCCTGCTCTACTTCATAGGCCGCAGCGGCCTGCTTTCATAGCGTGTTTCCGCAGCGGACACGCTTGTGCGCCGCTGCGGAAACCCCATCCTTCCTTGTTTGTGCTTTTGTAAAGTATTATTCCCCCCTGACGGCGGCTTTTCCAAAAGTGTAGGTTTAGACTCTTAAAAGTGCCACTTTTGACCATTAAAAGTGGCACTTTTAAGCATTAAAACAGCCACTTTTGAGACTCAAAAGCGGCACTCTTTGCAATGCATTGTAAACCAAAAGGTTACAAATGGGGCTTGGTTTGATGCCAGGTTTTGGGGTGGTAAAAATAATTTTACAGAGTCCACTACCGGACTGCCCCTTATAGTTACCCACCCCACGGCCTTGCAGCAGCTGCTTCGTGATGGTTGCGGAGGGCTTTGCAGCCTTGGCCTTTCTCGGCCGCATTGGTTTGCCACTACGGCCCGGGGCGGGTTGGCCGCAGGTGTGCCGATTTGTGTACCTTTGCAGCCCAAACACATTATATAATAATACAAGCGCTACAATATGCCATACCTGTTCACATCCGAATCAGTTTCAGAGGGCCATCCAGACAAGGTGGCCGACCAGATATCAGACGCCCTGCTCGACCAGTTCCTCGCCTACGACCCCGGCGCCCGCTGCGCCATAGAGAGCTTCGTAACCACCGGGCAGGTGGTGATAATGGGCGAGGTGCGCTCCGAGGCCTACATCGACTTGCAGAACGTGGCCCGGCAGACCATCCGCAAGATAGGCTACACCAAGTCCGAATACCAGTTTGACGGCGACTCCTGCGGCATACTCACCGCCATACACGAGCAGAGCGACGACATAAACCGCGGGGTGGACCGCGGCGGGGACGACCAAGGGGCCGGCGACCAGGGAATGATGTTCGGCTACGCCACGGCCGAGACCGAAAGCTACATGCCCGTGTCGCTCCACCTGTCGCACCTCATCATGGCCACTCTGGCCGAGATACGCAAGGAGGGCGTGGAGATGGCCTACCTCAGGCCGGACTCCAAGAGCCAGGTTACCGTGGAATACAGCGACTCGGGCGAGCCGCTGCGCATAGACACCATAGTGGTCTCGACCCAGCACGACGACTTCTGCGCTGACGAGGAAGCCATGCTGGCCCGCATCACGGCGGACGTCAAGGGCGTGTTGATGCCCCGGGTCAAGGCCAAGTGCGGCGGCAAGGTGCTGGCCCTGTTCCACGACGGCATAAAGTACTTCGTAAACCCCACGGGCAAGTTCGTCATCGGCGGCCCCCACGGCGACACCGGCCTTACCGGCCGCAAGATTATAGTGGACACCTACGGCGGCAAGGGTGCGCACGGCGGCGGTGCCTTCTCCGGCAAGGATTCCAGCAAGGTGGACCGCTCGGCGGCCTACGCTGCGCGCTACATAGCCAAGAACATGGTGGCCGCCGGGATTTCCGACGAGATCCTCATCCAGCTGAGCTACGCCATAGGTGTGGCCGAGCCGGTGAGCGTGTTCGTAGACACCTACGGGCGCTCAAAGGTGGCCCTTTCCGACGGCGAAATAGCCGCACGCATATCCAAGCTGTTCGACCTCAGGCCCGGGGCCATAGAGCGCATGCTCAGGCTGCGCCAGCCCATGTACGCGGAGACGGCGGCCTACGGCCACATGGGCCGTGAGTGCCGCACGGTGAGGAAGACCTTCACCAGCCGCTACCACGAGACACGGGAGGTGGACGTGGAGCTGTTCACGTGGGAGAAACTGGACAGGGTGGAAGAGCTGCGCAAGGCCTTCGGCCTATAACCACGGGGCATGCCGCAGCAAGACAGCTTGGGTACGGCGGCCATGGAGGCACTGCGGCCGGAAGCCACAGTCCACACAACCGAACCCGCGGCCGGGCCGGCCTATGGAGACAGCCTGCACGCAGCGTCCGCCCGCCCGGCGGACAGCGTGGTGGTGTGCGCTCCGCCGCCGGAGTCGTTCAGTGCGTCTTCGGGCGAACCGGCGGTGCTCGGAGCGTCAGACCTTGACAGCATAGCCGCGGCCCTTATGGCCGGGCACTATCGGGAGGGCGACAGCCTTTGGGCGGAAGAGCCCGGGGCGAGGGTTGACGGGCTGCCCGGCACCACGCCGCAGTACTCAGCCGGGGCGGACAGCTATGCTGTGGCGGCCTTGCTGCTGCTGGCGCTGCTGTCCATGGCCGCACTGTCGTCTTCAGGCCACTACTTGTTGGGCATTGCCAAGGCCATGGCAAGACCTCGCCGCAGCGGCCAGGCGCAGGGTGAGACCTCCGCCGAGCGGCGCACGCTATACTACTTCGGTTTGCAGACGGCGCTGCTCTGCTCGGTATTATATTATTACACAGCCGTGGAAGTGTACGGCTATCCGCTGATGGCTGGGCCGTACGAGGTGATGGGCCTCTCCGCCGCCGCTTTTGCAGGCTACTTCATACTGAAGCCGATAGCCTACGCGGCAGTGTCGTGGGTGTTCTTCCCAAATGCTGACACGGCTGGGTGGCTCCGCACTTACGGCTTCATAGTGGCGGCGGAGGGAGCGTTGCTCTTTCCGGTAGTGGCTGCCGCGGCCTTTTTCCACATAGGCGCAGTGCAGGTGGCGGCCCTGTCGGCAGCCATATTGATTGTAAGGATGTTTTTCACGGCACAAGGCCTGTACCGCGCCTTTTTCAAGGGCGGGCGCGGGGCCTTGCAGTTAATTTTGTACCTTTGCACCCTTGAAATAGCACCCATAGCTGCGCTCGCCGGCATGCTGTCGGCGGCCGCGGCCTGGCTTGAAGCAAATCCTCAATAAAAGATGATAAAGAAGATACTTGTGTCCCAGCCCAAACCCGCAAGCGAGAAGTCTCCCTACTACGACATAGAGCGCAGCTGCGGAGTGGACCTGGTGTTCAGGCCGTTCATACGAGTGGAGGGGCTCACGGCTAAGGAATTCCGCCAGCAGCGCATCAACCTCTTAGACTACACGGCGGTGGTGTTCACCTCGCGCCACGCCATAGACAACTATTTCTCACTGGCCAAGGAGATGAGGGTGGCCGTGCCTGACGAGATGAAGTACTTCTGCGTGACGGAGACCATTTCCAAGTACATACAGAAGTACGTGCAGTACCGCAAGCGCAAGGTGTTCTTCGGGGAGACCGGCAAGGTGCAGGACCTGGTGCCCGTGATGGCTCGCCACAAGGCGGAGAAATACCTCGTGCCGCTGGCCGACGTGCACAACGACGACATACGGGACATGCTCGACGCCAAGAAGCTCAACCACAAGGAGTGCGTGATGTACCGCACGGTGAGCAACGACTTCACTGAGGAGGAGGTGCGCAACTTCGACTACGACATGCTGGTGTTCTTCAGCCCCGAGGGGGTGAAGTCGCTCGTGAAAAACTTCCCCGGCTTCGACCAGGGAGACCTTCGCATAGCCACTTTCGGCCCGGCCACGGCAAAGTCTGTGGAGGAGGCCGGCCTTAGGCTTGACTTGCAGGCCCCCACGCCGGACAACCCGTCCATGACGGCAGCCCTGGCGGCATACTTGCAGGCCGAGGGGGGCAAGGCTTAGTAGGTAAAGGAAGCTTGGGATGGAGAGGGCCGTTTTCAGGAAGAGCGAAAGGCTTTGCGGAGACGCAGCCATAGCCGCCCTTTTCTCAGGCAAGTCAAAGGGCTACACCATATACCCGGTTAGGGCAGTGGCGGGCTGCGGGATGGCAGGGGCTGAGGCCCGTGTGTTGGTCAGCGTGCCAAAGCGGCGGCTGAAACTGGCTGTGGACCGCAACCGGGTGAAGCGGCAGCTGCGCGAAGCCTATCGGAAGAATAAGGGGTTGCTCGGCCCCTCGCCGGGTCTAGACCTGGCCCTGCTGTGGGTGGGCGGTAAGCCCTGCGACACGGCCGAGGTGGAAGGGAAAGTGGCTGAGCTGCTTAGGCGCGTGAGTGAAGGACTGGGCCTATGAAAGACCTGCTGCGGATCGCTGGCAAGGCTGCGGCCCGGGCGTTGGTGCTGCCCATACTTTTCTACCAAAAGTACATATCGGTGCTGACCCCGGCGGCGTGCCGCTTTACTCCAACCTGCTCGGAATACGCCCGCCAGGCCATACTGCGACACGGCGCAGCCAAGGGATTGACGCTGGCGGTGTGGAGGGTGCTGAGGTGCAACCCGTGGGGGGGATACGGCTACGACCCGGTGCCGGAGGAGTGGCCAAAAAGGAAAACAAGGAAAAAGACATAGCTATGAAGAACTTCGTGAAAGAACTTGAGTGGCGCGGAATGCTGGCGCAGATAATGCCCGGCACGGAGGAACTGCTGCAAAAGGAGATGGTTACGGCCTACCTCGGCACGGACCCCACTGCGGACTCGCTGCACATAGGACACCTCTGCGGCATAATGATGCTGCGCCACCTGCAACACTGCGGCCACAAGCCCGTGCTGCTCGTTGGCGGCGCCACCGGCATGATAGGCGACCCCTCCGGCAAGAGCCAGGAACGCAACCTGCTGGACTCGGACACGCTCTACCACAACCAGGAGTGCATAAAGGCGCAGGCGGCCAAGTTCCTCGACTTCGACTCGGCAGGCCCCAACGCCGCCGAGATGGTGAACAACTACGACTGGATGAAAGACTTCACCTTCCTCGACTTTGCCAGGACGGTGGGCAAGCACATCACGGTCAACTACATGATGGCCAAGGACAGCGTGCAGCAGCGTCTCAACGGCACTGCGCGTGACGGCCTTTCGTTTACCGAGTTCACCTACCAACTGTTGCAGGGCTACGACTTCCTGCACCTCTATCGGGAGATGGGCTGCAAGCTGCAGCTCGGCGGCAACGACCAGTGGGGCAACATGACCACCGGCACCGAGCTGATACGCCGCACGCTTGGAGGGGAGGCCGAGGCCTACGCGCTCACTTGCCCGCTGATAACGAAGGCGGACGGAAAGAAGTTCGGCAAGACGGAGACCGGCAACATATGGCTGGACAAGAAGCGCACCACGCCGTACGCTTTCTACCAGTTCTGGATAAACGTGAGCGATGCGGACGCCGAGCGCTACATAAAGATATTCACCAGCCTTGACAAGGACACTATAGACGCGCTCGTGGCTGAACACAGCCAAGACCCTGGCATGAGGGTGCTCCAAAAGCGCCTGGCGGACGAGGTTACCACCATGGTGCATTCGGCGGAAGACTTGGAAATGGCCAAGGAGGCTTCCGGCATACTCTTCGGGAAAGCCACCAAGGACAGCCTTACGAGGATAGACGAGCAGACGCTGCTCGACGTGTTCAGCGGAGTGCCGCACTACACGGTGGGACGCGATGCGCTCGGCACGCCGGCAGTGGACTTGCTCACCGGCGATGCCGCCAAGGTGTTCGCCAGCAAGGGCGAGATGCGCAAGCTCGTGCAGGGCGGCGGGGTGTCGCTCAACAAGGAAAGGCTGGAAGACTACGACCGTCCCGTGACCGGCGACGACCTCATCGGCGGCAAGTACCTCTTGGTGCAGAGGGGCAAGAAAAACTACTACCTCATAACGGTGCAGTAAGAGCGAGATGGACATCCGCCCCAAGATAAAGTACAACTGGAAGCTGCTCGCGGCCTTCGCCGTGGTGGCTTCCGGGCTTGTGGCCCTTACAGGGTCCCTGCTAATGTCGGCGGGGATTCTACTGCTGCTGTTCGTGGCCGACTACCTGATCGGCGTCTTTGCCGACAGGGGCAAATAGGGTAGGCTATGCGCAGGTTGGGAGAGCTTTACAAGCGTTGGGCGGGGGCGGAACCTGCCGTGGTTGACAGGATCGCCGCAGCCGGCAGCAACCGCGGCTACTACCGGCTACTCGGTGCCGACGGGAGTAGCGTGATAGGGGTGGTTGGCACCAATCCCGAAGAAAACCGGGCGTTCACCTACCTATCTGCCCACTTTCGGCACCACAAGTTGCCCGTGCCGGAGGTGTTGGCTGTGGATTCGGACGGACTGAGGTATTTGCAGGAAGACTTGGGAGACGCGTCCCTCTACGACATCATAAAGCCGGGGAGGGAAGCCGGCGGCAGGTACACCAGCGGGGAACGGATGCTGCTGTCGCGTGTGATGGAAGCGCTGCCGAGGATACAAGTGGAAGGCGCACGCGGCTTGGACTGGGGAAACTGCTACCCGCAGCCGGAGTTCGATATGGACAGTGTGCTCTTCGATCTCAACTATTTCAAGTACTGCTTCCTGAAACCATCGGAGATGGACTTCCACGAACTGAAGCTTGAGGCCGACTTCCGCACACTCGCCAAGCAGCTCACTGCACTGCCGCCGCAGCACTTTATGTATAGGGATTTCCAGGCACGCAATGTAATGGTGCGCGGCGGCGAATCCTTTTTCATAGATTTCCAAGGAGGGCGCAAAGGGCCGCTGTGCTACGATGTGGCCTCGTTTGTGTGGCAGTCTTCTGCCCGCTATTCGTTCAAGCTCCGCCGCGACCTCGTGGCCGCCTATTACAACTCGTTGCGACAATATGTGGAGGTGCCGCCGGTGCGGGAGTTCGCGGCCAGGCTTACACAGTTCGTACTATTCCGCCAGTTGCAGGTGCTCGGTGCATACGGCTTCCGAGGTTACTTTGAACGCAAACCGCACTTCATAGCGAGCATACCGCCTGCCATGCAGAACGTAAGGGACCTCATAGCCCTCGGCAAGGACACCCTGCCTTACCCCTATCTAATAGACACCCTGGAGCGTCTCGCAGCCTTGCCGGCTTTCTCCGTTGCAGACAAGCCGAAGGAACGCACCGACGGCTACAAGACTGCACCGGCCACGCCATACGAGCAGCACCCGCAAGACGGTCCCGCCACGTTTTCAAAGTATGACGGGAAAGGCCCGTTGAAGGTTACCGTAACAAGCTTTTCGTACCACAAGGGGCTGCCTGCGGACGACAGCGGCAATGGCGGCGGATACGTGTTCGACTGCCGCAGCACGCACAACCCCGGGCGTTACGAGCCTTACAAGAAGCTCACCGGGCTGGACGGGCCGGTGGTGAGGTTCTTGGAAGACGATGGGGAGATACTATCGTTCCTTGATAGCGTTTACAGCCTTGTGGACCACCACGTGGAGCGCTACATCCAGCGCGGTTTCACCCACTTGATGGTGTCGTTCGGTTGCACGGGCGGCCAGCACCGCAGCGTGTATTCTGCACACAGCACGGCTGCGCACATCCGCGAAAAGTACAAGGTGGAGGTGGAGGAGATACACTGCGAGCAGGGTATAAGGTGTTCCTACCCGGCGGAATAAGCGGTAAGGGTTAGAACAGCCTTACGTGGTCCGTGTGCGGCTTGATGCCGCCTATGTCCGGCAATTTCCCATAGTCTCCGTATATCATCCTTAGCAGGTGGTCGGTATTCCCCGGCGCTGGAAAGTTGCCGTCTTCAAATCGTATTTCCGTAAGTGGGAATATGTCTTCTTCCAATCTCGGGTTGTGGTACGGCATGCCGAGGCCGCTCGTTATCGTTTTTTTTCCTGGCAACTTGCAGGCCATTCGCAGCAGGGGGTGCAGCAGCCTTGTGTTGGCTCGGTACAGCAGCCTGATCTTTCGCATAGCCTTGCGGTCGTCCGTGGATGTGCGCCATATCTTGTAGGCGTGTCCCAAGGCTTTTTCAGATATTAGGTGTGCGGCCATACTCTGCCTTTCCATGGGGAATATGTCTATGTATGCGCCGCGGTACTTGAATGCCCGGTCGTAGCGGTTGGTTTCCGATATTTCAGAAGCGGTGTCGCGCACCTTTGCGTAGCAGTAGAAGTAGGCCGGGTCGGTCTCCGGCGTTTGAAGCGCCAACCCCTGCGGCAGTTCGCCGGGAAGCAGTTTGAGCAGCCTTAGGTAGTCGCTGCGCATCATCTCTATGTCAAGGTCGTCGTCCCAAGGTATGAAGCCGCCGTGCCTTGCGGCCCCTATTAGGGTGCCCGAGCTGAGCCAGTAGCTTATGCCGTGCCGCCTACATATGCCGTCCACGGCTTTGAGTATGCCGAGCATTCGCAGTTGGAGCCGGCGCAGTTGCGAGCCTTCGGGGTTGAACCTAAGGCGTAGTTCCTCGTTGGTTTTGCGGTCTATCATGGTTGTTGATCCATCCGCTTTCCCACCACGGCCATTCCCCAATTGTCCACTTCCCTTATTGTGGGCGTGTCCACGGAGTGTTCCTTTGCTATCCGTGCCACAATGTCAAGGCCGTAAGGGAAGTCTTCTGCGAAATACCGGTTGCGGAAGTCGGGCGCGAATCCGCCGGGTGCTGCCACCATAGGGCTTTTGATACCCTTGAAGGCCGGTATTGAACTTATTTTCCTTGTCAGGGAGCCGATGTCCGCGCTCTCGTAATAGTCAAGAATAGTGGGCAGGGACCCTGGGTCCATGGGTAGCGAGCGCATAAGCAGGTGCAGCTCCCTGTCCATTTCCACGAGCTTTGCGGACGCTTCGTCCGTCCAGTCCTCGTAGAACATAGGCACGCTGCCGTATGCCGTGCCGGGCTTGTGCCCGCCCCACAGCGTGTACAGGCGCGAGGTGTGCAGCAAGGGGTTGCCGTTTGACAGGCTTGCTTCGTATATCCCCGGTAGGAGTTCCACGGGTGTGCCGGTTGCCTTGGCGAGCGTTAGGGCCAGCCTTTCCGGGTCGGGGTGGTTTTTCACGGCCATGTGCAGCACTTTCTTGAACCCTTGTATGGCCACCAGTCTGCCGTATTCCAAGGTGCGTGCTATGAAAGGTGTGCGTCGGAAGCCGAAGAGGGGTTGTTCCGTTGGCAATGTCTCGTGCGCTATGAAGAAGAAACCGGTGCTGCACATCACGCTGCCCACAGCCGTTCCGCTTCCTAACCACGGCCTTATATCCCTCAGCACCTCCTCTATGGCGAAGCCCGGTAGGCAGAGCAGTACGATGTCGGCACCCGGTATGGTGTAGGCCGGGTTGTCGGATACCGATTGCAGGCGGCCGGTTGCAACGCCTCCGCCGGGCAGCGTGCATTCCACCATTCCTGCCCATTTCTCCGGTTGGCGTGTCAGCAGGCTCACCTTGAAATCCTGGTTTGTCGCGAAATACCCTGCTGCTGCGTGCCCTATGTGTCCTCCGCCGCAAACGCACACAGATGTCATTCTGCGATCCTCCCGGTTTCGTCTGAGAGTGCGGCTAACGCGTCCGCCAACCGGTCGTTGTCTTGAGTGCCGCGTATGGATATCCTTACGAAGTTGCGTCCTTCAAGGCCGTGCTTTGAGCCGCAGTCTTTTATCAGAATGTCATGGTTTTCCAAAAGGTGAAGAGCCAGCCGCTTAGCGTCCATGGGCGGCTTCACTCGGCAGAGGAAGTAGTTGGCTTGCGATGGCAGCACCTCCACGAAAGGCACCTCTGCCAGCCTTTGGGCAAACCTGCGCCTTTCTGCGGCTAATTTGGCGCAGGCTTCGGCGTAGCGGTTCTCGTACTTGTTGTATATCTGCATGTAGAACTCGGCGAACGAGTTTATGTTCCATATGCTCACATCCGCCTTTACCTTGCTTATGAGCCCTGGCTCCGCGCTCGCCACCACCCCGAGCCTCAGCCCCGGCACGCCGAACGACTTGGATATGCTTTTCACCACGGTGAGGTTGGGGTTGCCCCTAAGGATGCCGTTGTCGAGCAGCGACTCCGACGGGCCGTTGTCGCAGAAGTCCGCGAAACTCTCGTCCACTACGAGCCTCACGCCCCTTTCACGGCACCATGCGGCCAACCTTAGCGTGTCGGCCTTGGGAATATGGCTGCCCGACGGGTTGTCCGGGCTTATCAACAGCAGGGTGCCTATGTCCTTGTCGTCAAAGAAGTCCATCACCTCTTGCGCGGAGTATTGCAGGTTGGCCTGCTCCACGTCCATCCTCACGACCCTATCCGCCGGCAGCCTGTTGGGGTATTCCTCAAAGGTGGGGAATATCACTCCCCACCGCCCGGCGTCCGTCTCAGTTAGGCTCTTTATCAGTTCGGCTGCGCCGTTGCCCACGGCCACCAACTCCTGCGCCACCCCGAAGCACTTGCCGGCCAACATGGAATTAACCCCCATGCCCGATGGGTATTCCGTCAGCAGCGAATCCATGCTCGCCTTTATCTCCTCCTTCATTTCTTGAGGTGGGAAGTATGGGTTCACAAGGTAGCAGAAGTCAAGCAGTCCGCCAAAGCGCCAATACCCACCGTAGCGGCGGTTGTAGCGCGCCAGCCGTTCCTCGCCATGCGAGAAGATTGTCTCGGCGGTGTCCAGGTCTTGGATGTCGTCTATCTCGTACCACTTGCTGCGTCCCACGTCCACGGCCTTTATCCCCAGGCCGCCGATGAGCGTTATCACCCGCAGCACCTGCTCGTAGTATTCGTTCAGGCCCATGGCTTTGCTGTAAGCGTCAAGGAAGGGCACGTAGATGTTCCGCGAGAAGTTGCGGCTCAGCTTGTATGCGTTCACCGTCTTGTAGTACCGGCCGCGGTCGGCGTAGTCGAACTCCCTCTTGGATACGAAGTTTGCAATGTTGCCGTCCCCGTCTATCGTTACCATGGTGCCGTCCATCCACGGCTCGTACCTTGCCACCAAGGCTGCGTCCGGTTCCGGCGTGGCGGCCAGCATGGGCAGCATATTGTCGTCCATGGCTATGTCTGATTCCACGAGGAGCGTGTCCTCCTCTTGCAGTTCCTCCCGGGCCAGCCACAGCGAGTATATGTTGTTGGTCTTGTCGTACACGGGGTTGTCCACGTAGTTCACCGGCACCCCGTGCACGCTGTTTCCAAGGTGCCGCCTTAGGTTGCCGCCCTTGTACCCGGTAACCACCACGATGCGGCTCACCCCCACGGCTGCCAGCTGCCTTGCCAGGCGGTCTATCAGGCGTTCCCCGCCCATTTCCACCATGCATTTGGTGTTGTCCTTGGTGAGTTCGCCGAGCCTGCGCCCCATGCCGGCGGCCAAAATCAGAGCTTGCATACGCTGTCGTGTTAGTTTGTTGCTGCAAAGTTACCAAAAAAACGCCCCTCGCCTTTTGCCTCCCGGGCTTCATGGGAAAGGATGGCGGCCTTGCGCTGCCTTCCCCAGCGGTATCCGCCCGTACCGCCCCGCGCAGGCACCACCCGGTGGCAGGGTATGAACAGTGCTGCAGGGTTGCACGCCACAGCCCTGGCCACAGCCCTGGCACCGCGCGGCACCCCCACTGCGGCGGCTATTTCCGCATAGGTCGCCGTGGCCCCGAATGGTATCAGGCACACGGCCGCCCACACCCTCTTTTGGAAGTCGGTGCCAGGCGGAGCCACCTCCGCGCGGCCGCCGCCGAGGAACACCCCCACGGCTCCGGCAGCCCTTGCGTCAGCCACGGCGGAATCTCCTCCCGGGCGCATATCAGCCCCACTGTGAAACGAGGCCCGAGATATGGCACTTCCGCTCCATTCCACCTCCAAAGCCCCGAAAGGGGTGTGCGCCACGCCTTTTTCCATGCCGGGCAAAGTTACGCCTTTGTAAACAATCTTGTGAAACTATGTAAAATAAAGCCCCAAAACACTACCTTTGGCGTTGGGTTGCGCGTTGTGCCGGGCAACCTTCACCTATGGGAAACAACAAAAGACAACATAAATGCAACTGAAATGGAAGCTGTCGCAACCCACCCCGCAGGAGACCCTGGAGGCTGAGTCTTTGGCCGTAAGGCTGAGCATAAGCCCCCTGCTGGCCATGCTGCTGTGCAGGAGGGGCATAAAGACCGAGAGCGCCGCCAAGATGTTTTTCAGGCCGCAGCTGGCCGACCTTGCCAATCCCTTCCTTATGGGCGGGATGGACCAGGCCGTGGACCGCCTGAACGACGCCATGGGGCGCAAGGAGAGGATATTGGTGTGGGGAGACTACGACGTGGACGGCTGCACGGCCGTGGCGCTGGTCTACAAGTTCCTGCGCCAGTTCTACTCCAACATAGACTACTACATACCCGACCGATACCAGGACGGCTACGGGGTGAGCCGCCACGGGGTGGACTACGCCCACGCCACCGGGGTGAAGCTCGTCATAGTGCTCGACTGCGGCATAAAGGCCACCGACGGCATTGCCTACGCCAAGGAGCTGGGCATAGACTTCATCGTGTGCGACCACCATGAGCCTGACGGGGAAAACCCGCCGGCGGTGGCCATACTCAACCCCAAGAGGGAGGACGACACCTATCCGTTCAAGGACCTGTGCGGCTGCGGAGTGGGCTTCAAGTTCATGCAGGCCTTCGCCAAGAACAACGGCATTCCTTTCTCGCGCCTTACGCCCCTCTTGGACCTCGTGGCCGTAAGCATAGCGGCCGACCTCGTCTCCGTAACGGGCGAGAACCGCACCCTGGCATACCACGGGCTGCGCATTCTCAACCAAAGCCCGAGCGTGGGGCTGAAAGCCATAATAGACACCTGCGGATTGGCCGGCAGGGACATCTCCATGGGCGACATAATCTTCAAGATAGGCCCGCGCATAAACGCCTCGGGCAGGATAGAGAGCGGAAAGGAGTCCGTGGACTTGCTCGTGGAGAACGACTACCGGGCGGCCACCGAGAAGGCCAAGCACATAAACGAGTACAACGAGCAGCGCAAGGACATAGACAAGCAGATGACCGAGGAGGCCAACGGCATAGTGGCGCGGCTTGAAAAGCAGGGCGGAGGGCCTGCGATAGTGATCTACAACGAAAGCTGGAAAAAGGGAGTGGTGGGCATAGTGGCCTCGCGCATAGCCGAGATGTACTACCGGCCCACCGTGGTGCTCACACGCGACGGCGACATGGCCTCCGGCTCGGCACGCAGCGCATCGGGCTTCGACATCTACTCCGCGGTGAAGAGCTGCAGCGACATGCTAACCAACTTCGGCGGCCACACTTACGCGGCCGGCATGACGCTGAAATGGGCCGACGTGCCGCGCTTCAAGGACCGCATAATGGCATACGTCAGGGAAAACTCCGGCCGGGGCAAGCACGAACCCTCCATATCCATAGACGCCGAGATTGGCTTCAAGGAAATAACCAAGCAGCTGCACAGCGGCATAAAGCGCCTGGCGCCCTTCGGCCCGGGCAACCCAAAGCCCGTATTCTGCACCAAGGGGGTGTACGACTACGGCACGAGCAAGGTGGTGGGGCGAGACCAGGAACACATAAAGCTGGAACTGGTCGACTCGCAGTCGGGCAGCATCGTCAACGGCATCGCCTTCGGCCAGGGCACCGCAGCCAAGTACATAAAGTCAAAGCGCAGCTTCGACATAGCCTACACCATAGAGGACAACATCTACAAGCGCAGCCAGGTGCAGCTGCAGATAGAAGACATCAAGACCGCCGAGTCGGAAGAGGGGGCGCAATGAACACCGGCGGGGAGGGGCTGAGAGGGGACTCCCTGTACCTCGGCATACTGGAAAGGCACTGGGGCTACACGTCGTTCCGCAGCATACAGCTCGACATAATAAGGAGCGTGTGCGCCGGCCGCGACACACTGGGCCTCATGCCCACCGGAGGCGGCAAGTCGCTCACGTTCCAAGTGCCGGCTCTTGCCATGCCGGGTGTGTGCATGGTGGTAACCCCGCTCGTGGCGCTTATGAAAGACCAGGTGCGCTCACTGCTCTCGCGCGGCATAAGGGCCGCCTGCATACACGCCGGGATGAAGCGCAGCGAGGTCATAGCCACGCTGGAAAACGCCATCTTCGGCGGCGTGAAGCTGCTCTACGTATCCCCCGAAAGGCTCTCTTCCGAAATCTTTCTCAAAAAGCTCGGGCGCATACCCGTCTCGCTAATCACCGTGGACGAGGCCCACTGCATAAGCCAGTGGGGCTACGACTTCCGCCCGGCCTACCTTGAAATAGCACGCATAAGGGCAGTGAAGCCCGAAGCCCCCGTTTTGGCCCTCACAGCCACGGCCACGCCCGAGGTGGCCGGCGACATCATGGACAAGCTGGCTTTCAAGGATGGAAACGTCTACCGGATGAGCTTCACCAGGCCCAACCTGGCCTACATCGTGCGCACCGCCACAGACAAGGCCGCAGCCCTGGCCAACATCCTGTCCATCATCCCCGGCAGCGCCATAGTCTACACGCGGAGCCGGGCAAAGGCCAAGGAGGTGGCCGCCATGCTGGCGGACGGGGGAGTGGGGGCCACATTCTACCACGCCGGCCTGGAAACATCCGTAAAGGACGAGCGGCAGAAGCAGTGGACAAACGGAGACGTGAGGGTGATGGTGGCCACAAACGCATTCGGCATGGGCATAGACAAGCCGGACGTGAGGCTCGTGGCGCACATGGACTGCCCGGACTCCGTAGAGGCCTACTTCCAGGAAGCGGGCCGTGCCGGGCGCGACGGCCTTAAAGCCTACGCCGTGCTGCTCTACAACGACGGAGACAGGCGCAAGTTGGAAAAGCGCATAGCCGACAACTTCCCCCCGAAAGACTACATAAGGCGTGTGTACGAAGACGCGGCTTGCTACCTGCAAGTGGGGGCCGAGAGCGGGGCCGGCAGGACTTTCGCCTTCCCCATAGACGACTTCTGTTCCACTTTCAAGCACTTCCCCCTGCCGGCCGAGGCCGCACTGAGAATCCTCTCGCAGGCCGGATACGTGGATTACGAGCCTGAAGCCGACTCGCGGGCAAGGGTGCGGTTCACCCTGGGGCGCGCCGAATTGTCAATGCTGTCGGGGCTGCCGCCCGGGGAGGAAGCCGTGGCAGCGGCCCTGCTGCGCACCTACGGGGGGCTCTTCTCAGACTATTCTTACATAGACTTGGCCCTTGTGGCCCGGGCCGCAGGCATGGAGCAGGAAAAGGCCTACCTATGCCTGAAAGCCCTCGGCCACCGCAAGGTGGTACACTTCGTGCCGCAGAGCAAGGCACCCACGCTCACCTACCTCAAAGACCGCGTGCCGGCCGAGCGCATAGCCATCCCGCCGGGGGTCTACGAGGAAAGGCGCACGCAGTACGCAAGGCGGGTGAAGGCGATGGAAGCCTACGCCGGCAACGGCAGGATATGCCGCAGCCAGCAGCTCGTGAGGTATTTCGGCGAGAAAGGGGTGCGCGACTGCCACATGTGCGACGTGTGCCAAAGGCGCAGGGAGGAGAACAGCCGTGGAGACACCCTGGCCGAGGCAAAGGAGGCCATAAGGCGCCTGCTGGCCGACATGCAGCCGCACCCGCTGGCCGAGATAGCCGCCTTAGGCCGCCCGGCGGGGCAGCTCGCCGCAGCCCTCCAATACTTGGCGGACGAGGAGGAGGTGGAGGTGAGGTGCGGCAAGGCCAGGCTCCTGCACATGCTTTGACACTGCGGCTCAACCCGCAGCCATATCCCGCCCGCCCGTCGGCAACATTCCTTTTTCCCAATGCGCGGGCGTTTCCCGTATTTCCGCCATACCCCTTGCAGTACCACGGCTTGGTACAAACAATACCACGGCTTGGTACAAACGGTACCACGGCTTGGTACAAACGGTACCACGGCTTGGTACGGCCTTCCTCTCGGCTTTCCACGGACTTGCTGGGGCACCCCCGGATGACGTGCGTGGTGTGCGGGATTCTTCGCTTCGCTCAGAATGACGTGTTGTGCGCGGGATTCTTCGCTCCGCTCAGAATGACGTGTGGTGTGCACGGGATTCTCCGCTCAGAATGACGTGTGGTGTGCACGGGATTCTCCGCTCTGCTCTGAATGACGTGTGGTGCGTGGGATTCTCCGCTCCGCTCAGAATGACGTGTGGCGTGCGGGATTCTCCGCTTCGCTCTGAATGACGCGTGGTGCGTGGGACTTCTACTGCTGTGCCGATATTGGAGCTGATCACAACCAAAGGTGCTGTAGAGATGGGGCTTGCTCCGTCTTCACTCACACAAATCCCATCCGACAATACTTGGCAAGACCCTTCTCCACACCTCCGCCACGAACATAATGCAATACCTGATCCGGCTGCGTTCAAACGCAAATGCCACCCCAATCAGTCATGTTGAGCGCAGCGAAACATCCCGCCTTTATACGTACGGGATTCTTCGCTCCGCTCAGAATGACGCGTGGTGCACGGGATTCTTCACTGCGCTCTGAATGACGCGTGTCGTGCGGGATTCTTCGCTGCGCTCTGAATGACGCGTGGCGCGTAACGAGGTTTTCCGCCTATCCCGGGAATGATGGCAAGTGCGGAATGTTATTCCCCGGCCGCTTCAAAACATCGCAAGGAAGCCGCCAGACGGCAAAAATGCACCTTGTATGCGAAAAAAGCCACGCCGGGTTTGCTTAAAAAAGGAAAAAAGACATAGCTTCGCACCAAATCCCGACCGCGGGGGCGACTATCCCCGGTGCGGAAGACCTAATAACGAACAAAAACGTAAAGACATGTACAGACAGAAGACCGCCGGGCGCGGCCGTCTCTGCCGCGCCTTGGTGCTGGCGGGGTTGGCGGCGACGCCAGCTGCGCCGGGAATCCCGGCGTTCGCAGCCCCCTCCACGGAGGTGCAAGCCGCCAAGGCCGTGGTGAAAGGCACAGTGAAAGACGACACCGGCGAACCGCTAATGGGCGTAACCGTGATGGTCAAAGGCACCCAGCAGGCAGCCATAACCGACCTTGACGGCAACTACTCCATAGCCATATCCACGCCGCAGCCAGTACTCACCTTTTCATACGTGGGCTACGCGGCGCAGGACATACCCGTGGGAGGACGCGGGCGCATAGACGTTACCATGCAGGAAGACCGCGGCATGCTCCAGGAAGTGGTCGTTACGGCCATGGGCATAGTGCGCAAGGAGGCCTCGCTGACCTATTCCACACAGAAGGTGAAGGCTGACGACCTCACCCGGGTGCAAGACCCCAACGTGGTGAACTCGCTCGAGGGAAAGGTCTCCGGCATAACCATCACGCCGAGTGCCGGCGGGGCGGGCGGAGCTTCCAAGATAGTGCTGCGCGGCAACAAGTCGATACTGGGCAACAGCTCGCCGCTCATAGTGGTGGACGGGGTGCCCATGACCAACAACATACGCAACCAGAAGGGGGCCATGAGCACCAACGTGTCGGGATCCGAGGGGGCGGACCCGCTGTCTATGATAAACCCGGACGACATAGAGAGCATCAACGTGCTCAAGGGGGCCAACGCTGCCGCCCTATACGGCTCGGTGGCCGCCAACGGCGTGGTGATGATCACCACCAAGAAGGGCCGGGAGGGCAGGCTCAACATCAATTTCTCGTCCAACGTAACCTTCGACACCCCGCTGCTCACCCCGCAGCTGCAAAACACCTACGGGGCAGCCGTGGGGGCGGACGGCACTGTGAGCCCCTACGCATGGGGAGGGAAGATAGCCGACATGCCGCAGGACAGGCTCTCGCTCACCAACACCCTGCCGGCGGAGTTCTACACCTCGTTCAAGTCCAAGGAAGAATATGTGCCGCTGACCCAGGAGGTGCGCCTGCGCAACTACGCGGCAGACGACGTGGCCGACTTCTTCCGCCTGGGCTCCACCACCAACAACTCGCTCTCGCTCTCGGGCGGCACGGAGAAGCTCTCCACCTATTTCTCGTACGCCAACTCGCATGCCAACGGCATGGTGCGCAACAACACCTACAACCGCAACACCTTCGCCTTCCGCGTGTCGTACAAGATGTTCGACCGCCTTACCGTGGACGCTTCCATGGACTACCTCTACACCAAGACGGCCAACAGGCCGGGCGCGGGCGGCTTCGGCAACCCACTGTACAACCTCTACCTCACGCCGCGCAACGTGGACATGGGCTGGTACGCCGAGAACTACAAGCACGCCGGGGACCGCAATTGGCGCACGCCGGCCCCCTACACGTATTACGAGAGGAACCAGCGCGTGTCGGCCTACCCGCAGCTTTCGGGCCCGATGCAGAACTGGCTCTACATGGGCCTGGGCACGCAGAACAACCCCTACTGGCTCACCAACATGAACACCGGGGTGAACCGCGAGAGCCTTGTCAGGGGCATGGTGAGCGGCACGCTGCAAATAGCGGACGGGCTGTCGTTGCAGGCGCGCCTGAGCTTCAACAACGGCGACTACAACGCCGAGAGCCGCCGCTACGCCACAACCATGCTGCCCAACGCCAAGGACGACTACGGCCGCTACTGGCTCGAGGCCTCGTCCACACGCGAGATATACACGGACTACCTGCTGTCTTACAACAAGGAGTTCGCCGGCAAGTGGGACGTTTCGGCCACGGCCGGATGGGTGGGCCACACCATAAAGGGCAAGTGGACGAACACGGACACCGGCGAGGCCACCTATGTGAAGATGGGCGGCGGCGCGGTGATAGGGCTGCCCAAGTACGTGAACGTGTTCGACGCTTCCATGGGCGGCACGGGGACAACCACGCAGGGCACTTCCTCCAACTGGGACAAGGCGCTGCTCTTCACCGGCCAGGTGGGGTGGAACGAAGCCCTGTACGCCGACTTCTCGTACAGGCAGGACTGGTACCGCACTTTCAGGCAGTTCAAGGGGCGCGGCACGCCGGACAACTACGGCTATTTCGGCGTGGGGGCGAACGCCATTGTGAGCAGCCTTGCGAAGCTGCCGGCGTGGGTGTCGTACCTCAAGTACCGCGCGTCTTACTCCGAGGTGGGCAACTCCCTGCCCAACAGCGTCTTCCAGACCTCCACGTTCAGCTACGCGCAGGGGTCGTGGAGCGTGCCGGCCTTCGCCGAGTTTGACAACCCCGTGCCGGAGAAGACCAAGTCGTTCGAGACCGGCATAGAGGCGCAGTTCTTCCGCGACCGCCTGAGCCTTGACCTCACTTATTACAACACCCTCTCGGTAAACCAGTACATGACCTACCAGGCGGCCGGCAAGACCGTGCCGGTGAACTCAGGCAAGGTGCGCAACAGCGGCGTGGAGGCCACCGTAGGCTACAACTTCAAGTTCGGACGAGGCTGGACGTGGCGCACATCATACAATTTCTCGTACAACGACAACGAGATACTGCAGACTTCGTACAACGCCGCCGGGGAGTCGCAGGTGCTATCCACCGACCTGGGCAACGTGTATGTGCTGTACAAAAAAGGCGGCTCCATAGGCGACCTCTACGCGCCCGACTTCGTGCGCAACGAAGACGGCACCCTCAAGCTCACCCGCGAAGCCGTAACAATAGACGGCAAGACGGGCTACACGGCAGACGCCACGTTCTCGTTCGAGACAGACGCCGCCAAGAGGTACAGCCGCTACCTGGGCAACATGAACTCCAAGGTGCAGATGGGCTGGAGCAACACTTTCAGCTACAAGGACTTCAACGTGTTCTTCCTCATAAACGGCCGTGTGGGCGGCAAGGTGCTTTCGCTGTCGGAGGTGTACTACGACCAGTACGGCGTGTCGCAGCGCACGGCGGATGCACGCTTGGCCGCGGAAGCCAGCGGCATAACCACCGTGGACGGACAGCCCGGCATGGAGCTGCCCGACGGCTCGGGCAGGATAGTGGCCGTGCAGTCTTACTACCAGAGGTTCGCCGCCAGCGGCATAAGCGAGAACCACGTGTACGACGCCACCAACTTCCGCCTGAGGGAGCTGTCGGTGGGCTACACCTTCCGCGACCTCTTCGGAGAGAACCGCAACCTTTCGGTGTCGCTCATAGGCCGCAACCTGTTCTTCCTCTACAAGAAGGCCCCGGTGGACCCGGACGTGTCGCTCTCCACGGCCAACGGCCTGAACGCCATAGACCTGTTCAACATGCCTTCGGCCAGGTCGTTCGGCGTGTCGCTCAAACTCAACATTTGACATAACCATCAGAAATAAGGACGAAGCAATGAAAACACACAAGATATGCCTCACGGCGGCGCTCGCCTTGGGGGCCGCAGCCACGCAGTCGTGCTTGGACTTTGACGAGCCGGGTGCCGAACACAAGGCCAACCAGTCTACCACGGAGGCCTTTGCCAAGGTCTACTTCGGCAACGCAGACAAGATAGACTACGCCGCCGAGCCGGTGGAGGACTCGGTGATGGCCACGCTGTCAAGCTCGGAGTTCTACGAATTGGCCGGCACGGCCAAGACCGGCCTGATGTCGGTGCGCGGCTCCAAGGAGGGGGCCTTCCTGCAAGAGCACGTATACCAGTTGCAGTTCACCCTGTCTACCGACCTGTATGCGCAGTACAGCGCAGTGCCGCACCACGACTTCCCCTATTCCAACATCTACGGCTTCAACACCTACGGCACACAGAAAATGTTCGCCAACGGCCCGTTCGGCTCGTTCACGGCGGTAAAGAGTTCGCTCGTGCCGGTGCTCAACCACCCCATGGTGGACCGGGTGCCGGAGCTCAAGGCCCTCTTCCTGCTTATGTACGACTTCTCGGCCATAGAGGTGGCGGACATATACGGCCCCATACCCTATGCCGACTACAAGGCCAACAAGCAGGACTACCCCTTCTACTACGACGATGTGGAGACTGTCTACAACACAGTGGAGGCAAACATAGACACCATAGTGGCCTGCTTCAAGCACTTCGCCGGCAAGCCGGAGTGGTACAAGGACGCAGTGCAGGAGCAGCTATACGAGTGCAGCGGCTTCCTGGCGCAGGACCGCGATGTTACTGGCCGCACCGGCTTTGACACGTGGATACGCTTCGCCAACTCGCTCAAGCTGCGCATGGCCATGAGGATGGTAAAGGCAGACCCCGAAAAGGCACGCCGCTGGGCGGAAGAGGCCGTGGCTTCGGGAGTGATGCAAAGCCGGGAAGACGAGGTGGGCTACGACCCGGCCATAATAGGCGTATCCAACAGTCTGCAAAGCATATGGAACTCGTGGGGAGATGGGGCCATGACGGCTTCCATGGAGAGCCTGCTGATGAGCCTGGGCCACCCCTACGCCAAGTACATCTTCGCCAAGAACGGCAACGACCTCGTGGACGAAGCCACCGGGGAGGTAACCCCGGCCAACACGCGCCTTTGCGGCATACCCTCCGGAATAGGCTGCGGCGAAGGTCAGGCATTCGGTGCCAACAAGTACCCGGGGTACAGCAAGTTCCAAGACATGGCCATAGTGGATGCGCCCGTGCCGCTGATGAAGTACTCCGAGGTGGAGTTCCTTCTGGCCGAGGCAGCACTGCGCGGTTGGGGAGTGCCCGGCACAGCCCAGCAGCACTACGAGGCCGGCATACTCAACGCCAACCTCAACACCAACCCCTACAACGAGTTTGACGGGGTGGGGAAGTACGACAGGGAAATGCCCGAATACATGGCCCGTGAAGAGGCCCTGCCCTACACTTACGTGGACCCGCTCGGCAAGGTGGGGCCGTGGGAGAGCGTTACCAAGATAGGGGTGAAGTGGAACGAGGGGGACGACCGCGAGACGAAGCTCGAGAAGATCATCACCCAGAAGTACATAGCCCTCTTCCCCAACAGCTTTGAGGCCTGGGCGGAGATGAGGCGCACGGGCTACCCCAGGATGTTCCCCGTGCTGAACCCGCAGGAGGGAGACGGCAGCCTTGCGCCCGGCGACATGATACGCAGGATTCCTTTCTGGGGCCAGGAGCAGCAGGATCTCAACGACATAACGGCCAGCGGCCTTGGCTCGCTCGGCGGCCCTGACCAGCAGGCCACAAGGCTGTGGTGGGACGTGGATGCGCCAAACTTCTGACACACGACAACCAAACCCCTCCCCGGTGAAAGCGCGGGGAGGGGACACCCTAAAACCAAACTAACCAAAACATTATGAAGAAAAACCTCTACAAACTGGCGATTGCGGCCATGGCCGCGCTGCCGGCGCAGTCGTTCGCACAGTTCGCCCCGTCGGCGGACAAGGACGTGTTTGACTTCAGCTGGTTCCAGCAGACCGGCAAGAACACGGACAAGCTGCTGCTCGACCTGTTCTACAACGCCCTGAAAGACGGGCGGAAGTATCCCACCCAGCAGGAGTTTGAGGCTGCCGGCTTGCCCATGGTGGAGCTGCAGTTCATGCGCTCACACGTGCGCTGCGCGGACATTTTGGAGAACACGGACCGCGTGGTGCCCGGCACGTACGAAAACCGCAAGCTCTTCATGGCCACGCCCCTTGGCAATGGCAAGGGGCACGTGGTGGGCCATCCCTCTGCCAACTTCCACAGCGATGTCTACTCGCTATGGAACTACACCGAGACGTTCGCCCACTGGAACCACGGACTGTTCTCCACCCCTGGCGCGCCCTGCGACGCTGCGCACCGCAACGGCACGGTGAGCATGAGCGGACTGAAATTCTTCGACGCAGCCGGCGGGCAGGGAGACTATGACGCGCAAAACTCCTGGAAGTCGCTCATTACGGAGAGGGAACAGGACGGCTCGTTCAAGTATGTCAAGCCGCTCATCAACCTGCTCATGTACCTCGGCTCGGACGGCATTGTGTACAATTTCGAGGCCGGCCGCCCCTATGCAGAGAAAGACGTGATAGAGGTGAACAAGGCCCTGTACAAGGAGGCTGAGGCTTCCGGTTTCAAGGAGTTCCGCATCATGATGTACACCACCATAGCATCGCTCACTCCGAGCAACGCCAACCAGCTCTTCGGCAACAGCGAGGGACGCACGGCGCACACCATGCTCAACTATTCGGCCAACGACTTTTCCACGTCCATAGCTTCCTCGGTGAAGAATGCGGAAAACGCCATGGGCACATCGGAAGGGCTTTACACCGGTGCGTGGATAGTTACCATGGACCGCCGTTGGACTTCGCTTGACCAGGGAGACGCACACCGCTGCAACATATACCTATGGGGCGAACACGCGCAGAGCCGCTACTGGAGCTACAACACCGGGGCCGGCACGTACGAGGCGCAGACCAACTACCAGTACATGCTTGAACGCCTGATGTCCGGCGGCAACCGCAACCCGATCAACCGCCCGGCAGTGAAAAACACCGGCAACAGCTACTCGTGGAACGGCTCCACACCGCCGCTGAGCACCTTCGCCGGCATGGCCACGTGGATACCTGAGCGCGCCACGGTAAAGGGAAGCAATCCGTTCGGCACGCACTTCAACCTGGGCAACGGAGACGGCTACTATTATAAAGGTAGGAAGACTGCCGGCCCGTGGTACAACCTGTCTGCGCAAGACGTGGTGCCCACATGGCGCTGGCTCGTGACAGACGCACGCGGCGGAGCGGCAGCCAATATCTTCCCCGAGTTCTCACACAAGGACGCATACATAGGCGGCTCGTGCTTGAAGCTATCCGCAAGCGCAGCCGGCGGACAGGCCGGGGACCTCGCCAACATAGAGCTTTTCAAGACCGACCTCAAGATGGGATCTAACCCGGTGGTTAAAATCGCGTTCAAGGACGGAAAGGACGGCTCCGCGGCTTCCAAGTTGAGAGTGATAGTGCGCAAGCATGGCGAGACTTCGTTCAGGGCTTACGAGGTGGGTGCCGGCAACGGTGCCTCGTGGCAGGAGAAGACCGTGAAGCTTGACGGAGTGGAAAGAGGAGACGTGATAGAGCGCATAGGCCTGCAAGTGGAAGGGGCCGATGCCGATTGGAGCATCTACGTGGGCAAGTTGGAAATAAACCACGATGAGACGGCAATGCCCTCAGAGGTGAAAAACCTCAGGATAGACGTCAAGCAGGAAACATCCACGAGCATGACCGTGAAGATGGACTGGGACGTGGATGCCATGGGTTACTCGCGCGGCGCACAGGGCCTGGTGTACAATGACGAGGCGAACATAGACCACTTTGAAATTCTCTACAAGAACGGCAAGGACGGGCGCGTGTCCGAGATAGGGCGCACATCCCAGTGGGCTACGGTGGTTTACAACATGGCTCTGTCGGAAGACGACACGGAGCCTTACTTCGGGGTGCGTGCCGCTTCGGTGGACCGCAAGTCTTACAGCGATGTGGTGTGGCAGGGTGTGAGCCGCAGCAGCAACGTGCCTGAAAACACGGAGTTCGGCAACTACGGGTTCTCGCAGATAGACGAGTCTTCCGAAGGCGTGGACGTTGCACGCGCGGGCCGCTATTTCGTGGAGGCCAAGACCGATGGGGCCGTGGAAAACCTGAACTACACGGCAGCCGGCCCCGTGGCGGACGGCACCAATTACTGCGACGCACGCAAACACAAGCTCGTGGTGAAGCAGGGGCAGCGCGTGAAGCTCTACTGGAAGGCCGCCGCGCCCACCGAGGGCATAGCCAAGGGAGACGGCCTGAAATGGTGTGTGGGAGCGGCCTGGATAGACTGGGACGGCTCCGGCGACTTCAACCACCCGCTGCCTGTCAACGGCAACTACCTCATCGGGGCGGACAAGAACAACCCATCCGTAAAGGAGAGCATAGAGTTTGACCCTCAGGGCGAGTGCATCTTCCGCTGCGGCACGCTGCTGGCCGGTACGGACGCTTTCGAGACCACCGGGGTTACCTACGAGTTTGATGTGCCGCAAGACGCACACGTGGGCCAGAGCCTGCTGCGCATTACCTTCTCGGATGCCTGGTTCGCTGGCCAGCTCACCCCGGTGGGCTACACCGCCAAGGGCTTCACGATAGACTTCAACGTGGAGATACAAGGAGACGAGCAGGGGCAGCGTACGTATGTAGACCCGCACGACCAGGGCGTGGCAGCCATTCCCGAAGGCCTTGGAGGCGAAGAGACCGGTGTGGAGGCAGCTCCCTCGGCAGTGTCTTACTGTGAAGCGACTCCCGGCGGCATACTCTTCCACAACACAGACCGCGCGTGGGTTTACACTGTGGACGGTCGCCTGGCTCAGTTTGTCAAGGCAGCCAACGGCTCGGAAGCCAAGTTGCCGGCCGGCATATACGCCGTGCGCATGCAGTCGGGCAACGTTACCCGTTCGCAAAAGGTGGCTGTGAAGTAGTATTTCCCACCTAACATATATGCATTCGGCGTGCAGGTCTCTTGCCTGCACGCCGAAATGTTTTGTCCGCAGCGGTGTTCCTTATGTGCGGACTTGCTATGTAACCACGGCTTGGTTGTCAGTCTGCCGGAAAGTCTTCCAGGGGTGAAGAGGGGCGGAACGTGTATGTGAGAGTATCCCCCTTGTAAGGGATTTTCACCACAAAGTGTTCCCCAGCCACTTTGCATAAGTGTGCCAAGCTGTCTCCGTCTGACAGGCTGACGTTGAGGTCGTAGGCGAAAAAGTCAATGTTCTCGAACGAGTATTTCTTGGTGTGGTGGTTTGCAAAGGAAATTTCTATTTTATCCTTTGTGTCCAAATCCTCCATGCTGTCTGAAACCTTTTCATCATCTATAGTGAATATCATAAACTCGGCATGGATCTTTTCTTCTGGGATTATCCTCTGAAACTGAATGAAGGCTGTTGTCTTTTCATTGGTTTGTGGTAGGTATGTGTAGTTGTGGCTGAACAACTGTGCAGTTCGCACATTCGATAGTGGAGGTGCGCCTTTGCTGTAATTCCACATATGAAGAGTCTCGTTGACAATTGTGTCTGTCAAAGCCATAGATGTGTCATCCTCATGTACACCTCTTCCATTGCCTTTTTCGCACTTGAGTATAAGGAATGGCATTGAGAGGACGGCCAATATTATGATTACACCCGATATGACAAAGGAGGTGTTGCTAACAGAGCATCCGCCAGGTGGTGCTTGTGTGGGATCTTGCTGGCCACTTTCAATGGATTTCTTATCGGATGTTTCAAGTTCCTGTCTGCTTGCTTCCAAATACATCCTCCTTTCCTTTTCCCATTTGAACCTTTCGTACTCGGCCATTTCCTCGGGTTTCAGTCCAAGTTTCTTTTCCCCATTTCCATTCCTGAATTTTTCGTGTTCGGCTAACTCTTCGGGTCTTAGTTCGTTCTTATCCATATAGTATTGGCAAAAGGTTTCAATGCAAAGCTATGCAAAACCCGGCAAAGGGCCTTTTTGCAACAGGAAAAACGGAGGAGGGCGGCGTGCCGATAGTTTGAAAAACGCTAATTTTGCAGTCGGAACATAGTGTAAAATGGCCACCAAATGACAGAAAGGAAGAAGATTGCAAGGGCGCTCGTCTCTGTGTTTCACAAAGACGGGCTTGATAGTATAATAGCGAAGTTGGCTGCAGAGGGTGTGGAGTTGCTCTCCACCGGCGGCACTAAAGAGTTTATAGAGTCTTTGGGCTATACCTGCCGTGCGGTGGAGGACGTAACGTCTTATCCCTCCATACTCGGCGGAAGGGTGAAGACCCTGCATCCGAAGGTGTTCGGAGGCATACTTGCACGCCGTGGCCACGAGGGCGATGCCGGGCAAATGGAGCAGTATGGCATAGAACCCATAGACCTTGTCATCGTAGACTTGTACCCCTTTGGACAGACCGTGGCTTCCGGGGCTTGCGAGCAAGACATAATAGAGAAGATAGACATAGGGGGGATATCCCTGATTAGGGCGGCAGCCAAGAATTTCGCAGATGTGGCGATAGTGGCCAGCAAGGCGCAGTATGCCGATCTTTCGGCCATAATGGAACAGCACGGTGCGGCCACCACTATGGAAGAGCGCCGCAGCCTGGCAGCAAAGGCGTTCGGTGTGAGCAGCAGCTATGACACGGCCATAAGGACGTGGTTTGAAGAGGGGAAGTAAGAAAGTAAAGCAAGAGGTTTCCAAATGGGATTTTTTTCATTCATACAAGAGATAGCGATGGATCTGGGTACGGCCAACACTATCATAATAAGCGGCGACAAGATCGTGGTGGACGAACCCTCGGTGGTGGCTTTGGACAAGCGGACAAACGAGGTGATGGCCGTGGGCAACAAGGCGAAGATGATGTACGAGAAGACCCACGCCAACATTCGCACCGTACGCCCGTTGCGCGACGGGGTGATAGCCGATTTCACCGCCTGCGAGCAGATGATGCGCGGGCTCATAAAGATGGTGCACACTGGCACAAGGCTTTTCTCGCCCTCGCTTCGCATGGTGATAGGGGTGCCGTCGGGAAGCACAGAGGTGGAGCTCCGTGCCGTGCGTGACTCCGCGGAACACGCAAACGGCCGTGACGTGTACCTTATCTTCGAGCCTATGGCGGCGGCCATTGGCATGGGCATAGATGTGGAAGCCCCGGAGGGAAACATGGTGGTGGACATAGGTGGGGGGAGCACGGAGATCGCCGTCATCTCCCTTGGAGGCATTGTCAGCAACAACTCCATACGCACTGCGGGGGACGAACTCACCGCAGACATACAGGAGTACATGAGCCGCGAACACAATGTTAAAGTGAGCGAGCGCATGGCCGAGAGGATAAAGATACACGTGGGGTCCGCCCTTGCCGATCTCGGAGACGAAGCCCCGGAAGACTACGTGGTTTACGGCCCCAACCGCATAACGGCCTTGCCTATGCAGGTGCCGGTTTGCTACCAGGAGATAGCCCATTGCATAGACAAGACCGTGGCCAAGATAGAAAACGCCGTGCTTTCCGCCTTGGAGAACACTCCGCCCGAGCTGTATGCCGACATCGTGAAAAATGGAATACATCTCACCGGCGGAGGTGCAATGCTGCGTGGTCTTGACAAGCGTCTGATGGACAAGATAAAGATTCCTTTCCATGTGGCCGAAGACCCGCTCCACAGCGTGGCAAAGGGGGCCGGTGTGGCCCTTAACAATGTAGACCGCTTCTCTTTCCTTATGAGGTAGGGGGAGAAGCGGCCCGCAGCTTTCGGCCGCATCCCGCAAGCCGCCTATGCACAACCTGCTGGACTTCCTTTACAAGTACAACCACTGGCTCGTGTTTGCAATGCTTGAGACGGTGTGCTTCGTGCTGCTCTTCAGCTATAACAGCTACCAGGGCGGCGCGTGGCTTTCATCTGCCAATTATGTCAATGGCAAAGCCCTTGAAGCCGCATCGGGCATAGAGGCGTTTTTCTCAATGGCCAAGGTCAACGAGGAACTCACACAGCGCAACCTTTATTTGGAACAGCAGGTTGAGGCTATGGCCGCAGCCGCCCATAGTGATTCGGCCGAGGCAGCCGCAGCCGTAAGGGCCACGCAGGCTGCGGCTTTGGACAACATACGCCTGATACCCGCCAAGGTGGTGGGTAATTCCGTGAACAAGCGTGACAACCTAATAACCATAGACAAAGGCGAGTCCGACGGGGTTAGGGAGGACATGGGCGTGGCCTGCGGCAGCGGTGTCGTGGGAATAGTGTACAAGGCCTCTGCCCACTATTCCGTAGTGATACCTATTCTGCACTCGCGATCAACCATTAGTTGCGCAATACAGGGGCGTGGCTATTTCGGCCACCTCCATTGGACAGGAGGAGACCCTCGCCTGGCCTACCTTGACGATGTGCCGCGCCACGCCCGTATGAAACTGTACGACGGAGTGGTTACCAGCGGTTATTCCTCTGTCTTCCCTCCCGGCATAAGGGTGGGTAAGGTTATACACGTTTACAATTCACCCGACGGACTTTCATACCGCATGCAGGTGGAACTCTCCACGGACTTTTCAAGGTTGCGCGATGTCTGCGTGATAGACAACGCCCAGGCCTTGCAGAGGGTGGCCACACTGCGTGCTGCGGAAGACTCGCTGAGGGCGGGGCAAGACCAATGACGGTATGGACAAGGAGATAGTGTGGCGCTTGGGGTGGTTCGCGGGCTTGGCTGCGTTGTGGGCGGTGCTGCTGGTGCGCATCAACCTATTCGGGGTGGCGGCTCCGCTTCTTTTCGTCTATTTCGTGGCCACATTCCGCCGCAACTATCCCAGGTGGGCGGCAATGGCGTGGTCTTTCGCATTGGGGCTTTGCGCCGATGCTGCTTCCAACACACCCGGCATGGCTGCGGCTTCCATGACTTTCGCGGCTTTCGTGCAGCCTTACATACTCTCCCTCTTTGTGCAGAGGGAGGAAGACGGAGACATCGCCCCCTCGCTATCCACACTCGGCTGGGGAAAGTACCCCACATACCTCTTCATATTGGTGGCGGCGCACCACACGGCTTTTTATGCGGTGGAGGCGTTTTCGCTGGCCGACCCACTATATGCGTTGGAGTGCGTGGGCGGCAGCACGGCCCTGACTATGGCGATGGCTTTGGCCATAGAAATGCTTAGGAGGAAGTGAGGGGTGGCCAACTACGACTTGGAAAACCGCAAGTATGTCATAGCCTGGGCGGCCACGGCGATAGTGGCCGTATACATTGTTAGGCTGTTCACTCTGCAGCTGCTCAGCGACGACTATAAGAAAAACGCCGACTCCAACGCCTTCCTCAAAAAGACGGAATACCCGGCGCGTGGGGTGATAACCGACCGCAACGGAACCCTGCTCGTCTATAACCAGCCCTCTTACGACATTATGGTGGTGGTGTCCGAACAGGCCGGAAGGCTTGACACCGCCCTTTTCTGTTCCACGCTCGGCATAACCCGTGATTTCTTTTCGGAAAGGATGGAAGCCATCAAGGACAGGTCCAAGAACCCTGGTTACTCACGCTTCACACAGCAGCTCTTCATGTCGCAGGTTGACGCCCGGTCGTTCAGCGTGTTGCAGGAGAAAATGTACCGCTTCCCCGGATTTTACGTGCAGAAGCGCAGCGTCAGGCAGTACAAGTACCCTTATGCGGCCCATGTCCTGGGAGACGTGGCAGAGGCTTCGCCGGCCGACATAGAGGAAGACCCTTACTATCAGCCCGGCGACTATATCGGGAAGCTCGGCGTGGAACGATACTACGAAAAGGAGCTGCGGGGGGAAAAGGGTATGAAGATAATGTTGCGCGACGCCCGAGGCCAGATAAGGGGGCGATACCAAGGAGGGGCGTTTGACAAACGTCCGCAGCCCGGCAGGGACATACGCTTGTCAATAGACATACGCCTGCAAGCCCTGGCCGAACGATTGTTAGAAGGCAAGATAGGCAGCATCGTGGCCATAGAACCGGCCACGGGAGAAGTGCTTTGCATGGCTTCTTCGCCCACCTACGACCCGCGGCTCATGGCAGGGAAACAGAGGGGGAAAAACCACTTGGAACTATCCCGAAACCCTTGGAAACCGCTGCTCAACCGCTCCATAATGGGCCAATATCCCCCCGGCTCCACGTTCAAGACTTCCCAGGCTCTCACCTATATGACGGAGGGCTTCATCACGCCCTCCACCTCATTCCCCTGCTCACACGGCTTCAACTATAAAGGCCTGCACGTGGGCTGCCACGCCCACGGCTCGCCCATATCCCTCGTCGGGGCCCTTAGCACATCTTGCAACTCCTACTTCTGTTGGGGGCTTTACAAGATGATTGGCAGCCGCTCGAGGTACAAGAGCAGCCGAGAGGCTATGGACACCTGGCGCGACTATATGGTGAGCATGGGCTTCGGCTACAAACTCGGCATAGACCTGCCGGGCGAAAAGCGCGGACTCATACCAAACGGAAGCTACTACGATGATGCCTACAAGGGATCGTGGAACGGACTCACCGTCATAAGTATATCGATAGGGCAGGGGGAGGTCAACCTCACGCCGCTGCAAATAGCCAACCTCGGTGCCACCATAGCCAACCGCGGCTATTTCTACACGCCGCACGTGGCCAAGTCCATAAAGGGCCAGCCGCTTGACTCGGCCTACACCACGCGCCGCACCACCAAGGCTTCGCGCAGGGCTTACGACTATGTGGTGGCCGGAATGAGGGCTTCCGTGATGGGGGGCACCTGCCGGGCGGCCAACCATCCCGAATACGCCGTGTGCGGAAAGACCGGCACCGCGCAGAACCGCGGACAGGACCATTCCGTCTTCATGGGCTTCGCTCCCATGGAGCAGCCTAAGATAGCCGTGGCCGTATATGTGGAAAACGGCGGATTCGGGGCGGAATACGGTGTGCCAATAGGTGCGCTCGTCATGGAACAATACATAAAGGGAGGGCTGTCCGCAGCTTCGGAGGCGAAGGCGGCGGCTTTCCAAAAAAGGAGGATAGCTTATGGGGCGAGAAACAGATAGGGGCGGCAAGGGGGTGCTAAGGTCCCTTGACTGGTGGACGGTGCTTTTCTACGCCGGGCTGCTGGCTTTCGGATGGGCCAGTGTGTGCGGCGCCAGCCACACATACGGGGACCCCGACCTATTCAGCCTGTCCACCAACTCGGGCAAGCAGCTCATGTGGATAGGCACCTCCGTGGTGCTGGGATTCGTGATACTCATGATGGACGACAGGGCCTTTGACACCTTCGCCTACGTGGTGTACGCACTGCTGATGGTGCTGCTCTTCCTCACCATTTTCAACCCTCACGAAATCAAGGGCTCCCGATCGTGGCTCGTACTCGGCCCGCTGAGGTTGCAGCCGGCGGAGTTCGCCAAGTTCGCCACAGCCCTGGCCGTGGCCAAGCTGATGAGCACCTACGGTTTCACCATGGCCAACTGGAAACACTTCGCTGCGGCCGTGGGAGCGGTGCTCCTGCCCATGCTCCTCATCGTGGGGCAGAAAGAGACCGGGTCGGCCTTAGTCTACCTGTCGTTCTTCCTTATGTTCTACCGCGAGGGAATGACCGGCAGCGTGCTGTTCACAGGCATAGCCCTCGTGGCCTATTTCGTGGTGGGGATAAAGTTTGAGGAGACATTCCTCCCGGCCATACCTGCTTCCGTGGGCAAGTTTTCCGTGTTGCTGATGGTGCAGCTCTTCTCCGCAGCCATGGTTTACGTCTACTGCCGGGGGAAGGAACACGCAGGGCTCATCCTGGCCGTGTGCCTTGGCGGCACGGCGGCTGCCTACTTGGTGTCGTGGCTGCTGTGGCCCTTTGACATTGTGTGGGTGCAGCTCACCCTCTGCGCGGCCATGATAGGCTACGTCGTATACCAGGGGCTGTCGTCACGCATACGGGCCTATTTCTACATAGCCCTCTTCGCCCTTGGGTCGGTTACTTTCTTCTATTCGGCAGACTATGTGCTGAACGAAGTTATGCAGCCACACCAGCAGGCACGCATAAGGGTGCTGCTCGGCTTGGAGCAGGATTTGGCAGGGGCCGGCTACAACGTACACCAGAGCGAGATTGCCATAGGCTCGGGCGGACTGTCGGGAAAGGGCTTCCTAAACGGCACGCAGACCAAGCTGAAGTACGTGCCGGAGCAGACCACTGACTTTATCTTCTGCACAGTGGGCGAGGAGGAGGGCTTCATCGGGGCCGCCGGGGTGCTGGTGTTATTCCTTTTGTTGGTGCTGAGGCTCATCTACGTGAGCGAGAGGCAGACTTTCAAGTTCGGCCGCATCTACGGTTATTGTGTCCTGGGCATCTTCCTCTTCCACGTCTTCATCAACGTGGGCATGGTTCTGGGGCTCACCCCTGTGATAGGCATCCCACTGCCGTTTTTCAGTTACGGCGGCTCCAACTTGTGGGGGTTCACCATCCTGCTTTTCATCCTGCTGCGCATAGACGCCGGGCGCAACTTGGTAAGGGCTTGACAGCCGCCCATCCAACCAATGTGGCTGCCGCTTTTGTTTTGAGATAATCACGACCAATCGTGCTGTAGAGACGGGGCTTGCCCCGTCTCTCCAACGAGGAGTGGTTTGTCCGTTTTCCCAACAAGCCGCATAAACGATAAGACGCGGCAAGCCGCGTCTCTACAGCTCCGTTATACTGACGGCAATTACTGTTAATGTAAACCTGTTCCGTCATGTTGAGCGTGAGCGAAACATCCCGTCTTTTATATTGTATTCTTCGGCACGTGTGCCTCAGAATGACTCTCGTTGCGGAATTGGATTCTTCGGTCGCTTCCGCTCCCTCTGAATGACGGATGGTGGCGTGGATTCCTACGGCCGTTCGGGCGGTGATGGCATTTTAGCTGCCCACGACCAATCGTGCTGTAGAGACGGGGCTTGCTCCGTCTATCCAATGAGGAGTGGTTTGCCCGTTTTCCCAACAAGCCGCATAAACGACAAGACGCGGCAAGCCGCGTCTCTACAGCTCCGTTATACTGACGGCAATTGCGGTTAATGTTGACCTGTTCCGTCATGTTGAGCGTGAACGAAACATCCCGTCTTTTATATTGGATTCTTTGGTCGCTTCCGCTCCATCTGAACGACGGATGGTGGCGTGGATTCCTACGGACGTTCGGGCGGTGCCTGCATTTTAGCTGCCCACGACCACTCGTGCTGTAGAGACGGGGCTTGCCCCGTCTTCACCCACACAAGTCCCTTCCATAGTGGAGCGGCTTTCCGTGTCTTCCCAACAAGCCGCATAAACGACAAGACGCGGCAAGCCTCGTCTCTACTGATCCGTCCTACCACGACGCAATGCCTGGACCCGCGACAATGGTGCTGATGTCATTTCCCCGGCCCGGTCTCTTTCTCCAGTCTCAGCACAGCCCCGATGTCCCTTATCCCGGGCAGGGGCGACCGTGCCATGCCGTGGCACACGCTCACTTGCAGCGAGTCTCCCGGGGCCAGCACCACGTCGGCCACCCGGCGGTCGTGTTGCAGGTAGGCCACCCCCCGCCCTGTCTTTCCGCGGCTGTCGGCCATGCGCAGCAATATGGTGTCAGTGGTGCGCACACCGCCCGACGGCGTGTTTGTGGCCACCACCACGGCCATTTCCCCGAAGGGATATGAAGCGTCAGCCCTCACCGACAGCCCGAGCGAGTAAAGCCCACCGCGTTCCACCGGGCCGAGCGCCAGCTCCACGGAGTCGCCGCGCCGCCATCCATCCGCCGGGGTGTGGGCGAAACGGCTGTATTCCACCCCGCGCCCGCAGCCAGCCGCGAAAAACGCCGTGCAGAGCGCCGCAGCCGACAGTGCGGCATGGGTTGTGCGGCCACTTGTGGTCATTCCGCCTTCGGGCCTTGGTTCCCCTCCCGTTTCCCCCCGGGCCGCCTTTCCGGCCTGTTGCCGCGCCCGCGTGCCGGCCTTTCCGCGCCGCCTCCTTCCTGTTTCCTCTCCGCCTTGTCCGCGGCCTTGTGTTCCGGCTTTGCGCCTTGCGCGCTTGCGCCGCCCTTGCGTTTTGGCTTGCGGTTGCGCTTGGCCTTGTCAAACCGGCTCAGGTCGGCCCCTTCCAGAAGGTCGTTGCTTGTGCGCGGGTCCTTGGCAGGTGCGCCGCCCGATAGTGATTCCGGCCTTTCCCCCCGGCGGTTCATCTCTATTATTTCCTTGGCCCTGGCCGCCGTTACCGTTTCAAGGTTGGCCGGAATGCGCTTGTCTGTGGAGTAGGTGCAAAGCCCGGCCATTATGTCCGTCTTGAAGAGGAAATAGTCCGAGTCCGCCGTTTGCAGCACCACCTCCCTGCTGGGCAGCTTGGCCCCGGCCTCCATGTAGGCGTCCACCTCGTAGTTGAGGCAGCATTTCAGTTTGGCGCACATGCCCGAGAGCTTTTGCGGGTTGAGCGACACGTCTTGGAAGCGCGCCGCGTTGGCCCCCACGCTCACGAAGCTCTTCATCCACGTGGCGCAGCACAGTTCGCGCCCGCACGGCCCGGTGCCGCCTATGCGCCCGGCTTCCTGCCTGGCCCCTATCTGCCTCATCTCTATCCTCACGCGGAAAGCGTCCGCCAGCACCCTTATGAGTTGCCGGAAGTCCACCCTCTCGTCCGCTATGTAGTAGAAGATGGCCTTGTTGCCGTCGCCCTGGTATTCCACGTCGCCTATTTTCATGTTGAGCCTTAGCCTTTGCGCTATCTGCCGGCTCTCTATCATGGTTTCGTGTTCCAGTGCCTTTGCCTCGTGGTATTTCTCCATGTCCACCACCCTGGCCCGGCGGTAGACCCTCTTTATGTCGTCTTCCCTAAGGTTGGCCTTGGAGGCTTGCAGCTCGGCCAGCCGCCCGGTGAGCGACACGGTGCCTATGTCGTGTCCCGGGTTGGCTTCCACGGCCACGATGTCGCCCTTTACCAGGTCTATGCCGTTCACGTTGCGGTAGTAGCCCTTGCGTGTGTTCTTGAATTGCACCTCCACCATGTCGCTGTCGGTGATGGAGGGCGGAATGTCCGCCAAGTAGTCGTAGCTGTTGAGTTGCTTGTCTGAGCGCCCGGTGCCGCGCAGGGTGAGCCCCCGGCCGCAGAGCCGCGATATTTGGAATCCCGTCTTGCTGTAATCCATGTCAGTATATATAATGTGTGTGTGGTATGCTATTGCCTCCTTATCAGCACGGTGGCGGCCAGTGCCGTGTCGAAGAACACCATTTTCGGGTTTGCGTTCTGGCCTATGTCCCTCTTGGCGCGGTCGGCTATGGCGAGCAGCCCCTTCACGTTGCCCTCGTTCACGAAGCGTGCGAAGTTGGCCGCGAAGCCCTCCTCCTCCCTTGTCATGTAGGTGATTTCGGGCAGGCGGAAGTTGTGGGCGAAGTTCTCCCTCACCATCCGTGCGAAGTAGTCTATGAACCTGCGCTGCCTTTCGCGCCCCATCTCTGCGGCGGAGTCGGCCCAGGCTTTTAGTTTCCTCACGTCTTTGGTGTAGGCCGCCCTTGTCAGCGCCTGGAACATGGCGAGGAAGTCGGCCCCCTCTCCCCCGGCCCCGAGCGTTTGCAGGGCCGCAGTCCAGCTGCCCTGCGCCGTGCGTGCTATGCGGCGTGCCTCTTCTGGGCCTATGCCGCGTGCGCGTTGCAGTTCGGCGGCTATGTCTTCGGCGGCTATCCTGGGCACCCTTATGCGCTGCGTGCGGCTCAGTATGGTGTCGAGCATGGCGCCGGGGTTTTCCGTGGTCAGTATGAAGGTGGTTTTCTCGGGCGGCTCTTCCAGGAGTTTGAGCAGCTTGTTGGCGCACTCTGTGTTCATCCTCTCGGCCGCCCACACTATGCACACCTTGTGGCCGCCGTATGCGGGCTTGAGCGCCAGGGACCTCGACAGCTCCTCGCTGTCGCCGGCTCCTATCTGCGCCTGCTGGTTGGCGGCCCCCATGGCGGCGAGCCACTGGTCCATGGTGAAGTATCGGCTGCGCGCCAGTGTGTCGCGCCACTGCGTGGCGAAGTCGGAGCTGGCCATCTTGTGGTCCGCCGACGTTCCCGCCGGGCGCACCACCGGGTAGGCGAAGTGCAGGTCCGGGTGTGTCAGTTCCCTCAGCATGGCCCCGGCGTTGGAGGCCCCGTCCGCGGCCGATAGCAGGTGTTCCGCCACGGCCATGGCCAAGGCCAGCTTTCCGCTGCCCTGCGGGCCGGCGAGGAGCATGGCGTGCGGCAGCCTTCCGCCCCCTGCCAGCGCTGCTATGTGTGCCTTGGCCGCTTCCTGGCCCACCACCCCGGCGAATTTCATAGCACCCTCCCGGCCACCTCTATCACAGAGTCCACCGCCGAGACGGTGTAGAAGTGTATGTTTTCCACCCCGGCGGCGTATAGCTGGCGGCACTGCTCCGTGGCCCATTCCACGCCCAGGGCCTTTGCGTCCGAGTCGCTCTTGCACTTGGCCACCTCCGAGGCCAGCTCGTAGGGCAGGTCGCAGTGGAACGTGCGCGGCACCACCGTGAGCTGCGACAGCTTGGCCAGGGGCTTTATGCCCGGTATTATCGGCATGGTAATCCCGGCGGCGCGTGCGGCCTTGACGAACGAGAAGTACTTTTCGTTGTCGTAGAACAGCTGCGTCACGGCGTATTCCGCGCCCAGGTCCTGTTTCTCCCTGAGCCGCTCTATGTCCATTTGCAGGTTGGGTGCCTCCTCGTGCTTTTCGGGGTAGCAGGCCACCCCGTAGGTGAACTTCGGCCCCGGGGCCTTTATCGGGCTGCCGTCTGCGAATCGGCCGGCGTTCATTTCGTTCACCTGCCTTATGAGGTCTGTGGTGTGGGCGTGGCCGCCGGGCGTGGGTGTGAACGACCGCTCGTCCCTCGCCTTGTCGCCGCGCAGCAGCAGCAGGCGCGATATGCCCAGGAATTGCAGGTCTATCAGTTCGTATTCTATGTCTTCCACGGTGGCCCCGCTGCATATCAGGTGGGGTATCACCGGTATGCCGAAGCGCTGCTGCACGGCTGCGGCTATGGCTATGGTGCCCGGGCGCCGCCTTATGCGCGCTCGCTCGTAGCCGCCGCCGGGCCGCTCGCGGTACACGTACTCGCTGTGGTGCGTGGTGATGTTGATGTATGGCGGGTCCAGCTCCTTGAGCCGCTCTATGGTAGAGAACAGCGCGCCGGTGCCCGAGCCTTTGAGCGGCGGCAGCACTTCGTACGATGCCATCCGGCGGCCGGCCGCCTTGGTGTCTTTTTCCTCCATTCCGTCGTTAGGGTATGTCTGCAAAGGTAGTGGTTTTTTCGCGCAGGCCCCCTCCGCGGGGCGGTACCACGGCTTGGTACCGATAGTACCACGGCTTGGTACTACTAATACCACGGCTTGGTACTGATGGTACCACGGCTTGGTACCGCGCTTTTTACTTCGTGTCCCGGCCATTGCCGTGCCGCTTTCGCCCCTTTGGCCTTACCTTTGCACGTCAAAAGGGAAATGTTATGCTAAGCAAGGCGAAGACAAAGTTGATACGCTCCTTGGAGGTCAAGAAGCGGAGGGATGCCGAGGGGCTGTTCGTGGCCGAGGGCCCAAAGGCGGTGGAGAGCCTTTGCGCGGCCTTCGAGCCGGTGTTCGTGGCGGCGGAGCCCGGGTGGTTGGCCGCCCGCCGTGGGCTGGTGGGCGGTGCGGAGGTGGCCGAGGCTTCGCCTGCGGAGCTGGCCGCGGCCGGGTTCCAGAAGACCCCGCAGAGCGTGCTGGCACTCTTCCGCAAGCCGGCGGCCGGGCGGCTAGATATAGCCGGCGGGGGGCTTTACTTGGCCCTTGACGGGGTGCAGGACCCCGGCAACGTGGGTACGATAGTGCGCACGGCCCACTGGTTCGGCCTTGCCGGGGTGGTCTGCTCACCGGCCACGGCTGACGTGTTCTCGCCCAAGGCGGTGCAGTCCACCATGGGCAGCCTCGGCGCAGTGCCGGTGTTTTACAGCCCCCTGCCGCAGCTGCTATCCTCTCTGCCGGCGGGCGTGGAGGTGTGCGGTGCCGTGCTTGGCGGGGAAGACGTATACGCCGCCGGGGCGCCGCGCTCCGGGGTGTTGGTGCTGGGCAGCGAGGGTAGGGGGATATCGCCGGAGGTGCTGCCCATGCTCACGCGCCGGGTAACCATACCGGCCTTTTCGCCGCAGCCGCCAGACAGCCTGAACGTGGCCGTGGCGGCGGCGGTGCTGTGCTCGGAAGCCCGGAGGGCGTAGGGTGGTATGGACAATGGAAGCCATGGGAAAATGGTGGCCGCTATGGCTTCCATGAAAAAAAACACCGAGGCTTAGCACGCCTTTTAACAAAAGTTGTACCTTTGCACCCGAGTTCAACGGGCCGCCGCAGGGTATGCGGCGCATTTGCAAGGTAAAAAGGATGTGTGCAACCCAGCATGGAATAGTGTGCAGGGGGGAAGGCCGTAAGGACACCCCTATGAAAAACACGGAGGAAAATTTGGCGGTTAGCCGAATTTTCTTAAACACACACATACACACACACACACACATACACACACACACACACACAATAGCTTAATACACAGCTGTTTACGTGGGTTGCTGCGTAGGGCCTCGGGGGCTTGCGCGGCAACCCTTGCCGTATCCGCCGTCGTACGCGTCTGCGGAGCTGCACGCCGCGCCCGTTTGTGGGCTGCGGCCAGCTCCCCCATGCCCCTACACGGCGGTGTCCCGCCCTGTGTGCCAACGAATACTCACACATTATACAATACCATAAAAACCAAAAAGTATGAATAGGAAAGCTTACGTGCGACCGTCCATGCTCCTTTTGCAGAGCGTCGGCGCGGGTCCCGACACCGACTCGGACCACCGAATAGGCGGCGAGCAGGGCGACTGGGACGCAAAGGCTAACGACTTCGGGGGAGACGGCGGCGAAGACTGGATCAAACCCACAAACGTATGGGAGGACTGACCATGGGCATAGTTTCTACTTTCATCAGGGGCTGCGCCTTGGCGGCGGCGGCCTTGGCCTTGTGCGCGCCCAAGGCGGCTGCGGATACGGAGCGCAAGGTGGTATACGTGTCAAACGCCGGCGGGCGCGACAACGACCTGTCAAACTATGACGGCACTTCGTGGCAGAAGCCATTCGCCTCCATACACCAGGCCCTGTGGAGCATAGCCGAGCACACCAACAACAACACCAACAGCGACGGCACCTACAAGACAGGGGCCAACCCCACCTTCCCGCAGTTTGACATCAAGCCGGCCACGGCGGCCCGCGAGGTGCTAATCTGCGTGGCCGAGGGCACCTACGACCTCTACGGCGTGTACAACATCAACGACGACGTGAAGGTGGAGATACGGGGTGGCTTCCCCTCGCCGGGCAAGGCCACCTACCCCGAGGACACCTGCGGCATGGCCTACAAGACCTACAAGGTGTACATCAACGACAAGTGTACTGACCAGGGCGCAGTCAACACCAACTTCAAGCTGTGGGGCGACAACGCCTCGCTCACCCTGCGCGGCCTGCACTTCAACAACATAGAGGGCGGCGGCTCGCCAGCGGGCGACAACGCCGGGTCGGGACTTGTCTCCCTGCCCAACCACGGGCGCAACACCCACACTACTGCCGACACCCACGGCTACTCAAACAACACCCTGACCCTGCAAGACATCTACATATCGCAGTACAAGACCAACGCGGCCGGGGTGATCTTCCTCGTGGGCGGGGTAAACCGCACCGTCAACATCAAGAACATTGAGGTGGCCAACGTGGACCAGGGCGGCACGGACGGCAACTCGCTCCTGAGAGTGTACTCGTCAGACCTGCCGCGGGGCCTGAGGGTCAACGTGGACTGGTGCACCTTCCACAACATCAAGAGCCAGGGCACAGACGGCATGGGGTCCATCTTCTGCCTAAGCAACGACGACCCCAACGGCTACACCGCAAACGCCGACGAGCAGCGCGGCCCCACCTACCGCCAGAGCTGGCTCAAGGCGGACCACGTGCAGGTGTACGAGCGCACACTCAACACCGTAGGTGTTTCGGGGCGGATCAGCCCGGCGGTGTTCTTCTGCGACGGCATGGACCTGGTGGAGGTGTCCAACTCCACCTTCCGCAACATCAAGGGCGGCATGGCCGGGGTGGGCCTCATATCGGGCTGGAGCAAGTTTGAGGCGCACCACAACACCTATTATAATATAGAGAGCGTGCAGGCGGCCGGCGGCTGGCGCTTCTCCAACGAGATCAACACCAAGGGCAACACCGTGTCCGCCGACACCTGGCGCGGGGCGCAGAGCGCGGACGGCTCGGGCTACGGAGCCACCAGGCCAGACTTCTGGAAGGAGATCTACATACACCACGACAACTACTACCACTGCCACACATCGGGCACGGAGACCGGCGGGGCCATCTCCGTATCCAACTCCATCAACGACGTGTCCACCACCGGCGTGGGCATTGACGGCGGCTACGGCACGTGGTACCGACGCACAAAGGTGCGCATAAGCGACTGCAACTTCCAGCAGTGCAACAGCGGAAACGGGGCCATGGGCGGGGCAGTATTCACCAACTGCCTGGGCTCCGTGGTGATAGAGAACAGCCAGTTCTGCAGCAACAAGGCCGGCACCGGCGGCAAGGTGGGCTCCAACGGCGGGGCCGTGTGCCTGTACGCCAACTCCATAGACAAGGCCTACCAGCCGGACGGCTTCGCCAAGCGCGACACCATACGCAACTGCACCTTCACCTCAAACAGCGCCGAGATGGGCGGCGGGGCCGTGTATGTGATGGGTGCCTACGACTGGCACTCGGCGGCCATAGAGAACTGCTCTTTCTACCAGAACACCACCCTCGAAGGCGTGGCCGAGACCAACCTGGGAGGCGGCGCCATCTGCGTGCACAAGACGGACAACGTGGCCATAACCAACTGCCTCTTCGACAGCAACGGCGGCAACAACTTCGGCGGCGCCGTGAAAGTCCACGCCGAAGCGGGGGACGCCACACGAGCCACGTTCAAGGACTGCACCTTCACCGGCAACACGGCCCTGCGTGCCGGCGGGGCCGTGATGGCCACCAACAACGCTGCCGTGGCGGCCTTACCCGGCAACAACGTGTTCACCAACAACCACCAGACCGGAGACGGCAACTTGGGCGGCGGCGCCATAGCCACCACCAAAGACGCAGCCATTGCCTTCCCTGACGAGGCTGCCGCCACGCTCTTCACGGGCAACAGCTCCGTGCTCAACGGCGGTGCCATCTACCTAAAAGGCGGACAGAATGACGACCAGGAAAGCGACAGCGTGTCTACCAACACCATAACGTACGCGGAGTTCCGCAGCAACACGGCCACCAAGGGCGGCGGTGCCATCTTCGCCTTCGCCACCAACATGGCCACCATCAAGACCAAGAACTGTATCTTCACCGGCAACACCACGCCGGCCACCGGCGGCGCCGTCTACATGATGCGCCGCGCCCACCTAAGCTCTGAAAACTGCGTGTACGACGGCAACACTGCCGACGGGGACGGCGGCGCCTACTACATGGACGGCAACAACCTGAGCAGCTTCTCGGGAGACAAGTTCAAGGGCAATGTTTCCACCGGCGGCGTGGGCGGCGCCATATCCATCGGCACCATCTCCGGCGATGCGCCTTACTCCATAGCCGACTGCAAGTTTGAGGGCAACCGGGCCAAGCACGGCGGGGCATTCGCCACTGCCCCATACGGCTCGGCCGGGGCCACGACATCCAAGGTGTCGGGCTCTGAGTTCCTAAACAACAAGGCCACGCAGGAACACATCGCCACAACGGTGGGTGCCCAGGCAAGCGGCTTCGGCGGCGGTGCCGTATTCGTGCGCAACACGGGCGGCTCTTACACGGAGATGATAGAGATGACAGCCTGCAAGTTCCAAGGCAACGGCGTATCGGCTGCGGACGGCACGGTGAACCATACCGACCGCCCGGGAGACGACATCTGGGTGTCTTCCACAGCTGGCGGAGTCGGCACATACGCCAACGCCAGGTCAAGGATAGAGAAGTTCAACAACAACCTAGTGCAGAACGAGTTCAACGGTACCAACTACCCGGTGAAAACGTCTGGTGTGAACACACAGGCCAACAACTGGGGTATAGGCGTGGTTGAAAAGAACGGCAACGCCCGCATAACGGAGACCCTGGCCGCCATACAGTACGACCAGATAGACGACGCCACGGGCACCACCACGGCCCTCAGCACCAACTGCGCGGATGTGGCCGAGCCGGCGGAGAAAGACTACACAGCCCCGGCGGCGGTGGTCGGAGTTACGGAAGACGAGACAGCCTCCGGCGACTTCGCCAAGTACGCGGCAGCCCTCAACGTATGCCCGGAGGATGCCCACCACGCCATCATCATGTCTGAGACCGGGCAGAAGCCCTTCACCTTCCGCTACAAGGTGTTCCGCAACGACATACCCCTGAAAGAAGACGGCACACCGGCCGCCACCGTGGACGAAGCCCACATCTTCGAGGCCACCACCGAGGGAGACGACAACTATGTGCTGCTGCCCTACGCAGACCCCACAACGCTCTTCTCCAAGGCAGGGCAGGTGTACGACGTGTACCGCTACGTGGTGGTGAACGTGAGGGACAACATGGAGCGACCCTTGGAGTATGAGTGCGGCCGCAGCGCCACCACGCTCAAGCCCGAGTGGTACCCGGCAGCCACGTCGGCCATGGTGGACTTCAACGACTGCCCCAACTACTGGGTGGGTGGCGTGGCCGGAGACGGCACCAACTTCAACAACCCCGACAACTGGTCCGGCGCCAAGGTTCTCAAGGAGGGCCGGGACCTGGTATTCGCCACCCCGGCGAACAACCCCGCCAAGGATGGCGACATACACACCGGCACGGCCGTGAGCGACTGCGTGCTGCCGCTCACCAAGGCAGACGGCACAACGCCCTTTGAACTGACCGTGCCCAACCTCGTGAACGAAGCCCCGGCCCTGGCCAGCGGCAAGAACCCGGCCATAGTGCTGCCCGCAGCCACCTCCTTGGAGGTTACAGAGGGCGTGAAGGGCTATTCGGACCCGGCCGTGAAAGACCGCATAGTGGTGTCGGCGGCCGACCCCACAGACGCTGAGCAGGCCGGCAAGCCCAACGCTTCGTTCCTGCTCAACATACAGAACGCCTGCGCCACGCCGTTCTACGGCACCGTGGAGTTCTACTCCATAGGCCACAAGAACGCTTCTCCCACGCTCACCCCGGACACCGACGAGACATCGCCCACCCACGGACGAAACCTGACGAACGACTACCACTGGCAGTTCTTCGGCATACCCGTGGAGCAGGCCGTGAAGACGGAGGCTCTCTCCGGTGCCTTGGTGCGCCGGTACAGCGAGAAGCAGAACAACGGCGACGGCCGCGGACTGCGCTACTACAACAAGTTCACCACGCTGAACGCCAACACCACCGGCGCCAACGCCGAGCTGGCCGCCACAACGATGAAGGCCTGGGAGGCGTTTGAGATGGCGGAGAACGCCACAGAGGTGGCCGGACGCAAGCGCTCGTTCGCCGGCAAGTTCCTCACCTGCCCCTCGGAGGTGGAACTCAAGATGACGAGGATTGCAGACGAGGTGCCCACATCCACGGCCTCCACGGCAGACGGCCGCCGCTACGGCCTGGGCCAGAACATATTCGCCAACTCGTTCACACGCGCCATAGCAATAAGCGAGCTCGACCTGCCCGCCACGGTGGATCCCAACGTGTATGTCTACACCACCGGCACATGGAGCCAGTGGCAGGGCAACAAGGCTGCGCAGACTTCCGCCGCCGGCGGATACATATCGGCTTCGCCCACCAACGCTGGCAAGGACGGCCACATTGACCGCATTCCATCCATGCAGGGCTTCATGCTGAAATTCACCGAGGGTGAGACGCACTACAACACCACCGAAGCCAGCGTGAAACTGAAATACGGCGGCAAAGCCCTGCTCAAGAACGACAGCCCCCTGCGCGCCAAGGCTCTCACGCCAAAGGCGCAGACCGTGGCAGACTGCGGCATGGTTAAGGCCACGCTGATATCGGACGGCTCGCAGAGCGAGGCATGGCTCTACCAGGGCGAAGGCTTCACTGACGGATACGACTACGGCTGGGACTGCCAGCGCCTGAACACTCCCGAAAACGGGGTGTGGACACTGTCCGCAAACGGCACTCCGCTCTCAGACAATGTCTCCGACAACGTGCTGGGCAAGGCCTTCACCGTGGCCACCGAGTTGGGACGCACCTACTCCATGGTGTTCTCCACACGCGACCTGCCCGAATACGCCAACCTCAAGATGGTGGATCTCGTGGCCGGCAAGGTGGTGGAATTTGAAGGCGGCAAGGCCGAATACACCTTCACGGCAGATGCCGCCGGAGTGCAGAAAGGACGCTTCCTTGTGGTGGACAACCCCTCGGCCGACTTCGCAGAGATCGTGGGCGCGGTAACCGGTGTGGAAGCTCCCGAGCTGACCCTCACCAAGGGTGTGGCCGCAGTCTACAACACCGCAGGTGTGAAGGTGGGCGAGTTCGCTCTGCCCATAGACGAGGCCGAGATGGCCGCAGCCCTGCCCTCGGGCGTGTACATGGTGAAGACCACTGACGGCCGCAACGTAAAGGCCGCCAAGGTGGTGATAGAATGACATTATAAAAGAAAACCCGGCGCGCGGAATGCGCGCCGGGAACACCCGTAGAAGGAACCCATTGAACTACGATTCCTTTTATCAGGGGCGGGCCGGGCTCAGCGGAGCCGGTGCCGCCCCAATTTTTTATGCCCATGGATACCGGTTGTTGCAGTATCCATGGGCATAAAAAAGTCTGCGGCGCACAAAACGCGCACCGCAGACTTGTCGGGATGACTGGATTCGAACCAGCGACCACACGCCCCCCAGACGCGTACTCTAACCGGGCTGAGCTACATCCCGCTCCCTTTTGCGGTTGCAAAGGTAGCCATTGTGCGGCAAACGGCAAACATTCGCGCCCGTTTTTTTCGAACAGTGGCCATAGCCGGCGGGGCTGGTTTGCGGCTGCGGCCGTATTTGCTAACTTTGTAGCCTAAAACAAACGCATGACAATATGGAAAAAGACTCACGGCAGATAGGGCAGAGGCTCAAAGGGCTGCGCGAAGTGCTGGGAATACCGGCGGAAGACGTGGCAGAGCTGTGCGGGATAAGCATGGAACACTATGCCCTGATAGAAGAGGGCAAGGCGGATCCTTCGCTATACCGCCTTACCAAGATTTCCAAGAAATACGGCATTGGCCTGGATGTGCTGCTCTTCGGGGAGGAACCCAGGATGAAGTCGTACTTCCTCACACGCTACGACAAGGGCTTGCGCGTGGAGCAGAGCGACGACTACCAGTACCAGAGCCTGGCCTATGGTTTCGCGGGGCGCAAGATAGAGCCGTTCCTCGTAACGCTCAACCCGCTAGACGGAGACGCGGAACACCACAAGAACATACACACCGGGCAGGAGTTTGACGTGGTGGTGGAGGGCGAGTTGGAGATAACCCTCGTAGACAAGAAGCTCACGCTGGCCAAGGGCGACAGCATCTATTTCGACGCTTCCAAGATGCATAGCATGAGGGCGCTCGGAGGACAGCCCGTGAAGTTCCTCTGCGTGGTGATCTGAGAGCCCGCACAACACAGCAAGACATGATAGAAAGGTTTCTGAAAAAGACCGAGTTCCACTCCGAGGCCGACTTTGCCGAGGGGCTGGAATTCACAGTGCCGGAAAATTTCAATTTCGCATACGATGTGATGGACCGCTGGGCGGAGGAAGCCCCGGGGGAAACGGCCCTGATATGGACAAGCGAGGACGGCGGGGAGAAGATTTTCACCTTCGCCGACATGAAACGCGAGAGCGACCGCGCGGCCGCCTACCTCTCTTCGCTCGGAATAGGGAGGGGAGACGTGGCCATGCTCATACTGAAACGCCGCTACGAGTGGTGGACGGCGGTGCTGGCCCTGCACAAGATTGGGGCCGTGGCCATACCCGCCACGCACATGCTCACCTCGCACGACATAGTGTACCGCAACAACCGCGCCGGGGTGAAGGCCATAATATGCGCCGGTGAGGACTATATACTGCGCCAAGTGGGAGACGCCATGTACGACAGTCCTACGGTGGAGGTGCTGGTGAGTGTGGGGCCGTCAGCCCCTGGTGGCTTCCACGACTGGCACCGCGAGCTGCCGGCAGCCCCGGGGTTTGTACGTCCCGCAGAGGTGAACTCCAACGGCGACACCATGATGATGTATTTCACCAGCGGCACCACCGGGGAACCGAAGATGGTGGCGCACGATTTCCTATACCCAATAGGCCACCTCACCACCGGGGTGTATTGGCACAACCTGCACCGTGGCAGCGTACACCTTACCGTGGCCGACACGGGCTGGGCCAAGGCCGTGTGGGGAAAGCTCTACGGCCAGTGGTTCGCCGGGGCTGCCGTGTTCGTGTATGAACACGAGCGCTTTTCGGCCGAGAAGCTGCTCAGGCAGATGGAACGCTACGGGGTTACGTCTTTCTGCGCTCCGCCCACCGTGTTCCGCTTCATGGTGAGGGAAGACCTCTCGCGCTACGACCTGTCCAAGTTGGAGTACTGCTGCACGGCCGGAGAAGCCCTTAACCCGGCTGTGTACGACAAGTTCCTCAAAGCCACCGGCATTAGGCTGATGGAGGGTTTCGGGCAGACGGAGACCACAATGGTGCTTGGTACCATGCCGTGGATGAAGCCCAAGCCTGGCTCCATGGGAAAGCCCAACCCGCAATACGACATTGACCTGGTGCGCCCGGATGGAACGCCTTGCGAAGACGGGGAGCGCGGGGAAATAGTGGTGAAGACCGACGGGGCAAAGCCGATAGGCCTGTTCAAAGGCTATTTCCGAGACGAGGAACTCACCCGCCAAGTGTGGCACGGGGGGCTGTACCACACGGGAGACGTGGCCTGGCGTGATGAGGACGGCTACTATTGGTTCATAGGCCGGACAGACGATGTGATAAAGAGCAGCGGCTACCGCATAGGCCCCTTCGAGGTGGAGAGCGCGCTGATGACGCACCCGGCTGTGGTGGAATGCGCCATAACGGGCGTGCCTGACGACTTGCGGGGAATGGTGGTCAAGGCCACCGTGGTGCTGGCTGCGGAATGGAAGGACAAGGCCGGGGACGAACTCGCAGCCGAGCTGCAAAACCACGTGAAGAGGGAGACGGCCCCCTACAAGTATCCGCGCATAATAGAATTTGTAGACGAACTGCCTAAGACCATCAGCGGCAAGATCCGCAGGGTGGAGATAAGGCAGAAAGACCAAAACAAGAAAGGATGAGGACTTTTTTCCACGCAAAGGACATCGGGCCGCTCGGCAAGGCCTTGGCCGAGGCCGCCGAGGTGAAGCGTGACCGCTTCGCCCACCAGGGCTTGGGGCGCAACAAGACGCTGCTGATGATATTTTTCAACAACAGCCTGCGCACGCGACTTTCCACACAGAAAGCTGCAATGAACCTGGGTATGAACACCATAGTGTTGGACGTGAACGCAGGCGCTTGGAAACTTGAGACCGAGCGCGGGGTGGTGATGGACGGAGACCGCAGCGAACACCTCTTGGAAGCCATACCGGTGATGGGGAGCTACTGCGACATAGTGGCCGTGAGGAGTTTCGCTGGGTTGGAAGACCGGGACAAGGACTATGCCGAGGCCGTAGTGAGCCAGTTTGTGCAGCACTGCGGCCGCCCCGTAGTGGCTATGGAGACAGCCACGGTGCACCCTTTGCAGGCTTTTGCAGACCTCATAACGATAGAGGAACACAAGGAGAAGGAACGCCCCAAGGTGGTACTTACGTGGGCGCCCCACTGCCGTGCGCTGCCGCAGGCCGTGCCAAACTCGTTTGCGGAGTGGATGAACGAGGCCGATGTGGATTTGGTGGTTACGCACCCGGAAGGTTACGAGCTTGACCCGGCGTTTGTTGGCGGCGCCCGAGTGGAGTACGACCAGCGCAAGGCGTTGGAGGGTGCCGACTTCGTGTATGCAAAGAACTGGAGTTGCCCCGGGGTGTCCCGCCCGGGAGACTATGGCAAGATTATAAGCCGCGACAGCTCGTGGACGATAGATGCGGAACATATGTCGTGGACCGCTGACGCGAGGTTCATGCACTGTCTGCCGGTGCGCCGTGGACTGATAGTTACGGACGATGTCATAGAGGGGCCGCGCAGCCTCGTCATACCGGAAGCCGCCAATAGGGAGATATCCGCTCAGGTGGTTTTGAAAAGGGTGCTTGAAAGCCTTTGACCCAGAGCCGTGCCGACATTACAGGCTGCGGAAAATGGCTGCGGCTCATAGGTAAAGCACTGATTCTGGGCCTTCGTTGAAAAGCAGGTCAAGTATGCTCAGGTTGGGCAGGAATCCTGTCCTCGCCTTGAACACTTGGTAATATTCCTTAGGGCTGAAGCCCGGGTCGTGACCCGGATGCTTCGGCCTTATTGTTTCCCTGAAGTCGTTTGTGGCATCTTTCACAAAGTGTGCGGTGTGGGTTATGCGAGGTGTGAAGCCGAGCAGCTCGCACATTTTTTCCGTAGTGGCCATGTCAAAGTCGTACAGCCGCTCCCATTTTTCTTGGAAAAACGGCTTCAGGTCGTCTTCGTAAAACTCGAAGAAAGGGCTTTCCCCATATGCCGAGGATATGGCATTCCAATGCACACGGTGCCATGAAGCATGGTCGCTGATACGAACATCCCCCATATCCCCGCAGCCCCTCTCCACCGGCACTGTCAAGGCTTGCGGCCCGGAAGCGGTGGCTATCACGCAGCGGTTGCGGTAGGTTTGCTTGGCGAAGCTGCCGCAGCGTTCCATCAAGCATGATTCGTAGCGGTACAACTTTTGGTACCATTGCACAGGGCCGAAGTAAGTGGGCGATAATAGGGCCGTGGCCATTGTCGTGTGTTTCTAAAAGCCCCATCCGCTTGTCGGCGGATGGGGCGGTGTTTACTTTATGTTGTCTACGAGGTTGAATATGCGGCCCCACCTTATTCCGCCTATTCCCTTGCGGTCGGGGTCTGACGACCACCATATGAATATGGGTTTGCCCACGATGTGGTCTTCCGGCACGAAGCCCCAGTAGCGCGAGTCGGCCGAGTTGTGTCGGTTGTCGCCCATCATCCAGTAGTAGTCCATCTTGAACGTGTAGCTGTGGGCCACCTTGCCGTTGATGAACACCTGCCCGTTTTTCACTTCCAAGTCGTTGCCCTCGTACACCCTTATGGGGCGTTCGTATATGGCGATGTTTTCCACGGAGAGCTTCACGCTGCCGCCTTTCTTGGGTATCCACACCGGGCCGTAATTGTCGCAGGTCCATCCCGTCCACATGTTCAGGGGGTAGAGCCCACCCGGTGCTGCATCGTTGCTTATGGCCACGCTTTCTGTCAGACTCTTGTCCGCCGCCAGCTCCTTGGCCGCACGGGCTGTGAGGGGCATCACCCCGCTTTGGTTGAGCATGGACAGGTCTTCCATTGATATGCCGAGGCGCTCCATGGTCTCGTCAGGCAGGTTGCGGAGCAGTTTCACGCGGTAGGTGTACTGCACGTTGTCGGGTTCCTTGTTGGGCTTGCCGTCGAGGTACACCACCTTGTCCTTTATCTGCAAGGTCTGCCCCGGCAGGCCCACGCAGCGCTTCACGTAGTTCTCCCGCCGGTCTGTCGGGCGAGGCGTTATCTCCCCGTAGGTGTGCAGGTCGCTCTGTATGTACCTCCTACCCAATGCGTAGGCCTTGGCATAGTATTGGCGTTGCTGCATTGTGTTTAGCTTGGAGGGGTGTACGTGGTTGGGGTCTTGCCCCTCCATTATCTGCTCCCCTATGCCGTAGGCCATCTTGTAGAAGTCTTGCGCCTGCCATTGCGGTTCGGCGCACACGGTGTCGCCCGATGGGTAGTTGAACACCACGATGTCGTTGAGCTGCACCCCACCCAGCCCCTTTACGCGGCGGTAGTCCCAGTGGGGCCACTCTATGTACGACTTGCAGCCTATCACCGGCATGGTGTGCTGTGTGAGCGGCATTGTCAGCGGGGTCTGCGGTATGCGCGGGCCGTAGCTCACCTTGCTTACGAAGAGGTAGTCGCCGGTGAGCAGCGACTTTTCCAGCGAAGAAGAAGGTATTACGAAGTTTTGGAAGAAAAACAGGTTGATGAAGTACACCGCCACGAGTGCGAACACGATGGCGTCCACCCACGACATTACGAACTTCACCGGCTTTTCCGCGTCTTTCCACCACTGCCAGTTTATCTTCTTGCTGATGTAGGCGTCGTATATGAACGGCACCGCCACGAGCCCGAGCCAGCTTTCCACCCACAGCAGGAACAGCAGGTAGGCCGCCATCACGGCTGCGAACTTGGCCCACTGCACTTTCATGTTGAGCCGCGCCTTCCTCTTGTCTATCATTTCCCCGGCCTTAGAACTTGAACATGTCCCCTATGCCGAGCAGCCCCGTGCGGCCTTGTGTGAACTCCGCCGCCAGCACCGCGCCGAGTGCGAACCCCTTGCGCGAGTGGGCATCGTGGGTTATCGTTATGCAGTCGGCCTCGCTGTCGTACACCATGGAGTGTATCCCAGGCACTTCGCCCCTGCGTATGCTCTCTATGGGCAGCTTGCCGGGTGCGGCTTCGTTGCTCCCGGTTGCGGTGCCGTCTGCGGCCCGTTGCACTCCTTTCACCCATCCGTCTAAGCGGGATAGCTGCCCCACCGCCCCCTCGGCCAGGGTTATGGCCGTGCCGGATGGCGCGTCAAGCTTGTGTATGTGGTGGGTCTCCTCCATCCTTACGGAGTATTGCGGGAAGCCGTCCATAATCCTGGCCAGGTACTTGTTGACAGCAGCGAACACCGCCACGCCCACGGAGAAGTTGCTGGCCCAGAACAGGGTGGCGCCCTCTTCGCGGCAGAGCCTTTCCACCTCCGCAGCGTTTGCTTCCATCCACCCGGTGCTGCCCGAGACCACTTTCACCCCTTTGGCGAAAGCCTTGCGGCAGTTGCCGAACGCCGCCGAGGGGTTGGTGAACTCTATCGCCACATCCGCCGAGGCGAAGGCCTCGCTGTCAAAGTCGGCCTGGTTGTCAACATCTATTGTGCAGACCACCTTGTGGCCCCTCTCCTCGGCTATCTGGCCTATCATGCGGCCCATTTTGCCGTATCCTATCAGTGCTATGTTCATAATTGCTGCTATTCCTTATGCAAAGTGGTGCAAAGTTAGCCATTTTGCGCCATAGGGGTGTATAAAAACAAGACCGCCACTCTCACGAGTAGCGGCCTTGCCACTATGTTTAACGTTAAGATTGTCCTTGTTGAAGTGGCGGCGGCCTCTCGGCTACCGCGCTTCCCGTCAAACAGTCGTTGAATCTACCTTAAAACCTAATAACTAAAAACCTAAATCAATATTACTAACCTAAACATTTCGTTTCGTTGTCTCTTTTGACGCTGCAAAGTTACTACGGCTTGGCGCATATTGCAACAAATCCGAGGTGTTTTGCCACAAAAAAGCCGTTTTAGTTGACGTAGGTCAATCCAAACGGCCTTTTTGTAGGGTTTTAGTCCACTCCTATGGTTTGTTATAGGGGGTGGTTTTCGTAGTCGCAAAGGGCTGTGGAGAGGTACCTTTCCCCCGTGTCGGGCAGCAGGACGAGTATCCTCTTGCCGTTGTTTTCCGGCCTGAGGGCCATTTGCACAGCCGCATGGGCCGCAGCTCCAGACGATATTCCCACCAACAGCCCCTCCGTGGCGGCTATGCGGCGTGCGGCGGATATGGCGTCGCCGTTGGCCACTGCCACAACCTCGTCTACCACAGACGGGTTGTAGTTGGTCGGTACGAAGCCGGCCCCTATTCCTTGTATCATGTGCGGCCCGGGCTGTCCGCCGCCCAACACGGGCGATGCTGCGGGTTCCACGGCCACCACTTTTACTTCCGGGCATATCTCTTTAAGCCGCCGGCCTGCCCCGGAGACCGTGCCGCCCGTACCCACGCCGGCCACGAATATGTCTATGCCGCCGGTTTGCTCCCATATCTCGGCCCCGGTGGTGCCGTGGTGCCGGTCGGGGTTGGCCGGGTTGTCAAACTGCCCCATCGTTACCGCCCCGGGAGTGGCTTCCCTTATCCTTGCCGCTTCGCGTATGGCGCCGGCCATGCCTTCCTTGCCGGGCGTTAGCACCACCTCGGCCCCGTAGGCCCGCACTATCTTGCGGCGTTCCACGCTCATCGTCTCCGGCATTGCCAGCACCAGCTTGTAGCCCTTCACCGCGCACACCATGGCCAGGCCCACGCCGGTGTTGCCGCTTGTGGGTTCCACTATCGTTGCGCCTGGGGCGAGCCTTCCCGAGCGTTCAGCCTCTTCCACCATGGCCGCCGCCACTCGGTCCTTTACGCTGCCGCCGGGGTTGAAAAACTCCACTTTGGCCAACAGCGGCGTGCCTATCCCGTATTCCGCCGAGAAGCGTCCCAGGGCCACCACGGGGGTGCGCCCCACTAATTCTATCGCGTTGTTGTAAATTCCTTGTTTCATACCTTTTCCAATGCTTGTGATATGTCTGCTATGAGGTCGTCTACGTGTTCCGTGCCTATGCTCAGCCTCACGGTAGACTGCGTTATGCCCTGCTCTTCCAGTTCCGCGGCGGTCATCTGCGAGTGTGTGGTGGTGGCCGGGTGTATGGCCAGGCTCTTCACGTCTGCCACGTTGGCCAACAGCGAGAATATTTCCAGGCTGTCTATGAAAGCCCAGGCCTCCTCACGCCCGCCTTTCAGTTCCACGGTGAAGATGGAGCCGCCGCCCCCGGGGAACAGCTTGCGGTAGAGGGCGTGGTCCGGGTGCGTGGGCAGGGTGGGGTGGTTCACCCTGCCCACCTTGGGGTGTTTGGAGAGGAACTCCGCTATCTTGCCTGCGTTGTAGGCCTGGCGCTCCACCCTCAGGCTAAGCGTCTCTATGCCTTGCAGCAGCAGCCACGCGTTGAAAGGCGAGATGGCCGCACCCGTGTCGCGCAGTATCACGGCGCGTATGCGGGTTACGAACGCCGCCGGCCCGGCCACGTCTGCGAACACCGCCCCGTGGTAGTTGGGGTCGGGCTGGCCCATTGTGGGGTATTTGGCTGCGTTGGCTTTCCAGTCGAACCGGCCCGCGTCCACTATCAGGCCGCCGAGCGTTGTGCCGTGGCCGCCGATGAACTTGGTGGCGGAGTGCACCACCACGTCCGCCCCGTGCTCTATGGGGCGCATCAGCACCGGGGTGCCGAAGGTGTTGTCCACTATCAGCACGGTGTTGTTGCGGTGGGCTATCTCGGCTATGCGCGCTATGTCGGTAACGCTCGAGTTGGGGTTGCCGAAGGTCTCTATGAACACGGCCTTGGTGTTGGGGCGGAAGGCCTTCTCCACGGCCACGAAGTCGGCCGGGTCCACGATGGTGGCTTCCACGCCCTGCGTCTTCATGGTGTTCACCACGAGGTTGTACGTGCCGCCGTATAGGTTGTTGGCCGCCACGATGTGGTCGCCGTTCTGCGCTATGTTCTGCAGTGCGTATGTTATGGCCGCCGCCCCGGAAGCCACGGCCAATGCCGCCGTGCCGCCCTCCATGGCGGCTATCCTGGTCTCAAGCACCCCCTGCGTGGGGTTTGTAAGCCGTCCGTATATGTTGCCTCCGCGGCGCAGGGCGAACCTTTCCGCCGCGTCTTCCGAATCGCCGAATACGTAAGACGTGGTCTGGTATATCGGCACGGCCCTGGAATCGGTGGCCGGGTCGGCCTTTTCCTGCCCCGCGTGCAGCTGTATGGTCTCGATGTGCAGTCTCTTTTGTTCCATAGTTTTCGTTTGTTAGTCCGTCGTTTGGGGTTTAGATATTGCAAAAATACCAATTTGCAACAGTTTCAACCCCTTACTTGCCCGCGTTTTTGCCTCGGCACACTGCGTTTTGCTATATTTGCGAGCGTAACAATAACACAGCTCCAATGGCGGAAGAAGGGAAAACTGCGGGCGGCTATGCCGAGTACATAAGGCGTATAGAGATAGACTCCCTATGGGGGGGGCGCAAGCACATAGTGTGGGACCTGGACCGGCACGTCAACATCCTCAGCGGGGTGAACGGCGTGGGCAAGAGCACCATAATAAACCGGGTGGTGCGCGGCCTTTCGCAGGGCTGCGGTAGTCTGCCGGCCGGTGTGAAGGTGGACGTGGAGCCGGCCGGCGCAGGCGCGATACGCTACGACATAATACGCTCTTTCGACCGCCCACTCGTGAGCCGCGAGATAGCCGGCAAGGTGGACTTGCGCCTGGCCACGGAACTGGACCTGCAGCTCTTCTCCCTGCAACGCCGCTACTTGGACTACCAGGTGAACATAGGAAACCGCACCATTGCGGCCCTGCAAAGCGGAAACCCGGCGGAGGTGGCTGCTGCGGCTGGCCACGGCCGCCCCAAGAAGCTGTTCCAGGACTTGGTGGACAGCCTGTTCGCCGACACGGCAAAGACCATAGTGCGCACGGAGAACGAGATAGCTTTCCGCCAGGCGGGGGAACGCCTGGAACCCTACCAGCTGTCCAGCGGCGAGAAGCAGATGCTCGTGATACTGCTCACCGTGTTGGTGGAAGACGGCCTGCCCCACACCCTCTTCATGGACGAGCCCGAGGTGAGCCTGCACATAGACTGGCAGAAAAGGCTGATATCCCTGATAAGGGAGCTAAACCCGGCGGCGCAGATAATACTAACCACCCACTCGCCGGCCGTGATAATGGACGGATGGATGGACCGCGTAACGGAGGTTTCCGACATAACCGACAGATGAGCCGCAGGCTTGACGGGCAGGTCAGCTCGCAGTACTTCGAGGCGGCCAACCGCATGAGGCCGAAAGCCGCCGGCATACGCATACCGGCCTATGTGGAGAGCTATGACGATGTGTACTTCTGGCGCACGGCCCTGGCGCAGTTTGAGACACCGGGGCTGGCTTTCGAGATTATGCTGCCCTCGCACACCGGCAAGCTGGAGCGCGGAAAGAAAGCCGTGATGATGAGCTTGCTGGCACGCGGTGCCGGGCCGGCAATGGTGGCTTGTGTGGATGCCGACTACGACTACCTGGTACAGGGGGCCACAAAGTCGTCCGCCGAGCTGCTGCGCAACCCCTTCGTGCTGCACACTTACGCCTACTCCATAGAGAGCATGGCCTGCTACGCCCCTTCGCTGCACGGGGTGTGCGTGGCCGCCACGCTGAACGACCGTCGGGTGTTCGACTTCGGGGCTTTCCTCGGCGAGTATTCCAAGGCCGTTTACCCCTTGTTCGTGTGGAACATAATGTTCTACCGCACCCCGGAGTTCTCCCGCTTTTCCATAACCGATTTCATACGCGCCATAGAGACCGGCGGGGTAACGCCGCGCAACGCCGCCGAGGCAGTCTCGCGCCTGGCCGCCAAAGTGTCGCGCAAGGCTGCGGCCTTGGCCAAGGCACACCCGTCCGCCGCCGAGTGTTTCGCGCAGACGGCAGACTCTCTGCGGCAGCTCGGGGTAACGCCTTCCAACACCTATATGTACATACAGGGCCACCACTTGTTCGACCGCGTGGTGCTGCCCCTGCTCTCAAAGGTGTGCGACCAGCTCGTAAGGGAGCGCGAGCAGGAAATATCGCGCCAGAGCGTGCACGGCACACAGCGGCGCAACGAGCTGTCGAGCTACACCCACAGCAGGGCGGACCTGGAGGAGATGCTCAAGAAGAACAACGGCTTCCTGCAATCTCCGCAATACGCCCTGCTGAAAGCCGACGTGGAAGCCTTGGTGGAAAAGGTTAAGGCCGCAGCCGTAGCCCGGGCGCAGCCGGGGTAGGGGGCACACTCCGCAACTTTCTTCTATTTCGCACGGTAGCCGCCATTCCCATACTGCGAGATTGGCTCAAAGGCCCGCCGTCTCCTTTGCCGTTACCAAGCCGTGGTACTAACAATACCAAGCCGTGGTACCGATAGTACCAAGCCGTGGTACTTGTGGTACCAGGCCGTGGTACCGCTCGTGGAGCGGTGGGGCTGTGGTGTGTGGGGGCGGAAAAAAGCAAGGCCGGCGGCATTCCAATACGGAATGCCGCCGGCCTTTATGGATGGCCCGTGGGCGCTTGTCAGTTGTTGAACGGGTAGTACACAGGCTGTGCGGTGAGCTTGATGGTGTTGTCCGGGTCGGCTTCGTCCGTCAGCAGCAGCCACGAGGGGTTCTTCGCGCTGTCGGTGGTGATGGTGAAGGTGCGCTTGCCGCCGAAGGGCTGCATGCCGTAGTTGAGCCCGGCGTTCTTGTAGTACCACTGCCCGTTGCTGTCGGCCTGGCCGGTGAAGCTGAGGGTGATGCGGTCGCCGGCCAGCACGGAGTAGGAGTAGACGAGCTGGCCCTGATAGCCGCTGCTGTTGAAGGTTATGCCGAACTTGCCGTTGTATGTGCCGAAGATGAAGTAGGCCACTTCTTCCTCCACTGCGGCCTCGCCTTGTGCGTACGCATCCCAGTACTTCCGCCCCGTTGCGCCGAAGCCGGAGTGGCTTGCGAACCAGTAGTTGCCCACGAAGGTTTCCGTGAGCGGCGGTGTGCGCTTGGTGAGGGCCAGGGTGTCGCCCGCCGTGGTGGAGGGGTAGCTGTCAGCCCCGGCCCGGTATGCGAAGCCGGCTATGGTGTGGCCGCCGTACTCCACTGGCTGGTACATGCGTATGCCCTGCGGCGTTACGATGTAGGCCATCTCGGTAACCTGGCCGGTGGCCGGGTCGGTGAAGGAGAGTGTGCGGTCCGCCTTGGTTACGAGCAGCGGCTCGGCTCCTATGTTGAGCAGGTACTGCTTGCTGGCCATGTCTTCCTCCACGCCGGCCACGGCTGTGAAGAAGTCGGCCCAGGCCGTTTCGGCCGGCAGCGGGGTCATCACTATTCGTGCGCCGTGTTTCTTGCCGGTCATCACCACGCTGTCTGCCGTGGCCTCCACTATGCGGAATTCAAGGTCGGCCTCGTAGCCGCGGCCGTTGCTGCCGAAGTCGGGGTTGACGGGGTCAGAGAAGTAGTGGAACAGGCTGTTGTGCCCGTCAAAGGAGAGCACTATGCCTGCGCTCTGCTCTATCTTGTAGTGGGATGTGGCGGTCTCTTCCGCCTTGCCGGCTTCGCTGGCCACGGTTACCGTGCCGTCAGCTGCGAACTTGCAGAGCACGTTGTAGCCCCCGAAGTCGAGGTTGCCGTAGAGCTGCATGTTCCATCCGTTGGGCGCCCCGGCGAGCACTTCGCGGCAGTCGGCTGCGGCCTGGGCCACACGCTGCGCCGACGGGGTGTCCCATATTTCTTCCGTCTCCGGGGTGCATGAGTACTGCGCCGCCGCTATGGAGAGGGCTATGGCTATCTTTATGGCGTTTTTCATGTCTTGTGCTATTTCAGGTTCTTCAAATCCAGTGTCTTGGCCTCTTCGGAGCGGCGCAGCACTATGGCCCTGAGGTCGTCCAGGTCCACGTCCCAGGAGCCCAGGAAGTAGTCGTAGAGTATGTTGAACTTGGCCAGTATGGCGTCGCGCCCGGAGGTGTCGTACTCTATTTCCTTTTCATATTCCACGGCCGGGTTGCCGTCCTTGTCGTAGAGTGTGCCTCCGGTTGCGGGGTCTTTCTGGTACACGGTGTCGCCCTTGGCGTCGGTCTTGGCTATGAGCTTGCCGGCTGCGTCTTTCTTGTAGACGGCGTTGCCCTTGCCGTCGGTCTTGTAGACGGGCGAGCCGTCTGCGTTCTCCTTGGGCACCACGCCCTCGCCGAGCAGTTTTTCCCAGGCCTGCTGCGTGTGGGTTACGTAGAAGGAGTAGATCTCGGCGAAGTCTTCGTTGTACTCCCCGCTGCCGTAGCCCGAGGTGAAGCCCATGGCCGGCGCTTCGGAGTCGTCCACGTTTATCCAGTTGGTGGTCTGGTACTTGCCGGCCGAGACGGTCTGGAAGTCGGTGGAGTAGTTTTTCTTCTGTGTAAGGATGTGGCAGAACTCGTGGTGCATGGTGTGGAAAAACCAGTAGTTGAGGTCCATCGGGGTCTTTGCCGTCTCGGGGAAGGCGCTCTCCTGGTCTATCCAGATGTTGTCCGGGTCGAGCGAGTTTACCCGGAAGAGGGTTATCTTGAGCCCTCCCTCGGCCGTTCCCAGCACCATGGAGCCTGAGGAGCTGTACTCGGCCGAGCCTATGAGCTGCATCACCCTTGGGCTGTAAGTGCGTATGAAATCCTCGCCCATGGCTTCGGCGTAGGCGTCGAGCCACACGTGCTTGACGAGTGCGGCCAGGGCCTTTGACTTGCCGTAGTCAGCCGGCACCACGTTGTAGAAGTTGTCCGTCTCTCTGTCCGTGTACCTATATATGAAGTCTATGTTGTAGGGCTTGGTGTAGTTTTCCATGAGCCAGTTGTCGAATTCGTTGCGCTCCACGGCCGCGTCTGCCAAAACGCTTTCGGGGTTCAGGCTCTCGTTGGAGCACGAAGCCGTGATCAGCAGCGCGGCCACGGCCATGGCCGTTATCCTTGTTGTCTTCATCTTTGCTGTGTTGTTAGTTGGTTTGTGCTTCGGCGGCCTTTGCCTCCCTTGGGTTGGCTTCCAGCCCGGCCTCTATCACGTCTGTGGGCAGCTGTATGGCCCCGCGCGGGTCCCCGGCCTTGAAGGTGATGTTGTCCTCGCCGTCTATGTCGTGTGTGAACTCTATGCCGTAGCGCTTTATGTCTTGGAAGCGCAGGCCGTAATAGAGGGTCTCTATCCGGCGCATGTGCAGTATGAGCTGCAGCAGGTTTTCCTGCGTGCCACGCTCCACGGCGAAGCCCTGCGGGTTGAGCGTCTTGCGCAGGCTGCGCTCCTTGTCGCTCGCCGGGGCTACCACGGCGTAGGGCAGTTTCTCCACGAACCCGTTCACGCTTTCCTCCGTGAGTTCCGCCCTCACTGCCGAGCCGGCGCGGGGTGCGCACATGGCGTTCTGCCAGAGGTTCATGTCGGCCAAGGCTGCGGCGTAGTTCTTGCGCAGGGCGTTGGCCTCGGCCCTTACCAGCAGGGTCTCGTCCGCAGTGAAGGACGCCGTTACGGTGTGGGCGTAGCCGGTGCCGGCGAGCTTGTCCTTGTACTCGAACATCTCCATCATCTTGGGGAAGTATACGCACTGGTTTGAGCCGTATGCCTTGTGGCTGTAATACAGGGTGTTGTCGCTGGAACCGCTGCCCCAGGGGCAGCCCACCCACATTGTCTCGTAGGTGATTATGGGCCTGCCGTGGTTGAAACGCTTGTAGCTGCTTGAGCTTGCGAAGGCCCGCCCTGATATGGAGTAGGCCGTCTGCAGCATCAGGTTGCAGTTGAGCTTGCTCTGTATGTAGGCGTTGCCTATGTCTTGCGGCCCGGAGAGAGAGGGGTAGTCGGCTGCTGTGCGGAGCATGTCGGCGGGCGAAGCTCCGAGAGCCTTTGTGGCATAGTCCGCAGCCTTGTCGTAGCGGTGGTAGTAGAGGTTGAAGCGTGCAGCCAGGGCGTATGCCGCGTTGGTGTTGAAGTGGTACTTTGGCACGGACAGGTGTGCATCGTTGAGCAGCGGCAGCGCCTCTTCTATGTCCGCGTCTATGTTGGCGTATAGTTCGGCCATGGTGCCGCGCCGGTAGTCGCCCTTGATGGAAGTCTCGGGCTCCGTGGGGTAGGGCAGGCCGAGGTCTTGCTGCGCCGTCTCGGGGTTGTAGGCCATGCAGAACACGTTGGCCAGCGACAGCATGCCGTAGGCCCGGCAGAGCAGGGCTTCGGCCTTTTGCCCGGAAAGGCTTTCGGGCGAACCCATTTCGGCTATGTTGTAGAGAGCCTGGTTGGCGTGCGCCACGGAGTAGTAGAGGGAGTTCCATATGGAGCGCGGGTCGTCGTTGCCCTCGGTCTCAACGTCTTCCCAGCGGTACATGGCCTCCTGGTTGGGCTGGGCGGTGTATTCCTTGCCGTTGTCGCACACGTTGTCGCCGCTCATTTCGAGCAGGAAGGCAGCGTTGTGTGTGGCGTAGGCGGCCACGAGCAGGTTGCTTACGTCAAGTTCGGTGTCCACCTCGGCGCGGTCGTCGGGCAGGCGGTCTAAGTATTCGTTGCAGGATGTGGCCATCAGCGCGGTGGCGGCCGCAGCGAGTATGGTTGTCTTTGTGGTCTTCATGGTTGTTGCGTTGTTATAGTCCTACGCGGAGTGTGAAAGTGAACTGCCTGGCCATCGGCACGGCCACGCCGCCGGCGTTGAAGAACTCGGGGTCTTGCCCGTTGAGTTTCTTGTCTGCGTATATGAGGAAGAGGTTTGTGGCCTGCAGCTTGGCCCCCAGGCTGCTTAGCCCTATGGGCGCTATGAGCTTGGCGGGGAAGTCGTAGCCGAGGGAGATCTCCTTCATTCGTATGAAGTCGCCGTTGGCTATGCGCGCGGTGGAGCGGTTGTAGGCGTTGTAGGCGTATGACAGCTTGGTGTCGTTCTGTATCTGGCGCAGGTCCACTATGGCGGGTATGTCCGTCAGGGCCTCGTCTCCGCTGAGCCTCCATCGGTTTTTGAACTCCTTGGGCATTGCGTCCAGGTCGGAGTAGCCGGCGTAGAAGGCCTGGTCCAAGCGTACCTTGTTGCCGAAAGAGTAGGTGGCGAAGACGTTCAGGCTCCAGTTCTTGTATTGGAAGGTGTTGCCGAGCGAGCCAGTTACGGTGGGGTCGGTGGGGCCTTCGTACACGAGGTGGTCGGTGTCGTAAGACTGGAAGTAGATGTCGCTCGTGGTGAGGTCGCCCGTCTCGTTTATGAACTGCGGTATGCCCTGGCCGTCAAGGCCGCGGAAGTCCATCGAGAAGAGCGATCGGTAGGGGTAGCCCTCCATGGTGAAGCCGGTGCCGGTGATGAGGTCTATCACCCTGGCGCGGGTGTCAAGGTCGGTTACCTCGCTCTTGGTGTGTGAGAAGATGAGGTCGGTGTTCCACTTGAAGTCCTTGGTGGCTATGTTGCGCGTGGATATGGCTATTTCTTCGCCGTGCGACTTCATGCTGGCCACGTTGGCGTACTTGTCTATGGTGCCTCCTATGCCGGTGGTGCGCACTATTCCGATGAGGTCGTAGTTGTTGCGGGTGTACCAGTCGAAGGTTACGTTGATGCGGTTGTTGAGGAAGCCCAGGTCAAGGCCTATGTTCAGCTCGTGCTTTTTCTCGTAGGTGAGCTCGTCGTTGGCGAAGTCGTATATTTCAAGGCCCGACTCCTTGTCGGTGGCGAAGGGGCGCCAGGGGTTGTAGCTCTGGATGATCACCTGCGAGTTGGTTACCGCCGGCTTGTCGCCGGTGAGCGAATAGGAAGCGCGCAGGGTGGCGTGTGAGAGGGCTTTGCCGGCCTTTGCGGCAAACCACGACTCCTCGTGTGCGTTCCATGCGCCGGAGAGGTTCCACGTGGGCAGCCACCTCGCGCTGCGGGCCTTGCCAAGGCGGTTGCTGCCCTCGTAGCGCACGGTGCCGTTGACGGAGTAGCGTCCCTTGTAGGAGTAGTTGGCCGTGCCGAAGAAAGACACCTCGCGGCTGTAACCGTTGGCAAGGCTGTAATACATGTTGTTCTCCTCGTTTGACTGCTTGAAGTAGCGGTAGTCGTAAGACCCCAGCATGCCCATGTCGTACTGCATGCCCACGGCGTTGAAGGTGGTGCGGTTGCGCTCCACGTTGTTCACCTCCATGCCGCCCATCACGTTCAGTATGTGGGTGTCGGCGTACACGTCGTTGTAGGCGGCTGTGGCGCGGAAGTCCCAGCCGTTCATCTTGTACTTGTTTTCGCGGTAGAAGCCGCCGCTGGGCAGCACGGATATGGGCAGGGAGTTGGCGTCGTCGGGGTCTGTGTACAGCCATGGGTTGGAGTCGCGCATGGTGGCGTCGTCCATGGCGCGGTAGGCCATGGCCAGGTTTGAGTTCTCCGTGATGCGGTGGCCCTGAGCAGTGGTGGCGAACTTGTAGGCCGCCAGGGCCGAAATCTCCACCGTTGTTACGGGCTTGTATTTGAGTTCGCCCTGCACCTTGAAGTCTACCACGTCCAGGTCCATGTAGTTGTTGGCCAGTTCGTGGCGGATGTTGAACGGTGCGTAGTTGCGCGTGTAGAACTCGCCCGGGTCCAAGGTGCGCGACGAGTTTATGGCATAGGAGTAGGGGTTTATGTCGAAGTCGCGGCTCACCTCGCCGGACACCACGTCCACGCTCTGGTTGTTGGTGCCGGGCGCCTGCTGCTTGCGGTAGGCCGTGTTGGCAATGAAGTTGGCGGTGAGCTTGCTGCTGATGTTGTAGTTGGCGTTGATGTTGGCCGTGTAGCGCTGCACCTTGCTGCTGGGAGTCCAGCCCGGGTCGCTCATCACGCTGAACGAAGCGTAGTACTGGGCCTTGTCCGTGCCGCTGCTAAGGCTCACCGAGTGGTTCATCTGCACGGAGTTGCTGAACAGCTCGCCGAACCAGTTGGTGTTGCGGTATTCGGCTTCGCGCAGGTAGCCGCGCATGGCCTCGGGTGTGTTGGCCAAGCCGTAGGCGCCGGTGGCCGGGTCGTACTGGTTCATCAGTTGGTACATCTTTCCGTAGACACCGCTGGACGATGCCCTGTAAGACCGCCCGAAGGAGAGGTAGCCGTTGTTGTACATCTCGTCGTATACGGCCATCTGGTCTTGCGAGTTCATTATGTTGAACTGGCTGTAGCTCGGCTTGAGCCGCATGGTGTACTCGCCGGTGTAGCTTATGCGGGTGCTGCCGGCGCGGCCTTTCTTGGTGGTAACCACTATCACGCCGGCCATGGCCCTTGCGCCGTATATGGAGGTGGCAGAGCCGTCTTTCAGTATCTGGAAAGACTCTATGTCGTCAGAGTTGAGGCCGGCTATGGCGGATGATATGAGCGTGGCCGCGTCTCCGGACGAAAGCGCATCGGCATCCACCTCGGTTACGTCTTCCATTATCACTCCGTCCACGACCCACAGCGGCTTTGACGACCCGTATATGGACGTGGCGCCGCGCACGCGTATCTTGGGGGCGGTGCCGAATGTGCCCGACACGTTCTGCACGGACACGCCAGCCGCGCGGCCCTCCAATGAGCGGCTGATGTCAGCAACGCCGTCTATCTTGGTCTTCTGCGCGTCCACCTTTGATGTGGCCCCGGTGAATAGACGCTTGTCCATCCTCTGCAAGCCCGTAACCACCACCTCTTGTATCTGGTGTGCGTCAGACTGCAACACTATTTTCATGTTCCTCGCGCCTTTGAGGGTCTGCTTCACCATGCCGATGTAGCTTACCACAAGTGTGGGCGAAGACTTGGCGGTGGTGAGTTCGAAGTGGCCGTCCGCGTTGGTTACGGCGGCGTCCTTGCTCCCCTGCACCACGATGGAAGCGCCGATGACCGGCTCGCCGTCGTCGGCGGCCACCACTGTGCCGTCAACCTTGGTCTGAGCCAGGGCCGCTCCCGCAGCCGCCATCAGCATAAGCAGTGCTGTGATTAGTTTTTTGCTCATTTTTTATTGTTGTTGATGAATAAATATCCAGTTTGTTCTATGTCAAAAAGACACCGAAAAGCGGTTTGAAGTTGCTTTTTTTTTTTTTTTAACCAAAAAACAGCCAAATTAAAAATTAACAGAGACAAATTTATAAAAAAAATTAAAAAATTTGTTGTAATAAATATTAAAAAATTAAA
>R20__coassemble_130_pt1 | contig 57141 bp, 47 predicted proteins | sample R20__metabat2_low_PE_033 | metagenome-assembled genome bin R20
GCCGGTGTCTTGGCCAACGAGGTTGGGCTGTCCTTAGGCGGCAAGCGGTTGAGGGCTGACACCGTGGTATACTCGGCAGGGCGGCAGCCCCTGATGGTGGTGGAATACAAGGCCCCGGGAGTGGGCGTGGGCGCAGCCACGTTGGAGCAAGCCAGCGCCTATGGTCGGCAGCTCGGCGTGGAATACCTCGCCGCCACCAACGGGCGGCAGCTGTTCTGCTGCAAATTGGACACTGGCACCGGCAAATACGCCCCCATCCCCCGCCTGCCGTCATACGGAGAATTGCGCCGATAGTGCAAAGCCTCACATAGGCTGTGCGCAGCATAAACACTTAATTCTTGAACCAGGGCGCGTTTGCCCCGATACGGATTCCAAGGAAATCCACAACTACTGCGCGATACCAAGCCGTGGTACCGTTAGTACCAAGCCGTGGTACAATCAGTACCAAGCCGTGGTACCGTTGGTACCAGGCCGTGGTACTAACGGTGGCGAGCCGCAGTACCGGGTGGTATGGGCTGTGCCTTTCGGCCAACACCAGCCCTTAGACCGGCAAAAGACGGAAGATGTTTTGGCTTGCCCATTTAACCCGAAATAGCACAACAATAGTACAACCATGCCACCACACCACGCCGGATACTATTTGCCAAGGGGAATACGGCGTGTGGCGGTTTGAAAACAGACGGCCTGGAGCTAGAACACCTGTTATTTTGGTATGGGAAGATTCTGGCCCGAAACAGAAGCCACACTGCAAAAAGCGTGTGCCTGCGAAGGACGCGCGCGCACTCCACGCCAATAGGAACCAGACAGGGCGGGGTTCCGCACAAAGAAAAAAAAAGCGTGGCATCCACCAATGGCGGACACCACGCTTCCGAGCCTCTTGTCGGATTCGAACCAACGACCCCGAGATTACAAATCACGTGCTCTGGCCAACTGAGCTAAAGAGGCGGGTGGGCAAGCTCCTTGCATCGCGCCGCTGCGACCTTCTGCCCTTGCTGCGTTCCCACCCTGGGGGATTCAAAGGGAGCTGGCCGTGCAAGACTTGCCCGTATTTGCGTTGCAAAGGTAGCCTATTTCCGCCACACTCGGCAATGCCGTATCGCGTTTTTGCATCAATGGGCTATCTTGCGGTAGCGCTGGAAGTCCTTCGCCAGGCCGCCTTCGGACGTTTCCCGGTACACGCTCGGCAGGTCGCGGCCGGTGTCTTTCATCACGTCCACGCACTTGTCGAAGCTCACCCGGTGCAGGCCGTTGGCGAACGTGGAGTAGATGTTGGCGTCCAAGGCCCTTGCCGCCGCGTGTGCGTTGCGCTCTATGCATGGAATCTGCACCAGTCCGCACACCGGGTCGCAGGTCATGCCGAGGTGGTGTTCCAAGCCCATTTCCGCCGAGTATTCTATCACTTGGAGCGTCCCCCCGAATAGGTAGCTCGCAGCGGCCGCGGCCATTGCGCAGGCCGAGCCCACCTCTGCCTGGCAGCCGCATTCGGCCCCCGATATGGAGCCGCGCGACTTGCAGACGTTGCCTATCAGCCCGGCCACAGCCAAGGCGTGCAGCATCCTTGTTCGTGAGAAGTGCCTTGAACGTTCCAAATGGTAGAGCACGGCCGGCACCACCCCGCAGCTGCCGCACGTGGGGGCGGTTACTATTTCCCCCCCCCCGGCGTTCTCCTCGCTTGCGGCCAGTGCGTAGGCGAAGACGAGCCCTCGGGTCTGCAGGCTGGGGCCGAAGCTGTTGGCCTTGATGTAGTAGTCCGGTGCCTTGCGCCTTAGGTGCAGCACCCCGGGAAGCACCCCCTCGTTGACAAGGCCCCGCTCCACGGCTGCGGACATCTTTTCCCATACCTCTGAAAGGTAGTCCCAAATGCCGGCCCCCTCGCGCTCCTCCACGTATTCCCAGTACGACTTGCCGCGTGCCGCGCACCAGTCTTGTATCTCCGTAAGGCTCTGCATCTCGTACACCTCGGGCGTTTCGCAAGAGTCTTCCCCCTCTTCCGCCAAGGCCCCTCCGCCCACGCTGTACACCGTCCACGGGTCGGCCCACACTCCCGGGGCCTCCTCCGCTTCGAATTTCATGCCGTTGGGGTGGAAATCCGGCTTTATTTCCGGGTGCCACATTATTTCAAGGCCGGGGCCGAGCACGTCCGTGAGCGCCACGTCCGTGAGGTGTCCCTTGCCCGTGGCGGCAAGGCTGCCGTAGAGTGTCACCCGGAACGCAGCCGCCGAGCGGTGGCGCCCAAGGTATCTCTGGGCGGCGAACCTCGGCCCCATGGTGTGTGAAGAAGACGGCCCGTGGCCTATCCTGTACAGTTCCCTTAAAGATTTCATCGGTATATGGTTTTTGAAAAAGGGTAGGGATGCGGCTGCGCACCCCTACCCTTGCTGTTTTTGTGTTACGCCCGTTATTGGAAACCTGCCCTCTTGGCCATCGTCTGCGGCACGGCCTCCCCCACGTGGAATATGCCTGCGAGGGTTACGTCGTATATCACCGTGCTGAACGCCGGTATGCCGAAAGAGGCGTTGTCGGCAGCCCCGTAGGCGAGGGAATACGGCACGTACACCCTCCACCGGTCTCCCTTGCGCATCTGCATAAGGGCGGTTGTCAGCCCGTCAGTAACGGGCTTGCCCTCCCCGTTTACGACAGCCGTGCCGGCCACGGGCATTGTCCTCGGCGCGGCGGTCTCGGGGTCGAACTCCCCCGTCCATGTCTGGTCGAACACCCTCCCGGCCGGATACGTTGCGGTGGGGATTGTGCGTGCCGAAAGGTGCGCCTTCACGGTGTCCGTGTATATCGGGTGCGGCGTGCCTGCCGGCCCCTCCTCCAGCACTTCCACCACGATGGAGTTGTGGACTGAAGCCGCCACGAAGTCGGGCAGCGACCACGCCTTTATCAATGTCTTTCCCGGGGCGGCCTTGGAATATACGTCAAAATAGTATTGGTCGTTCTTTTCCTGCCACCCGGCGTATTCGTCAACCTCCCCGGCCGACTCGCCGCACGCTGCCGCCGCGACGGCCGCCACAGCAACGAAAGCCGTTTTCAGAAAGCCCTTCATGCCAGCTTGCTTAGGAGCGAAGCCACGCTCACCTTTTCTTCCAACATTCCGCGGAGGTCGGCTATCTTCACCCTTTCCTGCTGCATTGTGTCTCGGTGGCGCAGGGTAACCGTGCCTTCCGAAAGGGTGTCGTGGTCCACGGTTATGCAGTAGGGCGTGCCTATTGCGTCCTGGCGGCGGTAGCGCTTGCCTATGGTGTCCTTCTCGTCATACTGGCAGTTGAAATGCAGCTTGAGCGCGGAGGCTATCTCCCTGGCCTTTTCAGGCAGGCCGTCTTTCTTAACCAACGGCAGCACGGCCAGCTTGACGGGTGCGAGCTGGGCCGGGAGGTGCAACACGGTGCGCGTCTCCCCGTTCTCCAACTTTTCCTCCTCGTATGAATGGCACATTACGGATAGGAACATGCGGTCCACCCCGATGGAGGTCTCTATGACGTAAGGGGTGTAGCTCTCGTTGCTCTGCGGATCAAAGTACTTTATCTGCTTGCCGCAGTATTTCTCGTGCTGTTTCAGGTCGAAGTCCGTACGCGAGTGTATGCCTTCCACCTCCTTGAAACCGAACGGCATGCGGAACTCTATGTCGGTGGCGGCGTTGGCGTAGTGCGCCAGCTTGTCGTGGTCGTGGAAGCGGTAGTTGTCGTCTCCGAAGCCTAATGCGCGGTGCCACTTCATGCGGAATTCCTTCCAGCGCGAGAACCATTCCAGTTCCGTGCCCGGGGTTACGAAGTACTGCATTTCCATCTGCTCGAACTCCCTCATGCGGAAGATGAACTGCCGCGCCACGATCTCGTTGCGGAATGCCTTGCCTATCTGGGCTATGCCGAAGGGCACCTTCATGCGCCCGGTCTTTTGCACGTTGAGGTAGTTGACGAAGATACCCTGGGCAGTCTCCGGCCTTAGGTAAATCTTGTTGGACGCTTCGGACACCGACCCCATTTCCGTGGAGAACATGAGGTTGAACTGGCGCACGTCGGTCCAGTTCCTCGTACCCGAAATGGGATCTGCAATCTCCTCGTCTATGATTATCTGCTTGAGTTCGGCCAGGTCAGGGCCTTGCAGAGCCTTCGCGAAGCGTTCGTGCAGGGCGTCGCGCTTGGCCTTGTTTTCCAGCACCCTGGGGTTTGTGGAGAGGAACTGCTGCTCGTCAAAGGCTTCGCCGAATTTCTTCCTCGCCTTGGCCACCTCCTTCTCTATCTTGTCGTCATACTTGGCTATCTGGTCTTCTATCAGCACGTCCGCCCTGTACCTCTTCTTGCTGTCGCGGTTGTCTATGAGAGGGTCGTTGAAGGCGTCCACGTGGCCGCTTGCCTTCCATGTGGTGGGGTGCATGAATATGGCAGCGTCAATGCCCACTATGTTGTCGTGCAGCAGCACCATGGACTTCCACCAATAGTCTTTTATGTTGTTTTTCAGTTCCACGCCGTTTTGGCCGTAGTCGTACACCGCGCCCAGCCCGTCGTATATCTCGCTGCTGGGGAATACGAAGCCGTATTCCTTGCAGTGTGAAACTATCTTCTTGAAAACGTCCTCTTGTTGTGCCATATCCGTGTTGTGTGTTATATAATGTGGCGCAAAGTTATCCAAATGCCTCCATTTATCGCACTTCCTAAGCCTTAAAGCCTTGGAACGCCGCTGCTTCCGCCACGGCAACCTACAAAACGCGACATGGGGGGCGTGCCTTTCGGCAGCCCCCCATGGGTGTGTGCTTATACTACCAAGGTCAAGCCTCTGCGGGAGTTTCCGCCTGCGGCTCAGCAGTAGCGTCGGCAGACTCGGCCTGCGCTGCGGCCTCGGCTTCCGCTTTCGCCAGGGCTTCGGCGGCTTTCTTCTCGGCCACCTTCTTGGCTATGGCGTCGTTGACTATCTTCTCGGCGGCCAGCCCCTTCTCGGCTGCGTCCTTCTTAGCCTTGGCTTCCGCCTGGCGCACCTTTTCCAGGCCGTTCTGCTTGTCTTTCTTCCAAGCCTCGAACTTAACCTGTGCGGCAGCCTCGTCAAAGGCTCCTTTCTTCACGCCTCCGCGCAGGTGCTTCATCATGAGCACGCCCTCGCGGCTGAGTATGTTGCGGGCTGTGTCCGTGGGCTGCGCTCCCACTTCCAACCAATAAAGCGCGCGGTCGAAATTCAAATCTATCGAAGCCGGGTTTGTGTTGGGGTTGTAGGTGCCCAGTTTCTCAACGAAGCGGCCATCGCGTGGCGCCTTCGAGTCGGCCACTACGATGCGGTACACGGCGTACCCCTTGTGGCCTCCACGTTGCAATCTGATCTTTGTTGCCATTGTGTAGTTTGTTTGTAACAGGTTTGAATTGTGCCGCCATCCCGTGGCAGCGGCTGCAAAGGTACGTATAAATATGTGAAAACGGCCGTTGCTGGGCTCCCAAAACACCCACAACGGCCGCACAAACATGATGTTGCCTAACCCTTCTTAGCCTCGGTTTCCTCGGAGTATATCCTTGAAAATTCCGCTGCAAGCCTTTCCCCTTCGGCTATTATACTCCTCAAAGCTTTCAGTTTGTCTTCGTTCTCTGTTCCCGGCAGCCATAGCGACATATAGCCACCGGGGGAGTATTTCTCCCTCATGTGCATGGAGAAACGCTTCCAATGCGCATCCCTGCCGGATTCCGGGTTCGCTTCCAACAAGTATTGCACGGCGCGGCGGAACACGCTGTCTGGCTCCAAGTCTCTGTCCGCCTCTGCCACGATCTTCCCGTATATGTTCCTCGGTGCCCTGCTTGCGGATGCCCGGTGGTCTTCCACGGCTTCCTTCATCACCATTATCTGCTCTCTTGAAAACCACTTTTCAAGCCGCTTGTCAGCTTCCAAAATCCTACCCCCGGTGATGTGGTGTATGGCCCTGGGGCCGCTCATGCCCAAGTCGTGGTAGGCCGCTACTGTGTAGGCCATCTGCACGTCAGCCCCAACGGACTTGGCAATCCTAACGCTCGCCTCCACCACCCTCTGCACGTGCGGTATGCCGTGAGACTTGCCAAAGGCTGCGTACTTGGGCAGGATGGCCGTCTCTATGAAGTTCACCAAGTCTATGCTTATGTCAATTGTTGCCACGCGGTTAAGTTTTTACCTTTGCAAATGTATTCATTTGTATTCAATCCAAACGAGATGGAACACCACAACAGTGGAAACGCCGACTGCGATGGCGTTGTGAAAACCAATTCGGCCCATGCATGGTGGCTCGCTGCAAGGCCCAAGACTTTGTCGGGGGCAGCAGTGCCGGTGATTGTCGGGGCTGCCTTGGCTGCGGCTTCTTCCCATGGGGGCGTAATGTGGGCTCCCGTTTTCCTGTGCCTGCTTTTCGCACTTGTCATGCAAGTAGATGCCAACCTCGTAAACGACTATTTCGACTTTGCACGGGGAGGGGACAGCGCAGAGCGTCTCGGGCCACGCAGGGCGTGTGCCAACGGCTGGGTGTCCCTTCCGGCCATGCGCCGCGCCATAGCGTGCGTATCCGCCATAGCGTGCGCAGCCGGCCTTCCACTGGTGCTTTACGGAGGTTGGTGGCTCGTGGCCGTGGGAGCCGCTTGCGTGGCGTTCTGTTTCCTCTACACCACGCACCTTTCACGCATGGCCATGGGCGACGTGCTTGTCTTCGTATTCTTCGGAATAGTACCGGTGTGTTGCACCTATTGGCTCGCCATGCCCGAAGGCTCGGACTTGGATCTTGTAGAACCTTTGGCCGCCGCTGCGGGCTGCGGGTTGGTGATAGACACGCTGTTGATCGTGAACAATTTCCGCGACATTGAGGAAGACGGAAAAAACGGCAAGAAGACCCTTGCCGTGGTGCTCGGCCGCAAAGGGGCTTTGGCGGCCTACTTGGCAGCCGGTGCCTTGGGATGGGCTACTGCTGCAGCCGGCTTCGCATACTCAGGCCATTGGTGGGCGGTTGCGGCCACTGCGGCATACCTGCCACTGCACTGCAAGTCTTTCCTTGGCATGAAAAGGATATGGGCCGGCAAGCGGCTTAACATGGTGTTGGGGGCCACGGCGCGCAATATGCTGCTCTATGGCATACTGGCCGCAGCCGGCCTGGCCGTCAGTTGAAGAAGTTCCAACTGAGGCCGAAGCGCAGCGTGCGGTCGTTTATGGGATGGTGCGGCACCAAGAAGTAGTGCCTGTCCCCCATCCCCGCGTTCACGTGGCTCATCATTACGAAAAACCTCGTCTGCTTCAGGTGGAAGTTGGCGTATGCGTTCACTATCGGGTAGTTTCCCACCCCCACCTTGTAGTCGCCCCCCTGCACGGCGTACTGCCCCAATCCCGGCACATAGCCCGGCGCATTGTACGATGTGAAATACACCGCATCTGCCCCCAACTCGCAGCTTAGCACCTTTGCTATCTTGAATTTCAAGTAAAGGTTAGTGTAAGCGTTGATGGCGGGTACGGGCAGGGCTTCCATGTCGGTGCTCTTTTGGAATGTCACCACGTTTTCCCAATTTAGCGGCCCGAGTGTGAAGTCTTGCGACAACTGAGCGGTGAAAAGGGTCATCGCCCCACTTTTCCGCCTAACCTCCGCAGTGTGGGCGAAGCGGTTTCCACCGGCTTCCTGCGAATGTACTTCCGCCAAGTATGCGTAGTTTGACAGTTCATCCACGGCCACCCTTACAGAAGTGCGCGTCTTCCTCCATTCCAGACGGCCTTGCACCCTTGTGTGGAAAACCTTTCCCAAGTCTCCGTTCTCCCACCGGTAATGCGCCGAGTTGTACCTCCTTAGGTAGAAGTTTGGAGCTGTGCGCCTGGCGAAGCCGTCTATTCTTAGCGTGGCAGTATCCCCGAACAGCCTCACGTTGAGGTCCGCTTCGGCACCTATGTCCATGCCTCCCGCATCCGGCCCCGCCAACCAAGCCTCAGCTGTGGCCTTGTAGTGCAGCGTACGCCCCGCCGCCTTGCTTATCTGCCCACCAACACTCAGGGAATGCTCCGTATAGCCAACCATAGCCCAGTCTTCCCCCGGCAGTGTGTACCGGCGCAGGTCGCTTGTTGCAAACACCTTGAGCCCGGCTTTCGCCCATTTGTTGAAGCCCTCAAGCAAGCTCACCGCCACGGTGTTGCGTATGCGAAGCATGTCCGTCCTGTCGTATACGGAGTCGTTTTCAGCCGTGCCGTAAGAATAGGCGTAATAGCCGGGAGGGGAGGAATATGCTTGGTAGATACGTCTGTAGTTGTCCACCGACAAGGTGTGTATGAAACTTGTAACCGGCACGTATTCCTTCTTCATCCATTCTTCCTCTGTTTGCATTCCGGCTATGCTGTCAGCTTTGGCAAAGCCTTCTATGGAAACCCTTCCGCCGGAAGTAGTATCTGCGGGTGCTATGTCGTCCCCGACCACTGCCGCTCCCTCCGGGCGTCCGCCGAATGTCAACCTGTCGCCTTCCAGATCGTCCTTGGCCGCCTTTTCCTTGGCTTCCCTCTCCTCTTTCTCCCTTTTCGCCTCCATGGCGTATTTCTTAGCCTCAATCTCTTCCGAAGTCATAGGCACTTTCCGGTTGAAGCCGGCGCTAAGGCGGTGTGTGAGGAATATGTGCTGGTTGTCGTTGCGGTTCCAATTCTGGCTGAGCAGCGTCGGGATTTCCGCAGATGTGTAGCTTTCGGTGAACTGCTCCGGGTGGGTTATGTAGTTGTCGTCCGCAATCCCTCCGTTTTCTGCCACTTTCTGGTGGTTGGCACTCACGAGCAGGTGCGCCTGGTAGCGGTCGCCGAGGTAGCTCCCGTACATGGTGTAGTTGAAATGCGCAGTGCTTTGGGAATTGTAATACCCACGGCCGTAGATGTAGTCGAAGATGAAACCTGCACCGATTTTCTTGCCGGCGTTCACAGCGAACTTTGCTTTCAAGTGGTCTTCCCCATTCAGCCTATCACCACAAGTGTTATAGCTCAAGTTTGTGACGGGCGAGAGCGTATTGGTGAAATGGTGGCGCCAGGGCTGCACCACAAAGTAGTCATAGGGATCTGTGAAAAAGAATGGGGAAGGCATTTCCCGATCTGCGAAAACCCTTGATATCCGCGGAGCACCGAGGTTGCCGGTAGTGTTGTAGACGCCACGCAGCCCGGTGGTGAATATCGTGTTTTGGAACATGTGCGGCAGTGTGTCTGGCTGCGCCGGCGCAATATCTCCGAAACGCCCGTCCACTGTCCACACTTTAAGCCCTTTCGGCACGTCTTTCCCATCCGAGTGTCCTCCCCCCGCACCGCCGTAGGACACTGTGCCGTCAGGCCTTATCATGCCGAAACCGCTTTGCGCCATTGCTGCGGCAGACACCGCGGCCAGCACCATTGCAGCAGCCGCCTTCCTCATTTGTCAGTCATCCTTATGATGCTTTCCGCCATCTTGAACACCATGGCGGCCAGAATCACCACCGTACCCACCGTGTTTGAGTGCAGGTAATAGAGCAGCAGCCCGGCAACGGCCCCAACCAAGAACACGATGTTAAGCCAATTGCGCAGGGCGAAATGCTTCCCCCTGCCTTTGCCGCCCCTTTTCCTAACCGGTATGCCCATGCCCCACTATTTCTTTACGGCTGCGGCTATGCGCCCGAATAGTTCGTCTTTGCGGTCTATGGTCCCGCTGCGGAACTTGCCGGAATATTTGGCCAGCTTTTTCTTGTTTCCTGTGAGTCCCCACTCGTCCGTAATCCAATCTTCGGCAGCTTTCACCATACCGCCGTCTCCACGGTCGGTCTCATACTCATAGCTTATGTTGGACATCGTCAGCTTCGCCCCACCGTCACGGCATTCCGCCACAATCGTATAATGGAACACCGTCCTATCAAGCGACAAGGCCGATTTCCTGAAAACGAGCCACTCGGACATCCTACCCACCGCAGTTGACAATCCCCCTCCCATCGGAGTCACCTTGCTGCCGAGAGTGGTGTCCTGCTCTGCCGCAACCGCCGACAATTCCGCCGCGACTGCCTCACAAACCTGCACAGCGGTCTTACCTGGGGCTTCCAACTCTGTGGTGAACACCACCCTACCGTTCACTTCCGGCACTGCTCCCGACAGGTACTTCGGATTTTTCTTGTCCGTGTTGGCACTGCCAAAAAGGGTGGACTGTGGAGCCTGTCCTCCATCTGCGGCCACTCCCGACTGGGCGGCGGCAGTAAAAGCGGCAGCTGCGGCAAAGGCTAAGGCCGCCATTCTCATTTTCCGCATATGGTATTCGCTTGTTTTTTGTTTGCGTTGCAAAGTTAGCATTCTCCGCCACAACTGCGTCGGACACGCTCCTGGGTCATAGCGCAGCCCCTATTATTTCATCCACGGAACGGCAGCCGTGGCTGTCAAGCCAGGCGGATATCCCATCTCGGATTTTCATAGTAACCCCGGGGTCTGTGAAGTTGGCCGTGCCCACTTCTATGGCTGTGGCCCCTGCCATTAGGAACTCTATCGCATCCTTCGCGGTGCTTATGCCTCCGAGACCCACCACTGGTATGGAAACGGCCTTGGCCACCTGCCACACCATTCGCAGAGCCACCGGCTTCACCGCCGGGCCGCTAAGTCCGCCGGTGCCTATGCTCAGCAGCGGCCTACGCCTTTCGGTGTCTATCGCCATCCCCATAAGGGTGTTTATAAGGGAAACGGCATCCGCCCCCTCCGCTTCCACCGCACGGGCTATTTCAGCTATGTCGGTAACGTTGGGAGACAACTTCACGATGAGTGTCTTCCCGTACGTCTTCCTCACCGCACGCACTACCGAGGCCGCCCCAGAGCAAGTTACTCCGAAAGCCATGCCGCCGTCTTTCACGTTGGGGCAGGAAATGTTCAGCTCTATCGCCGGTATAGACTCCAAAGAGCCTATCATGGCCGCACATTCGGCGTAGTCCTCAGGCGAATGGCCGCTCACGTTCACGATGAAGTTCGTCCCGATGTCCTTTATCTGCGGGTATATGCTTTGGCAGAAGTGGCGCGCACCCTTGTTTTGCAGCCCCACGCAGTTGAGCATTCCCATCGGAGTCTCTGCCATACGCGGATAGTCGTTGCCCTGGCGCGGCTCCAGCGTGGTGCCTTTCACTATCACTCCGCCAAGCCCTTCCAGGTCTATGAAATCGGCAAATTCAAGCCCGTACCCGAACGTGCCCGAAGCTGTCATCACTGGGTTTTTAAGGCTCATCCCCCCAACCGTCACGTTCATTGTCGCCATAGCAGTCTTTCTGTATTGAACACCGGCCCCTCCGTACACACGCACACGTTGCCCTCCGTGGTCTTCTCCACGCAGCACAAACAGGCCCCCAAGCCGCAGGCCATCATGTTTTCCAAAGAGGCCTCGCAGGGTATCCCGACTTTGTGGGCGTATGCGTCCACGGCTTTCATCATTGGCCCGGGGCCGCAGGTGCACACCATGTCAAATTTCTCTTGCAACACGCTGTGCCCAGTGACGAAACCGCGCTCTCCGGCCGAGCCGTCCTCGGTGGTTACCTCCACCCGGCCGATGCGCCGGAACTCGTCCGTCTCGGCTATGTCCCCGACCGTCTTCGCCCCGAGCAGGAACACAGGCTCGCAACCAGCAAGGGCGAGCCGCTTTCCGTGGAATAGCAGCGGTGCCACGACCACTCCTCCGCCCACGAGCAGCACCCGCGAACCGGACTGTGGCACGGAAAAGCTGTTGCCAAGGGGGAAGACGCAGTCAAGCGTGTCGCCTGGCCCAGCCGAGCATATCCTCTCCGTGCCGGGGCCTACCGCAGCTACGAGAAGCCACATTTCACCGCGCTCCTCGTCCCACATGTTTATGGATATGGGACGGCGCAGGTACGCCTCTTGCGACCCCTCCGCCCTCACTTCCACAAACTGCCCCGGGTGCATTTCCACCCCGGCCCCGGCCACTGACAGTTTGAGCAGGGTGTACCTGGACCCTATCTTTTCAGCCGAAACCACCGGCAAGCCGGCGCAAAATTTCTTGTTGGTCATCTAAGCACTTTGTTTTTGTTGGCGGGCCGTATGGCGCGGCGGCAGCCACACGCACAAGCCCTTATCATACGGCAAATTTAACAAAAGATGCGGAGTGGCGGAAAACGGAAGCCACCCATACGGCTCCGCCCCGCAAAGCCCGAGCCTTGCGGGGCGGCAATCGAAAACCGCGTATGTGTGGTTTGCTTAGCCCAGCAACTGGTACGAACGTTTGAGGAAAGCGTCAAGCCCAGCCCCTTTCAATAGCCCGTTTTGCAACATGGCCAAGTCTATGAGCTGGTGCACGGCCTTGTTGTCCTTTCCGTATGCGGCTATGGCCACGGTGCGCTTTTCTTCCTCGGCCTGCAAAGCTTTCTCCGCATCTGCGAGCGTTTTTTTCTCCTCCTCTGTGCGGTCTTTGTATTCCTTCTTGTCAAGCTTGGCCCGTATGTCGTCCACTGCGGCTTTCCTGGCCTTAATCTCCGCATCTATGGGTTTGAGTTCCCCGGCGAGCGCCTCTGCGGCCTCGTCTGCAATGCGCTTCACTGTGGCGTTGTCGCTGTTGAGGGTTATGTCGTAGCTGTCCGGCATTTGCCCGTAGAAAGCCATTCCCTGCTGGAAGCGGCTCATGTCCTTCATCCTCCTCATATATTCGTTCTGGGTGATGATCACCGGCGCAGCGTCCGCACCCATGGGCTGTGTCTGCACGTTGAACATAGCCTTTTGGCCTTTCGGGGCCTGGGTGTTGAACAGCGCAGCCAGCGTCTCCCTCTTGTCCTCGGGCATGGTCTCTTCGGGAGCGTCCGCCTTGCGTATGAGCGAGTCCACAGTGCCGGAGTCCACCCTCACAAACTGGCTCTTGCCGAACTTCGTCTCAAGCATCTGCGCCAACGGGGTGTCCAGTTCCCCATCCATCAACAGCACGCTGTATCCCCGAGCCTTGGCTGCTTCCACATAGGCGTACTGCTCTTCGGCATCGTTGGAGTATAGGTATATGGTGTTTCCGTCCTTGTCGGTCTGCGAGTCCTTGACCAGCTTGGAATACTCTCCAAAGGTGAAGTGCCTACCCTCGGTGTCCTTGAGCAGGGCGAAGTCCTTGGCACGCTCGTAGAAGTCGTCCTGCGACAGCATGCCGTAGTTTATGAAGAGCTTCAGATCGTCCCATTTCTTCTCGTACCCCGGCCTGTCTTCCTTGAATATGGATTGTAGGCGGTCTGCCACCTTCTTTGTTATATAGGTGGATATTTTCTTCACGTTGGAGTCGCTTTGCAGGTAAGAGCGGCTCACGTTCAGCGGTATGTCCGGCGAGTCTATCACGCCGTGCAGCAGCGTGAGGAACTCCGGCACGATGCCCTCCACCTGGTCCGTTACGAACACCTGGTTGCAGTAGAGCTGTATCTTGTTGCGCTGCAGCTCTATGTTGGAGTGTATCTTGGGGAAGTAGAGTATGCCGGTGAGGTTGAATGGATAGTCCACGTTTAGGTGTATCCAGAACAGCGGCTCGTCGTGCGCCGGGTACAGCTTGCGGTAGAACGCCTTGTAGTCCTCGTCCTTTATGGCACTGGGCGTCTTTGTCCAAAGCGGCTCGGTGTCGTTTATTATGTTGTCTTCCTCGGTGTCCACCTCCTTGCCGTCTTTCCACTCGGTCTTCTTGCCGAATGCTATGCTCACCGGCAGGAAGCGGCAGTACTTGCGCAGCAGATCCCCGATGCGCTGCTTGTCAAGGAACTCGGAGCAGTCTTCCGCAATGTGCATCACAATGTCCGTGCCGTGGCTGCCGCGCTCGGCCTCCGTGAGGGAATACTCGGGGCTGCCGTCGCACTCCCACCTCACAGCCTGCGCCCCGTCCTTGCAGCTCTTGGTGAGTATCTCCACCTTGTCGCTCACCATGAACGAGGAGTAGAAACCCAAGCCGAAGTGGCCTATTATGGAGTTGGCACCGTCCTTGTATTTCTCCAAGAAATCGTTCACCCCGGAGAACGCTATCTGGTTGATGTACCTCTCTATCTCTTCGGCTGTCATACCTATGCCGTTGTCCGAAACGGTGAGGGTCTTGGCTTCCTTGTCAAGAGACACTGTTACTCGTGCCTGCCCGGCATCTCCCGCAAAGTCGCCCTTGTCGGCCAGGGTCTTGAGCTTCTGGGTGGCATCCACAGCGTTGGACACTATCTCCCTCAGGAATATTTCATGGTCTGAATAGAGGAATTTCTTGATGATGGGGAAGATGTTTTCCGTGGTTACCCCGATGTTTCCTTTTTTCATTTCTCGTATGTTTTGCTGTTTTATACGCACCTCCTTGACACAAAAAACGTGCCAAACAAAACACTTGACACTCAAAAATGGGGCGGAAAGGAACTATCCCCTCCGCCCCACCTATATATAAATTAAGGTGTGCCTACGGCATGAAAGCAACCACTCTCTCCATATCGGCGTCAAGGTAGAAAGTGCTACGGGCCTGCCCACCTCCCACGCCGTACTCCACCACTGCGTACACTAACTTACGCGTGGGCGGGGCATAGCCTGCACCGGGCTTGGCTGCCCCCGACCTTTCGGCGGCCGCCCTAATCCGCTCCACCCTTGCGGGTGTTACGTGGTAGGTGGAATCCACCCTTACCACCCTAACCGACGGGTTTTCCCATGCCGCGCCGTTGGCCTCCATGAAGTCTTCCACCACGCCGGCCACCTTCCGTGAATCGGAGCAGGAAAGCGCAATGGCTGAAAGCGCCGCTGCGGCTATGCAGCCGGCAGTCCTCATTGCCCCGACTTTGGAATGTTGCGCAACACCTCCAACAGGTGGTCCCACACCATCTTCACAGTGGGTATGTGCAAGCGTTCCTCAGGGGTGTGTACATACCTCAGCGTGGGGCCGAACGACACCATGTCCATAGCCGGGTAGCGCTCCGAAAACAGGCCGCATTCCAAGCCGGCGTGTATGCCAAGCACCTTGGGCTTGCGGCCGAAAAGCCTTTCGTACGCCTCCACGGTTATCTTCGTGAGCCGGCTGTCCGCCTTTGGCTTCCAAGCGGGATATCCGTCTCCCTGGCTCACTGCGGCTCCGGCCAACTGGAAAGCGGCTTTCACCGTAGAGGCCATGTTCTCCAAGGCCGACATCACGTTTGACCGCTGGCTGGCCACCACTTCCACCGAACCGGCGGAGGTGGCCACGCTGGCCACGTTGCTGGATGTCTCCACGAGCCAGGATAGTTCTTCGTCCTGGCACATTGACATTATGCCGTTGTCAAGAGCCTGCAACACCCTCACGACATTGTCAGACACGGCCTTTGGCAGCACCGGCTCGGCGTCCGCACTGCCAAGGGCGAACTCCATGGCGGTGTCTGTAACGTGGAACTCGTCCGCCACCTGCGCTGCGAATATGTTCCAGCGCGCCTTGACATTCTCCTTCTCCCCGGCAGGCACTGCGAATACCACCCTGCCGTCCCTCGGTATGGCGTTGTGCATGCGGCCGGAATCGAACGAAGCCAGCCGCAGGCCCACGGCTTCGTTTTCCTGATATAGGAAACGCGCCAGGAGCTTTATGGCGTTGGCCCTTTTCTTGTTGATGTCGTCCCCGGAATGCCCGCCCACGAGCCCCTTGACGGAAGCCCGCATGAAGAACATCCCCTCCGGTGCGTCCTCCTTTTCAAAGCCGAACACGGCCTTGGTGGTTTTCCCCCCGGCGCAAGACACGAATATCTGCCCCTCGTCTTCGGAATCCAAGTTTATCAGCATGCCGCCACGCATGAAGCCGGCCTGCATGCCCTCCGCCCCGGTGAGCCCAGTCTCCTCGTCGCGTGTGAAGACGCACTCTATAGGGCCGTGTTCTATTCCCTTGCCGTCCAGCAGGGCCAGCTCCATGGCGCAGCCTATGCCGTCGTCCGCGCCCAGGGTGGTGCCCTTTGCGCATAGCCACTCGCCGTCCACGTAGGTCTGTATGGGGTCGTTGTCAAAGTCGAACTCCACGTCCACCAACTTGTCGCACACCATGTCCATATGGCTCTGCAGCACCACGCACTCCCTGTCTTCGTAGCCCGGCGAGGCCGGCTTGCGTATCACCACGTTGCCCACCGCGTCTGTCTCGGTTTCCAAGCCGCGGCTCCTACCGAACTCCTCCAGGTAGGCTATCATTTTCTCCTCCCTCTTAGAGGGCCTGGGTATCCTGTTTATGGCGGCGAATTGCTCGAACACGCCGGGCGGGATATGTCGTTTGTCGCGCATAGTTTGATGTCTGTCTTTTACTTTTGTTTACCTTTGCGCCTATACAAGGCATAGTCGGTAGAGCAAAAGTAACAAAAATGGCGTACACATTTGCAGCAACCCTCGCCATAACGGCTGTGGCGGTGGCCCTGCTAAGCGTGAAAGTGCTGCTGAAAAAGGGCGGCAGGTTCTCTTCGCAGCACATACACGACAGCAAGGCGATGAGGGACCGGGGCATACACTGCGTGATAGACCAGGACAGGCAGGCGCGCCGCAAGGGGAAGGCTTTCTGACAACCGCCGCGATAGCAACCGAAAAAACACATTATAGATGCATATCAAGAAGACAATGCCGCTGTTGGCGGCTGCGGCGCTGGCGGTGGCCGGGGCTGCGTGCGACAAGTCGCCGGCGAAGGTGGACAGCAAGCCCGCTGCCGGGGAGGCAAAGGCCGAGGGGCTGAAAATAGCCATCGTGGAGGTGGACAGCATCATGACCAAGTACGACTTTTGCAAAGACTTCACCAAGGCCATGGAAGCCAAGGGCAAGAACATAGAGGCCACCCTCTCGGCCAAGCAGAAAGCCCTGGAAACCGCTGCGGCCAACTTCCAGCAGAAGATGCAGCAGAACGCCTACACCCGCGAGCAGGCGGAGGGCGTAAACGCCAATCTGCAAAAGCAGAACGCAGACCTGCAAGCCCTCAACCAAAGGCTCACCGCAGAGTTCCAGAAGGAAACGGAGAAGTACAACGGCGCCCTGCGCGACTCCATAAGCCGCTTCCTCGCCGTTTACAACAAAGACAAGAAATACTCGCTCATACTCAGCAAGGCCGGGGACAACATCCTCTACGTGGACAAGGCCCACGACATCACGGACGAGGTCGTGGCCGGGCTGAACAAGGCTTACAAGCCCGCAAAGGCCAAAAAGTAAGCCGGGGGAGACCGTATTGTGGGGACGCAGCACGCCTGCGTCCCCTTTATATATAATATGTGTAGGATATGACAAGGGCCCAGAGGTACGAAGCCGTCCTGGGATATTTCAGGGAACACTCCCCGGCGGTTACCACGGAGCTTGAACACTCCAACGCTTTCGAACTGCTCTGCGCCGTGGTGCTCAGCGCACAGTGCACCGACAAGAGGGTGAACACCGTCACGCCGGCGCTGTTCGCCAAATACCCAACGCCGGCCAAAATGGCTGCGGCGGCAGAGGAGGACGTGCTGGCCTTGGTGGGCAGCGTGTCGTACCCCAACTCCAAGGCGCGCCACTTGGTGCAATTGGCGGCAAGGCTTCAAGAAGCCTACGGGGGAGAGGTGCCCCAAGGCATGGCCGATCTAACATCGCTGCCGGGGGTGGGGCGCAAGACGGCAAATGTGATGCAAGCCGTGTGGTTCGGCACGGCGGCCATGCCCGTAGACACACACGTATACCGGGTGAGCCGCCGGCTTGGCCTCGTGCCGGCCACAGACGACACCCCGCTGAAAGTGGAGCGCACACTCACAAGGAACATACCGCGTGAAGACCTGGCAAAGGCACACCACTGGCTGCTGCTGCACGGACGGTACGTCTGCACCAGCCGCACGGCACGCTGCACGGAATGCCCTTTCTGCACATTCTGCCCCAAGAAGACGGAAAACTCAAAACTCGCAAGGTAACCGCACAAATGGACGCCAAAGCCATAATAGGCTTCCTCAAAGGGATAGCCGCCAACAACAACCGCGAATGGTACGCGCAGCACAAGGCCGAATACGAGGGCTGCCGGGCCGACTTCGCACGCGGCGTGGAACAGGCCATAGCTGCCATCTCGGAATTCGACCCCGACATAGCAGCGGTCAAAGCCAAGGACTGCATATACCGATTCAACCGCGACATACGCTTCTCGCCCGACAAGGCCCCCTACAAGCGGCACTTCGGGGCGTACATCTGCACACGCGGACGGAAAGCCCTGCGCGGCGGCTACTACCTGCACATAGAACCGGGCCACTGCCTCGTGGCCACCGGCAGCTACTGGCTGCCCACGAACATACTCACATCGTGCCGCAACGAGATAATGGGCAACATAGGGCAGTGGCGCAGCGCGGTGGAGGCTCCGGCTTTCGTCAAGGCCTACGGACGGCCCAACGAGGGCGACTGGGAAAAAAGCAGCTCGGGCTTCGGCCTTGAAGCGCTAAAAACAGCCCCGGCGGGCTTCCCGCGCGACTACGAACACATACGCTACCTGCGCATGAAGGACTACTGCTGCTGGCGGCAGGTGCCAGACGGCTTCTTCCGGGGAGACGCGTGGATACCGCGGGCAATGGAACTCTTCCGTACGGCAAAGCCCATGATGGATTTCATCAACTCCGTGATAGACGACTACGAATAGGCACGCACACTGCGGCCCTTGCGAAAATTGCGTTGCGCAAAATTTCATACGCAAGTCGTAGGGAGTGGCTTTATCCCGGCCACAACTGCGGCATCCGCATCCACGTTGTTTGGGAAAGATTATCCGTAGGAGACCACATGCTGGTGGAAATGTAATCCAACCGATAGGGGCGGACTTTGTTTCAGACACTACGGCCGCTCCGGTGTTTAGGCCACCTGCGGAGCTGTAGAGACGTGGCTTGCCCCGTCTTATCAAACCGCTCCAACCGTGACGGCGCCACCAATACAACATTCGAACAAGATGGGGCAAGCCACGGCCGCTACTGCGGCACCTATGTTCACGCTGTATGGGAAAGATTATCTGTAGAGGGGATTGCCACGCCTTATACACACAAATACCAATTGCCCCCACTCCCGGAAAGTACCACGGCGCGGTACAGATAGTACCACGGCGCGGTACACGCAATACCACGGCGTGGTACTATCTGTACCACGCCGTGGTATTGCGTGTACATCACGCCTGAAACGCAAAAGCCCGCCGCCCCGCACCGGTGGTGCAAAGGCGGCGGGCCATCCATGTTTTCCAATCCCGCGGATAAGTTGCCGGCATAGGCGGAACCCTGGCCCCGCGCTGCGCCGTACAAGGCGCATTACAACCTTGAAGCCCTGCCCGCAAGGATGTTGTCAAGCAACACCATGGCCGCCATAGCCTCAACGATCGGCACGGCACGCGGCACTGCGCAAGGGTCGTGGCGGCCGCGGGCGGTGAGCGTCACGGGCCGTCCGTCCTCGTCCACGGTCTGCTGCTCCATCAGCAGCGTGGCTATCGGCTTGAATGCCACGCGGAAGTATATGTCCCGGCCGTTGCTTATGCCGCCTTGTATCCCGCCGCTGTGGTTTGTCTTGGTGGAAATGCGCCCGCCGGCGTTTTCAAAAATGTCGTTGGCCTGGCTGCCCCTCAAGGCCGCCGCAGAGAAGCCGTCCCCGTATTCGAAACCCTTGACGGCGTTGATGCCGAGCATGGCCGCGCCGAGCTGGGCGTGCAACTTGCCGAACTCAGGCTCGCCGACGCCCGGGGGGCAGCCCTTTATCACAGCCGACACCACACCGCCGGTGGTGTCGCCCCGCCCTTTAAGCTCCCACAGCAGCCGCTCCATCTCCCCGGCAGCGGCCGGGTCCGGGCAGCGCACCGGGTTGTCTGCGGCGGCGTGTATGTCTTCGCAATCATACCATGCGGCCGAGTCTATTGACACGTGGCCTATCTGCGAGGTGAAAGCCCTCACGGATATTCCCATCCGTCCCAGCGCCATCTTGGCGAAGGCCCCGCCCACGCAGCGGCTTATGGTGATACGGGCGGACGATCGGCCACCGCCCCGGTGGTCGCGCACGCCGTACTTGGAGTGGTATGTGAAGTCGGCGTGCGACGGCCTGAACACCCTCTCCATGTTGTCGTAGTCGGAAGGCTTGGCGTTGGAGTTCCTCACGATGAAACCTATCGGCGCGCCGGTGGTTACACCTCGGAAGACCCCGCTGAGTATCTCAGCACGGTCTTCCTCCTTCCGGCTCGTGGTGATGCGGCTCTGCCCCGGCCTGCGGCGGTCCAATTCGGCCTGCACTGCGGCCTCATCCACCGGCACACCCGCCGGCATGCCGTCTATCACTCCGCCTATGGCGGCCCCGTGGCTCTCGCCGAATGTCGTGAGGGTGAACACCCTGCCAAATGTGTTAGCCATGGCAATAGTCACGTCGTTGTTCAGCCCTTGCAGCCGCAGCCGCAGCCTTCGTCAGAACCGCCGCAGCCGCAGCCGCACGAGTCCTCCACGTCTCCGCAGCCGCAACCGCAGCCTTCGTCAGAGCAGCCGCAGCCCCCTCCGTGGCAGCCGCAGCCGCAGCCCCCGGCGAGCATGTTCACCTGCCTTTCTATGTCCTGGTTTGTGGCTTCACGGTTTTCCACCACCGCTCCCTCGAAGCGCAGCACCTTGCCGGCCAGCGGATGGTTGAAATCCATCCTCACGGTGTCTTCCGTGATGTCTAAGACGTGGCCGGTGAAATGGTGCCCGTCCTGGTTCTGCATTGGCACGTAGGCACCCTTGTGGATGTTCTCGTGGTCGAAATGGCCGTTGATGCAGAACATCTGCCTGTCCAGGTCCATTATGGCTTCCCCGTTTACGGGGCCGTAGGCCTGCCCCGGTTGCAGGGTGAAGTCGAACTTGCCCCCCACGGCCAAGCCCACCAACCTTGACTCGAACTCTTCCAATGCCACCCCGAAGCCGCTCACAAAAGCGTACGGGCTTTCTTCCGTGGCCTCTTCCACGAGGGTCTCCCCTCCTTCTTCCACCCGGTACAGCCGGTACGCCGCAGCTATGTATCTGTTGTCTGCCATGTTTCCTCCTTTGTTTTATATTGTCCTTGTTGTGAAAAGTCTCATTGTGCGGCCACAGTTTTCAGCCGCGCTCCCTTATGCTCACGAGTTCTATCTTCGTAGCCGTTATTTTCTCCACCTTGAAAGCGTACCTGCCGGCCGCCACCACCTCCCCGGGCTTGGGGAAATTCTGGTATTCGTGCAGTATCAGCCCCCCCACGGTCATGTATTCGTCGCTCTCGGGCAGGGCGAGGCCCAACTTCTCGTTCACCTTGCCTATTTCCAACCTTGCCGAGACGAGGTACTCCCCCGGTGCGGTCTGCTTGGCCACGTAGGTGTCGCTGTCGTGTTCGTCCTCTATGTCCCCGAAGATTTCCTCCACTATGTCTTCCAAGGCCACTATTCCGCTCGTCCCGCCAAACTCGTCCACCACCACGGCTATGGACTTTTTCTGCTGCATGAACTGCCTCATGAGCTTCTTGGCCGGCATTGTCTCGGGTACGAATAGTATGTCCCTAACGGCCTTCGTCCAGTCGCCAGCCGAGCGGAACATTTCTGACGAATGGATGTAGCCCGCGATGTGGTCTATATCTCCCTTGTGTACGAGAATCTTTGACAGGCCGCTCTCGGTGAACATTTGCAGCAGTTCGGCTGCCGTGGCCGTCTCGTCCCCGGCCCTTATCTCCGTGCGCGGCACCATGCAGTCCCTCACCTTGGTGTCTCCGAAGTCAAGGGCGTTTTGGAATATCTTCACCTCGTCTTCCACCCCTCCGTTGCCGGCCGCCTCTATGCTGGTTTGCAGCAGGTAGTCCAGGTCGAGCCGTGTGAATGCGTCCCCGCCCTCCTCCTTTCCCTGCCTTACTCCAACGAGGCGCATGAGCAGGCCTGACAGCCATGTGGAAAAGCGGCTCACCGGCCACAGCAGCAGGTAGAAGGCGTAGGCCATAGGGGCGAAAAGTGCCAGTAGGCGGTTGGGGTTGCCCTTGAAAACGGCCTTGGGTACGAACTCCCCGGTGAAAAGCACTATTATGGTGGAGACTATGCTGTTGGCCGGCACCGTAACACTGGCGTCCATTCCCCTGAACACGGTGTTGTCTGCCAGCGTGGCTATGAGTATGCCGTAGACCACAAGCACTATGTTGTTGCCAACGAGCATGGTGCTGACGAAGGCGTTGGGGTTGGCGTCGAATTTTGAAATCAGCTTGTGGCTGAGCCCCCCGTCGTTGTCCATCTCGGCCAGCAGCCGGTTGCGCGACACGAAGGCTATCTCCATGCCTGAGAAAAAGGCCGACAGAGCCAGCATAGCAACGATTCCTATGATTAGATGCAAATCCACTTCCCTATTGTTTGTTGTCCACCACCGGGGCTGAACGCCTGGACGGTGCGGCCGGCTCGCGCAACGGCTGCGCTGCGGCGGTGTCTCCCGCAACGGCCGGCTGTTCGTCGGCCGGGCCGAAGTCGGACTTCTCAAATGCCCCCTTGGAGTTGGACACGTAATACTTGGTCATCCTCTCGTCGCTGCGGAAGTAAGCCCCTTGCAGCGTTCGCTCGGGCGTTACCACACGGGAGAACTTGTTGGAGTAAAGCTCGTGCTTCATCTCGTCCCAAAAGAGTTCCTCGCTGTTGAACGTCAGGCCGTTTTTCGTCTTCACCCCCACCCTGCCGCGCAGCTCCCACAGCCTGAGCTTGTCGTAGTAATAGGCCGTGTCGGCCTGTATGTGCGAGTGGATGTGGAATTTCTCGTCAAACTGGGTGAGCAGCAGCCCCTTGGCGAATATCCACCTTGACGGATTCAGGGCCTGGTTCACCTCCCACCGCTCCGACAATATGCGGTATTTTATCACTCCCGAGTCCGACACCAGGGTGTTCACCCCGTAGGTGGTCATCATGGCCACGGAGTCTTCCGGCATTATGGCCTCCGCAGTGTGTTCCTGCTGTTCCTGGCAGGCCGCCGAAAACAATGCCGTAAGGGCCGCAGCGAGCAGTTTGCCGGCTATGGCGCCAGGCATCGCGGTCAGTTTACTTTCCACTTCATGAACCACCGTTCGTTGAACGTAACGCCCACGTTTATGCGGAACGAGTTTTCAGACATCATGCCGGCGGCGGCCCTGTTCACCCACTGTGCGCTTATGTTGAGGTAAGAGCGGTTGTTGTACACGTTGGTTATGGGCAGGCCGAAGCCCAGCGTGGCGGATATTTCCCTCGGCCCCTCTCCTCCCCCGATGTTGGCATACGGCGTGGCGTAGGAAAGCCCGGCGCGGTATCTCACCCGGGATAGGTATCCGCGTGCAGCCGGAGCCGGGCACAGCTCCCCTCCGAGCGTTACCTTGTGCATGTCCTTGAAAGCCCCCTTGGCGGCCACGTAGTCTTGCTTGCCGCCGGATACGGTTTGGGTTGGGAAGTCCACCCCGCCCCATTTTTGCAACGAATAGTCGGTCCCGATCCTAAGCCGCCCGGAATGCGTCCACATAAGCCCGGCGGAAACCGACACGGGCATGCCCAGCGACAAGCGCCCGGCCGACGGGTAGGATACGGAATCGGCTATGCCGGTCTGGCTGTTTGTGGAAACCACGAGGCAGGTGGGGTCGCCGCCTATGGAATGTCCGGGCTCGTACGTTGCGCCGAGCGTAAGTTGGTCGGCCTTTGACAGCCGTGCAGTGTACTGCACCCCGGCCACCACCCGGTAGCTGCGCACCTCGGCCTTGTATAGTTTGGAAAGGGTGTTGGCGTACTTTTCGCCCGTGCCGTACCCTCCCACGGAAGAACGTTCGTATCCGCCCCATAGGTAAGCGCCGGTAACACCCAAGGAAAAGCCCTTGAACGGCTCAAATCCCACGGCTGCGTAGGCCTGCCTTAGGCCACCCGTGCCGGTGTGTGCCGTGGTGGAAGCCACAGACTTGCCTCCTTCTGCGTATGAAACGGAAGAATATTCATACCCCACACTGCTCACGGGCGTTATGCCGAAGCCCGCTCCGAGCTTCGGAGCAAGCCTGAACGCTGCGGACACGTAGTCGAAATTGCCGTTGGCCGTGTTCACGCTCCGCCCGTTTTCCTTGAAATTGGTGATATGCAGCGACACACCCGCGTCAAAAATGAACGAAAGGGAGTCCGTAGCCGACAGGGACGCGGGGTTTGAGGGGTTCACATTGTCGCCTGAGCGGTAAGCCGCCCCCAAGCCGGATGTGCCACGGGCAAAAGCCCCGGCGTTGCCAGACAATGTCCCTATGCCGAATTGGCTGTAAGGAGACCCGGTGCCGCCTTGTGCGAACGCCCCTGCGGAATAGGCTGCAAGCACCATAGCGGCTATGTTTTTCCTCATTACTATTATTCTCATATCCATAACACGGCGCAAAATTATTGAAAAAAGACTACAGCCACGGCAGCGGCTCGGCTTTAAGGGCTACTTTTGCAGCATGAAACATTTGACTTTGGCCGTGGCTTTACTTTTCCTGCCGCTGTTTACCGCCATGGGGCGGCCCGCTGCGGGGGGCAAAGCCGAAGCCTACGGGCAACTCGCCGGGAGTGTGGCAGACTCGCTTGAAAGGAAGTACGCCTCAGCCGAGGTCGGGCTTCTCACGTGCGGCCCGGGAGACCAACTGTACACCCTTTACGGACACACAGCCATACACTACCGCGACAGCGCAGCCGGGGAAGACGTGGTGCTTAACTACGGCATCTTTTCATTCTCGCAGGAACACCTGGCCCTGAAATTCATGATGGGAAAGATAGACTACTCCGTGCAGTTGCTGCCATTCCGCCACTTTGTGGAGGAATACCGCGCCGAGGGGCGCTGGGTGGCCGAGCATAAATTAGACCTCACCGGCGTGGAGAAAGCACGGGTGAGGGAGGGGTTCGCCATCGCCTGCCGCCCCGAGAACCGCACTTACAGGTACAACATATTCTACAACAACTGCTCCACAAAAGCCCGCGACCTGCTTGACAGCTGCTTCTCCTCGCCGAGGATTGAACGGAACAGGGGGGCAATAGCGCAGACAACGTTCAGGGAAATGGTGGCGCAAAACTGCGTGGGTCATCCGTGGGCCATGTTCGGCAACGACCTGCTGCTGGGCTTGTATGCGGACACTCTCGTAAGCACGGTACCAAACAGCCAGTTCTTACCGGACAGCCTACGCAAGTCTTTCGGCAACTCTTACTTAGATACGGGGCAGCCAGGCAGAGGCATTGTGCGTCCACTCGTGAAAAGCACAGAATGGATAGTGCCACCCTTGGAAAAGACAGGGAAAGCCGGTTTCCCCACGCCTTTCACGGCAATGGTGCTATTCGGGCTCGTGGCAGCCGCCGTGTGTGCGGCGGAATGGAAAACACGAAAGGCTTTCCGCAGTTTTGACGCAGTATGCTATTGGATATCGGGCTTGGCCGGCCTACTGATTGCGGCCATGGCTTTTTCGGAACACCCCACAGTGAACCTGAACCTGCAAATCCTACTGCTCAACCCAGCCGCCCTCATACCGGCTTTCAACCTGACATTCCGCCAAAAGCGGTACAAAAGGGAATTTACTCACGCCACAGTGTCGGGAATTTTCGCCACACTATTCCTAATAGGCGGATTTTTCCAGCATTATGCGGAAGGAATGGCCACTTTGGCACTCATATTGCTACTTAGAATTGTGTGGAGAACGGCACGGAAAACACAAAGTAACCGATGAAGGGCAAATACGCAGCCATAACACTGGCACTGCTCACCATCATGGAAGCGCACTCGGCAAAGCATGCGCCGCGGCTCGTCGTGGGCATAACGATAGACCAACTGAGGGCGGACTACCTTGAAGCCTTCTCTCAGCTCTACGGGCAAAACGGCTTCCGCAGGCTGATGGCCCAGGGCTATGTGTTTGAAGCGGCTTCATATCCATTCGAGCCGGTAGACCTGTCGTCGGCTTCCGCCACGCTGTCGACCGGCGCTGCGCCTTTCTACCACGGCATAGTGGGAGACAGCTGGATAGACCGGCAGACATTGCTGCCGGTGGGGAGCGTTGAATCACAAGGCGGATCCACCGCCGCACACATGAAGACATCCACCATCGGGGATGAGATGAAAGTGGCCAGCAACGGCCAGTCCATAGTCTACGGGGTGGCGGCCTCAAAGGAAGCCGCAGTGCTGTCGGCCGGACACGCGGCCGATGCGGCAATATGGATGGACAATGGCACCGGCCGATGGCGGACATCCCCATACTACGGGCCTAAGCAGCCAGAATGGATAGCCGCCTATTCAAGCTTGTCGCCAGCACGGGCCGAGGAGGGAGAAGCCACAAACGACGAGGTGGCCGGGCTTGCCCTGCAAGCCGTTAGGTCGGCAGCCATGGGAAAAGACGAGTACCCCGACCTGCTGTGCATAACGCTGTCGGCAAAGGTGGGCGGCTCAGGGTCTCGGTCTGCGTGGCACGCACAGGCCGAAAGCACCTACATGCAACTTGACAACACTATCGGAAGGATAGTTGACGGGGTGCTGGCCGAGGTGGGCGCGGACAACGCCCTCTTTGTGGTAACGAGTACGGGGCACGCAGACGAGACGGAGGGCGACCTGTCCAAGTATCGTGTGCCTACGGGTACTTTCTATATCAACCGCACAGCCAACCTGCTCAACATATACCTCGGCTCCATCTACGGGCAGGGACGCTACGTGGATGCCTGCATAGGCAACGAGATGTACCTTGACCACAAGCTGATAGAGCAGAAACGCATAGGCATCTCAGAGATACAAGCCCGGGCGCAGGAACTCCTCGTGCAAAGCGCAGGGGTGGCGGACGTTTTCACCACCGAGAGACTTATGAGCGGCGGACAAGGAACCGGGCTTCTTCGCAACGGTTTCAATGTGTCCGTTAGCGGCGACATTATAATAAGGGTGTCTCCCGGTTGGAAACTGCTCAACGAGGACACCGGGGAAACATTCACTTCGCGGGCGGCCTATATGCCGTTCCCAATAATTTTCTACGGCGTAGGAGTGCAAGCCGGACGCAACTCGCAGCCCGCCACGGTAGACAGGATAGCTCCCACAATAGCCAAAAGCATAAGGATAAGGGCCCCGAACGCCAGCAACAGCGCACCACTGTTCTGACACGGAGATCCCCTAACCTTATCAACAAGAATGTGCGTTGCGGCCTTAATTCCGTAACTTTGCACACAAATCAACCACACAAGAATGAATTTCACCAAGATGCTGCAGTCGCTCTTCGGCAACAAGTCGACCCGCGACATGAAGTTGATACAGCCCCTCGTGGAGGAGGTTAAGAAAGTTTACCCAGAAATAAAGGCCCTCAGCAACGACGAGCTACGCGCCAAGACCAAGGAAATACAGAAGCACGTGCAAGACTCGGCAAAAGAGCTGAGGGAAAAGATAGCCGGGCTCAAAGCCACGATAGAAGACACGCCGATAGACGAGAGGGAGGCGATATTCAAACAAATCGACTCTTTGGAAAAAGAAGCACTGGAACGCTATGAGACTGCCCTGAACGAGGTTATGCCCGTGGCTTTCTGCATTGTGAAAGACACAGCACGCCGCTTCGCCGAAAACGAAGAGACAATAGTTACCGCCACCGACTTCGACCGGGAACTTGCCGCAGACCCCTCAAAGGACTTCGTGACGATAGACGGGGACAAGGCCGTATATCATAACCACTGGACCGCCGGCGGGAACGACCTGAAATGGGAAATGGTACACTACGATGTGCAGCTCTTCGGCGGAATCGCCCTGCACCAGGGCAAAATAGCCGAGATGGCCACCGGCGAGGGTAAGACGCTCGTAGCCACATTGCCGGTGTTCCTCAACGCCCTCACCGGCAACGGGGTGCACGTGGTTACGGTAAACGACTATCTCGCCAAGCGCGACTCCGAATGGATGGGGCCGCTATACATGTTCAACGGCCTATCCGTTGACTGCATAGACAAGCACCGGCCAAACTCTGACCAGCGCCGCAGGGCATACCAGGCCGACATCACCTTCGGCACGAACAACGAATTCGGCTTTGACTACCTAAGAGACAACATGGCCATATCGCCGGCCGACCTCGTGCAACGCCGGCACAACTACGCCATAGTGGACGAGGTGGACTCCGTGCTAATAGACGATGCACGCACGCCGCTTATAATATCCGGCCCCATACCGAAAGGGGACGACCAGATGTTTGAGGAATACCAGCCATTGGTGGAACACCTCGTGGAGGTGCAGCGCAAACTCGCAACGCAGCTCTTAGCTGAAGCCAAGCAGAACATCGCACAGGGTACGGCCAACGGCGACAAGGAACTCACCGAGAAAGGCTTCCTGGCCCTGTACCGGTCGTACAAGAGCCTGCCAAAGAACAAGCCGCTCATAAAATACCTCTCCGAGGAGGGCATAAAGGCCGGCATGCTCCGCACCGAGGAGGTGTACATGGAAAACAACAACCGCCGCATGCCTGAAGCCGTGGAGCCTCTATACTTCGTGGTGGACGAGAAACTGAACAGCTGCGACCTCACCGACAAGGGTACGGAATGGCTCGCCAAGCAGGTCAACGACCGGAATCTCTTCGTACTTCCCGACATAGCTTCTCAACTGTCAGCATTGGAAGCCGACAACACGCTCGGCGAACAGGAAAAGGTGGACAGGAAAGACGACCTACTCAACCACTATTCCGTACAGAGCGAGAGGGTGCACACTCTGCAACAGCTGCTCAAGGCCTACACCATGTTCAACAAAGACGACGAATACGTGGTCATGAACGGCGAGGTGAAGATCGTGGACGAACAGACGGGCCGCATAATGGAGGGCCGCAGGTGGAGCGATGGGCTGCACCAGGCCGTGGAAGCAAAGGAACACGTGAGGGTGGAAGCCGCCACGCAGACTTTCGCCACCATAACGCTGCAAAACTACTTCCGCATGTACCACAAGCTATCGGGCATGACCGGAACGGCATCCACCGAGGCAGGGGAATTCTGGAGCATATACAAGCTTGATGTGGTGGAAATACCCACCAACAAGCCCGTGGCACGCAAAGACCTTGACGACCGAGTATATAAGACGGCCAGAGAAAAGTACAAGGCCGTGATAGACGAGGTGGAGGAAATGCGCAACATCGGGCGGCCGTGCCTTGTGGGCACCACCTCCGTGGAGATAAGCGAACTGCTGTCAAGGATGCTCAAGCTGCGCAACATTCCGCACAACGTACTCAATGCGAAGGAACACGCCAGGGAATCGCACATCGTGGCGGAAGCCGGCAAGAGCACCCCGGGAATTGTAACCATAACAGACGAAAACGGCGGCACACACACAGAGGAGCGCATGCTCGGGGCCGTAACCATAGCCACCAACATGGCCGGCCGAGGCACTGACATTAAGCTGTCACCGGAAGTGAAAGCGGCTGGCGGACTGGCCATCATCGGTACAGAAAGGCACGAAAGCCGCCGTGTAGACCGCCAGCTGCGAGGCCGCGCCGGTAGGCAGGGAGACCCGGGGTCTTCCGTATTCTACGTAAGTCTGGAAGACAAGCTAATGCGTCTCTTCGCATCCGAAAAGATAGCCAGCGTGATGGACCGTCTCGGGTTCAAGGATGGCGAGCGAATAGAGAGCCCCATGATAAGCCGCAGCATAGAACGTGCGCAAAAGAAGGTGGAGGAAAACCACTTCGGTGTGCGCAAACACCTGCTTGAATACGACGATGTGATGAACAAGCAGCGCACTGTGATATACGAACGCCGCCGCCACGCACTCATGGGCGAACGCATAGGTATGGACATCACAAACATCCTGTGGGACCGCGTGGTAAGTATCGTAGACGGCAACGACTACGCTGGCTGCCGCGAACAATTCCTCAAAGTGCTGGCTATGGAATGCCCCATCACGGAAGAGGAATTCTACGGTGGAGACAAGGAAAACACCAAGGAAAGGGTGTTCCAGGATGTCATGGCCACATTCAAGCGCAAGACCGAGCGAATACAGAGCGTGGCCTGGCCCGTGATAAAGCAAGTGGAGGAAGAGCAGGGAGACAGGTTCGAAAGGATTATGGTGCCAATCACTGACGGAAAGCGCAACTACCAGATACCATGCGACCTCAAAGAGGCCTACAATACCGAAGGCCGAAGCGTGGTGAAGCAGTTTGAAAAGGTGATAATGCTCCACATCATAGACGACGATTGGAAGGAGAACCTGCGCCAACTTGACGAACTACGCCACAGCGTGCAAAACGCATCCTATGAACAGAAAGACCCACTGCTGATATTCAAGTTGGAAAGCGCCACGCTGTGGGACAACATGGTGAACGACATGAACGACCGCATAGCCTCCATACTCATGCGCGGACAGATACCAGAACTGCAACAGGAGGTGAAAGAGGCCGCACCGGAACAGCGCTCGCAAAGGTACGAGGAGACAAAGGACGAACTGGAAGAGGCCAGGAAGGCGCAGCAGCAGGTGGCAAACCGCGACACACGCGAAAGCGCACAGCCGCAGCACCAGGCACCAATGGTGAAAGGCAAGACACCAAGGCGCAACGAGCCGTGCCCCTGCGGCAGCGGTAAGAAATTCAAAGACTGCCACGGCAGGGGAGCATAACCCACACACTAACAACAAGCAAGGCGTATGGCAATAACTTTGCAAGACCTTACGAAGAAGTTCGGGGATAAGACCGCTGTGTCTGTCCCCGACTTTTCAATACCCGACGGTGAAATCCTCGGGCTCGTGGGAAACAACGGGGCAGGAAAGACCACCCTCTTCCGCCTTATGCTGGACCTGCTCAAAGCCGACAGCGGCAGGGTGCTTTTCTCTTTCGGAGGGGCGGACGGCATAGACCCGGCACTATCAGAGGAATGGAAAGGGCACACCGGGGCCTATGTAAACGAAGGCTTCCTAATCGACTTCCTCACACCGGAGGAGTACTTCGGCTTCATAGCCAAGGTTGGGGGCGTGGAAAAGGGCGAAGCGGAAAGCATATTGGATGGCTTTGCGCCGTTTATGAATGGGGAAGTTATGGGGCAGAAAAAACTGATAAGGGACTTTTCCGCCGGCAACAAGCAGAAGATTGGCATCATAGGAGCCATGCTCCACAAACCATCGCTGATAGTGCTTGACGAGCCGTTCAACTTCCTCGACCCTTCAAGCCAAAACCATCTCAAGCGCGTACTCACCGACTACAACGCAGTCACCGGGGCGACAATATTGGTGAGCAGCCACAACCTGCAACACACAGTGGAAATATCCACACGGGTGGCCCTGATGGAAAACGGGGCCATAATAAAAGACTTGGACAACAAGGGCCGAATGGCGGAAGCCGAATTGGAAAACTATTTCAACGGATAGTAGCCGCCCCACCTGAACGCCAACCACACACGCCTCACCGCAAGGCATACGCACGCCACCAACACATACAGAGCCGCAGTCTGGGCAGTGCCCACCTCCAAACCGCCGACACTCGCACCGGGCAGCCCCGCTATCCATCCCAAGCCGCCGTTGAGCCACCCGGCCACGGCGGCTAACATTTTGGCCAAAACCGCCTGCACGGCCGGCCACGGCGAGGCCAAAGCCATGAAGCAAGCCCCGTAAAGGATGGCTGTGGCGGCGGGTATGGCTATGAAGTTGGACAAGATGAAATAGCAGGGGAAACGCCCGAAGTAGTAAAGCACGAGGGGGAATGTGGCCAACTGCGCAGCCACAGACACCGCCGCCATGTCAAACACCCACCTCAGCGGTGCCGGGCCGCGCACTCCCACAGCCCTTGAAAATGGCGCATACACAGCTAATATGCCAAGCACCGCCATAAAAGACATTTGGAAACCGGCATCCCACAAATTCACGGGGTTGGCCAGCAGCATAACCACGGCGGCCATGGAAAGGGCGTTTAGGGACATGCGCCCACGCCCGGGAAGAGAGAACACTCCATAGGCGGTTACCATGGAAGCCGACCTCACCACCGAGGGTTGCAACCCCACAACCACCGCGTAAGCCCAAATGGCGGACAACGCCATGGCCTGTGTGGCAAACCTCCACCTCCTACGGGGGAACAATAGCAGCAGCATGGAGTATATTATGCCAATGTGCAAGCCCGACAAGGCCAGTACGTGGGAAGCACCGGAAGCGGAGTAGTCTTCTTTCAACTCCTTGGACAGACCCGACTTGTCTCCCAAGGCCATGGCCGCCACCACCGCTTTCTCGTCTCCGCCTATGCCGAGCGAGTCGAGCCTGTCCACAAGGCCGCGCCGGAACACCATTGCACGTAGCTTCACCCTCTCCCACCTTGAAAGTGGGGAAATGTCCGCACTGCAAAACCGCCAGCAATCCCAATAGACAAAGGTCTCCGCCTTAACGCCCCTCGTTTCCAGCCACTTGGCATAGCCTGGGTTGCTTCCAGGCCGCACGCCCGGCTTTTCCATCTGCGAGTAAAAGGCTATCCCACTGCCGGCATCCAAGTACTCCCAGCGGTTTTCCACCGTGTCGCACAATATCGCCGCCACCGCCCTGAAAGGCTTTCCGGGCCCCGTCACCACAATATCGCAACGGGCCACCTTTCCGTGCCTTGACGGCCTGTCAAGCAGCACGGCTTCATAGGCGGCCGCGCCCGGCGGCAGGTCTACGGCTTCCGTCTCCGAGTGGTGCGCCATCCTCCATGCCCCAAAGGCCGCGAAAGACAGCAGCAACAGCACACTGCAAGCCACCGGGCGGCGCATTAGCGCGGCTGCGGCCACGGCCAATGCCGCCGTAAGCGACAGCCAAACCCACGATGGCGCCACGGCGGGCCACAACCCGGCGGCGGCAATCCCGGCCGCCAACGCCGCAGCCACCCTCAGGAGGGGGAACAATTGCACCGGGCCGTTGCTCCGCACAGCGTCAGAAAGAGTAGTTAAACCCTACCGATGCGTATTCTTTCAACTGCCAATAGCCGTGGTCGGCGTCCCTTTTAGCCCCGTCGTCAAACCGGGGAAAGACGAATAGGTTGGTGGATATGTACTTGTTGAACTGGAAAGCCAGCGTGTTCTCCCACTCAAACTCCACCCTCTTGTATGTGGTGTAGCCATATATGCGGGTCTTCCAGCTTATGTTGTCAGCCAACTGCCATTTCATGTCCACGGTGAACTGCGAACCGAAGTCGTTCAGCGTATGCCTGCCCTCCTTTATGCCGTACCTCGTGGATAGGGCCAGGCGGTCCACATACTTGAAGTTGTAGGCCAGCGGCGCCAAGTGTATCGTGCCGATGAGCTTCTTGTCAAACCACTCCGCGTTGTAGTCCATACCGAGCGACACGTTGAGCGTGAAAGGCGACATGAAGTCGGAATAGACATTAGGGTCGTTGCTGGCGAAGTTGCGCATGAACTGCGTGTAGGCCAGCACTTGCAGCGTGTAGTACCACCGCTTGGTGGCCTGAAGCCCGAGCTTGCTGGTGTACCTTATGAGGTCTTCCGAGGTTTTGAGAGAGTGCAACGTGTCCCCCCGGCTGGTCTGGAAGCCGAGCTTCATCTCAAGCTTGTTGTCCCACTTCACCTTCTGCTTGTTGTTGTAGTTGGCCTGCAAGGTAAGGCTGCCCACCATGGAGTAGTTGCTCTCCCCGCCCTTGTACCAGTTGCTCGACACGTAGTTTTGCAGGAATTGCAGGTAATAGTCCCCGGAGAACTTCCAGAAGTCAGGCTTGGCCACTTCCACCTCCACCTCCACCTTTCCCGGCTCGGCTGGCGCTTCCTCCGCCACCGGGGCGTATAGTATGCTCTCCCTGGCCCTCTCTGCCACTTTTTCCACCTTTTCTTCCGGCACTGTGCCGACCTTGTCCAGCTCCCATCCCGTGGTGCCTATGGCTTCCGGCCTTTCCATGTAGGCCCTCATCAGTAGGCGGTCTGCATAGCCCGTCTCCACGCCTGGCGTGAAAGCCGCCCCGGCCACGTCCCCGTAGAAAGTGGCGGGCATGAACAGCCGCGCCACCGAGGGGTCTGTACCGTCCGCAGCCGCGTGTGGCATGGCGTCAATCTCGGCCTTCTTGTAGTGGAGCGAGTCGGTGTACCTTAGGGCTACGCTTTCCGTTTCCGTTCCCGCCTGTGGCGTGGCCGCGTAGGCCTGCGCCGCAAAAGCTGCCGCGAGTGCGGCGGCGATGTGCTTGTGTTCCATATCTGTCTTTTTTCGTTTCCGGTTTGTCATGACAGCTCCCGCTCTATGCGGTCGAGCGGCCCGTTCTCCCCCACCACCCATATAGCGTCTCCCGGCAGGAACTCCCTGGACGGGTCTATCATGGTTGTTTTCTCACGGCCTTCCTCCACGCCCACCACCATGCAGCCGTAGCGTTCGCGTATGCCGCTGGCCGCCAGGGTCTTCCCGGCCACGGGGCTGCCCTCGCCCACCACCACACGGCGCAGGTCCATGTCCCTCTTCTCAATCTCGGTGTCTTCCGGCAGCACGGCCTCCTTCAGCGCACGGCCGAACTCCTTCAGCTGCTCGTCGTCGCCTATGGCCCTTAGCCTATCTCCGGGGAACACCACGCTGTGGCCGCCTGGTATGTTGGTGCGCCGGCCGCCGCGCAGTATGCTGCTCACGTGCACCCCGAAACGGCTGCCGAACCTCAGTTGGCTAAGCGTCCTGCCGGCCCAGGCCGAGTCTTCCGGCACGTCGAAGTCGCCCATATGTATGTCCCAGTCCAACAGGCTTCGCTCGTACTTGGGCCGCCTTCCGCCCCTTGCCCGCTCTGCGGCCTCGCGCGAGCGCAGGTTCTGTATGAAGAGCCGCTCCAAGGCTATGCTCCTCTTCTTTATCCGCCTGGACATCACCATGAGCGTAACCGCAGCCACGGCCACCGACAGGGCCAGCGCCCCGGCGAAGTGCGCCAAGCGGTTGCATATGTAGAATACGAAGGCCGAAGCCACCGCCACCCTCGCCACCACCGTGAAGACCAGCGGCAGGCGGTTGAGCCGGCCCGCAGTCCACAGGGCCTTGAACTCCCTGCTGTGGTTCTTCTTCACCACCATGGCCCGGAGGAAAGGCGCTATCAGGGCCGCCGTGGCCAGGCCGCACACCCCCTCCGCCCATCCGGCCGGCAGCACCCCGCGGCAGAACGGCAGGAAAAACGACAGCATCAGCGCCGTGGCCGCAGCCGACAATATGGAGTACACCGCCGTGTTGGCCGCCATGCTGCCTATTAGCACCCGCCAGTCTCCCCTCTCACGCGGCGACGAGACATGGGCCTGGCCGAGGTGTCCCAAGCTCCTGGCCCACCGCCGTGGCAGCCTTCGCTCCAAGGCCGAGTAGCACGGCACTGCCCACTTCATCATATACGGCGTTAGGAACGTGGTTATGACCGAGACGGCCACCACCACGGGGTAGAGGAAGTCGCCCACCACACCGAGCGACAGCCCAAGGGAGGCAATTATGAAGGCGAACTCGCCCACCTGCGCCATGGAGAAGCCGCACTGCATGGCCGTCTTTAGCGGCTGGCCGCTGAGCATGAAGCCCGCCGTGCCGAACACTCCCTGCCCCACGAGTATGGCGGCCACTATGGCCGCTATCGGCAGTGCGTAGCCGGCTAACACAGCCGGGTCCACCAGCATGCCCACGGACACGAAGAACACCGCCCCGAATAGGTTCTTCACCGGCTCCACGAGGTGCGCTATCTTGTCCGCCTCCACAGTCTCCGCCAGTATGCTGCCCATCACGAACGCCCCGAAAGCACTGCTGAACCCGGCGGCCGAAGACACCGCCGCCATAAGGCAGCACAGCCCCACGGCCACTATCAGCGTGGTCTCCTCGTTCATAAGCCTGCGGGCCGACCGCAGGAACAGCGGCACGGTGAAGATGCCCACCACGAACCACAGCACCACGAAGAAGCCTATCTTCAGCAGGCTGCCGGCCATCACTCCCCCCGATGCGCCGCCGCCGGCCGCCACGGCCGCCAGCACCACCATCATCACAATGGCCAGGATGTCTTCCAATATAAGCACGCCCATCACCAGCGAGGCGAAGCGCTGCTGCCGCAGCCCCAGGTCGTCAAAGGCCTTGTATATTATGGTGGTGGACGACATGGCCAGCATGCCGGCAAGGAAGAGCCTGTCCATAGGCCCCCAGCCGAAAGCCCACCCCACGGCCAGCCCCGTGAGCATCATCGACGACACTATGGTGAGGGCCGCCACCACCGGGGCGAAGCCCATCCTCAGTATCTTCTTGAAAGAGAACTCCAGGCCGAGGGAGAAGAGCAGGAACATCACACCGATGTCCGCCCAGGTGTGCACCCCGGCCTTGTCGGCCACGCCCATGGTGTGTGGCATGTGCGGCCCCACGAGGAAGCCCGCCACTATGTATCCCAGCACAAGCGGCTGGCGCAGCTTCTTGAATAGCAGCGTAACCCCGGCGGCCACCACGAGTATCAGCGCCAGGTCCCCCACCAATCCGGGCAGTTCGGCCATAGTCCCCTCCCGCGTCAGTCGTTGTACTGCGCCGCCAGGCGGCAGATGTTGGCTATCACCTCGGAGGCCTTGTGCATCACCTGCACCGATACGAACTCGTGCGGCCCGTGGAAGTTCACCCCCCCGGCGAATATGTTGGGGCAAGGCAGGCCCTTGAACGACAGCTGGGCGCCGTCCGTGCCGCCCCTTATGGGCATGACGCGCGGCTGCACTCCGGCATCGTACATGGCCTTAAGGGCTATGTCCACCACCTCCATGCGGTCGTCTATCTTCTCCTTCATGTTGTAGTACTGGTCCGCCACTTCCACTTCCACCACACCCGGGCCGAAGCGCTCGTTCATCCGTGCGGCGCAGTCCTGCATGAACACCTTGCGGCGCTCGAAGCGCTGGCGGTCGTGGTCGCGCACAAGGTAGGCCATGGTGGCCTTTTCCGTGCGCCCCTCCATGGAGAGCAGGTGGTAGAAGCCCTCGTAGCCCTCCGTGGTCTCCGGCAGCTCGTCCTGCGGCACAAGGGCGTTGAGCTCGCAGGCCACCCTGGCTGCGTTCACCATCTTGCCCTTGGCGTAGCCCGTGTGCACGCTGGCGCCCTTTATGGTGAACTTGGCCTGGGCCGCGTTGAAGTTCTCGTACTCCAGCTCGCCTATGTCTCCGCCGTCTATGGTGTAGGCCCAGTCGCAACCGAAGCGTTCCACATCGAAGTGGTGCGCCCCCCGGCCTATCTCCTCGTCTGGGGTGAAGCCTATGCGTATCTCGCCGTGCTCTATGCCGGGGTTGTCCCTAAGGTGGCACATGGCGTGCACTATCTCCGCTATGCCGGCCTTGTCGTCCGCTCCCAAGAGTGTGTGCCCGTCTGTCACCACAAGGTCTTCGCCCACGTGTTCCAGCAGCTCGGGGTAGGCCTTGGGCGACGACACTATGCCGGGCGAGAGCACGATGTCCCCCCCGTCGTAGTCCTCCACCACGCGGGCCTGCACTCCGGCGCCGCTGCTGTCGGGGCTGGTGTCGTAGTGTGAGATGAAGCCCACAACGGGCAGGCCGCGGCGCTTGCTGTTGGACTTCAGCCGGGCGTAGATGTAGCCCTTTGAGTCCAATTCCACGTCGCTGAGGCCCTCGCGTTCCAATTCTTCCTTGAGGTATTGGGCGAAGGCGAGCTGCTTGGCCGTGCTGGGTACGGCCTGCGAGTCGTCGCACGACTGGGTGTCGAATTTTGTGTAGTTTATGAATCTCTGTACCAGGTCCATTGTCTTCCTTTGTTTTACGTGTGTTGTCAATAAAACGCAAATATAGCGTTTTTCGCCACGGCCGCAGCGATATTCACCACCACAACCAAACGGGCCGCAGATACTCGGCTTGGCCGCCACGGCGGCTCCGGGGTTACATCGCTTGTGCGCATTGACAATATGGATTTATAACCCACCGAGCCGTGGAGACGCGACGTGTGTGCTGTTAGGTGGCGACCGCCTATGCGCCGGTGCCGCCTGCCCATACCATAGCGATACCAACGGCGTGGTAACGATAGTACCAAGCCGTGGTACAAGCAGTACCAAGCCGTGGTACAAGCAGTACCAAGCCGTGGTATTGATAGTACCAAGCCGTGGTATTTCCTGTACCACGGCGCGGTACCGGAGACGGGACGCAACCCTTGCGGTTGGGCCGCAGCGGTATTCAAACACACAACCGGGCGGGCAATGGAGACGGGGCGTGCCACGTCTTCCATAAAACAAGGTAAACAAAAAGACGGGGCAAGCCCCGTCTCTACAGTACCATGTGTGGAGTTTCGTAATGATTGGCCTATGCAACGGTGCCGCCGGAGCGGCCAAGCACCGCCGCTACAGCGCCATGTGTGGAGTTTCGTCGTGATTGGCCTATGCAACGGTGCCGCCGGAGCGGCCAAGCACCGCCGCTACGGCACAGCGTGTGGCGTTCGGTTGCGGAAGGTTTAACACCGGCGCCGCCGGAGCGAAAAAAAGGACTCCGCAGCACACCTTCCCGGCGTGCTGCGGAGTTTCAAAATGAGATTCCTATAATCCCGGCTTACATCATGCCGCCCATGCCCGGGGCCGCCGGCATAGCGGGGGTCTCCTCCGGCTTGTCGGCTATGAGGCATTCCGTGGTGAGGAACATGCCGGCTATGGAAGCCGCGTTCTCCAAGGCCACGCGGGCCACCTTCGCCGGGTCTATCACGCCGGCCTTGCGCATGTCTTCATACACCCCGGTGCGTGCATTGTAGCCGAAGTCGCCTTCGCCCTCGCACACCTTCTGCACCACCACGGCACCCTCGCCTCCGGCGTTGGTTACGATCTGGCGCAGGGGCTCCTCTATGGCGCGCTCCACTATGTTCACGCCGGTCTGCTCGTCGGCGTTGTCGCCCTTGACACCCTTGAGCGCTGCCAGGGCGCGGATGTATGTGGTGCCGCCGCCGGCCACCACGCCTTCCTCTATGGCTGCGCGTGTGGCGCAGAGGGCGTCGTCCACGCGGTCTTTCTTCTCCTTCATCTCCACCTCGCTGTTGGCGCCCACGTAGAGCACGGCCACTCCGCCCGAGAGCTTGGCAAGGCGTTCCTGGAGCTTCTCCTTGTCGTAGGAACTCTTGGTGTTCTCAATCTCGTTCTTTATCTGCGCCACGCGCTCGGCTATGGCGTCCTTTGCACCGGCGCCGCTCACGATGGTGGTGTTGTCCTTGCTCACGGTAACCTTCTCGGCGGAGCCCAGCATGTCGAGCGTTGCCTGGTCGAGCTTCAGGCCCTTCTCCTCGCTGATCACCACGCCGCCGGTGAGCACCGCGATGTCTTCGAGCATGGCCTTGCGGCGGTCTCCGAAGCCGGGGGCCTTCACTGCGCATATCTTCAAGCCGGCGCGCAGGCGGTTGACCACGAGCGTGGTCAGGGCCTCGCTGTCCACGTCCTCGGCTATCACCATGAGGGGGCGTCCGCTCTCGGCTGCGGGCTGCAGTATGGGCAGGAAGTCTTTGAGGTTGCTAATCTTCTTGTCGTAGACCAGGATGTAGGGGTTTTCCATCACGCACTCCATCTTGTCCGCGTCCGTAACGAAGTAGCCGGAGAGGTATCCCCTGTCAAACTGCATTCCTTCCACCACCCCGATGTAGGTGTCTCGGCTCTTGCTCTCCTCGATGGTTATCACGCCGTCCTTGCTCACCTTGCGCATGGCGTCTGCCAGGAGCTTGCCTATCTCGGGGTCGTTGTTGGCCGAAACTGTGGCCACCTGCTCTATCTTGTCGTAGTTGTCGTCCACCTTCTCGGCGTTGTCCTTGATGAAGTCCACCACCGCGCCCACGGCCTTGTCTATGCCGCGCTTGAGGTCCATGGGGTTGGCCCCGGCTGTAACGTTCTTCAGTCCCTCGCGCACTATGGCCTGGGCCAGGATGGTGGCCGTTGTTGTGCCGTCGCCGGCATCGTCGCCGGTCTTGCTGGCCACGCTCTTTACGAGCTGCGCGCCGGTGTTCTCAAACTTGTCTTCAAGTTCTATCTCCTTGGCCACGCTTACGCCGTCCTTGGTTATCTGCGGTGCGCCGAACTTTTTCTCTATCACCACGTTGCGGCCCTTGGGGCCCAGTGTAACCTTTACTGCGTCGGCCAGCTGGTCCACGCCTTTCTTGAGAAGCTCGCGGGCTTCCGTGTCAAATTTTATGAGCTTTGCCATTTTCTTTTTCCCTTTCTTTTTGTCCGTTGTCTTGTTTGCTGCGTGCTTACTTGCCTATTACGGCCAGCACGTCAGACTGCCTCATCATGAGGTATTTCTCCCCCTCGTATTCCAGTTCTGTGCCGGAATACTTGCCGTAGAGCACTTCGTCCCCGGCCTTGAGGGTCATCTCCTCGTCTTTCGTGCCGTTGCCCACAGCCACCACGGTGCCGTGGAGGGGTTTCTCCTTAGCTGTGTCGGGTATGATGATTCCACCCACTTTCTCTTCGGCAGCCGCCGACTTCACCAGGACTCTGTCCGCCAATGGTTTGATGTTCATATAGCTGTTGTTTTGTTTGGTTGTTTTCCTATCCACACCCTTGCGTGGGTGTCCGCCATTGCTTATGCCAAAACCGTGCCAAACTGCCAACAAGAAATGCCAAGGCCCGCATTTCTGCCAAAAATGTCAAAAATGCGGGCCTGCGTTGCTCTGTTTTACCGGTATTACTCTTCCGCCGGAGGGGTTGCCGGCTGTTCCGGTGTGGGTTCCAATACCGGCTCGGTTTGCTGCGCCGGCGGCTCCGGCTGCGTGGCGGGGAGCGGCTTTCGCGCTGAACCTGTGTCGGCTGCATGGCTGACTTTCTTCACCGCCGGCTTTGCTTGCTTGGCCGCAGCCCCTCCGTCTGCCTTGGGTTCGGAGTGGATATGGGCTGCAGCCGACTGCCGCTGGTTGAGGAACCCCACGTATTTCTTGCAAATCTTGTTGGAATAGGCATTGAAGATGTTGTTGGCGAAGAGTATGTCCGTTATCTTGTTTTCCGCCACATATCCGCGCATGTTCCGCGTGAAATAGCGGAAGTCCACCACGTGTATCTCCTCAAACGAATAGAAGAGGTAGCCCGGCAGGGCGTTGCCGAAGCTGTCTTTGAGGATGAGCAGGCGGCGCTTGCCCGGCGTGGATGTGCGCACCTGCGCTATGCGCATGTCCCCCCCCATGAATGTGCAGTAGGTGCCGCCGCTGCCGTCCTTGTACTTGTGGAAGAACGGACCCTTGTGGGGTTTCCCCTCTCCCACCACTCGGTAGTTGCGGTCCACGCGGTAGTCTATGTACGTGGTGGTGTAGTCCACCCCCCTTGGCACGTGGTATACGAAGTCTTCCGGGGCGTTTTTCAAGGCTATGTCCTTAGAGTAGCCATACATGCTGCCAACGTAGCCACGCACCACCTTCCTGTCGTAGCTTGACAGCGGCTTGAAAGGCACCCCTGCCACGTGTGCGAACTGCTGCGCGGCGTAGTAGGCGCCCAGCGGTGCCCAGTGGTGGTCTGTGCGGAAGAAGATATCCTCCCCGGCGTGCTTTCCTAATGCGGTGTACACGTCCACGGCCCGCACGTCCGGCCTAAGGTGCGAGTGGATGTTGTTTATGGTGGGCTGCTGCTCGTTGGTGCGGCTCTTTGCCTTGTCTGGGCAGTAGAAGTCTACGGCCGTGGGCACCACCATGCAGTACACCTCCACCCCCTGGCCGAAAGCCTCCTTGTAGGCGTTGGCCGCCTTGGCGTATCCCAGCCCTCCCTTGGCGCCGCCGCCGTAGGCCATAAGGGCTCGTACGTTGTCGCCCTGCCCCACTATTATTATTCCCCGGTTGGCTATCTTGGCGTTTTCCTCGGCGGTTACCTTGTTCTCATACTTGCCCACGCTGCGCTCTTCGGCTTCAGCAGCTGCGTCCGTTTCCTCCACGGCGCCGTCCTCCACGGCCGGCGATGCCGTTGCGTGGAACGTAACATTGTCGTCGCCTATGGACACCCCCATGGCATCTTTCACCCTCATGCTAAGCTCCATGAAAGCATCCCTCATCGGTTCGGTGTCGCTATACCACGAAGACACCTCCTTGGCATAAACGCCACTTGCCAGGCTGCCGAGGGAGAATGTGGGAAACTGCGCCAGCTCGCGCTTTTCCAGTTCGGAGTAGGCCGTACGCGGCAGGGCGTTGAAGACCACCGCCATGGCCAGCGCGGCCATGCACACTATCGCTATGTAAACCTTGTGGTGTGCCATGCTCTCATTCCTTGCGCCCGAGCATTTCCCTGTAAGCCTCCGCCGTGGAGGCCATGTAGGCGTGTTGCAGGTTGTTGGCGAAGAGCAGGTCTGTGATTCCCTCCCGGCGTATGCGCCCGGCGGGGTTGCCCGTGAAATAGCGGAAGTCCACCACGTGTATCTCGTCGAAGGCATAGAAAAGGTAGCCCGGCAGGGCGTTGCCGTAGCTGTCTTTTATCACCATCAGCTTGCGGCCCGTGCCAGCCCCTGTCTTTACCACTGCGGTGCGGGTGTCGCCCCCCATAAAGGTGCAGTAGGCACTGCCGCTGCCGTCCTTGTGGGCTATGAAGAAGCTCCCGGCGAACGGCTCCGTGGCGGTGTATGCCTTGGCCCCCTTAGCCTTGGTGTGGCCAACGTAGGTGGTGGAGTAGTCCACGCCCTGCGGCACATAGTAGGCAAACTGCTCTGGGGCGGTCTTCACGGCCGCATCTCCGGAAAACTTGTACATGCTTCCCACGTAGCCGCGCACCACTTCCCTGCGGTAGTGTGAAAGGTCGCGGAAGCCAGCCCCGGCCTTTTCGGCAAACCGCTGTGCTGCGTAATAAGCCCCGAGTGGAGACCAGTGGTGGTCTGTGCGCGAATACACCGGTTCCGATGAGTGTTCCGACAAGACTCCGTAGGCATCCACGGGTTCCACTCCCCGCAAGGCGGAGTATATTCGGGCTATCTCCTCCTTTTGGCCGCTTGTCCAGGCCCGTGCGGTGTCCGGGCAGTAGAACTCCGCCGAGGTCGGCACCACCATGCAGTACACCCTGACAGAGTCTCCCAGCTCGCTCTTGTAGGCGTTCACAGCCCCTGCATAGCGATCCGCCGCGCCTGGCTTGGAGCGGAACGGCTCCAATGCCCTCGTCTCCGGGCCGCGGTCAAGTATTATTATGCCACTCTTGGCCCTGCGTACGCTTTCGCTACGGGCATGGGCTGTGCAAAGCCCCACCGCCAAGGCCGCAGCCGCCAAGGCCCTCCTATATATATAATGTGTGTCCATGTGTGTCAGAAGCGTGTGTAGATGAATGCGTTGTTGGTGGCCCCCACGAGCAGTGCGGCACTGAGTACCAAAATGGCCACCGAGATGGAAGACTTTGCGGCCAAGGCCACGGTGCGCCGCGCCGCGCCGTCCGAGGGAAACAGCCGCCTATGCCATGCGGCCACGGTGTCGTATACCGGCATGCTGAACAGCACCGCCGCCGCCCACAGCCAGAAGTTGTCAAGCAGCGCGCTCTGCACCGTGATGTCGGCAGCCGCGCCGCCGCCGAAGAAGGCCGTGAAGAACTGCACCATCCGCCCGAAGTCTGTAAAGTAGAATATGCCCCAGCCGGCCACCACGAGGAAAAGGCTGTAAGCATGCAGGGCCGCACGCGGTATCACGCCAGCCCAGCGCAGTATGGTGTGTTTCTCCAAGGTTACTATAAGGCCGAAGTACACGCCCCAAAGGATGAAGTTCCAGCTGGCCCCGTGCCACATTCCCGTGAGAAACCACACCACGAGGATGTTGGCGGCCTGGTGGCGGCGGTTGCCGCCCATGGGAATGTAGACATAGTCGCGGAAGAAGCTGCCGAGCGAAATGTGCCACCTGCGCCAGAACTCGGTTATGGAGCGGCAGCAATAAGGATGGCGGAAATTCTCACCGAAATGGAAGCCGAGACAGCGGCCCAGGCCTATCGCCATGTCGGAATAACCGGAGAAGTCGAAGAAAATCTGGAAGGTGAAGGCGGCTATTCCCACCCATGCCCCGGCCGTGCTCAGCCCTTGCAGCCTGCCGTCAAGGAATCCGCCGGCAATCTCGGAAAACTGGTTGGCAAGTATCACTTTCTTGCCAAGGCCAATGAGGAAGCGGTAAGCCCCCTCGGTGAAATCGTACACGGTGATGCGCCGCTGGTTTATCTGCACCGCCACCATGTCGTACCTCACGATGGGGCCGGCTATGAGCTGAGGGAACATGGATATGTAGAGCAGCAAGTCGCGGTATCGCCTTTGCGGCGGGGCCTCACGGCGGTACACGTCCACGAGGTAGGATATGGATTGGAAAGTGTAGAAGCTTATGCCTATCGGCAACGCTATTCCCGGGGGGGACAGCGGGGCTCCCAAGGCCGACAGCGAAAGGGCGAAGAAGTCGAGGTACTTAAACACCCCTATTATGGCTATGTTGGCTGCAAGCCCCGCCGCCAAGGCCGCCTTGCGGTGCCGACCGCCCACAGCCAGTCCGGCAAGGTAGTTGACGAACACGCTGGCCAGCATGAGGAACACATACATGGGTTCGCCCCATGCGTAGAACACCAACGAGAACGCCACAAGCACGGCGTTCTTCACCGCGTTTGAAGAATCGCCCCCCGGCTTGAGCCTGTCTGCAAGCGAAGCCGCCAAATAGCAAACGGCGAAAAGCGGCAGGAAGGCGAACAGGAAGAAAAGGTCTGAGAAAACCATCTTTCGGCAAGCCCCCGGGTTACAGTCCCTTGTCAGCCTCGGCCTGGTCTATGCTGGCCGTGATGGTGTCCACCACCCTTATGGTCTCCTCTCCCTTTCGGCGTTCCACCTCCATGCGCCTTTGCCTTTCGCTGCCGCGCCGCTTGACGGCACCCAGCAGTTCGGCCACGCCGTAGAGAATGGCGGCCCAGCCTATCACGAAAAACGGCATGGAGGCTATCAGCGATGGCTTTATAATTGCCACAGCGCCGGTAACCAACACTGCGGTGGGCAGCAGCCAGTAGAACAGCCCCACCCTTACGTGTTTGGAACAGGCCGCCAGGGAAGCGTACAAAGACAAGGCACCGGCTATGAGGGCCGCTGCAAAGATGTAGCCAACCGCATTTATGAACACCTGAGGGGCAACTGCAAGTGCCACGCCAAGAACGGCGCTGCCTATGCCGGCCAAGGGAAACGCCGGTTGCGGCCTTTCGGAGCCACCGCCCCGCTTGGCACCGTAATACGAAGCCAAGGCCACCGCGCCCATCACGATGAACAAACCGCCGGCCACCTGGGTAATCCACCTCGTGGCCTGCTCCCTATACATCACGAGCAGCACGCCCAGCACCACCGAACACGCCGCCCTCGCAAATACCGCATTGAAAAAAGATGCCATGATTCCCTTGTTAACTAATGTGCAAAGGTAGGGCTTTTGGCCGTGCCGTACAGCCAACGCCGGGCGGTTATCGGTGAGAATGGCAACAGCAAACACCAATGCCACTGAATTTGGCGACGAGTGGCGGCCGAGCGTTTCCACAAATCCCATACATTTGCAAACCATGGAAAACGGCTTGCACCGATACATCACACTCACAAAGGAAAACATAGGCGGGGAACATATCTGCTGCGCCATATCCGACAAGAAATGTGCTGAGGGCTACGCAGCAAAAAAGGAATGGCTATCGGGAGAGTTTGAGAAGGGCTATGTGTTCAGGCGGCTTGACGCACGGGCCAAGGTCTTCATAGAATACGTACCAGCCGAGCATGCATGGGCACCCATCACTGCCCCCAACCACTTGATGGTGAATTGCTTTTGGGTTTCAGGACGGCACAAGGGTCAAGGGCATGGCAGCACCCTGTTGCAATCCGTGGTGGAAGACGCAAAAGGAAAAGGCAAAGACGGATTGGTAACCGTCACCGGCACGGAAAAGGCCCCTTTCATGAGCGATACGGAATGGCTGCTGCGGCACGGCTTCAAGGAAGTGGAAAGGCTTCCGAGCGGTTTTTCGTTGTTGGCTATGGCTTTCCATGACAACTGCGCTGTGCCACGTTTCAACGAATGCGCCAAAAGTGGGGAATGCCCCGGCAAAGACGGCATGGTGGCTTATTATTCCGCCCGCTGCCCATACACGGATTATTACGTGAACGGTATGTTGCGGGTTCTCGCCCAAGAAAACGGCATTCCATTGGAAGTGGTTAAGTTGGAGTCAATGGAACAAGCGCAAAAATCCCCCACGCCGGCCACCATATTTTCCCTTTTCCACAACGGGAGGTTTGTAACAGCGGATTTGGGCGTATGCGCCGAGAGTAAGTTCACGAAACTGGCGAAACAGATTGGATATAGCCAGACAAAATAAAAACTCCCACGACACACAAGTGCCGTAGGAGTTTCCCTTTATCAGCCCGGCGTTGCCGGCTTCTTAGTGATCCGCTTGGGGCTCGAACCCAAGACCCCAACATTAAAAGTGTTGTGCTCTACCAACTGAGCTAGCGGATCTACCTGAACTCTCGCAAGGAAAACCAGCCTAAACGGCCGCCGCCCCGCAAATCTTCGGCAAAGGTACGCACAAAAAGGCGAACGGCAAAAACCAAAGCACCTTTTTTAGGCCGCCAACACGATGGCGAAGTCCCTTAAAACACATTGCAATAGGAAAATTGTGCCATAATGACTAACTTTGCGCGACCATTCGGAAATACGACAACAGCTATGAAGATATCATACAAGTGGCTTAAAGAATACGTAGAGACAGACCTCACTGCCGAGCAGGCTGCCGAAGCCCTGACATCCACCGGCCTGGAAGTGGACTCCGTGGAAGAAGTGCAAAGCATACGTGGCGGACTCAAGGGTCTATACGTGGGACACGTGTTGACATGCGAGCCGCACCCCAACTCAGACCACCTACACGTAACCACTGTGGACCTGGGGCGCAGCGAACCATCGCAGATAGTGTGCGGTGCGCCAAACGTGGCCGCTGGGCAGAAAGTGGTTGTGGCGGACATCGGGTGCACCCTGTACGACGGCGACAAGGAGTTTGTCATAAAGAAGTCGAAGCTGCGCGGAGTGGAGTCGTACGGAATGATATGCGCCGAAGACGAGATCGGCGTGGGAGACAGCCACGACGGCATAATCGTACTTCCCTCAGAGACTCCTGCCGGCATGCCAGCCGCCGAATATTACAAGATGGAAAGCGACTGGGTGATAGAGATAGAGGTTACCGCCAACCGGGCCGATGCGCTATCGCACTACGGCGTGGCACGCGACCTTTACGCATGGCTGCTGCAAAACGGCTACAAAACGGCTCTGCGCCGCCCTGGTTGCGAAGGTTTCTCCATAGACAACGAAGTATTGCCCATAGAGGTGGAGATTGTCACCGCGGAGGCCTGCCCGAGGTATGCCTGCGTGAGCCTGACCGGCTGCGAGGTGAAGGAAAGCCCCGAATGGCTCAAGGAGAAACTCACCACTGCTGGACTAAGGCCGATAAACAACATAGTGGACGTAACCAACTACATAATGCTGGCCTACGGACAGCCAATGCACTGCTTTGACGCAGACATGGTAAAGGGGCGCAGAATTGTTGTCAGGACTCAGCCCGAGGGGTACAAGTTCGTAACACTTGACGGTGTAGAACACACCTTGGGAGAGCGCGACCTGGCCATCTGCAACGCCGAGGAACCCATGTGCATAGCCGGAATATTCGGAGGCAAAGGCAGCGGCACATACGACACCACGACCAACATAGTGCTTGAGAGTGCCTGCTTCCACCCCACTTGGATACGGAAAAGCGCACGTAGGCACGGACTTAGCACAGACTCCAGCTACCGGTTTGAGCGCGGCGTAGATCCCAACGGAGCCGTGTACGCACTGAAACAAGCGGCCATACTCTGCCGAGAACTCTCGGGAGGGCGCATAAGCATGGATATAAAGGATGTGTATCCCGAACCGGTGGCGCCCTGCCGTGTGGAACTCGGATACGGATACCTTCGCACGCTCATTGGCAAGGACATCGGCACTGAGACAGTGAAAGCCATCACCGACAGCCTCGGTATGGAAACAGTGGGGGAAACCACGGACGGCATTACCGTGGACGTACCCACATACAGGGTGGACGTAAAGCGGCCATGCGATGTGGCGGAAGACATACTGCGCATATATGGGTACAACAATGTGGAGATACCGCAGCGCATCGCCAGTTCGCTAACGGTGCAAGGGGACGAAGACCGCGCCCACAAGAAACTTGACTCAGTGGGGGCGCACCTGGCAGGCTGCGGCTTCAATGAGATAATGAACAATTCACTAACCAAGGTGTCGTACTACGAAGGCTTGGAAACGTTCCCCGATGGCACCACGGTGAAAGTTGTAAACCCACTCAGCGCCGACCTCGGGGCAATGAGGCAGACGCTGCTATTCGGAGGGTTGGAGACGATAGTGCGCAACGCCAACCGCAAACGCCCCAACCTGAGGCTCTTTGAAACGGGCAACTGCTACCACTATGAAGCCGGCAAGCACACACCTGAAAACCCGGCGGCGGCATACCTGCAAGAAAGCCACCTGGCCCTGTGGGTAACGGGCAAGCGGGTGGAAGGCAGCTGGGCGCATCCTGACGAGGAAAGCTCAGTGTGGGAAATGAAAGCCTACGTGGCTAACATCCTATCCTTGTGCGGACTTGGGACATCCGACCTTGTGTGGGAAGATTATTCGGCAGACATATACGACGCAGCCGCCATTGTAAAGACCCGCAACGGAAAGGCCGTGGCCCACTTCGGAATAGTAAGTTCAAAGATAGCCAAGGCCATGGGTGTGGCAGCGCCGGTGTACTACGCCGACATATTATGGGACAACCTGCAACAGGCCACGCGCCGCAACAAGGTGGAGTTCACACCCCTCAGCAAATTCCAAGCCGTGAGCCGAGACCTGGCACTGCTAATAGACGAGGGCGTAACATTCGCGCAAGTGGAAGCCGCAGCACGCAAGGCTGAAAGGAAGCTGCTGCGCAGCGTGGAGCTGTTCGATGTTTACCAAGGCAAGAACCTGCCGGCTGGCAAGAAAAGCTACGCTGTGAACTTCAAGCTGCAAGACGACCAAAAGACCCTGGCGGACGCACAGATAGAGGCAGCCATGGAGCGAATCACCGCAGCAGTGAAAAAGGAACTCGGAGCAGAATTGAGATAAGACAGACAAAAAAGACATACCAATGGGAAGAGCATTCGAATACCGCAAGGCGGCTAAGATGAAAAGGTGGGGCCATATGGCCAAGGCGTTCACCAAGATAGGCAAGCAGATAGCCATAGCAGTGAAGGCCGGCGGCCCGGACCCGGACAACAACCCGCACCTCAGGGCCATAATGCAGACGGCCAAGAGGGAGAACATGCCCAACGCCAACGTGGAGCGCGCCATAAAGAACGCGATGGGCAAAGACCAGAAAGACTACAAGGAGGTAACATACGAGGGATACGGCCCGCACGGCGTGGCCATATTCGTGGACGCTGCCACGGACAACACCACAAGGACTGTGGCCAACGTGCGTGCGGTCTTCAACAAATACGGCGGAAACATGGGCACCCAGGGATCGCTGTCGTTCCTCTTCGACCATAAGAGCGTATTCACATTCAAACCTAAGGACGGCCTGGATATGGACGAGCTGATCCTAGAAATGATAGACTGTGGGGTGGACGATGAATACGACACGGATGAGGAGACCGGCGAAATAACCATATACGCAGCCGACATCAGTTTCGGCGAGGTGCAGAAATACCTTGAAGGCAATGGGTTTGAAGTTACTGCGGCGGAATTCACACGGATACCCAACGACCAAAAAGACGTAACCCCGGAACAGCGCGAGGTGATAGACAAAATGGTGGACATTCTGGAAGACGACGACGACGTGCAGAACGTATACACCAACATGAAACCCGAATAAAGCACTGGCAAGGAACAAGCCTGCGGCCCGTCTGCCATCGGCAGGCGGGCCGCAGGCGCATAAGCCCATTTAATGGAGAAAAACATGAACGCCAATCCTGAGGAAACGAGAAACGGACGGCTGGCCGCCAAATTGATAGCCAACCTTGAAAGGAGGCACTACGAAGCCCACTACTGTCCCACATCGGCTGACGTGGTGGAGAAAATAAGGGAACTCATACCGCAAGGCTCGTCCGTATCGTGGGGCGGCTCCATGAGCGTACGCCACACCGGGGTAGCCAAAATGCTCAAAAGCGGCGGCTACGAGGTGTATGACAGGGAAGAAGCCACCACGGAAGAGGAAAAAGTGTCTATTTACCGAAAAGCCTTTGAGTGCGACTTCTACCTCGGTTCCGCCAACGCCATAAGCCAAGACGGGGTGGTTGTGAACATAGACGGCAACGGCAACCGGGTGGCCGCAATGGCATGGGGGCCGCGCCGCGTAATTCTAATAGTGGGACTGCACAAGGTGTGCGAAAACACCGAGGCCGCGCTGAGCAGGGCGAGGTGCACCGCGGCACCGGTGAATATGGCGAGGTTCGACTTCCGAACACCTTGCCAGCAAGACGGATTGTGCCACGACTGCAAAAGCCCTGACAGTATCTGCAACTACATATCCATACAGCGGATGTCTCATCCCGCCAAGCGGCACATAGTGATTCTGACATCGGAAAACGTGGGGTATTGACGGCATGGTTGTTTGCATAGCCGAGAAACCGAGCGTGGCCCGCGACATAGCCAGGGTGATTGGGGCCGGCAGGGACAAGGGCGGTTACATGGAGGGCAACGGATACCAAGTTACCTGGACATTCGGACATCTGTGCACCCTCAAAGAGCCACACGACTACACCGTCTCGTGGAAGCGCTGGAGCTTGGGGGCATTGCCTATGCTTCCGCCCAAATTCGGCATCAAGCTCATACCTGGAGACAGCATAGCAAGGCAGTTCGCCGTGATAGAACGCCTTATGGCTGCTGCCGACACCATAATCAACTGCGGAGATGCCGGTCAGGAGGGGGAACTGATACAGCGGTGGGTAATGCAAAAGGCCAAGGCTGCCTGCCCTGTGAAAAGGCTGTGGATATCGTCCATGACAGACGAAGCCATAAGGGAGGGGTTTGCCAACCTGAGGGAACAAGCCGACTATGACCCGCTGTACATGGCCGGACTGTCTCGGGCGGTGGGCGACTGGGTGCTTGGCATGAACGCCACCCGCCTGTACACCCTGAAATATGGCGCAGGAGGACAAGTGCTGAGCGTGGGACGGGTGCAGACTCCCACGCTGGCTATGATTGTGGCGAGGGACGAGGAGATAGAAAACTTCACCCCGGAGCCATATTGGATACTATCCACCATATACCGCGAGACGCTTTTCACCGCAACCAAGGGTAGATTCGGCACCGAGGAGGAAGGCCGAAAGGCATTCACAGCCATAGAGGGGAAACCTTTCTTGATAACTGCCGTGGAAAAGAAAAACGGCACGGAAGCCCCACCGCGCCTATTCGACCTCACATCTCTGCAAGTGGAGTGCAACAAGGCTTTCGGCTATTCCGCAGACCTCACCCTTTCCACGGTGCAGGGGCTATACGAACGCAAGCTCACCACATATCCAAGAGTGGACACCACCTACCTTAGCGACGACATATACCCCAAGTGCGCAGGGATTCTACAAGGCATAAAAGGATACGAATCCCTCGTACAAAAATTAAAGGGGAAACCGCTACGCAAGAGCAAGAAGACTTTTGACACATCAAAGGTTACCGACCACCACGCCATAATACCCACCGGACAACCGGCCACACATCTCACTGATATTGAACGCAACGTGTACGACATGGTGGCACGCCGCTTCATATCCGTATTCTTCCCCGATTGCAAGTTCTCAACCACAACGGCCGTAGGACGGGCCGAATCCGTAGACTTCAAGGCCACCGGCAAGGAAATAATATCCGCCGGGTGGCGCGAGGTGTACCAAAAGCAAACGGCTGAGAATGAGCCAGACGGCAAAGATGGGGAATCCGCAGCCATGCCAGCATTCGCCAAGGGGGAAACAGGGCCACACACTCCCACACTGAAACAAAAGGCCACCACTCCGCCAAAACACTACACCGAAGCCACTCTGCTGCAAGCTATGGAGACGGCCGGCAAATTTGTGGACAACGAGGAGCTTCGGGCCGCCATGAAAGACAACGGCATAGGGCGTCCGTCTTCAAGGGCTGCCATAATTGAGACCCTATTCAAGCGCAACTACATAAGGAGGGAAAGGAAAAATGTGCTGGCCACACCCACCGGCAAAGAACTAATAGGCCTGATAAGGGAGGATTTGCTCAAAAGCCCCGAACTCACCGGGATTTGGGAGAAAAAACTGAGGGACATAGAACGAGGGGAGTACGGTGCTGCGCAATTCGTGGCCGGACTGAAAGAGCAAATCACACAAATAGTGAACGAGGTGCTGGCTGACAACTCCAACCGGCGCATAGCGGCAGACATTCCACCAGAAAAGCCCAAGAAAAAAGCGGCAAGGAAACGCGCAGCGGAAAAGCCCGCAACGGAAAACCGAGACGGAAAAGCCTCGGAAAAATGCCCCCTATGCGGAAAGGGCACCGTGGTGAAAGGCCGCACGGCATATGGGTGCAGCCGATGGCGCGAAGGCTGCACATACCGCAAGCCGCTGCAATAAAAGCCGTATCGGGCGCGTTATCCACAAACAAGCCGAACGACAGATGCCCCCATCCCACAAAACCATATTGCTATCGTTGGCCTGCACAGCCTTGGCTGCGTGCGGGGCCGACCGCTATGTAAAGCGTGCGGAAAAGCATGCGGCCATAGGTGAATACTACGATGCCGCAGCTATGTACAAACAAGCCTACCAGAAAACCCCTGCCAAGGAAAGGGAGAAACGGGGGCTTATAGCACGCAGCATGGCGTACTGCTACTCCAAGACAAACCAGGCTCAAAAAGCACAGGCCGCCCTGCGCAACACAGTGAGATACGGGCAAGACCGCCCCGAAGACCACGCCGAACTGGCAAGGCAACTACTCAAAACCGGCAGTTACAAGGAGGCAGCAAAAGAGTTCGCAACAGCCCTTGACAGTATGCCGCAAGACCGCCTGGCACTATCCGGGCTGGTGTCTGCCGACAGCGCACAGCTCTGGAAAGAAACCGGGTCTCGGTACACAGTGAAGAAGATGGAAGTGTTCAACTCACGCCGTGCCGACTACTGCCCGATGCTGCTCGGAGACAACTACGATGCGCTGTATTTCACTTCCACGCGAAACGAGGCTATGGGAGACGGCAGCAGTGGCATAACCGGCACAAAGCCCGGAGACATATTCGTCTCGGAAAAGGACGAGAAAGGCAAGTGGGGCAAACCGAAACCTGCCGGCGGGGATGTTAATTCCGAATATGACGAGGGAGCCTGCTCTTTCTCGTCAGACCAAAAGAAAATGTACCTAACCCTTTGCTCGTCAGACCCGTCTTACCCTCGCTACGCAAAGGTTGTGGCTTCCGCACGTGCCGATGCGTCATGGGGCAAACCGTCTGAAATAACCATATCACGCGACACACTCTCCGCCTACGCCCACCCGGCCGAATCGCCGGATGGTGCCTGGCTGTACTTCGTTTCCGACATGCCAGGGGGGAAAGGCGGATACGACATTTGGAGGGCGAGGATAACCAAGGACGGACTCGGGGGAGCTGAAAATATCGGCGAACCCGTCAACACCCCGGGCAACGAGCTTTTTCCAACATTCAGGACAAACGGAGACCTTTATTTCTCTTCTGACGGACACATCGGCATGGGTGGCCTTGACATATACATAGCAAAGGCCGAAGCCGACGGATACCGCATAGAACACCCGGGCTACCCGCTCAACTCGCAGGGGGACGACTTCGGAATGACTTTCGAGGGGCCGCACAACCGGGGATTCTTCTCTTCAAACCGCAACGATGCCCACGGCTGGGACCATATCTATTCGTTTGAAAACCCCGAAATAGTGCATACCGTCAAGGGCTGGGTGTACGAAGCTGACGGCTACGAGCTGCCGGCGGCGGAGGTGCATTTCATCGGCAGCGACGGCACCAACGAAAAAGTGGGGGTGCGGGGAGACGGATCGTTCGTAAAGGTGGTAAAGCCGGGGGTCGACTACATAATGATGGCTTCATGCAAAGGTTTCCTCAACCACCAGGAGCAACTATCCGTAAAGCCTACCGAAGAGTCGGAGGAAACCGTCTTGCAATTTCCCCTCGCCTCCATATCCGCACCGGTGCTTATAGACAACATTTTCTACGACTTTGACAAGGCCACACTACGGGCCGAGTCGGCGCAGGCGCTTGACAAGCTCGTGGTGCTGCTCAACGAAAACCCCCACGTAACGATAGAACTGAGTTCTCACTGCGACTACAAGGGTACTGCCGGTTACAACAAGCGGCTATCACAGCGCAGGGCGGAAAGCGTGGTGTCGTACCTCACCTCACACGGCATAGCCCAGGACCGTCTCACCCCGGCCGGCTACGGCAAGGAAAAGCCAAAGACAATAAAGAAAAAACTCACGGAAAGGTATCCATGGCTGAAAGAGGGGGATGTGCTTACGGAGGAGTTTATCAAGGGTAAGGGGGAAAAGGAAAGGGAGATTTGCAACCAACTAAACCGCCGCACCGAGTTCAAGGTGCTGCGCACCACGTATGGCATGTTCGACGGGAAAGGGAAACTGAAAGAACAGCCCAAACCTGCGGGCAGGGAGGAAGCTCCCGAAGGGGAAGAACTATACTTTGAATTCTAAGCGGCCTCCAATGCGGCCTTTCGGTGGCATTGGAAGTGTCTGCGGGTTTCTCACCCCTCTCCTCCCACGGCCATGACACGCCCTATGGCGTTGGCCTCTTCATACACACCTGCTTGTTTCCCTTGCCTTTCAAAATCGTTGAGCAACCTTGACAGCGCACGCCCGAGGGCATAGGCCAGGTTCACCGGCACGGCATTTCCTATCTGTTTGTACTTTTCCGTGAGGTTGCCCGCAAAGGCCCAATCGTCAGGAAAGGTTTGGACACGGGCATATTCGCGCACAGTGAGCGGACGTGTCTCCAACGGGTGGCAACGCTCCGTCTGCTTTTGTGCCGGCGCGCAAGTGAGCGTCAATGACGGCTCGTCCAACGCCAAACGCCGCGCCATGCCGGTTTTGCCGCCACCGAGATGGAAACTTCCGCCCATGTAATCTTTTTGCACAGCCAAAGGCAGGTCCCGCCAGTCCCCACCCTCCGGCACCAGTTCCATCACCCTGCGCTTCTTTTCGGGGTAGCCTTGCCCCTCAGAGTGCGGCACATCGCAGCCGTACAGGTCTCCCTTGAAGAACGCGTCCCTCAAGGTCATAATCCGTCTGTACGGATCCGGCCAACGAAACTCCACCCTTTGGGCTATGTCGTTACGGATGGCAACGAGTATCAACCGCTCCCGTTTTTGAGGCACTTGGTACATGATGGCTTTCAACACACGCGGCTCCACGAGAGTGTAGCCCAATTCAGCGATGGCGTTGCGGATGACTGACAAAGTGTTCCCTCCGTCATGAGAGAGTAGGCCGCGCACATTCTCGCCCACGAAAACCTTAGGCTGAGTCTCTCGGACTGCGCGTGCCAGCTCAAAAAACAGCGTGCCTCGCGTATCGTCCAGCCCTCCTTTCTTACCGGCGTAGGAAAAAGCCTGGCATGGGAAGCCGCCCGTAAGCAAGTCCACCTTGCCACGCAAAGGGGTGAAATCCACCCGGTGCACGTCTCCTTGCAGCACGTTCCACCCCGGGCGGTTCAACCGCAAAGTCTGGCACGCAGCCTTGTCCATCTCGTTCAACAGCACGTGCTTGAAACCCGCCTTTTCCATACCAAGGGCAAGGCCGCCCGCCCCGGCAAAGAGTTCCACCGATGTGTAATCCCTCAAAGGCTTGGCCTCCATCTCCTCATCCCAGCGACTTTCAACCATTTTCTGCACCTTTGGTTCATCCGCCAACTCTTCCATTTTAAGATAGTCGTTACCCTTTCCGTCTGTGTGGAATATGTATTTACCGCTTTCTTTCCATGACTTCAGAGTGTGGCGAGACACGCCCATCAGATCGGCGAAGTTGTTGGCTGATATGGTGTTTGTCATAGTTTCCTGGTCAAGCATTTGCAAATCCCTCGTAAGAATGGAAAGCCAAAAGGTAGAGGCTCTTGTAAAAATCAGCCTTGTCTAATTCCTCGTAAACCGAGTTTTGCAACCGAGCTGATGCATCTATACTTATCACATCGTCCAAAATGGTTGGCAATGCTTGACACAATTTGAAGAATGCGAACTTGTCTCCGAAAACAAGGGCATAGAAACGATCCATTGACACTCGGCGAATACGTTCGTGCGAATAACTTTCCCTACGTCCGTTACGATTTATAGTAAGCGACCAAACTATATCTTGCGACCTCTTGGCGATAGTTTCCACCAACATGCAAGTAGCTTTATCATCTTTCAATATCTTGTTTTGCATCTTAACATAGGTGTCGCTAGCACTAGCCTGATTCATAGTGTTGTGCTTGTTCTTCATCTCAACAAAAACATGTAGTTCCTCATTCAGTACATCAAAACCTCCCTTGGCACCATTGGCAGGGACTTCCCAAGCGCCGTCTGCGTATTTGAAAATGTTTTGATGAAAATAGCCTATTCTGTTGTTGTTGGTTTTGTCTATCTGACGAATACATTCGCTTTCTATGGTCTGCCTCATAGTCTGACCATAAATCTTCGCGTCAAAAGTCAGTTTGATAGGATCAACAATATTCTTGTTAAACTCATTCAATGTGATTGTATTACGGTATTGCCCCACCGTATCTTTCACATGTTGGAATATTTTTTCATCGGAAATAAACCCCAAGTCATATCTGCCCATCGGATAACCTTTTGTTTACTGCAAAGTTACACATTCGTGTGCTATGCGCCCCAAGCATATCGTTATCCTATGTTGCGCCAAGCCGGCAGGTATGCACATTGGGCTATATGTTTGGAAGGAGGGTTGAAATATGACAACTGCGGCAGCTTGCAATCGGGAAATAATACATACCTTTGCACTCCGGTGTGGAAGCACCGCAATGGAAAACAGGCAAACTACAAAAACAGCATAGCAATGAAAAGGACTTACCAGCCCCACAACCGCCGCCGAGTAAACAAGCACGGCTTCCGCGAGAGAATGGCCACGAAAGACGGCCGCAAGGTGCTTTCCGCACGCCGCGCAAAAGGCCGCAAGAAGCTCACCGTGAGCGACGAGCGCCACGGCAAGAACTAAGCGGGAGACCGCAAGCCGCCGGTTAACGCCGGCCATGGCATCAAAAACGCGTATGCCGCAGCCCCACGGGGTTGCGGCATACGCGTTTTTGCACAACATCAATAGGCCATCAGCCTGGTTATTCCCCCATAGTGGTCTATGCGGCGGTCACGCAAGAAAGGCCACCAGCGGCGCACATCCTCGCTGCGCCCCATATCCACTTCCACCACGTTTGAAGTTTCATCCTCCCCGGCCCTCCACAGCAGTTCACCCTGGGGGCCGGCCACGAACGACCCTCCCC
>R20__coassemble_147_pt1 | contig 55290 bp, 31 predicted proteins | sample R20__metabat2_low_PE_033 | metagenome-assembled genome bin R20
ACACACACACACACACACACACACACACACACCTTATATACATGCGTAGGTAAGAGCCTTAACACATGTTGTGCGAGCGTCCCCCGCTGCGTGCCTTCCGGCGCGTGGCGGGGGACGCTCTGTGTATACCCCAAAGGCGGCATTTATCATCATCAATCAAAATAAAACCAATAGACTATGGGAAAGAAAAGCTACGTGAGACCGGCTTTGCTGCTGTTGCAGGGAGACGACCCGGGAGGCGGCTTCCAGCACACCTCGGACGACTTGGAAGCCAAGCAAAACCCTTTCGGGGGCGGCGACGCCACGGACGACGCCGCAGACGATGTGTCGTGGATACAGCCGTCAAGCCCCTGGGAGGACTAAAACAGGAAGGCTTGGGTAAACAGAACAACCTATACGCTTAGTAGGAAACCACACAAACCAAAGACAACAACTATTACCATGAAGATAAGAAGACTATTGGCCCGGGCTCTGTCCGCGGCACTGCTGCTAGCGGTGCCAGGCGCGGCGGCCGCAGCCACCAACTCCATCTTCGTCTCGGCCAAGGCGGGCCGGGACGGCCGCAACGGCGCCTCGTGGAACAACGCCGTGAAGACTCTCAAGGCGGCCCTCTCCCTGGCCGAGGCTTACGGCAAGGCGCAGGGGCAGGGAGACGTGGCCATAATATACATGGCCGAGGGAGACTACGACTGCTCTATGGACGGCATAGAGGAGGTAACCAACAACGCCCGCATGGGTACGGCCTACAACCTCACCCGCAACGGCCAGAAGCTCATCATCAAGGGCGGCTTCGCCACGCCGGGCGCGATTACGCAGCCGCACGACACCTGCGCAAACAACACCAAGAAGTACGTTACCCGCCTCGTGCCGAAAAACCGCACCGTCAACTCGCTCTTCCGCATGTACCAAAACAACCAGGCACTCGTGCTTAAAGGCCTGACCTTCGGCGGAGACAACTGGTACGGCACGCCGGCGGACGGAGCGCTGTTCAGCACCAACGGCGGAGGCACCGGCAACGAGAAGTACGAAGAGGGCGCCTACTTCCACATGGAAGACTGCGTGGTGGAGAAGTACCGCAGCCGCCTTGCCTCGTTCATCTTCTTGTACGGCGGAAAGAACGCCAAGGTCAAGATACACCGCGTGGAGGTGCTGCAAGGCGGCAACCAGGGCCCCTCGGGAGGCGGCTTCCTCGGCTCGTCCATGAGCGCCATACCCACCAACACGCAGGTGGACATGTCGTATGTCACCTTCCACAACATTTCCCACAGGGGCGGGGTGATCTCCACCAGCATCGTGGGCTTGGCAAACCGCGGCACGCTGGCGGAGAACCCTGACGCGCACTTCTACATGGACCACGTGCAGATAAACCGCTGCGACGGCCAGGTGGCCATCGGCACATACGGAGCCGTGGTGCTCGACGGACTCGGGGACATCAGGATAACCAACTCCTCGTTCCAAAACTCCACCGGCGGCGAGGGCGGAGCGCTGTGGATTTCGGGCTTCAACTCCTTCCTCTCCGAGAACAACCACTACTACAACTGCTTCGCCGGCCAGAACGGCGGCGCGGTGTTCATCGGCGAGAGCGTCAACAACAGCTCCACCACCAACATCGACAGCCACACCACGGCCGAGAACCCCAAGACGGTAACGTTCCGCAACGACCGCTTCGGCTCCAACCGCTGCGGCTCAACCATGGCCGTGGGCCCTGGCGGCGCGGTGAAGATCGCCAACACGCGCACCGACAAGCCCATGCGCACGCTCTTTGAAAACTGCGACTTCAAAGACAACGCCACCGCCTCCCTTGAGGGCGGCGCGGTGTGGGTGCGCTCAAGCGACGAGGTTACCTTCCGCAACTGCACCTTCTGCGGCAACTACGCACGAAAGGGCACTGGCTTCGATCACGACTGGGACTTCACCGGGGCCGGGGAAAACTCTGACGGCGGAGCCATCAACTCAAAGTGTAAGAAGATAACGGTGGAGGGCTGCCACTTCGAGCACAACCGCACATCGCGCGGCGGCGGCGCCATCTCCACCCAGGACGACGAGACCATAATAAGGAACTCCGTCTTCGTGGACAACAAGTGCCAGAACAACGCCCCCTCACTCGGCTTCCCCGACGGAGGCGCCGTCTCAAAGCACTCCACCGGCACGCTCGTGGTGGAAAACTGCCGCTTCACAGGCAACAAGGCTTCGTTCAAGGGCGGTGCAGTGTCGCTCTACGAACTGAACAACGAGGCCTTCACCGCGCATTTCACCAACTGCCACTTCGAGGGCAACACAGCCAGCAACGGCGGCGCCATCAGCAACTACTCCGCAGCGGCCTCCGCAGGAGGCTCTAACAACAGGGTGTACGTGCGCAACTGCGTCTTTGACGGCAACACGGCCGATACGGGCGATGGCAGCTCTGACGGCGGCGGCGCCATTGTGATGCTCGCTTCGGGCAAAGTGCTCAAGCTTGACAACAACATATTCAAGAACAACCACACCAACAACAGCGGCGGCGCAGTGAATGTCAGTCAGCGTTGCGACCTGATAATGGCCGGTAACGTGTTCTCCGCCAACAAGGCGGACGAAGACGGCGGCGGCGTATACTACAACGCAGGCTCATACCCGAACGTGGCCGTGAAGTCGCACAACGACACCTTCCACGCCAACTCGGCCGGCGGCAAAGCCGGGCGCAACGCTGACGGAAGCACCAATGCAGGATACGGCGGAGGATGGTTCCTGCAAGTGGGCAAGACACTCGGCGGAGGCGTAACCTATCCCAATACGGACGAGCCGGTGGCCATATCCGGAGCCAAGTTCGTGTTGAACAAGGCCTACGGCGCAAACAACAACTTTACAATCCCCGACAACCGTTATGCCGGCGGCGGACTCTATGTCAAGAACTCATCGGCGCATACGGGTGACAAACTAAACGTGGACTCCCTGCACAACACCGTGTTCTACGGCAACTCCATCCGCTGGAGCGACAACGTGTACTATTCCGACAAGCGAGGCGCCGACATAGCCATGTTCGACTATCTGTCGGACGTGAACGCCATGGGAAGCACTTTCCAACTGGCGGACAACACAAACAACTATCCCACTGATAGATTCCACAAGGTGGGCACCGCCAATACGTTCTCCGCCGCTTCCAACCCCCTCCCGGCCGACTACGACCCGCAGCCCTCAGCCGGGCAGGGCGTGGATGCCACGCTGCTGGTGCGCATAGCCTGCGTGGACGTTACGGAAGCCGAGGAGCAGGACGTAACAGCCCCGCACGCCGAGGTTACCACAAGCCTTGAAGACCCCACACACTACGCCGTGTACTGCCACGCCGACAAGGCACAGGCGTGGGTCAAGCTGCAATCCGTGGGCGGAGAGGGCCCCTACCGCTTCTATTACGATGTGTACCGCCAGCCCAAGACCGGAGGCACGCCGCAGAAGCTAAACACAGACCCGCTCGTGGCCACCACGCCGCTCACCAAGCAGGTGGAGAGGTTTGTGGAGTACGAATACGACGAGGTGGTAACCGGGGGAGACACCACCTACGTGGTGAAAGACTCCACAGTGTTTGAGCGCATGGCCTATGTGGACTATGTGCAGATTCCCTCCGCAGTGGAGGCATACAACCCCCAGGTGGGAGACCTCTTCACCTTCGTGGTTACGGAGATAGACCTGCCAAAGGTGAAGATGGTGGACGGACAGGCCGTCATAGACGACACTATAGACCCCGAGTCGTTCAACCTGCTCTGCGGGGACGACTACTCCGTAACGCGATCCTACGCGCAAGACGCCGGGGCGCAGATCTTCCTCGACGACTGCCAAGGGGTGGACAAGGCCGACCTGGACTGGGACGATGACGGCATAACCAACCTTGAGGAGTGTGGAGACCTGACACCGGCCAACCTGGAACCCAACAAGGCCCTGCCGGCGAAGAACGCCAACTGGAGCGTGCCTTTCGTGAGCGGCAGGACGGCTTCGCAGCTCTTCGTGGACATCGTGGGCAACACCAACTATCTCGCGGCCCAGCCCACAACCGGGCAGAAAGTCCTCACCCTGCTGCCCTCCGTCATACAGGCGGCCATAGACCGCCACAACGCTTCCGCCGAGGAAGCCGACAAGAAGCCCTCCCTTGGCACTGACGGGAATTTTGAAGACGTGGATCTCTCGTACCTCTTCGGCTACGACAGACCCGGCGCCGTAGTGGTGAGCGCATACGGGTACAACAGCTCCGAGGGCAAGTTCATCACCCACGGCACGCAGACGGGCAACCTCAAGCACACCCGCTGGCTCGTAAAGGGTACGGCGCACCCCTACGTGCTGATGCAGAGCACGCCCAACAACACCTTCAACGCCAACCAGGAGTTCGCCATACAGCTCTTCGACAAGAAGGACCCCATGTCGCAAACCCTGCTCTACACCGACACGGCCTCCACAAGCTCGTACCACGACAAGTTCACCCTCTTGGAGAGCAACACTTACAAGAAGGTGATCTTCCACAACGACAACATCAACCTGTCCGGTGTCGTGGCACTGTCTTACCTCAACACGGACCCGGGCAAGAAGATGTTCGAGTTTGCACAGACCGACCCGCAGGGCTCCGTGGTTACGGCCGTAACCCTCATCATCCCCTGCGACGAGGATATGGACGGCACACCCAACGCCTTTGACCTGGATTCCGACGGCGACGGCTGCATAGACGTGCTCGAGAGCGTCAAGGCCGGCGGCGGACGCTTCATCGAGGCCGACCTGGATGGCGACAAGCTCGCCGGCGAGGTGGCCGCAAACGGCATACCCACGGCCGCCGGCACCGGCAGCTCAAAGGGCGAGTCGCAAGACGCCACCAAGAACTCGCAGTGCAACTACTGGGTGGGCGGCGTTAGCACAGACTTCAACGACTCGGCCAACTGGTCCGGCAACCAGGTGCCGCCAACCAACTCGGCCCGCGACCTCGTCTTCGCCACCGAGAAGAACAACCCCAAGGGCGGCCCGGCCGTGCGCGACATGGTGATAGGCGAACTGCCCGGCGGCTCCACGACTGCCTATATGTACAACAAGCTCGTGATGACGGACGTGCCAAACGAGAAGTACCACGACGACAACTTTGACGGCCAAGACGACGCTGCCGACAAGGCTCCCGGCTACCCCGGCGTGGTGATCGTGCCCGGCGGCAATCTCAAGGTTTCAACCGTGGAGGGAGCAGACAAGGCCGAAATGGTGTCGCGCATATACCTCAGGGCAGACTCCACCGGGGCCAAGGCCACGGCCGGCCTGGTGCTCAGCGATGCCTGCGGACAGAGCATATACGGCACTGTGGAGTACCATCCGCTCGGGTCGTACCACCCCGGACGCACCACCGTAGACAGCAAAGACAGCCACTCGCCGGAGTTCAACCAGAGTGGCCCGGACGAGTACGACTGGCAGTTCATCGGCATACCGGTGGAGAGCATAGACAAGTCGCCGACATTCGCCGGCATGGTGGTGCGCCAGTGGCAGGAACCGCTCAACGACGCTTCATTCTTCTACCGCAAGTGGGCCACCATCCGCAAGGGTACCAACCTTGAGGCCTTCAAGGGCTACGAGGTGGCGCCCGTAACGGCCGGCAAGATAGCCAAGATAGCCGGCAAGCTCAACACCTGCGCCATGGAGGTGCCCCTGACGCGCCGGGCTGCGGAGGTTACAGCGGCCAAGTTCACTGACCAGGAGCTGCAAGCCGACCAGTGGGCCAAACACTACGGCCTTGGCAACAACCTCGTGGCCAACTCCTACACCAGCGGAATAGCCGTGAAGGACATCGACTTCAACCCCGCCGGCAAGAACGCCGAAGACCTCATAGAACCGGCCGTGTACCTATACACCACCGGAGCATGGAGCCACTGGAGGGACAAGGGAGACGCTTCCGGTGCAACCGAGGCCGAGCGAGCCAAGGGTTCCTACGAGCAGATAACCCAGGCAACGGCCGGTAGCGGCCTCAACGCCAAGGTTATACCCGCAATGCAGGCCTTCATGGTGAAGTACAAGGCCCCGGTGCAGTACGACCAGACGGCTGTGGAATACATCAAGCTGCCCCTGCCCCTGCTCGGCGGCTCGCCCGTGCGCAACGGTAGGATGCGTGCCAAGGCCTGGACGGACGGGGAAGGCGATGAACCCCTCGGCTTCGTGTACGCCGAGCTTGGAGACGGCACCACGTTTGACAAGCTGACGCTCTTTGAACACAGCGGGGCCGACGACGCCTTCGAGTACGGATGGGACGGACAGAAGATGGAGATGGGCGCGCCCGCAGTCTTCGCCACCACTTCCGACGGCAAGGCCGTGGGCACAGACGTGCGCAGTTCGCTCTCCGTACGCTTCTTCAGCGTGGAGGTGGAGAAGGGCAAGGACTACCAGCTGCGCCTCAAGAGCGGAGACACCTACATGCCGTACCTGCGCCTTGTAGACACCGAGACGGGAATCGTCACCAAGTTCAACGGCGGCGAGGCTGTCTACGACTTCAAGGCGTTCACGGGCGGAATCCACCAGGATCGCTTTCTCATAGTGGACTCTTACGAGAAAGACTTCGACGCCATAATGGCCCTCGTGGGCCGCGGCACGGCTACCGGCGTGCTGGGTGTGGAAACAGCACCCATTGACGGCACCGCCGAGGTCTACACCCTCTCCGGGGCGAAGGTGGGCACTTACAGCCTGCCGATAGCCAAGGGTGTGCTGCCCGCAGGGGTCTACATGCTCAACACCTCCGAAGGGGCTTCCAAGGTGGTGGTGGAGTAACAACACACCCTTGCGGGCGCCGCACGGCGCACGCAAGGCCAAACGCGTAAAAGGGACCCATTGAACTCAGAATCCTTTTTATCGCGGGGTGGGCCAGGCTCAGCGGAGCGGGCGCCACCCCATTTTTTTTTGTTCCCTGCCGCCCCGGCGCCTGCAGTGTTTCATCAGTGGCTTGCTCTCTGGGATCGCAGGCGTCCCGCCTGCATTTCATGCAATCCCGCATTTCCGCTCCTTTGGTTAGATGCAGGGGGGACGCCTGCGATCCCAACTATCACGTATTGTCGGAAGATGCAGGCGTCCCGCCTGCATTTCATGCAATCCCGCAATTTCCGCTCCTTTGGTTAGTTGCAGGCGGGACGCCTGCGGTTCGATTAAAGGCGCACGGAATCTACGGCAAGGACAGGCTTCACATAGGGGCTGTGGTTTTAAGGAACACACACTTCACCGAAATACCACGGCTTGGTACCATTAATACCAAGCCGTGGTACTCGTTGTACCAAGCCGTGGTATTGCCTGTACCACGCGCTGGTACCGGTGTTTCATAAATCAGGCTGTGTCGTAATTAAACAAATAAGGCGGAGCCGTAGCGGCTATGTCTTTGGGATCGCAGGCGTCCCGCCTGCAATTCATGCAATCCCGCAATTTCCGATCCTTTGGTTAGATGCAGGCGGGACGCCTGCGGTCCCAACCATCCCGCATTGCCGAAGTTTTGTGTGGATGCAGGCGGGACGCCTGCGGTCCCAACTATCATGCATTGCCGGAAGATGCAGGAGGGACACCTGCTATTTAGGAATATCAGTTGTCGCCGAGCTTGTCTGTGAAATACTTCCGGAAGTCGCTCCACCTATAATACGGCGCCCGGTCTGCCGGCAGCGGCAGTGTGGCCTCGTTCTCGTTTAGCAGCGCCTTTACGAGGATGTCTCCCGGTGCGGCGGGGTTGCGGTAGAAGACGAGCTGGATGTTGCAGCCCATGGGGAAGATGCGGTAGTTGGCCCAGCCCCGGTCGTCGAGCTGTTCCAGGTCGGCAATCCGCTCCCCGCAGTTGTCCAATTCCAGAAGGCAGGCCAAGGGCAGCACGCATATCTCGTGGCCGAAGCGCAGGGTTGCCCCGGGGTGGGGCAGGGCTATGCAGCTGTCGGCCGTGTGTATGATGTTGCGCAGCAGGTTTCGTTGCGAGAAAGGCTGCCCGGCCCCGTTGAGCGGGCAGTGGCCGTAGCCCACGTACCACGAGGCGTTGGCCACGAGCCAGTTGTCGTAAATCTCCCCTTGTGTGAACAGGCCGAAGAGGTCCGCCGTGTGCCTTATTTCCGAGCTCTGTATGTTGGCCGCCAGGTCGAAGAGCTGCGAGTACAGGGCCTGTGCGTCCACGCTGTCGCGCAGGTAGCCGGCGTCTGCGAAGAGCGAGGCCGCCATGCGTTGCGGGTTGCGGTGCGCCTTCTTGAAGTCGGCGAGCGCCTTTGTTGCTTCCGGTGTGTAGGCCGCCCGGTAGAACTCCGGCCTTTCATCGTTCATATAGTACATGTCGTGCTGGCTGGCGTCGTGGAAAATCTCCAGCCCCGGGTTTCGGCGCAGCAGTTCGTGCAGGGCGTTCTCCATGGAGAGTATGCACCTTACCACCGTGGTGCTGCGGGCCTCTATGCGCACGTTTCCGGCGAACACCCCGGGGAAGCGGTCGTACATCCGGCCGGCTATCTGGCGGTGTTGCAGTGCGCCGAGCTCGGTCAGTTCCCCGAGCCTTAGGTGCGATTCCTTGCGCAGGGCTGCCACGGTGGCCAATGTCTTCCGGCCCAAGGGCGAGAGCTTGCCTAAGGAGTCGGCCTTTGCCAGGGTGTTGTAGGGCTTGTCGTAGGTGCCCTTGCCTATGTGGTATCTCGATCCGTGGCGGCCGTAGTGGCTTATGTAGAAAGGCTCGTAGCCCTCCGGAGCCGGTGTCAGTGCGGTCTGTGCGGGCCCCGGGTATGCGTAGTAGTTGCTGGCGGCGCGCAGCGGCTCCATTTCTATGTCCTTGCGCGTCTGCTGCGCCGTTGCGGTGAGGGCCGCTGCGAACGCCGCGGCTGTGATCAGTGTTCTCATGTTGCGGTTTTAAGGGTTGTGCCTTGGCAGGTGCGTTATGGATCTTATTATGTCGGCGTATTCGCCTATTGCTTGGCTTATTTCGCTGGAAAGCACGTATTCATCGGCCGTGTGCGAGCGTGAGGAGTCTCCCGGCCCCATCTTGACGGAGGGGAACGGCATTAGCGCCTGGTCGCTCAGTGTGGGCGAGCCGAACGGAGTCTTGCCCGGGCGGCCGGTGCAGGCAGCCGCGAGCGGGTGTGCCGGGTCTATGCCCGAGGGTCGCAGCCGCAGTGACCTGGGCGTGGCTTGGCAGCGCGTGTGTTCGCTGATTATGCCCACTATCTCCTCGTTGGTGTAGAGTTCGTTCGGCCTTACGTCCACCACGGCGCGGCACAGCGCCGGCACCACGTTGTGCTGCGTGCCGGCGTTGACAACGGTTACCGTGGCCGTGGCCGGGCCCAGTAGCGTGCTTACCCGCTGGAAGCGGTGGTCACGGAGCCAGGCTATGTCGTCCACCATCATGTAAATGGCGTTCAGTCCTTCGCCCCGTGCCGCGTGTCCGCTTCGCCCGCGGGCTTCCAAGTCGACCACCACCAGCCCCCTCTCCGCCACCGCCGGCTGCATGCACGTGGGTTCCCCCACTAAGGCCGCGTCTATCCGCGGCATGCCCGGCTTTGCGGCCCATTCCTCCAACACCGCCGATATGCCGCCGGAGCCGGACACCTCCTCTTCGGCAGAGGCGAGGTATACGAGGTTGAACGGCAGCCCGGCGCCCTGCAACATGCGGAAGGCTTGCAGCAGGGCCACCAGCCCCCCGCCGCAGTCGTTGCTTCCCAGGCCGTAGAGCCTGCCGTTTTCAATGGTCGGCGTGTAGGGGTCGCGCGTCCACCCTGCGGCGGGTTTCACCGTGTCTATGTGGGCGTTGAGCAGCAGTGTGGGCCTGCCGGGGTCGTAGTCTTGCGACAGGGACCAGGTGTTGTTGCCGAGCCGGTGCGTGGCTATTCCCCGGCCCTCCATCCACCCTTGCAGGAAATCGGCGGCGGCCCCCTCCTCCCTGCTGTGCGAGGGTATGCCTATTAGCGAGGAGAGCAGCCCGGCCGCTTCGCCCGCGTAGTCTGTGTGCTGTGCCATGTCGGCAAAGTTAGCCAAAAGGCCCAAGGGCTTTGGCGGCATTGTTAACATTTGTATATCTTTGCAGCAAAGACAACCGCCTATGGACAACGCTACACACCTATCATCGCTCATACAAGGGTTGGCCGCCAAGTACGGCGGCGGCCCGGCACTGACGTTCCGCAGCTTCGGCAGCCTGAAATGGAAGACGGTGTCGTGGGAGCGCTTCGGCCTTAGGGTCTCGCAGGTGTCCAACGCCCTGCTCAACCTGGGGGTGAAGCCGCAGGAGAACATCGCGGTGTTTTCGCAGAACTGCGTGCAGTACCTCTACACCAACTTCGGGGCATACGGGGTGCGCGCCGCCACGGTGCCCATCTACGCCACCAGCAGCGAGCAGCAGATACAGTACGTGGTGAACGATGCGGGGGTGAGGTTCCTCTTCGTGGGCGAGCAGGAGCAGTATGACAAGGCGCACCGCATCTTCGCCCTCTGCCCCACTTTGGAGCGCATCATAATATACGACGGCAGCGTGAGGATTAGCACCCACGACCCGGCCGCGCTCTATTTCGAAGACTTCATAAAGTTGGGCGAGGGGCTGCCGCGCCGCACTGAGGTGGAAGCCCTTTTGGCCGCCGCCTCCATGGACGACATAGCGGACATACTCTACACCAGCGGCACCACGGGGGAGAGCAAGGGGGTGGTGCTCACCTACGGGCAGTACGCCGCCGCCATAAAGGCCAACCAGGAGTGCGTGCCGGTGGGCCGTGGCGACAGGGTGATGAGTTTCCTGCCTTACGCCCACATCTTCGAGCGGGCCTGGGCCTACCTGTCCATGGCCTGCGGGGCGGAGATAATCATAAACACCTACCCCAAGGAGATACAGCAGTCGATGGCCGAGACCAACCCCACGTGCATGTCTTCCGTGCCCAGGTTCTGGGAGAAGGTGTACCAGGCCGTGTGGGAAAAGATAGATGCGGCCGGGCCGGTGAAGAAGAAGCTGTTCCTGCACGCCTTGGAGGTGGGCCGCCGCCACAATGTGGAATACCGCGCCCGTGGCCGCCGCGCCCCCCTGGCATTGAAAGCGGAGTACGCCATAGTGAGCCGCACGGTGCTCGGCATAGTGCGCAAGCAGCTGGGGCTGGTAAGGCCGAACATATTCCCCACGGCGGGCGCCACGGTAACGCCGGCCGTGGAGGAGTTCGTACACGCCATAGGCATAGACATGATAGTGGGCTACGGCCTCACGGAGAGCCTGGCCACGGTGTCGTGCCTGCACAAGGGCAAGGCCTTCACCATGGGTTCCGTGGGCTTCCCCATAAAGGGCATAGACATCAAGATAAGCGAGGAGGGGGAGATACTGCTCAAAGGCCCCACCATCACCAGGGGCTACTACAAGAGGGACGGGGCCAACGCCGAAGCCTTTGACAAGGACGGCTACTTCCGCACGGGCGACGCCGGCTATGTCAAGGACGGCGAGCTGTTCCTGACAGACCGCATCAAGGACCTCTTCAAGACCAGCAACGGCAAGTACATAGCCCCGCAGAGCTTGGAGGCCATGCTGCTGGTGGATAAGTTCATTGACCAGGCCGCGGTGATAGCCGACAAGCGCAAGTTCGTCTCTGCGCTGATAGTGCCGGAGTTCCGGATATTGGAGGAGTGGGCCAGGGAACACTCCGTGCCTTTCTCCACCCGCGAGGAGCTGTGTGCCGACCGCCGGGTGCGAGGCATGCTGATGGAGCGCGTGGCCACTATGCAGCAGCACCTCTCGGGCTACGAGCAGGTGAAGCGCATAGCACTGCTGCCGCACCACTTCTCCATGGAAGCCGGCGAACTGACGAACACCCTGAAAATGAAGCGCAGGGTGATAGACCGCAATTACAAGGACATAATAGACAGCCTGTACGAAGACTGACGGCGGGCTTTTGGCATGATAACAGCAGAACAACTGAAACAGGCGTGCGACCGCGCCGAAGCCCTGCACCGCTACCTCGGCATAGAGGCCAAGAGGGTGGAGCTGGAGGAGGAGCGGCTAAGGACGCAGGCACCCGACTTTTGGGAAGACACCAAGAGGGCGGAGGAGCAGATGAGGAAGGTGAAGGGCATAGAGAAGTGGGTGGACGGCTACGACAATGTGCGCCGGCTCACCGACGAGCTGGCCCTGGCCTTTGAATTTTACAAGGACGGAATGGTGGACGAGCGGGAAGTGGACGATGACTACTCCGCCGCCATCGCGGCCATAGAGGGCTTGGAGCTGCGCAACATGCTGCGCCAGAAGGAGGACCCCATGGACTGCGTGCTGAAAATAAACAGCGGGGCCGGCGGCACGGAGAGCCAGGACTGGGCTCAGATGCTCATGAGGATGTACCTGCGGTGGGCCGAGGCCAACGGCTACAAGGCCACCGTGAGCAACCTGCAAGAGGGGGACGAGGCCGGCATCAAGAGCGTTACCATGGAGATAGAGGGCGGGGAGTACGCCTACGGCTACCTGAAAAGCGAGAGCGGGGTGCACCGCTTGGTGCGCGTGTCGCCGTTCAACGCCCAGGGCAAGCGCATGACCAGCTTCGCATCCGTATTCGTAACGCCGCTTGTGGACGACACCATAGAGGTGTATGTGGATCCGTCAAAGGTGTCGTGGGACTTGTTCCGCAGCGGCGGGGCGGGCGGCCAGAACGTCAACAAGGTGGAGACGGGCGTAAGGCTGCGCTACCAATACACCGACCCGGACACCGGCGAGGAGGAGGAGATACTCATCGAAAACACCGAGAGCCGCAAGCAGTTGGAAAACCGCAACAACGCAATGAGGCTGCTCAAAAGCCAACTCTACGACCGGGCCATGAAGAAACGCCTTGAAGCCCAGGCCAAGATAGAGGCCGGCAAGAAGAAGATAGAGTGGGGAAGCCAGATAAGGAGCTACGTCTTTGACGACAGGAGGGTGAAAGACCACCGCACCAACTACCAGACATCAGACGTGGACGGGGTGATGGACGGCAAGATAGACGGTTTCATAAAGGCCTACCTGATGGAGTTCCCCGTGGCGGACGAAGATTGAACAACCAAAATAACAGAACCTATGAAAGGACAGGAAAAGGCTAAGCGCTCCAAGAAGGAGGCGCGGCAGGAAGAGCAGGGCCGCAAGCTCGTCAACGCGATATTCGTGGCCCTGATAGTTCTCGCCATCATATTCATGGTGTACTCCGCCAGCGTGCAATGAGCGGCATAGAGACGGAGCGGAAATTCCTTGTGAGGAAGGGCTCCGATTTCAAGTCGCAGGCTGTGTCAAGCTCCTTGATAAGGCAGGGGTATATGCCCTGCAAGGGCGCCACCGTGAGGGTGAGGACAAGGGACGACAAGGCATACCTTACCATAAAGGCGCACGCAAAGCAGGGAAGCATAGGGCGTTACGAGTTTGAGACGGAGATAACGCCTGACGAGGCTTCGCACTTGTTGGGGCTGTGCGCGGGCGGCACCGTTGAGAAGCGCCGGTACTTGGTGCCCTGCGGTGCGCACACGTTTGAAGTGGACGAGTTCCATGGCGAAAACGAGGGGCTTGTAATGGCTGAGGTGGAGCTGTCATCGGAAGGTGAAAGCTATGAAAAGCCCGGTTTCATCGGGCCAGAGGTAACCTCCGACCGCCGTTTTAGGAATTCATCCCTGCTCTCTTTCCCCTACCGGCTTTGGAGCAACACCATACCAGTAGAATACCGCTGAGGCTGCCTACGCCCACTCCTAATGCGTTCGCGGCAGCGTCAAGCCAGTCGCCGGAGCGGTTGCCGAAGGTGAGCCAGGCCTGGGCAAGTTCCACCGCTCCGCCCATAAGCAGTGGGCCGGGAATGGCATAGGCGGCTACCGGGCGGATGTCAAAGGCCCGGTGCCGGATCATTCTTTCGCACCATAGGCACAGGCATAGGGCGGCGTACATGGCCGTGTGAGTCCACTTGTCTATCATGGATATGCCGGAGAGAGGTGTTTCCGGCACGGGTACAAGGCACGCCACCCATATGGAGACCGCCAAGAAAGCCGACACGGGATATCGTGCCACGGCTTTCTTGGCGGTTCTTGCAATGTTTCCCACGTTACTTATTCTGCTACCTGCTCGCCTATGAGCGTGGCGCTTGTGGAGGATGTTATCCTTACTCGTGCGGTATCACCCGGCCTTAGCGTTCCCTTGTCGAGCACCACCATCTTGTTTTGCATTGTGCGGCCGCACACCTGCTCCCTGCTACGCTTGCTGTAACCCTCCACGAGTACGTCAAAGACGCTCCCCTCGTCCCTTTTGTTGGACTCGGCAGAGAGTTCGTTTTGCAGGGCTATGAGTTCGTTCAGCCGCCTTATCTTGGTCTCTTCCGGCACGTCGTCTGCCATGTGCTTAGCCGCATACGTACCCGGGCGTTCAGAGTAGCGGAACAGGAAGGCCGAGTCGAAGGCCGCCTCCCTCATAAGGCTCTTTGTCGCTTCGTGGTCTTCCTCCGTTTCACCGCAGAATCCGCAGAATATGTCGGTGGACAATCCGCAGCCGGGCACTATCTCCCTTATGGCCCTGACGCGGTCCATGTACCACTGTCTGGTGTACTTGCGGTTCATTGCTTTCAGCACGCTGTCGCTGCCGCTCTGCACGGGCAGGTGTATGCTGTTGCATACGTTCGGCATTGATGCTATCACACGCAGGGTGTCGTCGCTCATGTCTTTCGGGTGTGACGTGGTGAACCTCACCCTCATGTCCCCGGCTTCTTCCGCCACTCGTTCCAACAGCCCGGGGAAGCCCACCTTGCCTGCGGAGTCTTCAAACATGTAGCTGTTTACGTTCTGTCCCAGCAGGGTAACCTCCTTGTAGCCTCGCAGCCTCAGGTCGGCCACCTCGCGCAGTATGCTTTCCACGTCGCGGGACCTTTCCCTGCCTCTGGTGTACGGCACTATGCAGTAGTGGCAGAAGTTGTTGCAGCCCCTTGTTATGCTTACGAAGCCCCCTATGCGGTTGCCCCCTATGCGCCTCGGCGTTACGTCCTTGTAGGTCTCGGTGGTGGACAGGTCTGTGTCCACGGCCTTTCCGCCCTTTTCGGCTTGCGCCATGAGCGCGGGCAGGTTTAGGTACGAGTCGGGCCCGGCCACGAGGTCGGCGTGGTGCTGTTCCGTAAGGTTCTCCTTTACCCTTTCGGCCATGCAGCCTATCACCCCCACGAGCACTTTGCGCCCCTTGGTGCGTTCCCTCCAAAGGTCTCCCAAGCGGCGGTATATCTTGTTCTCGGCGTTTTCCCTGACGCTGCACGTGTTCAGGAACACGGCATCGGCTTCGCCTTCCGTTTCACAAGGTTCGTAGCCCGCCATTTTCATCACGGCGGCCACCACTTCCGAGTCGGCCACGTTCATTTGGCAGCCGTAGGTCTCTATGTATAGCTTCTTCATCGTTTCTGTTTTCAGTCCGTCCGTTGCCCTATGTGGAATATCCCCTCCACGGCCGTGTTCGTGGCCCGTGCCACTTCCTCCGCTTCCACGCCGTAGGCTTCGGCGAGTTTCCTTGCCACATCTGCCGCGTATGCGCTTTCGTTCCGCTTGCCGCGGTGCGGCACCGGAGCCATATAAGGGCTGTCGGTCTCTATGACAATCCTACCGAGCGGCACGTTTGCCGGCAGCGTTTCGGGCAGTTTGCTGTTTTTGAAAGTCAGCACTCCCCCTATGCCGAGGGCGAAATCTTGGAAAGCCAGCAGTTCCCGCGCTTCGTTGCCGTTGCCCGTGAAGCAGTGGAACACACCGCCGTGAAGCCGGCCGCGGTGCCTTCCCAATATGGATACGAGCTGCTGTTGCGCCTTGCGGCAGTGTATCATAAGCGGCAGCCCTGTGTCGGCGGCCCATCCCACCTGCTCTTCAAAGGCTGCCATTTGCTCATTTTCAAACTCCCTGCTCCAGTAGAAGTCTAAGCCCACCTCGCCTATCGCTATGTATTGCGGCCCGCCGTCTGACATGGATTTTTCCAAAGTGCGGCGCATTTCCGCCAGCTTTTCCTTGTAATCCGCTTTCACCTCTTCCGGGTGCAGCCCAATCATGGGGAACACCTTGCCGAGGTAGGCTGCGGCTATCTCCCTCGCCCGTAGCGAAGAGGGCAGGTCTATCCCAGGTATGAAAACCCTTGCCACTCCTGCTTCCCCGGCCCTTGCCATAGTCTCCCCAAGGTCTTCTGAAAACTCGGGGCCGTCCAAGTGTGCGTGCGTGTCGGTTATTTCAAAGTGCGGTTGCATGTCAGAACTTTCGGTGTGCCATACTCTCGGCGTATTGCTTTATCACGGTTTTCCTTTCTTCCGGCACGTCCACGGCGTCAATGTAAGAGCGTGCTTCTGCGAAATGCAGGCTTATTCGTTCTTCTGCCATGCGGCCTATGCCCAATTCGTCGTAAACCTGCGTGATGGCAGCCACCTTTTCGCTGCGGTCGAACTCCTTTTTTGCGAGCCATCCGCCTATCACCAGGCGCTGTGCCGGCGAGGCTGTTTCCATGGCTTTTATGAGCATGTACGTCTTCTTGTTGCAGCAGATGTCTCCGCCTATTTCCTTGCCGAACACTTTCGGGTCCCCGTACACGTCGAGGTAGTCGTCTTGCAGTTGGAATGCCAGGCCGAGCTTTTCGCCGAATGCGTAGAGGTTGCGCCTGTCTTCTTCGCCGGCTCCGGCGAGCAGGGCTCCGGTCTCCGTGGCGCAGGCTATCAGCACGCTCGTCTTCAGCCTTATCATTTCTATGTATTCCTCCTCGGCCACGTCATTCCGCCTTTCAAAGTCCATGTCCATCTGCTGGCCTTCCCCAATTTCCAAAGCCGTGGCGGTGAAGAGCCGCATGACCTCGGCGAGTTTTCCAGGCCCGCATTCCCCCATTAGGCCGTATGCCATGCAGAGCATGCTGTCGCCGGACAGGATGGCCGTGTTGGCGTCCCATTTGCGGTGCACCGTGGCGTGGCCGCGCCGCATGTCGGCGTTGTCCATCAGGTCGTCGTGAAGCAGGGTGTAGTTATGGTATGTCTCTATGCCGCATGCGGCCGGCAGCGCCTTTTCCACATCGTCTGAGAACAAGTTGTGGGCCATTAGCAGCAGCGATGGCCTAACCCTCTTGCCCCCCAACGACAGCACGTACCTTATGGGGGCGTACAAGGTGTCGGGCTTGCGTCCCGCGCCCACTTCCCCGAGCCGTCCGTTTATCTTGGCCAGGATTTCGTCTGCTGAAAGAATGCTTGTGTTCATAGTTTGAAAACGATTGGTATTGCGAAAAGGGTGCGGCAGGGTTTCCCTCCGTCCATGCCCGGTTTCCACGCCGGCATTTGCCCGGCCACCCTAAGGGCTTCACGGTCCAACAACGGGTGCGCCGGGCGGGACACGCCCATGTCGCTTATGCTGCCGTCCTTGTTTATTATGAATGTTACCATCACACGCCCCTCTATCTTTCCCCTTTGCGCTTCCGGGGGATAGCGCAGGTTGGCCGTGAGCCACTTCATCAGTTCTGTTATGCCCCCGGGGAACTCCGGCAGCTGTTCCACCACGCGGAAATCAAGCGGTTTGCCGTCCGGGTTGTCAGCTACTGGCTCTGCAGGCTTTTCCAGCGTTTTGCCACCAGATGGGGCTTTTTCCTCGGTTTCATCGGTCGGGGCTATCTCAACATCCCTTTCCTCCACCGCATTTTCCACCTCCCGGAAGCGTTGCGCCTTGGCCGGCTTGTCCCTTTTTTCCACAAGGCTCGCCATGCGTTCGTCATTCCGCTCGGCTGCCATTACGATTTCCCTCAGCGCATCTTCCGACATTTCCGGGGAATCGGCCGAGTAGTCCGCCGCGTCAAAGGAATACTCCAATGCGGCCAGCACCGCCGTTAAGGCCACTGTCAGCCCTATCAGGAAGCCGTGCGCCCGGCTGTATTCCCTTTTCATGGCTCTTTGCCGGCGGGCGTTACACCCTTGTGTCGGCCCCGGTGCGGCGGTCCCTGCGGTAGCTGCGGTATTCGTCCACGGGTATCTCCACGTTGGGCTCTTCCAACTTGCCCACGGCGGGCAGGCGGAACTCCATGTACTTTATAGGTATGCCGCGGTCCATCCACATGCTTTCGTAGTAAGTCCTTATGGAAAGCAGTGCGCGGGTCTCTTCCGGTAGTGACGGGTCGTTGTGCAAATCTTCCGATTCCACCGCAATTCCAAGACCGTTTTTCTCAGCCATTATGCGTGTGTAGGTGAAGAGGAAGTTGGAGTCTGTCTTGAGATGTATCGCCCCCCCGTCTGCCAGGAAGCGGCGGTAGCGTTCCATGAAAAAGGTGGAGGTGAGTCGCTTCCCGGGCTTTTTCATCTGCGGGTCGCTGAACGTGAGCCATATCTCCGCCACCTCGCCTGGTGCGAAAAACCTGTCCACCACCTCTATGTTGGTGCGCAGGAACGCAGCATTGGCCACTCCTTCGTCCAAGGCCTGCTTCGCCCCGGCCCACATCCTGGCACCCTTTATGTCCACGCCTATGAAGTTGCGGCCGGGGAACCGCTTGGCCAAGGCTACGGTGTACTCGCCCTTGCCGCAGCCCAGTTCCAGCACTATCGGGTTGCCGTTGCCGAACACCTTTCCGCCCCACTTGCCGCGCAATTCGTGGTGTTCTCCGCCGAGTGCCGACATGGGGCATTGGAAGACGTTCGGGAACGTCTCCATCTCTGCGAATTTCTCCAATTTACCCTTGCCCATAGTCTTGCGTATATGTTGCAAAGGTACCGCTTTCGGGCGTAAATGGCTAACTTTGTGGCATTAATGAAACTATTGGCACTATGGATTTGAATAAGAAGATAGCCATTGCCGGCGTGGCTTGCGCGGCGGTTTTCGCACCTTTCGGCCTTCCGGCGCAGGAGATTTCGCCCGGGCCGTTCGCAAACCCCGGCACCCTGCCTTACGGGGCACCCGATTTCACCGCAATAAAGACGTCAGACTATCTGCCTGCTTTCCGCGCGGGGATAGAGGAGCAGCGCGGTGAGATAGCCCGTATCGTGGAAAACAAGGAGGCTCCCACCTTTGCCAACACCATACTCGCCTACGAGGAGAGCGGCAAGCTGCTCGGGAGGGCAAGGAGCGTGTTCTTCGCCTTAACCGAGAGTGTGGCCACTCCCGACATAGAGGCGGCGGAGGGCGAAGCGATACCGCTGCTCACGGCTTTCGCCAACGAGAAGATGCTCAACGCCAAGCTGTTCGCCAGGGTAAAGGCCGTCTATGATGCGGAATACTCCAAGTTGCAGGGGGAAGACAAGAAGCTGCTGAAAGAGGTCTACGACAGTTTTGTGCGCTCCGGGGCTTTGCTGCCCGATGAAAAGAAAGCCCGTTTGGAGGAAGTGAACAACCGCCTCGCCGTGCTGGAGCAGGAGTTTGGAAAGACCCTGCCAAAGGCCGCCGGGGAAGCTGCCGTGTGGGTGGAGAGCGAAAGCGAACTTGCCGGCCTGGGCGGGGAGGAAAAAGCCCAATGTGCGTATGATGCCAAGGAACGCGGCGGCAAGGCACCGTACTGCATAGTGATAGTGAACACCACGCAGCAGCCGCTTTTGGCTTCGCTGGAAAACCGCGCCCTGCGCCGCAGGGTGTATGAGGCTTCGGTACACCGGGCAGACGGCATCGGCGGTTTTGACACCTACCCCTTGATAGTGGAGATAGCCCGGCTGAGGGCAGAGAAAGCCGGGATAATGGGTTACGCCAACTATGCCGAATACGAACTGGCGGACAAGATGGCGAAGACCCCCGCGGCGGCCAACGCCTTCCTTGCGGAACTTATCTCTGCATATAAACCTAAGGCCGACAAGGAGACTGCGGAGATAGAGGCCTACGCCAAGGGCTTGGAGGGCGAAGGGTTTGAATTGCAGCCCTGGGACCGCTTCTTCTATTCCGCCAAGATGAAGAAGGAACGCTACAGCTTCTCGGATGCCGACGTGAAACCCTATTTCAACATGGACAGCGTGTTGGTCAACGGGGTGTTCTACGCAGCAAACCGTGTCTACGGCCTTTCTTTCAAGAAACGCATCGACATACCCGTATACCACCCCGATGTGGACGTTTACGAGGTGTTTGACAAGGACGGCAGCCCACTGGCCTTGTTCTACTTCGACCCGTTCCGCCGCCCCACGAAGCGCGGCGGGGCGTGGATGGGCGAGTTTGCCAACCAAAGTAGGCTGCGCGGGCAACTGCCCGTAATATACAATGTGCTGAACATAGCCAAGGCACCGGAGGGGAAACCCACGCTGATAGACTGGGACGAGACACTCACCATGTTCCATGAGTTCGGCCACGGGCTGCACGGCATGCTCTCCGATTGCAAGTACAACTCCCTCAGCGGCACAGCAGTGGCGCGCGACTTTGTGGAGCTGCCCTCGCAGTTCAACGAATATTTCGCATCCGTGCCGGAAGTCTTTGACCACTATGCCAAGCACTTCCAAACGGGAACCCCCATGCCTGCCGACCTCAAGGGGAAAATGCTCGGCTCCATAAAGTTCCATGCGGCCTACGCCTTGGGCGAAAACCTTGCGGCCACTTGCTCGGACATTGCCTGGCACATGCTGCCGGCCGGCTCCATACCTTCCGCCGAAGCCGCCAAGGCGTTTGAGACAGAAGCCTTGGACAGGGTGGGGCTGCTTGACGCGCAGGTGCCGCCGCGATACCACAACAGCTATTTCAACCACGTTTGGGGAGGCGGATACGCCTGCGGATATTACAGCTACTTGTGGAGCGAGGTGCTTGCCGACAACGTGGCCGACTTCTTCACCGCCCACGGCCCGTTGTCTCCCGAGGTGGGGACTGCTTTCCGGAACGAGATTCTAAGCCGTGGCAACACCGGGGACCTCGGCGAAATGTTTACGCGTTTCACCGGACTGCAACAGCCGGACGCCACCGGGCTTCTGAAAGCCCGGGGACTCTGATTCCATACATTATTATATGTATTGTGCCGTGGCGGCCTGGAAAGGGCTGCCACGGCTTTTTTGGAATCATGGCCACAGAGTCCCATTCCGTCATATTGGGAGTTGTGCCCATGTCGTCTCGTTCCGTCATGTTGAGCGTAGCGAAACATCTCGTATTTTACTTGTGATTCTTCGGTCGCTTGAGCCTCACTCTGAATGACGGATAGTGTAATGTGCCCCCCCTGTTGTGTCAGCCCTCCAAAAATGGCGATAGTGTGGTGGCTGGGATTCTTCGTTGCGTTCAGAATGACTCGTTGAGATAGTTGGCCGCTTCGGTGTTTGGGCCAATCACAACCAAACGTGCCGTAGAGACGGTGCTTGCCCCGTCTTCCCCTTTTGGCTGCTTGTTGGGGCAACCCCATCTTCCCAACAAACTACACGAAGCATAAGACGGGGCAAGCCCCGTCTCTACAGCTCCGTGCTGCTGTCGGCTGGGGTTTCCCTTTCCGCTTTGCTTCCCCATGCCGTCCATATCCGTCATGTTGAGCGGAGCGAAACATCTTGTATTTTACTTGTGATTCTTCGGTCTCTTGCACTCCCTCTGAATGACGGCGCGTGTGGTTCTTCGCTTCGCCCGGAATGACTGATGGTGGAAAATAGCAACGGCTTTTTGGGGAATCCAAAAACCATTGAGGAGTACCACGGCTTGGTACCGATAGTACCAGGCCGTGGTACTGCCTGTACCAGGCCGTGGTATTGTTTGTACCAGGCCGTGGTACGGATGGTATGTTGTTTTTTGGGCTTGCCGTATCTCGCACTATAGTCATGTTGATGGTCGTTGCCATGTAGTCCTTCCACTCCATGTTTAGCGTTGTTGCCACAACTTCCCTTTGAGTAATGTTGAGCGCAGCGAAACACCCCGCTTTTTATACAAAAACGCCCATTAGGATTTCCAACTGACGTACGCCATCCATAACTCTTCGGAACAAGTAGCCCTTATCCGCTGTATTGTGCTTTCCGCCTATCAATGCCTTGTAACGATTTTTCTTCAACTTAGCTTGGGTTTTTAAAAGTGGCTGTTTAGTGGCTTAAAAGTGGCACTTTTTACCGTTTAAAATGGCAGTCTTTCCAACGTGTTGGTATTCAGCGTGTTACAACGTGGATGGAAAAACGACAGCTTGCAATGGCCGTGAAAAAATAGCTGACAAATGCCTTGTACAGGGAAACCTTTCCCACTGCCAAAACCGCTGTCTTTTGCTGGTTGACACAGGTCAACAAAACGCATATAGATTGGGTTTTATTTTGCATTATAGGCGAAAAGCCTACCTTTGTACTCTCCTTTCGTGGAGATGGTGTAAATACAAAAACAAAACAATGACAAAGAGACTGACAATGCTGCTGCCGATGGCGGCTGCACTGCCGCTGTTCTTCGCCGGTTGCGATGCGGCAGACGACACCATTGTGGAAGATGGTGCGGGGAAAGCTCCTCTTTCCGTCCGTGGATATTCCAAGGGTGAGAGCATGGAGGCTTTTGCCAAAGTCCTATCCAAGGCTGTGTGTGGTAGCCCAGAGGTGAGGGCTTTCGTGAAAAACAAGGCCTTGGAGATGATTGACAACAACCACAATGTGTTCTACCCAAAGGTGAAAGTTGCCGATGTGGACGGCAGGGATTTCCAATCCGTGTTGCTGTCTTACGCCGGGGAGAGCCGCGCCGTGGTTGAAAACGTGCTTGACAGCGTGCCGTTGCTCAACATACACCTGCCGGAGCTTGCCGGCAACAAAGTTGAGGGGCTTGACGTTTCCGACAGTGGGCTGCCGGTGCTCCTCGGCAACACCTTGTATCTGAACGGAGAGGCCGTTGACACGCTCTCCCCTACGGAAGTGCCGGGTTTCCATGTGCTTGTGGTGTGTGAAAGCAGCACCTTCAACGTGAAAGCAGCCGCCACAAGAAGCGGTGAAACCGCAGTTTACGAATATGTGGACGATGTGTTCAACCCGTCTGTAACCCCCATTGACGGTACCCGCGCGGGGGAAAGTGTGGAGTATGAGACCCTTGCAGAGAAGTACACTGATAGGGGATATGTGCCAGTGGGAGATATTGACCCACTGTTGATAAAAGCCTACAACAATTCCGGCGGGAATAGGCGTGCCGTACGCAACATGCTGTATTACGGACTGGACAATCCCAACGGAAGTGTGGAGAGCTATCGGTCTGATTTCAGCGATTGTATTTATAGGATAAAGATATCCCCATCTGCTTTTGTTGATATGGAAAAGGTCGCTGTGTCTAAGGAAAAAGGAAGCGAGGGACTTTTCCATCAGAGTACGGAGAGTAAACCCCAAAGGCTAACACGCGATGAAGTGTTAAGGCGGCTGCTCACAGGACGGGCTTTTTGTTTGCAATTTCACGTGGAAAGTGAAGCCTTGGGGCAAAATGTACCCACAGAAAAGATAAGGATATATGCTATGCCGGATAAGATATTCAATCTGAAGATAAAAGAAACGAGGAGGCATCCGACCCTTTTCAGGCACACCAAATACACATACGAGATAGAAAAGAATGGGATACGCTCAAAGTGGTACTATCCCCTTGACTTTGGCCATGACACGAGGTTGAATAGGTGGAATGTCGGGTGCGATCCCATTCAGAAAAGGATTGTGATGTATATTGTCAATCCGGATGCAGGTGCTGATCGGGAAATAACCGAATCGTACACAACGACCTATTTGGCTGGGGCGGAACTTGGATTCTCTCTCGGCCTTGAAAAGAAGGATGCTTTGGTCAATGCCGGGATAAATGGCAAGCTGTCCTCTTCTCAAACGGTCACAAAGCAGATTACCACTAAGTACACAGTAAAGGAGCAGGACAAGGAGCTGGGGTCATTTACTTTCAATTACTTTGACGACTATCCGGTAGAAGCCGTAACACAAACCGGAGAAGTTGTCTTGACTCGTAAAGGTAAAGGTGCTATTGAAACGAGTATTCTTCCCATATCCAACCATCACTACTTAATAGGGAGGTACAACAAATGAAGAAGTCTTTGATCTGCCGCATCTTTTTCTTTGCGGCATGCCTTTTCACTCTTCCGTCATGCAGCGATGATATAGACATGGATGGTACTCTTTGGGTGTCAGACATTCATACAAGCGACCTGGGTGGAGGTAATGTGGAGGAAAGGTATGGCTGCATGTATTTTGGTAAAGAATACGTTTCAGAATACAAAATACGCAGACGTAATGGTTCGGATTGGAGATCTGAAAGGGTGAGTTGTCTAAAATATTCTGTTGACGGAAATACCATTTTGTTTGAACTGTTTCCAAACAGCAATGGGATACGGGTAGATGGAAATATGTTTTCAGATGGTGTATATGTATATCATAGAAGCAATCTTGATCTCATGGAGGTGTTGCTTGGCCGCTTTTCCAAATAGCTTTTAGGCATGAATACTAAAATGAGACCTTTGAAATGACAGGTGTAACAAGTGAAATGAAAACCATATAGTGGAAAAAACGACAACAACAAATGAAAAACACTCTGATCTGTAAAGTTCTTTTCTTTACGGCATGCCTTTTCACTCTTCCGTCATGCAGCGATGATATAGACATGGATGGTACTCTTTGGGTGTCAGACATTCTTACAAGTGACTTGGGAGAAGGTAAAACATACGAAAGATATTACTGTATGTATTTTAGCAAAGAATACGTTACCACATATGAAATATTCAGGCGTAATGGCTCTGATTGGAGGTCTGAAAGGGAGAGCTATTTAAAATATGCTGTTGATGGAAATACTGTCAACTATGTAGATGACCCTGCAATTAGAGCGTTACAAATAGATGGCGATATGTTTGCATATGGTCGATTAGTTTACTATAGAAGCAACCACAATCTTATGGAAGTGTTGCTTGGCCGCTTTTCCAAATAGCCTTACGCCTTTCCCGCCCCCGCAATGCAGACCTCGTTGCGGGGGCGGCTTGCGTGTAAATAGGTGTTACGGGAAAATGCCTAACTTTGCAATATGTCCGATTTCAACATACGCTCCGAGCGTTCCACACCGGCGGAAAAGGAGTTCGAGAACGCCTTGCGCCCTCTGCGCTTCTGCGATTTCAGCGGCCAAGCCGGGGCTGTGGCCAACCTCGAAGTGTTTGTGGAAGCGGCCAAGTACCGGGGGGAGCCGCTTGACCACACCCTGCTGCACGGCCCGCCCGGCTTGGGAAAGACCACGCTTAGCAACATCATAGCCAACGAGCTCGGGGTGGGTTTCAAGCTCACGAGCGGCCCTGTGCTTGACAAGCCGGGAGACCTCGCCGGCATACTCACCTCGTTGGAACCCCGTGATGTGCTATTCATAGACGAGATACACCGGCTTTCGCCCGTGGTGGAGGAGTATCTCTACTCGGCTATGGAAGACTACCGCATAGACATCATGATAGACAAGGGGCCGTCTGCGCGTTCCATACAGATAGACCTCAACCCGTTCACACTCGTGGGGGCCACCACGCGAAGCGGCCTACTTACAGCCCCGCTAAGGGCGCGCTTCGGCATTAACCTGCACTTGGAATACTACGACCCGCAAACACTCGGGAAAATCCTTGCACGCAGCGCGTCCATACTCGGGGTGCCCCTGCAAGCCGACGCGGCCGGGGAAATCGCACGCCGCTCACGCGGCACGCCGCGGATAGCCAACGCCCTGCTCAGGAGGGTGAGGGACTTCGCACAGGTGAAAGGCAACGGCACGATAGACATGGCCATAGCACGCATGGCCCTAGGGGCGCTCAACATAGACCGCTACGGCTTGGATGAGATAGACAACAAGATCCTTACCACGGTGATAGACAAGTTCCACGGGGGACCCGTGGGGCTTTCCACAATAGCCACGGCCATAGGGGAGGACACCGGCACGGTGGAGGAGGTATACGAGCCGTTCCTCATAATGGAGGGCTTTGTGAAGCGAACCCCGCGCGGCAGGGTGGCCACACGCCTGGCCTACGACCACTTGGGGCGGAACCCTTACTCAATGGGCGAAATGCCGCCGGGGCTGTTTGACTGAACACCAACAACCAACCAACCATAAATGGACCAGCAACAACGACACTACCGAGGGCTTACAGACCAAGAGGTGGCAGAGAGCAGGGCGCTGCACGGCGCAAACGTACTGACACCCCCGGCCAAGACACCGCTGTGGAAGCGCTTCTTGGAGAAATTTGAAGATCCCTTGATAGCCATACTCCTCGTGGCGGGCTGCCTTTCCATAGGCATCTCGCTGTACGAATACTTCGGGCTTGGGGAGGGAGCGAGCGTCTTCTTCGAACCGGTGGGCATCGTCGCCGCCATCCTCTTGGCAACCGGGCTCGCTTTCATCTTTGAAGTGAAGGCAGACAGGGAATTTGCCATACTCAACAAAGTGAACGACGACGAACCAGTGGCCGTGATACGCAACGGCAACGCCACAGAGGTGCCAAGGAGGGACATCGTGGTGGGGGACATAATAATGGTGTCGGCCGGCCAGGAAATAGCTGCGGACGGGGAGCTGCTTGAAGCATCGTCCCTCACCGTGGACGAGTCCACGCTCACCGGCGAACCGCTCTGCCACAAGAGCGTGCGCGAGGAAGACTTTGACAAGGAGGCCACCTTCCCCACCAACTGCCTTATGAAGGGTACCAAGGCCATGGAGGGCCACGGCATCATGAGGGCCACGGCCGTGGGGGACGCCACGGAGAACGGCAAGGTGTTCGAGGCTGCGCAGATAGACGACAGCGTGAAGACCCCTCTCAACGAGCAGCTTGACGGGCTGGGCAAGCTCATAACCAAGCTGAGCTACACCATAGCGGCACTCATCATCGCCGGCCGCACGTGGATGTACCTCTCTGAAAACGCTTTTGAATGGCTGCCTTTCGTGGGTTACGAACTAAAAACCCTCATGATAGCCGTGTCGCTGATAGTGGTGTCTGTGCCGGAGGGGCTGCCAATGGCGGTAACCCTGAGCCTAGCTTACAGCATGCGGCGCATGCTCAAAACCAACAACCTTGTTAGGAAACTGCACGCCTGCGAGACCATGGGGGCGGCCACGGTGATATGCACGGACAAGACCGGCACACTCACCCGCAACCAGATGAGGGTGGCGCAGGCCGATTTCTTCGGTGTAAGCCCAGGCAGTCCGGAAATGGCCGCAGTGGCGGAGGGTATAGCGGTGAACTCCACGGCATCCCTTGACTTGTCCGCGCCTTCCGCGCCGAAAGTTATCGGAAATCCCACGGAGGGAGCCCTGATGCTTTGGCTGCACGACAGCGGTTTCGACTACGCCACTCTGCGTGAAAAGGCGGAAACGGTAGCGGAGGTGCCGTTCTCCACGGAAAGGAAATACATGGCCACTGCCGTAAAGTCGGCTGCACTCGGGGGCGATGTCGTGCTGCATATCAAAGGGGCGCCGGAAATTCTTATGGGCATGTCTGCACGGATTGCCGGCGGCCGCACCGGGGAAAGCATTGCCGAAGCCCTTGCCGGATACCAGTCGCAAGGCATGCGCACGCTGGGCTTTGCAAGGCAGGTAATGGCCCGGGGCACCGGGATAGAAGACGGGGCAGTGGTGGCCGGCGACATTGAGTTCATCGGAGTGGCAGCAATAGCCGATCCGGTGAGGGACGAAGTGCCGGCGGCCGTACGTGAATGCATCAACGCCGGCATAGACATCAAGATTGTTACGGGCGACACCCCCGGCACGGCAAAGGAGATAGGCCGGCAGATAGGCTTGTGGCAGAAGACGGACACGGAAACGAGCATAATATCGGGTCCCGACTTCGCAGCCCTCACCGATGAGGAGATGGACGCAAGGGTGAAAGGCATAAAAATAATATCCAGGGCCAGGCCGATGGACAAGAAACGCCTTGTGGAATCTCTGCAAAGGCTCGGAGAGGTGGTCTCCGTAACGGGAGACGGAACAAACGACGCCCCTGCGCTCAAGGCCGCACACGTGGGACTCTCCATGGGCGACGGCACCAGCGTGGCAAAGGAAGCCTCAGACATAACCATCGTAGACAACTCTTTCCAGTCGATAGGCCGCGCGGTGATGTGGGGCCGCTCGCTGTACCACAACATACAGCGTTTCATCCTCTTCCAGCTCACGGTGAACGTGGCAGCCTGCCTTACCGTCCTGGCCGGGGCGTTCCTCGGCACGGAGTCGCCGCTCACCGTCACGCAGATGTTGTGGGTGAACCTCATAATGGACACCTTCGCGGCAATGGCCTTGGCTTCGCTGCCGCCCACCGCGGGCGTTATGGCCGAGAAGCCGCGCAAGCGCACAGACTTCATAATAACCAAGCCGATGGGCTGGACTATCGGCGTTGTGGGCGGCCTGTTCTTCGCCTTGCTCATGGCTCTGTACTACGTCATGGCGCATGCGGACATTTCATCGCTTGCCGACTTGCCAGCGGTAACCATCGGCGGCAAGGACGGCCTTTCGGAATATGAGCTGAGCCTGTTCTTCACCACATTCGTAATGCTGCAGTTCTGGAACATGTTCAACGCCCGGGCCTTCTACACCGGCCGCAGCGCGTTCCACTTCGCAGGCTGCTCAGAGTTCGTTACGATAGCGGCGGTCATATTGCTCGGCCAGGTGGCGATAGTGCACCTCGGCGGGGAGATGTTCAACGTGGTGCCGCTTACGCCGAAAGACTGGGCCATAGTGATACTCGGCACTTCGCCGGTGCTGCTCATAGGCGAACTTGCAAGGCTGCTGCCGCAGCATAAGCACTGACTAATCACACAAACAACCTAAAAACAAAAGATATGGCAAAGAAAGCATTGCTGATGATACTTGACGGCTGGGGAAACGGCAAGCACGGGGTAGGGGACGTGATATACAACACCCCCACGCCTTACCTTGACTACCTCAACGCAGTCTCCCCCCACTCGCAGCTGCAAGCCAGCGGCGAAGATGTGGGACTGCCGGATGGCCAGATGGGAAACTCCGAAGTGGGACACCTCAACATCGGGGCAGGCCGGGTGGTATACCAAGATCTCGTCAAGATAAACCGCGCCTGCAAAGACGGCTCCATAGCTGCCAACCCCGGCATAGTTGAGGCTTACACCTACGCCAAGGAGAGCGGCAAAAAGCTGCACCTCATGGGGCTTACCTCCGACGGTGGGGTGCACTCTTCCCTTGAACACCTCTTCAAGCTTGTGGAAATGGGCAAGGAATACGGCCTTGACAAGGTTTTCGTACACTGCTTCATGGACGGGCGCGACACCGACCCGAAGAGCGGAGCCGGCTTCATCCGCCAAGTGGACGAGGTGTGCCGTGCCAACGGGGCGGCCATAGCCAGCATTGTTGGCCGCTTCTACGCCATGGACCGCGACAAGCGCTGGGAAAGGGTTAAGGAGGCCTACGACCTGATTGTGGACGGCAAGGGCAAGAAGGCCGCAGACATGTGCCAGGCCATGGAGGAAAGCTACGCCGACGGCGTTACGGACGAGTTCGTAAAGCCCATTTGCAACTCCGCAGTGGACGGCACCGTAGCCGAGGGGGATGTCGTGATCTTCTTCAACTTCCGCAACGACCGCGCCAAGGAACTCACACAGGTCCTCACCCAGCAGGATATGCCCGAAGCCGGCATGCACACCGTGAAGGGCCTGAAATACTACTGCATGACCCCGTATGACGCTTCTTTCACCGGCGTGGGCATACTCTTCCCCAAGGAAAATGTGGACAACACCCTGGGGGAATACCTCAGCAGCCTTGGGAAGAAGCAGCTCCACACCGCCGAGACTGAGAAGTACGCACACGTTACATTCTTCTTCAACGGAGGGCGGGAAGCCCCTTACGATGGGGAAGACCGCATACTCGTGCCTTCGCCAAAGGTGGCCACTTACGACTTGAAGCCGGAGATGAGCGCATATGAGGTAAAGGACAAGCTCGTTGAGGCCATAGGCACGGAAAAGTACGATTTCATCGTGGTAAACTTCGCCAACGGCGACATGGTTGGCCACACCGGCGTTTACAATGCAATAGCCAAGGCCGTATGGGCTGTGGACCACTGCGTACACGATGTGATAGAGGCCGCAAAGGCGCACGGCTACGAAGCCATAATAATAGCCGACCACGGCAATGCCGACAACGCTGTGAACCCCGACGGAACGCCCAACACCGCGCATTCGCTCAACCCCGTGCCGTTCATATATGTTACGGACAACAACTCGGCCACCGTCAAAGACGGACGGTTGGCCGACGTGGCACCGTCCATACTGCACATAATGGGCCTGGAGAAGCCGGCGGACATGACCGGCGAGAACCTCATATGCGATTCCGGGGTGGCTGCCGCACCGGCTTACAACAAGTAGGCCGGGACGCATATTTGCAACCCGATATTTGCGCGTTTGCGGGGTTTGGCTTAACTTTGCACACGCATAGCCGGTAACGGCAAGACTTCGAGGCCGCAATCGTACGGAGACACGGGCTTGTATCCCCCCCACAACCTACAAGCCTATCCGCACTTTTGCGGCCTTTTATCGTAACTAATCAAAGCGCGGAGCATGGACGTGGATATGGAGCGGGGCTGGAAAAACTGCCTTGCAAGCGAGTTTTCAAAACCTTATTTCGCCCGGTTGGCCGACTTTGTGCGCTCGGAATATTCATCGCACACTTGCTATCCGCCGCCCAAGCTCGTTTTCAACGCTTTCAACTTATGCCCGATTGCGGATGTCAAGGCCGTCGTGATAGGCCAGGACCCTTACCATGAGCCAGGCCAGGCCCACGGATTGTGCTTCTCCGTGGCTGGCGGCACTCCTCCCCCGCCGTCATTGATCAACATTTTCAAGGAAATAACCGCAGACACCGGACACGCGCCCCACACTTCCGGAGACCTTACAGCGTGGGCGCGGCAAGGCGTGCTGCTGCTCAACTCCACGCTCACCGTCAGGGCACGCCAAGCCAACAGCCACTCCGGCCGTGGCTGGGAGCGCTTTACCGACGCAGCCATAAAGGCGGTCAGCGACAATTGCAGCGGCGTGGTCTTCATGCTCTGGGGCGCTTTCGCCCGCAGGAAAGCCGCTTTGGTGGACCCGTCCAAGCACCTCGTCTTGCAGGCCGCCCATCCGTCCCCGCTGTCAGCCAACCGTGGCGGCTGGTTCGGCTGCGGCCATTTCTCAAAGTGCAACGCTTATTTGGAAAGCCGGGGGAAGACCCCGATAGAATGGTAGGCTTATGGTAAACAACGCTATGCACATAGTGCAGGTGGGAGACGTCTTGGTCTCGCCCGACATCTTCACGGAGTTTTTTTGTTGCGACCTTTCAGCCTGCCATGGGGCTTGCTGTGTGGAGGGCGATGCGGGAGCACCCGTTACGCTCGGTGAAATCGCGGAAATAGAGGAGTGCTTGGATGAGGTTTGGGCGGATTTGCCGGCTTCCGCACAGTCTGCCATAGACCGCCAGGGGGTGGCTTATGCCGACAGCCAGGGCGACCTCGTAACCACCATTGTGGCGGGTAAGGACTGCGCCTTTTCATTCCATCGGGACGGCTGTTGCCTATGCGCCTTGGAAAAGGCTTGCCGGGAGGGTAGGACGGGCTTTCTCAAACCGGTCTCCTGTTCGCTCTACCCCATAAGGGAGAAGACCCTCACTGGCGGAGCGGCAGCCTTGAACTACCACAGGTGGGACATCTGCCGCCCGGCGGTGGAGCTCGGCAGGCGGAAATGCCTGCGTGTGTTCCAATTCTTGGAAGGGCCGCTCACTGCGCGTTTCGGAGCGGAATGGTATGCCGAGCTCTGCCTTACTTTCGGGGAATTGCAGCGGCAGGGGCTCCTCTGAACGGAAAAACCGGAGGAGCGCCCTTTTTTGCGAGAAGCGGACTACTTGTAAACCACGGTGGTTAGCCGCCCGGGGGCGAACAGCTCCTTTGCTGCTTGTTGCACCTCCTCGGCCTTCACCTCCATAATCTTGCCGCACACCTCCCCGACGTCTAATGTTTCGCCGGTGTGCAGGTAGTGCAGCCCCAAGTCCAAGGCCATTTGCTCGTGGTTGTCGCTGGCCACGGATATCTGCCCCACCATCTGCCTTTTTGCCGCTTCCAACGCCTTTTCCGACAGCGGCTTGTCGGCCATCCTTTTCAGCTGTCCTTGCAATATCCTCAGGCACCTGCCAACGTCCGCCTTGTCGCAGCCCAGGTAGGCGCACCAGGCTCCCGTGTCCGTATAGTTGGCCAAGGTGCTGTCTACGGAATACACCAATCCGCGTTTCTCCCTAAGGGCCACGTTCAGTCTTGCGTTCATGCCCGGGCCGCCGAGGATGTTGTTCAGCAGCCGTGCCGGGATGCGCAGCGGGTGTGCCGTGCCGTAAGCCCTGTTGCCCACGGCCACGTGCGCCTGGTGCGTGTCCTTGCTTATCGTTGCCCTGCCGGCTTCGTATGCGGGTAGCGGTGTGGTGGGCGCTGGTTCCCATTTGCCGTATTGGCGGCCGATCTTGGCGAAAGCCCTCTCCACCCACTCCACAATCTTGCGGAAGTCCGCCCTGCCGTAGGCGAAGAACACCGCGTTGGCCGGGTGGTAGTGCCTTGCCGTGAAAGCCGCCAAGTCAGCCCCCGTATAGGAGCGCAGCGTGTCGGCCTCCCCCAATATGCTGCCCGATAGGGGGTGGCCTCGGAAGAGCATTCCCTCCAAGTCATCGAATATCAGTTCGGACGGCGAGTCGTTGTAACTCTCAATCTCGTCGCACACCACTTCAATCTCCTTTCTCAGTTCTGTTTCCGGGTAGGTGCTGTCAAAGACTATGTCCGTGAGCAGCCCCACGGCCTTTGCCGCATAGTCCCTCAGCAGGGCTGCGTGGTACACCGTGGCCGTCTTGTTGGTGAAGGCGTTCAAGTCCCCACCCACCTTTTCTAAGCAGTTTATTATGTTGGTGGAGTTGCGCCTTGACGTGCCCTTGAAAGACATGTGTTCGCAGAGGTGCGCCAATCCGCGTTCGTTTCCGCCCTCGTGCCTTGTGCCGGCGGCTATGGCGTATCCGCAGTACACCACCTCCGAGTGGCATTCGCGGTGTATTATCCTAAGCCCGTTGGGCAGCGTGTGTGTGTTTGTGATCGTTTCCATTTTTCAAAATTCCACGTATGGGGCCAGCTTTGCGATGTCTTCCGGGGGGAAGTCGGCGAGCAGTTTCAGGTCGTCAAGGCTTGGCAAGGGCCCTTTCAGCCGGCGGTAGTCGCAGATGGCCTTCGCCTTGTAGAACGACATGTAGGGGTGCCTCCTCATCTGTTCCAAGGTCAGCCTGTTCACGTTCATCTTCCTCACCGGGGCCGCGCCCACCTCCATAAATGGCAGCGCCTCGGGCGGGAAGCCCCCGATCTCCTCCAGCTGCCTTACCGAGACGTATCCGCCCAGCCTTTCCCTGTACCTCACTATCTGCCTGGCGTAGTACGGGCCTATGCCCGGCACCCTTTGCAGGGCCGAGGTGTCGGCTGTGGATATGTCCACGCGCTCCCCCGGCGCTATCTTGCGCGGCCTTTCTATGGTGTCCCTTTGTGGGAGCCTTTCTTCGGGGAAGAGCGCCGCCGCCGGCGAGTAGTCGCCCGAAATCCTTATGTACGGTTCCAGTTCCCGGTACTGCTTCACGGTCAGGCCGTAGAGCTTGGCGAAGTCGGCCGGCTTGCGGTACACCCCGCCGGCCGCCCGGTACTTGTATATGTTCCTCACCTGCCACGGCCTTAGCCCGAGCCTTAGCAGCTGTGTGCTGTCCGCCGTGTTGGGGTCGAAGGCGAACCTCTCCGCCTTTCCCTCCACTGCGTATGCGTATCCGTAGCTTTCCCGTTGCGTGCGGCGGGTTTCTGTTCCGCCCCACTGCCGTGCCGGTCGGCGCAGTGTTTCCGTTGTGTCGTTTTGTGCGGTTCCACCGCCTTTTCCGCCCTCCCCTCCGAGTCCGTACACGGCTATGATGGCCACTGCCGCCGCCACGAGGAGGAAGAGCAGCATGGCGCGGTCGGACTTGTTGAAATAGAACAGCTCGCGGAAGTCCATCGGATCAGGACATGAACAGCTGGTTTACGAAGATGGCCGATATTAGCACCGGGCATACCACGCCCACGAGGAATATCCAGCTGCGGTACAGCGCCCTGTTCACCGTGCCCCAGTTGGTGAACTGGTCCCTTACCACGGCCTTTGGCGCCCACCATCCCACCACTATGCAGGTCAGCAGGCCGCCCAGCGGCAGCAGTATCTGCCCGGTGGTGAAGTCGAAGAAGTCGAACAGCGGCATTCCCGCCACGGCCACCCACTCCGGCTCGGCCACCGACAGTGCGCACAGCACACCCAAAAGGCAGCCCGCGGCGGTTACCACTGCGGCCCCCTTGCGGCGGGACATGTGCAGTTCTTCCGATATGAACGCCGTGCACACCTCGTGCAGCGATATCAGCGACGTGAAGGCCGCCAAGGACAGCAGCACGTAGAACGACACCGAGGCTATCAGCCACACCGCCGGGCTGCCCGAGAAGGCCTGCTGGAACACGTTGGGCAGTGTGATGAACGTGAGCGAGGGGCCGCTGTCTGGCGATATGCCCACCGAGAAAGCCGCCGGGAATATCACCAGTCCGGCAAGTATGGCCACTAAGGTGTCCAAGAAAGAAATCTGCACGGCCGAGCGCACCAGGTCGGTCTGCCGGCTGTAATACGAGGCGTAGGTGCAGATGCAGCCCATGCCTATGCTGAGCGAGTAGAACGCCTGGCCCAGGGCGCCGAGCAACACCGAGCCGTCTATCTTGGAGAAGTCCGGCTTGAGCAGGAACTCCACCCCCTTTCCGGCACCTGGCAGGGTGCAGGCCGCCGCCACCACCACCAAGAGCAGGGCGAAGAGGGCCGGCATCATCAGCTTGGAGGCCCGCTCTATGCCGCCCCTCACGCCGTGTATTATCACGAAGTGGGTGCCCAGCATGAACGCCACCGCCCACATGGCCGGGCGCACCGGGTCTTTGCTGAACGACTCGAAATAGGCCGATATGGCCTCGGGCGACCCTTCCAACTGCCCGGCCGCGGCCGCCCACACGTATTGCAGGCACCAGCCGGACACCACCGTGTAGTAGGATATTATGGCGAAGCCCGTAACCACGCCCATCACGCCCACGGCCTTCCACGCCTTGTGGCCGCCTATGCGTGCGTAGGCCCGCGAGGCGTTTGCGGCCCCGTGCCGCCCCACCACGAACTCGGCCACCATGCAGGGTATGCCTAAAAGGGCTATGCAGGCGGCGTATACGAGGATGAATGCTGCGCCCCCGTGCTCGCCTGCCATGTAGGGGAACCTCCATATGTTGCCCAAGCCCACGGCCGAGCCGGCCGTGGCCAATATCATGCCTATCTTGCTGCCGAAATTGGCCCTTTCCTCTTTCATTGTAGTGTGTGTTGGAATGCCGTGCAAATTTATGTAAAAGGGCGCATATCCGCCTTTATTGGGATCGCAGGCGTCCCGCCTGCACCTCTCTGTATGCCGGCCTTGCGTTATGCAGGCGGGATGCCTGCGAACCGAACGCCTTATCGGGATATCAGCCTACCTCTTTGCTGATACTTGGATCGCAGGCGTCCCGCCTGCACCCCTCTGTATGCCGGCCTTGCGTTATGCAGGCGAAACACCTGCATTCCGCTACCACGGCTTGGTACCACTTGTACCAAGCCGTGGTACTGTTAGTACCAAGCCGTGGTATTTCCCGTACCACGCCGTGGTACTGCGTGCGGCCTCCCCGACATGCCGCATGGGAAACCCCACCGGCCAGCGCGGAGCTTTTGCCACACATTATTATATATAAGGGCTGTCCACCCAATATCTGCAAGCGGGTTCCCGCACCAATGCCTTTACATTTATACAAGCAAGGCGCGGCTGTCGCGTGTTAAAATCAAAAAATAAATATGCCCGCGCCCATTGTCTTAAAATTATGATACTTTTGCAAACCAGTGCGCATTGTGCGCACGCGGCAGCCTAAACGGGACAACAACATAATAACTAAATAAACACAACGTATGGATCACCGCTTTTTCTCACTGACGAGGAACGCCCTTGCGGGCCTGTGCCTCTCGGTTGTCTGCGGCGGATTGACAGCTTGCAAGGACGACTACACCCTTGACGACCCGGGCAACTACCCGTCGTGGATGGGCAAGAGTATCTACGAGGAGCTGTCCAATCCCAACCAAGAATTGCTAACGGGCAGCTTCAAGACCTACCTGCGCCTTGTGGACGACCTGGGCTACGCCGAGACCCTCGGCAGAACCGGCTCCAAGACCGTCTTCCCGGCCAACGACGAGGCTTTCGACCGCTTCTTCGCCTCCAACACGTGGGGGGTGTCGCGCTACGAAGACCTCTCCACGGGGCAGAAGAAAATGCTGCTGTTCTCAGCCATGCTCGACAACGCACTGCTCACCGACATGCTCTCCAACGTGTCGTCCGGCTCGGGCATCACGCGCGGCCTGGCCGTGAAGCACACCACGGCGGTGAGCGTCATAGACAGCATAACGCACATCTACGGCCCGGCCGGCATGCCGGAGAACAACCCGCAATGGTCCAAGTTCTACGACAAGGGCATTAGCCTCGTCATGGACGCCACACAGCCCATGATTGTGCACTTCACCGGCGACCAGATGACCACCAACAACATCACCACCATAGGCGCCAACAGCGACTTCGAGGTGATCACCGGCGAGCCTTACAGCGAGGAGACCAGGCCCACCTACATCTTCCGCAACAAGATCATCAATCAGGACGTAACCTGCAAGAACGGCTACATACACCAGGTGCAAGACGTGGTGGTGCCCCCGGGCAACATAGCCGAGGTGATACGCACCAACGGCCAGAGCAACTATTTCAGCCGCATGCTTGAGCGCTTCAGCGTGCCATTCTACGACTACGCCACCACCAATAACTACAACGACTACGCACAGCAGAACGGCCTGGCGCAGATAGACTCCATCTACCAGAAGCGCTACTTCAGCTCGCGCTCGCAGGGGGGCGAGGCACTCGGCAAGGACCCCAACGGCGCATCGGTTACCGACCTGCTGCCCTACGACCCGGGGTGGAACCAGTACGTGCCGCTGTCCACCAACGTGCTGGCCGACCTGGCGGCAGTCTTCGTGCCCACGGACGAGGCCATGGAGAAATACTTCCTGCCCGGCGGCAGCGGCTCGTTCCTCATGGACCTCTACGGCAAAAAGCCCAACACCGCCGAGAACCTCAATGAGAACATCGACTCCATACCACTCAACGTGGTGTCCGCCTTGTTGGGCAACCTGATGAAGAGCTCGTTCGTGGGCAGCGTGCCCAGCAAGTTCGGCAGCGTGATGGACGATGCGGCAGACCCCATGGGGCTTTCGCTCGACGTCATAAACCGCACCGAAGACGGCAAGTACGACGTGAAGATAGCCAACAACGGCGTGGCCTACATGATCAACACCGTCTTCGCCCCCACCAAGTACGTGGCGGTGTCGGCACCGGCCCTGCTCAACAATAACCTCAGCGTGATCAACACAGCCATCGTTGACGGACAGGGCGAAAAAAAAACACTCTCTCTGGAGCAGAACTTCTACGCCTACCTCTTGGCTATGAGCGCCAACTACGGCCTCTTCCTGCCAACCAACGAGGCCTTCGCCGAAAACTTCTATATAGACCCGGTGCAATACGGCAAGTCTGGTTCTGGTGCTAACGGCCCCAGGGCTTTCAAGTTCTACATGAAAAACGGTAGGCTGTGGTATGACATATACAACTATAGCAAGAAGAACCACAAGGTGCAAGATTCAAGGGAGAATAACCAAGGTAAAGTTGACGCTAACCTTTATGCTATAGATGATAAGACCGGGAATTATTCCATATATGTGGTGAAAAGCCAGCTCATAGACATCCTCAACTACCACACCATAGTGCTTGCCCCGGGCGAGACCATGGGCGCAAACCACTATTACAAGACCAAGCACGGAGCCTTGGTGTACTTTGACAAAGACGCCATGACCATATCCGCCGGCGAGCAGCTCAAAGGCAATGTGCCGCCGTCTAAGATCATCTCCGTCAACAACCAGAAAAACGGCGTCGCATACATCACGGACCGTGTGATAGTCCCCACCATGGAGTCGGTCTACAGCGTATTGTCTGACCCGCGCTTCTCGGAGTTCATGGACCTTTGCGAAATCCTGGGCAACGACTCGGTGAAGAGCTTCGCCAGCGACAAGCTCGAAGAAGTTAGCCCCTTGACCCATAAACCCTACGGAGACAACTACACGGTGTTCTTCGAAAACAACGGAATGGACTACAACATGAAGTACTTCAAGTCGTTCAACTACACCGTGTACGCACCGGACAACGACGCCATGGCAAAGGCCTATGCCAACGGGCTGCCGCGCAAGGCCGACTTTGACGCCCTGCTGGAACGTTGGGGCGCAACCTATCAGGACAAGGACTCCACTTCGGCGCAGATGTTGGCCGACAGGGACAAGATGCTTGCCATGTTCGAGCAGGTAAACTCTTTCGTGCGCTACCATGTGCAGGACGAGTCAGTGGCTGCGGACAACATTGTGGAGGGCGGCACCTACGACACCCAGCTGGCTGACGAACTCGGCATACGCGAGAAGCTCACCGTGGGCGGAGGCGGAGGCAAGCTCACCGTAACAGACATGGCCGGCAACACCCAAGAGATTGCCGCCGGCGACGGGCAGGGCATCGTGAACCGCCTCGCGCGAGACTACGAGTTCGATGCAAACTTCAATAAAGCCACGGAGATAAAGACCTCTTCGTTCGCGGTGGTACACCAGATCGGCTCCCCCCTGAGCCACATCAAGGGCGGCCGCTACGACACAGCCTGGGCCGGCACCGGGGCCAAGAGGAAGCTCGCGGCCTTCCGCAAGAAGTTCGACACCACGCTTTACAAACGCTATTAACCCCCGACACATTAATATATTATGAACAGTAAGACATTCAAATACCTGTTCTTGGCGCTGTGCTGCCTCATAGGCACGGCGGCCATGGCGCAAGGCGTCAGGATATCGGGAACGGTGAACGCCGTGGACGGCCCGGTGATGATGTGCAACGTTACCGAGCGCGACGCCAACAACCGTATCGTGTCGGCGGCGCAGACCGACATCAACGGCAACTTCTCGATGGAGATCAAGAACACCAAGAACAAGCTGCAAGTATCCTACATAGGCTACAAGACGGTGAACGTGCCAATAGGCGACAAGACCGTCTTCGACATAATGATGGAAGACGAGAACACCCTCAAAGAGGTGGTGGTAAGGGCCAAACCCAAGTTCCGCCAGGGCGGCCTCGTCATACCAAAGAACGAGGTGTCCGTGGCTGCGCAGACCTTTGACATGAGCGAGGTGGAGGGCCTCTCCTTCACCAGCGCAGACGAGGCCCTGCAAGGAAAGATAGCCGGCCTGGACATCGTGGCCAACTCTGGAAACCTGGGAGCGGGCACCTCCATGCGCCTCCGCGGCGTAACCTCCATCAACGGCTCGGCCGAGCCGCTCATCGTGGTGGACGACAACATCTTCGACAACCCAGACGAGAACTTCGACTTCCAGAACGCCAACGAGGAGACCTACGCCTCTCTGCTCTCCGTCAACCCCTCGGACATAGAGTCGATAGACGTGCTCAAAGACGCTGCCGCCACGGCCATCTACGGCTCGCGCGGCGCCAACGGCGTTATCTCCATACGCACCAAGCGCGGCGCACGCGGAGCCACGCGCGTAGACTACTCGCTGCGCGTGCAGACCAGCTGGCAGCCCGAGGGCTACAACCTGCTCAACGGCGACGACTACACCATGATGCTCAAGGAGATGTACTACAACCCGGCACAGGCCAACGACGCCACCACCAACATCAACGAGATAAACTACAACAAGAGCTGGTCCGAGTTTGAAAACTGGAACAACAACACAGACTGGGTCAAGGCCGTGCAGCAGCAGGCATGGAGCCAGTACCACTACCTCACCATAAGCGGCGGCGGCGAGAAAGCCAACTTCCGCATAAGCGCCGGCTACGACCGCGAGACGGGTACCATCATCAAGCAGACCCTTGACCGCTTCTCCACGAAGCTGGCCCTGGACTACTTCGTGTCGGACCGCATCACCTTCCGCACCACCTTCCCGCTCACCTACACGGCCAACAACCGCAACTACGACGACAACATCCTGGGCCGAGCCCAGAAGATGTCGCCCAACATGTCCATCTACCGCCAGGACGCCGCCGGCAACGACACCGGAGACTTCTACCTCATGATGCCCTCGGGCGCAAGCAACGCGGCTGGTTCCAGCGTGGCCGGCACCTCAGCCCCGCAGCTCGGCTCCATAAAGGACATGGGCAACCCCGTGGCCATCGCCCACCAGGCGTGGAGGCACGAGCAGACCTACCGCATATCGCCCGAGTTCCGCTTAGACTACGAGCTCATGGGCACATCCGACAGCGAGACGCGCCTGCAATACTCCGGCCTTGTCTACATGGACATCTTCTCAAAGAGCGAACCAAAGTACTGGCCGGGCTCCCTCTCCACCGCCGGGTGGACGGACGGCAGCTACAACCTCAGCTCCATGTACGACTACAACTCGCTGGCCTTCACCACGCGACACACGCTCACCTTCACGCCGCACTTCAAGAACGAGGACTTCTACTCCACCATGATGATGCGCTGGGAGATGACCTCCGGCAACGACAACAGCCAGAACGTTTCCACCGGCAAACTGCCCGGCGGCATCTACTCGCCCACCGTGGACGCTGACCTTAGGGACATGTCCACCTCCAACGGCCAGTGGCGCTCCATGTCGGGCATCTACTCGGGCCACTTCTCATACAAGTCGCGCTACTCGCTGGCCTTCTCGCTCCGCGCAGACGGCACCACCAAGTTCGGCGCATCCAAGAAGTGGGGTGTGTTCCCCGGCCTCTCCGGCCGCTGGAACATCAGCGACGAACCCTGGATGAAGTGGTCTGACTCGTGGCTCTCCATGCTTTCCTTCCGCCCCTCGTGGGGTATCGTGGGCAGGCAGCCCGGCTCGGAATACCTGCAGTACGCCAAGTACGCCACGGCCGGGGTTTACGGCAGCGGCATAGGCAACCAGAGCATAACCTACCTTGAAGGCTTGCAGCTCGACCGACTGCAGTGGGAGCGCACCGCGCAGTATAACATAGGTGGGGACTTCGGCTTCTTCGACGACCTCGTTTCCGGAGACTTCAACTACTACTTCAAGCGCACCAAGAACCTGCTCATGGGCGGTGTGAGGATACCCTCCAGCTCCGGTTTCAGCACACTCAGCTGGACCAACGTGGGCGAGATGACCAACCATGGCTGGGAGCTGAACATCAACGCCAACAAGTTCATAAAGGCGGGCAAGTTCTCCATGAGCGCCAACTTCAACATCTCGCAAAACTTCAACGAGATAGTGCAGATGGACGAGAGCGTGCTGGAATCCATCAACTCCGAGTGGAACGCCACGCAGCGCGGCACCTACCTCAACCGCATACAGACGGGCAACCCCCTTGGCTCCATCTACGGCCTTAGGTACAAGGGTGTGTACCAGTATTCCTACGAGTACCTCACCAACATGAAGAAGGCCAACGGCTGGACCAACGACGAGTTCCGCCGCTACATCAACGATGAGTTCCTGGCTTCCGGCAAGACGGCCCCCCTGGCGCTTGACAACAACGGCAAGGCCATGTTCAACAGCAATGGGGACCCCATCCGAATGGCCTACAACTATCAGGACGGCTCTTACACCTACCAGTTCCAGGGTGGCGACGCCATGTACGAAGACATCAACAACGACGGCCAGATCAACGCCCTCGACATAGTGTACCTGGGCAACTCCAACCCCAAGGTGAACGGCGGTTTCGGTCTGAACTTCAACTATGGCGACTGGTCCCTGAAAACCAGCTTCAGCTACCGCGCCGGCATCAGCATAGTCAACAGCGCGAAGATGAACCTCGAGCAGATGTTCAACGCCTACAACCAAAGCTCCTCCGTCAACTGGCGCTGGCGCAAGAACGGCGACGTAACCTCCATGCCGCGCGCCATGTACGACACGGGCTACAACTGGCTGGGCAGCGACCGCTATGTGGAAGACGCCTCTTTCGTGCGCATGAGCTACGTGCAGATAGCCTACAATTTCAAGGAAAACCTGCTCAAGAAGCTCGGCCTGCGCCGCCTGCAGCTCTCGGCTTCCGGCCAGAACCTGCTCTGCTGGAGCAAGTACAGCGGCACGGACCCCGAACACTCAGCAGGGGCCTGGGGCATAGCCTACGACGGCTCGCAGACACCGCGCAGCAAGTCGGTTACGGTAAACCTCAACATCGGATTCTAAAACAGAAACAGACATGAAAGCCAAACATATATTCAAGACCTGCGCAGCCGCCGCCGTAGCCGTGGCCACGCTCGCCTCTTGCTCGGACTTCCTCACCATATACCCCACGGACAAGACCGTGGGAGAGGACTTCTGGAAGAAAAAGGCCGATGTGCAGGAGATGGCAACCGGGGCGTACAAGCAGTTCGCCAACGGGCCCATACAGGAGCGCAGCATAGTGTGGGGCGGCTTCCGCTCTGACGAACTCGTAAAGCGCGAGGGGCAGAGCAACGCCAACCTCGACAACATCAACGTGGTGAACATACTGCCGGACAACGCCTACACCTCCTGGGGCGACTTCTACGCAGTGATCAACCGCTGCAACCTCGTGCTCAAGCACAGCCCCGGTGTGATGGAGGTGGACCCGGAGTTCACCCAGGGAGACTACGACGTCATAAAGGCGCAGATGCTCGCCCTGCGCAGCCTATGCTACTTCTACCTCGTGCGCACCTTCCGCGACGTGCCTTACACCACGCAGGGCTACGACAACGACAACATGGACTTCACCCTGCCGCAGACCGCGCCTGACAGCGTGCTGCAATACTGCATACGCGACCTGGAAGAGGCCGGCAAGACCATAATGAAGTCCGGTGCCTACGGCCAGGGCGACTGGCGCAACAAGGGCTACTTCACCGCCGATGCCGTAAACGCCCTGCTGGCGGACATACACCTCTGGCGCGGCTCCATGAACCACGATGCCGAGTCGTACCGCAAGTGTGTGGAGTATGCAGACAAGGTGATAGACGCCAAGGACAAGTACTACCGCTCGGTGCGCCGCACACAGGCCACCTCTACGGAGGAGGACGACAAGTACCACCTCACGAGTGCCAAGATGAGGGCCTGGTACAACATCTTCACTACCGGCAACGACCACGAGAGCATACTCGAGATGCAGTATGACGGGACCAACAACTCCAACTCCACCTTGGCCAATTGGTACTACGAGGGGAGCGCAGGCGGCCAGCCGATAGTGATGGCTTCCAAGCTCTTCACCGGGCAGAGCGAACAGGCCAACACCTTGGAGGGGGCGGCCCTGTACGCCACCCTGAAAGACTACCGCTACTGGAACGACTGCTACGACGTGGGCAACCGCGAGGCCACACAGCTCAGCATACGCAAGATGACCTCCAACTCCACCACCTTGATAGACCCCTCCAAGAGCGGTGTCACCGGGGAGAAACGCAACACCACCCGCCCCTACGACAACTTCAAGCAGAACTGGATAGTATACCGCCTTACAGACGTGATGCTGATGAAGGCCGAAGCACTGGTGCAGCTGGCCGAGGGCGAGGGAGATACGCAGTTAGAAGACGCTTTCTGGCTCGTGCAGAAGGTCAACAAGCGTTCCTTGGCCGACAACGCTGCGGAAAACGACACACTGAAACCCTCCAACTTCAACACAAAGGAGGCGATGGAGGCCCTGGTGCTGGCCGAGCGCGGACGCGAACTGGCCTTTGAGGGCAAGAGGTGGTACGACCTTGTGAGGTTCTGCTACCGCCACATGGACGGGGTTAACTACTCAGCCTTGATGGCCGACCAGGCGGAATGGCCAGCCCTGTACGAGCCTATGATAAAGATGATAGTGCGCAAGTACGAATCGGGTGGCGACGCCATGTCGTTCAAGATGAAGTCTGAGCCCTTCCTCTATATGCCCATAGAGGAGAGCGAGACCAAGGTGAACCCCCTGCTCAAGCAGAACCCCGTATTCAAGGAAAAGTCCACAACAACCAAAACCACATAAAGACAGGTTATGAACAACATAATATCCAAAATAGCACGTTGGCGCAGGCCGGCGGCGGTGGCCTCCGCTGTGGCTTTGCTCGGTGTGTCGGCCTGCACGGAGAAGATAGACGAGTCAAACCTCTACACCTTCACCGGAGAGACCATCACAGACTACTTGGCCAACCGCCCGGACTCGTTCAGCAGCTTCTCGTACATACTGCAGCGCTCCGGCATGGACAAGGTGCTCTCGGCCTACGGCATGTACACCTGCTTCGCACCCACCAACGAAGCCGTGAAGGAGTACATAGACAGCCTCTATGACGACACTTCCAACCGCGACTTCGAACACAACGGCATGACCGAGCGAGGCCTTGAGGGGCTCAGCGACTCGCTCTGCACCGACATAGCCATGTACCACCTGCTGCCAAACAAGATGATGCTCGTGGAGATGAGCGGCAACGTGTCGGCGGCAACCATGCTCGGGCGAGACATCACCACCTCCATTGACTCGCTCACTGGCTACATCGTGGTCAACTCCTACTCGGCCATAACCAACTTCGACAACGAGCTGGAAAACGGCGTGCTGCACGAGGTGAACCACGCCCTGCGCCGCTCCAACAGGCTGCTGCCAGGCGAGCTGTCGCAGCACCCGGAGTTCAGCATCTATACTGAGGCGCTGAAGATCACCGGCCTGGAAGACTCGCTTCTCAAGTTGCGCAAGGACAAGGAGTTCCGCATAGAGAACAACCCCGGCGGCATGTACGTGCCTAAGACCTGCCTTGAGGGCTACACCTTCTTCGCCGAGACAGACGAGCTGCTGCGCTCCAAGGGCATCAACAGCTTTGAAGACATGGCGCAGTATGCCAACAACATCTACAAGGATGCCGACCAGTGGTACGACTACATGCGCGAGAGGGGCATAAAGCCCAGCACCGGGACAGACTACGACAATCCCTTCAACTGCGTCAACATGTTCATACGCTACCACATCCTCGTGGCCAAAATCTCGTACGACATGCTGACCGTAAAGGGCAAGGCAACACCCTCTGCACCCATCTACGACTACTATGAGACCATGCTGCCCTACACCCTGATGAAGGTGTCGCTCACCGGCGGCAAGCACTACCTCAACCGCTGGGTGTCTAACAGCACGCTGACAGACCGCGTGGGCGAGGTGGGCTCGGATGCCATCCAGGTGGTGAAGCACCCAGGCGTGGAGGTCAAGACAGACAACATCCAGGGCCTGAACGCCTACATCCACCCCATCTCGGACATCTTGGTGTATGACGACCACGTACCCCACGGGGTACTCAACGAGCGTATGCGTTTCGACGTAGCTACACTGCTGCCCGAGCTGATGTCAAACTCTTGCCGCCAGGCCAAGTACCAAACGGTAAAGGCCTTGAATGGTGGGGTGTCAGGAAATATAGAGGGCACCACGCTGAACGGCGACTACTTCTACTTTGCCGAGGGTTTCTTTGACAACCTCAAGGTGTACAACGGGGAGAACACACGCGTGTGTTACTTGTCTGGTGATGAGGACGGGTCTTGGCAATGGGTTAATTACCAGCAGGATGAGTTTAACTGTTCCGGAGCCTACGACTTCGCCCTGCGCCTGCCCCCCGTGCCTACGGGAGTATACGAATTGCGTCTTGGCTACTCCGCCAACGCCCAGCGTGGAATGCTGCAGTTCTACCTCGGCACATCTTCCGACCGCTCTTCCATGAAAGCCCTTGACATACCTCTTGACATGAGAAATGTTGCCAATGATGATGGTACGGAAGACGTGGTTAACGGCTGGATAAAGCCCGCAAATACCGACGACCAGGGCCTCGCCACAGATGCTTCCATGCGCAACCTGGGCTACATGCGCGGTCCCAAGGCTTATACAGACACCCAAGGCAAATTCGTCGTACGAGACGGCCCCGGGGCGATGCGCCGCATCCTCACCCGCCAGACGTTCAAGCAGGGCGACTATTGGCTGAGGTTCAAGACCGTGTTGCCGGACCAGACCGGCACCGAGTTCATGCTCGACTACATTGAGCTGGTACCCACGAGCGTGTACAACAACGCGCAGTATGCAGAGGATATGTTCTAAGTGTATAACAGTCCAACCTAACAGAAAATGAAGACCAACAACATAATAGCCAAGAGCCTCGCAGCCGCCGCCCTCGTGGCGGGCGGCTTCGCGGCGGCCTCTTGCACCGACTGGGACGACCACTACGGCGTGGACGCAGGCACAGCAGAGGCCAACGCCACGCTTTGGGAGAACATCGCAGCAAGGCCGGAGCTGTCAGACTTCGCCGCCATACTCAAAAAGGGCGGCTACGACCGGCACCTCTCCGGCTCGCAGGCCTACACAGTGTGGGCCCCGGCCAACGGCTCTTTCGACTTCGCAGCCGTAGACGCCATAACAGACTCGGCCACGCTGCACAAGGAGTTCATCCAAAACCACATCGCACGCAACAGCTACCCGGCATCCGGCCAGGTGGACCTGCGGGTGCCAATGCTCAACGCCAAGAGCACCGTCTTCGCCGGTGCGGGAGACTACACCATGTCGGGCGTGCCGGTAACCACGCCCAACATACCGAGCCTCAACGGCACCATGCACATAGTGGGGGCGCAGCTGCCCTTCCGCATGAACATCTACGAGAAGCTGATAGCCGGCGTGCCCGGGGCCGACTCCGTAACCGCCTTCTACCGCAGCTTCCACCGCAAGGAGTTCGTGGAGGCGCTCAGCACTCCCGGCCCCATGGTCGACGGCCAGCTGTCTTACCTCGACTCCGTGTTCGTGGAGAGCAACGACCTCGTAACCCGCTACATGGCCAACATCATGGGCGAAGACTCCGCCTACACCATGGTGGTGCCAAAAGACGCGGCCTGGAATGCGGCAAAGGCCAAGATAGCCTCTTACCTGGACTACCCGGGGGAGTATTTCAACTATTTTGATGCCAGCGTGCCGGTGAGAACAACTACGAAAGATTCGCAGACCAAGAGTCTCAAGCTCAACTCCGCCTACCTCAAAGACTCGCTTGTTACCAAGCTGCTGATGCAGGATCTCTTCTACAGCCAAAACATGTACGGCAACAAGCCGCTGGCCAACATAGCCTCCGGAGCGCCCGTGGTAGACTCCCTCGTCTCCACCTATTACGGCAAGATGTACACCGAAGACGCGGCACACCTCTTCTCTCAGGGGGAGACCATAGAGGCCAGCAACGGCAACCTCTGGGTTACTGACGAGCTGCGCATGCGCCCCTGGATGACGTGGTGCCAGCCCATCGCGATAGAGGCGGAAGCTGCGGGCTACTGGGCCACGGACAACAGTTCGCAGAGTTCGGGCTCCAACTACTATATCGCCGGTGTGTCTAAGCAGACGCAGAACGACAGCGTGGTGGGCACCGTGTCGGGCAACAGCTACATAGAGATAAGGTCGAACACCAGCAGCGGCACACCTCAGTGGGGGTGGTTCCTGCCCTATGTGATGTCCACCACCTACAATTTGTATGTGGTAACAGTGCCGGGTAACATAACAGATCCGGAGATAGAGCCGCAGGCCACGGAGATACGGGCGGATATAAGCTACTACGCCAAGAAGACGGAAAACATTGTAGACCCGAATGACAGCACAAAAACAATCAACGTGGCTACCACCTCCATTGTTGATAAGAAGGTGGGGAAGAATTTGAATACCAACGCCGGCAAGATAGACACTCTGTTCTTTGGGTCATTCACCTTCCCCGTGTCGTGCTACGGCATATCGGAAGCCAAACCTTTGTTGAAGCTGCGGGTGCAGAAAAGCAAAAAGAACGAGAATATGCTGCGCATAGACAAGATCATCCTCATGCCGAAAGAGCTTGACGACTTCATAGAGCAGCACCCAGGCTACAAGTACCCCGCACCCTTGGGGTTCAACTAAACACACCCACCTAAAACAAGAACGACAATGGAAAGATATCATAGCATTTGTTTCGGAGCGCTGCTGGCCTTGGGCATGGGCCTTTCCGCCAGCGCGCAAGACGACGAGGTGGTGTATGCCGAGGGTGTGCAGCCCGCGCAGGCTGTGAAGAAGCCGGCCGCACCGCCCAAGCCCAAGTACCCCATGACGGAAGTCAAGGGCGTGGTGCTTGACGCAGCTTCCAAAGCACCCTTGGCCGGCGTGCAGGTGCAGACGCTCAACGACATCCACTACACCGCCATGACCGACGCACAGGGCCGATTCACCATAAGCGTGCCCACCTTCGCAGCCGCGCTGTATGTGCACACGCCCCAGTATATGGACCAGCAGGTGGGCATAGGCCGAGTCGGAGAGGAACTGACGATACGGATGGTGTCGGACAAGTTCCGCCCCATGTACGGCAAGGCCGTGGAGGTAACCGCCTCGCCTGCGGCCGACATAGCCAGCACCACCTCTACCACAGTGGAGACCGACATAGCCTCCGCCCTCGGCGAGCAGGTGCGCACCATATCGCGCTCCGGCGGCCCGGGCTACGGCGCAGCCATGTTCGTGCGCGGACTCAACTCGCTCAACGCCAACGCGCAGCCGCTCGTGGTGGTGGACGGAGTGGTGAGGGACATGCAGTACACCCGCAGCACGCTGCACTACGGCGACTACACCAACATACTGCTCAACATCAACCCCGAAGACGTGCAGAGCGTCAAGGTGCTCAAGAACGCCACGGCCATATACGGGGCCAAGGGAGCAAACGGCGTGATACTCATCACCACCAAGCGAGGCAAGAGCATGGCCACCCGCATTGACGCCAATGTGGGCGTGGGCTACACCATGCTGCCAAAGCTGCCCTCCATGCTTGACGCCGCCCAGTACCGCATGTACGCCACCGAGCTGCTCGGTTCGCACCCCGACTACGACGGGCAGGAACTGAGGTTCATCAACACGGATCCGAGCAAGTTCTACTACTCCATGTACAACAACTCGGTGAATTGGCAGGACGAGGTGTACCGCACGGCCCTTACGCAGGATTACAGCATCAATGTGCAGGGCGGCGACAACATCGGTATGTACAACCTGTCGTTGGGCTACACCGACGGGCAGAGCACAGCCAAGAACAACGGCTTCAACCGCCTGAACGTGCGCTTCAACACCGACATCAACGTGATAAGGAACCTCGTGACGCGCTTCGACATGTCTTTCACCAAGATCAACCGCGACGTGTTCGACAACGGGGCCCCGGCCGACTTCGTGTCGTCTCCGCTCACCTCGCCCACGCTGCTCGGTTTGGTAAAGGCGCCGTTCCTCAACCCGTACGTGTACAACAACGTTACGCGCAAGCTCAGCTCCACCATGGCAGAGGCTGACGACTACCTCTCGGCGGTGGACCCCGACCTTAGCCTTGGCAACCCCACCGCACTGCTCTACAACGGCAGCGCCATCAACAAGAACAGGGTGGAGACCACGCAGTTCAACGCCGTCATAGCGCCGCGCTACCAGTTCACCCCGGAGCTGTCGCTCTCCGAGACGTTCAGCTACACCCTGGACCGTATCTCGCAGCGCTACTACCGCCCGGTGGGCGGCATGCCCATCTTCCACATAGATGGCATGGGAGACGTGCAGAGCATGGCCATGTCGCTCTTCTCTAAGGAGACGAGCGTGGAGAGCGACACAAGGCTGCAGTTCACCAAGCAGTTCGCAGCCCACTTCCTTGATGTCTACGGAGGATTCAGGTACAACACTTTCACCTTTGACGACAGCACGCCGCAAGGCCAGTACCAGTCGGCCGGTAACGACAAGATGCCGAACATATCCACCAACATGGACTACCGCAAGGCCACCGGTACTGACGATGCCTGGCGCAGCATGACCTGGTACGCCAATGCCGACTACAACTACCGCAACCGCTACTTCGCACAGCTCGCAGTGGCCGTGGAGAGCAGCTCGCGCTTCGGCGCAAATGCCCCCGGCCTTTCGCTCGCGGGTGTGAAGTGGGGCGTGTTCCCCAGCGTGCAGTTCGGCTGGGCGGTGAGCAACGAGGCCTGGTTCCCCAAGACGCGCGTCTTGAACCACCTCCTCGTCAAGGCCGGCTACGACATTAGCGGCAACGACGACATAAGCAACTACGCGGCACGCACCTCGTTCGGGGTGATGAAGTACCTTGACAACGCCACCGCAGCGCAGCTCAACAACATAGGCAACGACAAGATACAGTGGGAGCAGACCGGCAAGCTCAACGTGGGCATAAAGACCGCCTGGGCCGACAACCGCATAGGGCTGGACTTCGACTACTATCGCCACCACACCACCAACCTGCTCACCCTCAAGACCTTTGAGAACCCCGTGGCCGGTATCAACAACTACTGGAGCAACGGCGGCACGCTCGACAACACCGGCTTCGAGGCCACCCTCACCGGCAAGCCCGTCATAGGCAAGAACTGGAACATGGAGATGGGCGTGAGCGCCGGCCACTACAAGAACGAGATAAAGGTCCTGCCCAACAACACCACGCTCTACGTGGACGGGCAGAAGACCGCACAGGGCTTCACCTCCTCGCTCTACGGCACCGACAACGTGGCCACCATCGTGGGCCAGGCCGTGGGAGTTTTCTACGGCTACAAGGCGTTGGGCGTGATGGCTTCCGACAAGGAGGCCGCAGCGGCCGGCAACGGCGGATACCTCTACACCGTAGACGCCACCGGGGCCAAGCAGTACTTCCGCGCCGGAGACATGCGCTTCGCCGATATCAACGGAGACGGGGAGATAAGCCAGGCAGACAAGACCATCATAGGAGACCCCAACCCGGACTTCTACGGCAACATGTTCGCCAACCTCACCTGGAAGAACCTCACCCTCGGGGTGGCGCTCAACTATTCCATAGGCAACGACGTGTTCAACTACCAGCGCAGCATCTTGGAGGGCGGCGACCGCTTCTTCAACCAGACCACGGCCATGGCCAACCGCTGGCGCTACGAGGGCCATGCGGCAGACCTGCCCAGGGCCACCTTCGGAGACCCGATGGGCAACAGCCGCTTCTCCGACCGCTGGATAGAAGACGGCAGCTACCTTAGGCTGAAGTCGGTCAACCTCACCTACAAGTTCCCCGTAAGCTCGGCCTGGCTGCAAGGGCTGGCAATATGGGCGCAGGCCGACAACCTCTTCACCCTAACCAAGTACCTCGGCGGAGACCCTGAGTTCTCCGTGGCCAACGGAGTGCTCTACCAAGGCATAGACGCCGGCAACATAGCACTGAGCCGCACATTCACCGTTGGACTGAAGATTAACCTCTAACCACACCGACAATGAAAAAGAGCAAACATATAATAGCCCTGGCCGCCCTCGGCCTCTCCCTCGGGGCCACCTCGTGCCAGGACATGCTCGAGACGGCCTCGGACAGGCAGGCTTTCGACCCCGCGCTCGACCAGAAGACGGACTCCATGTTCTACACCCTGGGCATACTCAAGGGTATGCAGCAGGCTGCGGACCAGTACTTCCTCGTAAACGAGATGAGGGGAGACCTCGTGGCCACCACGCAGTACACCGAGACGCCGCTCAGGGAACTGGCCAACTTCTCCGCCACCACGGCCAACAAGTACGACTCGGCATACGTCTACTACCGCGTCATAAACAACTGCAACTACTACATAGCCCACCGCGACACCTCGCTGCGCACCGGTAGCACCCTCGTGGCCATGCCCGAGTATGTGCAGGCCCACTCCATAAGGGCCTGGGCCTACTTGCAGCTCGTCAAGACCTACGGCCGGGTGCCGTTCTACACAGAGCCGCTCACGAGCATATCCGACGCCAACAAGGACTACGGCCAGGTAGGCATAAGCGAACTATGCGAGAAGCTGGCCCCGGAGCTGGCCCGGTATTCCGGATACCGCCTGCCCACTTACGGGGAAAGGGTTTCGGCCGGGCAGACATCAAGGGGCGAGACCAAGTACGTGGACTATGCCAAGACCATGATCCCCGTGGACGTGATCTTGGGAGACCTCTATCTGGAATCCGGCAACTACCTTGAGGCCGCCAAGGCTTATTTCAACTACCTCAAGACTTCCAAGCTGACCGCGGCCAACTACCGGGTGGCTCTTTTCGACCACTTCGGAAAGGTGGCCACAAAGGTGCCGACATCCGCAGTGGCTTACGCTTCCGGCGACTTGTGGAACACCATCTTCAGCATAGATGCCCCCAAGGACATAGTAACCTACATACCCATGGCCGTGAATAGCATGAGGGGCACCGTCTCAAACCTGCCCGCCATCTTCGGCTACGACTTCTACGGCACTGCCGGGTCGCAGAACAACTTCGGCGGCGGCTACTTCCTGGAACGCCAGATAATGCCATCGCAGCAGCTCTACGACCTCTCGGCAGCCAACCACTACTACTACGGCCTGGGCACGGGAGAGGAGCAAGTGTACGAGGAGTCTACGGTGAGCGACCTTAGGCTGTGGGAGAGCATGACTACGGTGCACGCCATGGACAGCACTTTCGATGCGATAAAGAAGCTCAACAGCGCCAACGTGGTGGTTTACCGCGGCACTACTGTCTTCCTGAGGTTGGCGGAGGCGCTGAACCGCCTGGGCTACCCCGATGCGGCCTTCGCCATACTCAAAGACGGCATCGATCAGGAAATTGCCGGCATGGCTTACGTGCGCCCGGAAACGGTGGAGTTCCTCACCACCACTCTGCCGTTCCTCTCCGAGGAGAATGAGAACCTATTCACCTCGGCCAACGGCATACACAGCCACGGGGCCGGCTTTGTGGGAGGGGAGAAGTCGCCCTACCAGATGGACACCATCGTGGGAAATAAGATAAAGGAGCTTGTGCAGCTGCACGGCATAACCCCCACCGGCACGATGGCCGACACCATAAACGCCGTCGAGGACCTTATCTGCGACGAGTACGCCCTTGAATTCGCCTTTGAGGGCTGCCGCTTCGGCGACCTCACCAGGATTGCACGCCACAAGAACTCCGCCGGCCTGTACTTTGACAACTTCGGAGGGGAATGGCTCGCACGCAAGCTGGCGTTCAAGAACCCCGTGGTTGACCTGCGCGATGAGAACAACTGGTACCTGCCTTTCAAGTAAGTGCCTTTGCCGGGCTGCAAGGCCCTAACCATAGCGTGGGTGCGCCGGGGAAACCGGCGCACCCACGCCGCTTTTTTCTTCCTAAGGCAACGGCCGTTGCGGCGGCGCCGATGTTTGGGCCAACCACGCCCAAATTGTTTTTAAGACCAAGCAAACCCCAAGCGCGCGGTAGATCCGGGGCTGGCCCCGGCTTCTATGCAAGCCACACGAATGACAAGACGGGGCAAGCCCCGTCTCTACGACTCCGTGCGGTGGTCGGCTGGAGTAGCCTTTCCGCCTTGTTTCCCCATGTTTGCCTATCCCGCCATGTTGGGCGTTGTTGCCGTATCGCTCCATACTGCCATGTTGAATATCATTGCTATGTCTTCCCTCCCTGTCATGTTGAGCGTAGCGAAACATCTCCGTGTTTTATTATGGATACTTCGGTCGCAGCCGCTCCCTTTGAATGACGTTTGGCGGGATTCTTCGCTTCGCTCAGAATGACGTGTTGTGTGTTGTGACTCTTCGGTCGCTGCCGCTCCCTCTGAATGACGTTTGGCGGGACTCTTCTCTTCGCACAGAATGGCCGGTGGTGGAAAAGTGCAACGGCTTTTTAGGGAATCCCAAAACCACTGCGGAATACCACGGCCTGGTACTATCGGTACCAAGCCGTGGTACCATTAGTACCAAGCCGTGGTATTGTTAGTACCAGGCCGTGGTATTGATTCTTCGCTTCGCTTGCGCTCCCTCTGAATGACGCGTGTCGGGCTGGGAGCGCAGGCGTCCCGCCTGCATAACGCAGTTGCCACAAAAGGGTTGCAGGTGTCCCACCTACATATCCTTTTATCCCTTCGGTATGGTTCGTTTGCGGTGCAGGTGGGATATCGGCGTTCCTATCCTTGTGGCTCCCATCTCTCTTGCAACCAAAACTAAACACCCACTGAGCCGTAGAGACGGGGCTTGCCCCGTCTTCCAATTGTCATATGGGCTTGCCACAAAGCCACACAAACGATAAGACGCGGCAAACCGACTCTCTACGGCTCCGTGCGGTTGGCGGGCATTCCCATTCCCGCCTTGTCCCCCAATGTGTACCTTTGCCGCAAAACAACAGATATGTCCCAAGACACGCCAGCCCCCTTGGTTTCGGTATGCATGCCGGTGTACAACGCCGCCGGGCATTTGAGGGAATGCATAGACAGCATACTTTCCCAGACCTACACACATTTTGAACTTTTGGTGGCGGACGACGGGTCTGACGACGGCAGCGCAGCCATTGTGCAGTCTTACCTTGACCCTCGAATACGGCTCATCAGGAACTCCCACGACTACATAGGCAGCCTGAACACACTCATGCGCGAAGCCCGTGGCAAGTACATAGCCCGGATGGATGCGGACGACATCATGCTGCCGCACCGCCTTGCGGCGCAGTGCGGGTATATGGAGAAACACCCCGGTGTGGGAGTGTTGGGAGGGGGAATGCTGCTGTTCGGCGCACGCGGCGGACGGGTGTCGCCCACGACCGGCGTGTCAATGCAAGACATGGTTGACACCTGCTGCATGGCCCACCCCACGGTGATGATCCGCACGTCCTTGATTCGCCAATACGGATTCCTGTATGAGGAGGAATACAAGTATGCGGAAGACTACCGGCTGTGGATGGAAATGATGAAGTGGGGTGTGGTGTTCCGGAACATGCCGGCGCCGCTCATCCGCTACCGCACATCGGAAACGCAGGTGTCGTCCGTGCATTCGGAGGAGCAGGCGCGTAAGACCGCCGGGATTAAGCGGGACGGAGCCGAGTGGCTGCTCCGAAGACAGAAGGAGGTGGCAGAAGAAAGCGCACCCATACCCGAGACCGGGAATTTGCTCACCGTAGTCATACCTTTCTTGAACGAGGGGGACGAAGTGGGGAAGACAGTCAGGAGCATTAGGAACACCGCCGGGCGGAAGGTGGACATAATAGTGGTGGACGACCATTCGGACGACGGTTACGACTATGAATCCGACCTGCGCGGGTTCGGGGTGTGCCTTGTGTGCAACGCCTGCCGCATAGGCGCAGCCGCTTCAAAGCACAAGGGCGCACGGCTCTGCCGCACACCTTATTTCATATTGCTCGACGCCCACATGCGTTGTTATACTCCCGGGTGGCACAAGGCCGTTGCGGAAGAGCTTGAAGCCAACCCACGCCAGTTGCTTTGCTGCCAGACCGAACCGCTTAGGAAGGTTGGCGGCCGCGTGTACGGAGACAAGGGCCGGGTTGACACCCGCGGGGCTTACGTGTTGTTCGATTATGAAAACTACATTCCGGGCATACACTGGAACGAAGACGGAAACGCCGCCTTGCTGCCCGGCAATGGGATACCGTGCATACTCGGTGCGGCCTATGCCACGAGCAAGGCCTATTGGCAGTCAATAAGGGGGTTGGAGG
>R20__coassemble_249_pt1 | contig 42575 bp, 34 predicted proteins | sample R20__metabat2_low_PE_033 | metagenome-assembled genome bin R20
TCTTATGTTTTTATGTTCCTTTAATTCCCCAATTTAAAACCACCCGGGGCCCCGCACCCCAATGGTGGGGGACCCCTTAACGTAAAAGCACACCGCATGGAACCCACAAGAAAGGCAAGGCCGGCCGACAGGCTCTCCGCCGTAAAGGAATACTACTTCAGCCGCAAACTGAAAGAGGTGGCGGCGCTGAACGCCGCCGGGCGCGACATAATAAGCCTGGCCATAGGCTCGCCTGACATGCCGCCGCCGCCCGGGGCGGTGGAAGCGCTCTGCGCCACGGCCCGGGACCCGCACGCCCACGGCTACCAACCCACCGGCGGCACGCCGGAGCTGCGAGGCGCCATGGCGGCTTTCTACCGCAAGACCTACGGGGTGGAGGTGGACCCGGAGGACGAAATCCTGCCACTCATAGGCAGCAAGGAGGGAATACTGCACGTAACACTGGCGCTGTGCAACCCCGGCGACACCGTACTCGTGCCAAACCCGGGATACCCCACATACACATCGCTCTCCACACTGCTCGGGGCCAAGGTGAGACACTACCCGCTGAAAGAGGACAACGGCTGGCAACCGGACCTGGACGCCATAGAAGCCGGCGGCATGGACGGGGTGAAGATAATGTGGACAAACTACCCGCACATGCCCACCGGGGCAAAGGCCCGCATGGAGACCTACGAAAGGCTGGCCGCATTCGCGCAGAAGCACGGCATAACCATAGTGAACGACAACCCCTACTCCATGATACTCAACAGCCGCCCGCTGTCCATACTGCAAGTGGAGGGGGCCAAGGACTGCTGCATAGAGCTCAACTCGCTGTCCAAAAGCCACAACATGCCTGGCTGGCGCGTGGGCATGTGCATATCCAACCCACAGGCCATCTCTTGGGTAACCAAGGTGAAGAGCAACATAGACAGCGGCACCTTCCGCGGCATACAGATGGCGGCTGCGGCGGCACTGCAAGACACCACGGAGGAATGGCACCGGGAACACAACAACGCCGTGTACAGCCGGCGCCGGGCCGCCGCCCAGGCCGTGATGGAAACATTGGGCTGCACCGTGGGGGCCGACCAGGCGGGGATGTTCCTCTGGGGGCGGATACCGGCAAACTGCCCCGGGGCGGAAGCAATGGCCGACAGGGTGCTGCAAGAGGCACGGGTGTTCATCACCCCCGGCAGCATATTCGGATCGGAGGGCGAACGCTACGTAAGACTATCGCTCTGCGCACCGGTGGAAAAGATTGAAGCCGCCATGGAAAGGATTAAGCAAGCCGGCATAACATATTGAAAACCAAAATAGAAACGTCATAACATGGAAATTACACTTGAAGAACTGGGACTGCCCGGGCAGGGCGAACGCCCCTTTGTGATAGCCGGCCCGTGCAGCGCCGAGACCGAAGAGCAGGTGATGGCCACGGCCAAGCTGCTGCAAAAGGAAGGCATAGGCATATTCCGCGCCGGGATATGGAAGCCGCGCACCAAGCCGGGCGGCTTCGAGGGAAACGGCGAAAAGGCGCTGCCCTGGCTCCAAAGGGTGAAGGAGGAGACCGGCATGCTCACCGCCACCGAAGTGGCCACGCCGGAACACGCCGAGCTGGCCCTGAAATACGGCGTGGACCTGCTGTGGGTGGGCGCACGCACCACCACAAACCCCTTCGCCATGCAGGCCCTGGCCGACAGCCTTGCCGGGGTGGACATACCCATACTCGTGAAAAACCCGATGAGCCCAGACCTGGAACTGTGGATCGGGGCCTTTGAAAGGCTCTACCGCGCAGGGGTGAAAAAGCTCGGTGCCTGCCACCGAGGCTTCTCCGCATACGACAAGAGCATATACCGCAACCTGCCCATGTGGCAGATACCCATAGAACTGCGCAGGCGCATACCGGGGCTGCCACTCGTTTCCGACCCCAGCCACATAGGAGGCCGGCGCGAACTCGTAGCACCGCTGGCGCAGCAGGCCATGGACTTGGGCTTCGACGGCCTTATAATAGAGAGCCACTGCACACCGGACGAGGCATGGAGCGACGCAGCACAGCAGCTCACACCGGACGTGCTGAGGTACATACTGAGCATGCTCGTGGTGAGGTCAGAGACCGTATCCACGGAAGGCATAGCCGAACTGCGCTCACAGATAGACGACCTTGACAACCAACTGGTGAACCTCCTGGCCAAGCGCATGAGGGTGAGCCGCGAAATAGGCGTGTACAAGAAGGAACACAACATGACCGTGCTGCAACGCAACCGCTACGGACACATACTGGCCAACAGGGCCGAGCAGGGAAGCCGCTGCGGAATGGCCGAGAAGTTCATCACCAACGTCTTCGAGGAAATACACCAGGAGAGCATACGCCAGCAGATGGAAATAGTGAACAGGAGGTAGGCTGATGAGAATACTCGTAATGGGGGCCGGGAAGATGGGCAGCTTCTTCTTGGACCTGCTAAGTTTCGACCACGAGACGGCCGTGTACGAACGCGACCCCAAGCGGATGAGGTTCACCTACAACTGCCAGCGCTTCACCACGGCCGGCGAGGTGGAGGCCTTCGCACCGGAGCTGGTGATAAACGCCGTAACGCTGAAATACACCCTCGAGGCCTTCGCCGAAATCCTGCCACACCTGCCGGCAGACTGCATCATAAGCGACATCAGCAGCGTGAAGGCCGGGCTGGAAGACTTCTACCGCAGCTGCGGGCGGCGCTTCGTGTCAACACACCCCATGTTCGGCCCCACATTCGCCAACCTCAACCAGCTCTCGCAGGAAAACGCCATCATCATAAGCGAGGGCGACTACATGGGCCGCATATTCTTCAAAGACCTGTACTCGCGCCTCGGCCTGAACATATACGAGTACTCCTTTGAGGAACACGACAAGACCGTGGCCTACTCGCTGAGCATACCGTTCGTGAGCACCTTCGTCTTCGCCGCCGTGATGAAACACCAGGACGCACCCGGCACCACATTCAAGCGGCACGTGGGGATAGCACGCGGGGTGATGGGCGAAGACGACTACCTGCTCCAGGAAATCCTCTTCAACCCCTACACCTCCGGGCAGGTGGAGCAGATCAGGGCGGAACTCAAAGAGCTGCTCGGCATAATAGACACGCGCGACGAGAAAGCCATGAAGGCCTACCTCGGCAAGATAAGGGCCAACATAAAAGCCAACACCAAGAGCGTATAAAACCTGCAAAGGGGATACCTTTGCGGCATGGAACTCAAAGGCGATTTCAAATACCACGCAGTGGCGTTCCTCACGGTTGCCGTGTGGGGCTCCACTTTCGTGTTTACAAAGCTGCTCATAAACAGCGGCATAAGCCCGGCACAGGTCTTCACCCTGAGGTTCGCCATAGCCTACGCACTGATGCTGGCCCTGTGCCACGGCAGGCTCTTCTGCCGCAACGTAAAGGACGAAGCCCTGATGCTGATCCTCGGCATAACGGGCGGCTCGGCCTATTTCCTCACCGAGAACGAGGCCCTGCGCTTCTCCACGGCCACCAACGTGTCCCTAATAGTGTGTTCCTGCCCGCTGTTCACCACGCTGCTGTTCCGGTTGGCGTTCCGAGACACGCGGCTCTCGGCTGTCCAAGCGGCCGGCACTGCGTTGGCTTTCGCCGGCATGGCCACAGTGGTGCTCAACGGCCGATTCGTGCTGCACCTCTCGCCGGCGGGGGACGCATTGGCTTTGGCGGCCTGCCTGTCGTGGGCGGTCTATTCGTTGGTGATGAAACCGCTGGCCAAACGATACGGCTCGGCTTTCATCACCCGCAAGGTGTTTTTCTACGGCCTGCTCACCATGGCCCCATACTACGCGGCCAACCCGGGCTTCCCGCCGCCGAGCCTGCTAATACGCCCGGACATAATGGGCAACCTGCTCTTCCTTGGCTGCGTGGCCTCGCTCGTGTGCTTCCTCACATGGACGTGGTGCATCAAGGGCTTGGGAGTGGTCCGCGCCACAAACTACGTATACGTAAACCCCACCACCACCATAGTGTTCGCGGCATGGCTGTTAGGTGAGAAAATCACACCTTTCTTCATAGCCGGCTCGGCCATGATAATAATAGGGCTGTACCTTACCAACAAGCCCGCAAAAGCCTCCGCATGACACTCTGCACACTGCTGGCCGGGCTGTTCACCGTGGTGCAGCTCAACTGCGAAAACCTATTTGACACCCGCCACGACGAGGGCAAGGACGACTTGGAATTTGTGGAGGGAGGCCCGAGGAGGTGGACAAGAAACCGCTACTGGCGCAAATTGGACAACATAGGCAAGGCCCTCATAGCCTGCGGCGAGACGAAAGGCGGATGGCAGCTGCCGGACTTGGCTGCCCTCTGCGAAGTGGAAAACGACAGCGTGGTGAGAGACCTGGCCAAACGCTCGCTGCTGCGCGGGGCCGGCTACGGATACATAACCACCGACTCGCCCGACTCACGCGGCATAGACGTGGCCCTGCTCTACTCCCCATTTTCTTTCGCACCTGTAATCCACCGTGGCATAAGAGTGGAACCTGCCAAGGGGATGAAACCGACCCGAGACATCCTTTACGTAGCCGGGCGGATAGCCACCGGGGACACCCTGCACGTATTCGTGGTGCACGCCCCGAGCCGCACGGGCGGGGAAAAGGCCACGCGCCCATTCCGCCGGCGCACGGCGGAAACGCTCTCCGCTGCGGCCGACTCAATATGGGCGGTCTCGCCCGGCGCCATGGTGCTGGCCGTGGGAGACTTCAACGAATACGCCGGCGAACACTGCCTTGGATACTTGGAAACTGCGGGGCTGCGCGACATTTCCGCCGAAGCACGCGGCGCCAACGGGGCCGGCGGCACCTACAAGTACCAAGGCGTGTGGGGCAGCTTGGACCACGCATTGGCCAGCCCCACCCTCGCCCCGCTCTGTGTGGAGAGCAGCGTGGCCGACTTCCCATTCCTCACCGAGGAAGACCGCACAAACAAAGGCCGGAAACCGCGGCGCACATACCACGGCTTCCGGCACAACGGAGGAACGAGCGACCACCTGCCGCTCGTCCTTAGGTTTTCATTCCCCTCCCCAGGGAAATAGGCCTTCCCAGTCAGCCCTCGTAATCTTCATCGCCCACCATGTCGAGCGGCATGCCGTCTTCACTGGAGTCAAACTCGGTGCGGTAGCTTTCCTCGGCCATCTCGCCGTCTTCCATGTCGTCATCGTCGTCCGCTTCGCGCCGTCCGCTTTCCACGCCGTCAGCAGCCTTTTCGGCAGTGTCCACTGGCGCGTGGGCTTCCACCACTGCCGGCTCGTCTTCCTTCTCACGGGCGAAGATGGCCTCCACCCACGAGCCGCGGGCTATTTCCAACACATCGTAGCCGTCCGACACGAGCTTGTCGTACAGTCCGCCCTTCTTCTTCAAACGTTCCTTTGGGAGAGACGTGGTAACTATGTCAAAGCCGGATGAAATGACGGCCTGCACCTGCTGCGGCAGCGAATCCCAGCCGCCGCCGAAGTTGCCGTCCACCACTTCCAAGAGCTTGGCTGCGGAGATGTGCCTTATGTTGTCGCACGTCAGGTCGGCCACTGAAACTATCGGGCGCTTCTTCACGGCACGCTTCGCCTTGCCGCCGTCCAGGCCCGACACCGTGGCTACCTTGTATCCGCGGGTCTCCAAGCCGGCCTGCGCACGGGCGTTGCCGGCATCCACCGTCTCTATGAGGAAAGCCGTACTAAGCACGGCCTCGTAACGCGGCATACTCTCCTTGGCCTCGGCGTCCTTCTCCGCAGAGCGCCAAAGCTTAAAAACATCGTTCTCGCTAAGTTCCCACACATTGCCCTTGGTGAGGTTCTTCAGTGTGACGGGTTTCTTTGTCTGGTGTTTCATGGTCTCATTCGGTGTTTACCCGGCGGGCGGACAGTCAGCAAGGCCCTCCCCTCCGGCCGTGCAAAGGTAAAAACAAAACCAACCCAACCCTACAAAGGCGGCCGCCACTTTTGCACCGTATCGGCACGGAGCCGGCGAAAACCAAGGCGCGGCGGCAACCGGTAGCCCCCTAAACGCTACCTTTGCAAGCAAGGAACGTTAACACATATGCTAAGGAAAATAATGACGGCGGCTTTGGCCGCAGCCCTGCCGGCCTTGTCCGCAACGGCGCAACACGAGCCGTGGGACATGTTCGTGGGGGTGAAGGCTGGAGCCTCGGCCTCCAAATTCACAAAGAACCCGGGCGACTACCGCATCTTCCCCACCGGGGCGGTGTACATGCAGGCCTTCGTAACAAAGCACCTTGCAATAGACATCGAATTGGGGCCGGGCTTCTACGGGGCACGCAACTGCGCCAATGCCGTGGACTCCGAAACGGGGGAAAAGACACCGGCCGACTGCGAGCTGGCCTTCCTCAACACCGACGTACTATTGAAATACTACCCCGTGAAATTCCTCGGCCTGTACGCAGGTGCGCAGTTCGGCGCGCTCATAGACGCAAAACTGAAATACGGGGGAAAGTCTGTGGATGCCGATGACCGCTTCACACGCGGAGACGTCTCCATACCCGCCGGGGTGGAAATATGCATAGGCGGCTTCACCATAGATGCCCGCTACCACTACTTCCCGCTCAAGGCCGGCAAAGACAAGAGCGGAACCGAGTTCCCTTGGCAGTCGTCCAACAGCGCGGTGTCGGCCACGCTCGGATGGAAATTCCAAGCATTCTGAACAAGGCCCGGCAATGGAAAAGAAAGACCTCAGGATAGTGTTCATGGGCACGCCGGAATTCGCCGTGGCCACGCTGCGCCGCCTCGTGGAGGGCGGATACCGGGTGGTGGGAGTGGTAACCCAGCCCGACAAGCCGGTGGGCAGGCACGGCTCGGTGCTGCGCCAGCCGCCCGTGAAGCAGTACGCCCTGCAACAGGGCATACCCGTGCTGCAACCCGAAAAGATGAAAGACCCGGAGTTCCTGCAAGCACTCGCGGCATGGAAAGCCGACATGCAGGTGGTGGTGGCGTTCCGCATGCTGCCCGAATGCGTGTGGGCTATGCCGCCTATGGGCACGTTCAACGTACACGCGGCCCTGTTGCCTCAATACCGTGGCGCCGCACCCATCAACTGGGCCGTGATAAACGGAGAGGAACAGACCGGCGTAACCACTTTCTTCATAGACCGCCACATGGACACGGGCAGCATAATAATGCAGCGGACGTTCCCAATACCGGCCGAAGCGGATGCCGGATATGTACACGACGGACTTATGGCCTTAGGTGCGGAAGCCGCCGCGGACACGGTAGACATGGCCATAGCGGCCGGCGGCCGGCCCGAAAGCAAACCGCAGTACGAACCCTCCGAACCCAAACCAGCGCCTAAGATATTCAAGGAGACCTGCCGGGTGGACTGGACTCTCCCGGCCAAGCGTGTGCGCGACTTCGTGCGAGGCCTGTCCCCCCACCCCTCCGCATGGACACTGCTCTCAGGACCGGCGGACACGGAGGTCAAGATACACCGCGCTGCGGACACGGGTGTCCCGGCAGGTGAAGAGCCTGGCACTCTGTCGGCTGAACGCGGGCGGCTGCTCGTGGCGGCGGCGGACAATTGGGTGGAGATAGCCGAACTGCAACCCGCCGGCAAGAAGCGGATGGCGGCGAAGGATTTCCTCAACGGATTCCGGGACATCGGCAGCCACCACTGCGAATGACCGCGGCGGCAAATTTAGCACGCGTACCTTAAAGATACGGCCTGCCCCGGCTGCTACGGCGGCACCTGTGTCGCATTGCCTACACACATTAACCTTGTTGGTTTCACAGCAAAGGAGCCGCTAAGACGTGGCTTGCCCCGGCTGCTACGGCGGCACCTGTGTCGCATTTCCTACACACATTAACCTTATTGATTTTACAGCAATTGAGCTGTAGAGACGGGGCTTGCCCCGTCTTCGCAAAAAGGCTTCATTAAAGATTTCAACACGCACAACAAGAATGGGAAAGCCCCGGCGGCACAGATGTTCAAACCACTAACAGCAAAACACAAACCTTGTATGGACGCGGCTTGCCCCGTCCCTACAAGGTTCAAATATTACCTACCAGGGCAACACACCGCCATGCTGCGCCGTGCACGCGTCAGTACCACTGCACGGCGTTGCTGTATCCGCTCCTCTTGTCGTATTTCAGTGCGTCCGTGAGCGTGGCCGCGTTGCAGCGGAAAGAGAAATTGTAGCTGGTGTAGGGCGCAAGCACCACCGAGCAGCTCATGTTGAAGCAGTGCAGGTCCCTGCGCAGCGAAGCCGTGGTCATGCTCAGCGACCGGGTGTCGAAGTCGTAGCCCGAAGAGAAGCTTATGTCCCACCCGTCGCTTATGCGCAGGTTGCCGCTCACGTTGAGGTTCTGGGTGAACTTGTAGGGGTATCTCATAGTCTCCGTGTTGAACTTCCCCGAGGTGTTCTCCCTCATCGTAACGCCGTAGCTCAGCGACAGCGACCACGGCATGGAGAAGCCCATGTACCCGTCTTCGTCCGTCTCGGCCTTTTGCTTGCCGGTGCTGCGCTGCGCCTTTACCATCTTGTCGTCCACGTTGCTCTCCACGTCCAGGTTCACCGGGTCGTCCGAGTCGTCCTCCGCGCCCTCCTTGTCTTTCCGGGTGTCCCCTCCGCCGAACCACTTGCGCAGCTTTTCCGGCGTGAGGGTGAACGAGAAATTCTGCGACATGCCCTGGAAGCGGCCGAAGCGCCCGTAGCCGTATTCCGTCTTGTTGCCCACGTAGGGCTTGCCGTCCTCCCCTATCTCGTAGGCGTATGTGGCGAAGACCGCGTTCAGGTTGAAGGTGTAGTTCTTCCACCATTTCAGCCTTATGCGCATGGACAGGTCGCTGAGTGGCTTCTCCCGCGCCGCCATGTTGTAAGACATGCTGGCCCCCAGCTCGTCTATTATGCTCACCTTCCGTATGCCGGTGGTGTCCTTGTCGCTCTTGACCTTCATCTCCACGTTGTTGGATATGTCCACGGAGAAGCTGCCCGTGCGGCCCTTCCCCGGCACTCCGTACAGCGAAGACTGGTACGGCGAGTATTCCACTATCGACACGTTGCCGTCCGCATCCGTCTTGGTGTAGGTCTGGTAGTAGCCGTAGCGCCTTGCGCCGAAGTCTGGCGCGTAGCTGAACGACACCTGCGGCGTGAAGACATGGCGTATGGCCTGCACCTTGTCGCCGAAGACCTTGCGGCTCGGTATCCAGAAGCCGTAGAGCTTGGTGCTGGCCGAAAGGCTCATGTTCCAGTTGTACACGTTGTGGAAGCCGTAGACGGTGTCGGCCAGCTCCTTCTGCCCCTTCTCGTCCCACGACAGTTCGCGGCGGCTGGTGTACATCCGGTCGGTGAAGTTGAACGAGGGGCTCACGTTTATGTAGTCGAACAGTGTGAAGCTTCCGCTCACGGGTATGTTGTGCTGCATGCCGTTGCGCCAGTCCTTTATGAGGTTCGACTTGAAGATGCGGTCTTCCTTTGTGTCAATGGAGTTGGACAGCCGGCCGGTGTAGCTGAGCGATATCTTCTCGTACCAGCGTTCCTTGCCGGCGGCCTTTTTGCGCTTGAACGGGTAGAGCCGCGCCAGCGATATGTTGAGGTCGGGCAGTGTGATGGAGACGGAGGAGTCCCTCATGTTCTGCGAGAGGTTGGCCGTGGAGCTCAGCGTCAGGCCTATGCTTGAGAACGAGGTGCTCCAGCTTACTGACGAGGTCCGCGTGCTCTGCGTCATGGCCTGCGGGTTGTACATGGAGGTGAGGTTGTTGCGCTCGTAGCTCGACGAGGCCAGGTTCACGCTGGCCGACAGCGAGCTGTAGGGGTTGGCCGCCGGGTCCTGCCGGTGTGTCCATTGCAGCTTGTAGCTGGTCTGCTTGGCATAGTCCGGCATGCCCTTGTCTCCGGTGCGCGTGTCTTGGTAGCTGAACAGGAAGCTGCCGCCGTACCTGTACCTGCGCTTGTAGTTGCTGGCCGCCGAGAGGCCCCACGAGCCCTTGGTGTAAATCTCGCCGAGGAGCTTCAGGTCCATCTTGTCGCTTATGGCGAAGTAGTAGCCTCCGTCCCTCAGGTAGAACCCCCTTGCGCTCTCGTCTCCGTAGGTGGGCATGATGAAGCCCGATGAGTAGCTCTTGGTGAAGGGGAAGAAGCCGTATGGTATGGCCAAGGGCAGCGGCACGTCGGCCACCACGAGGTACGCCGGGCCGAAGACCACGTCCTTGCCGGGCCTCACCTTGGCGCGCGATAGAGCTATGTAGAAGTCCGGGCAGTCCTTGTCGCAGGTGGTGTAGCGGCCGTGTTGCAGGTAGACCGCCCCGGTGGAGTCGCGCTTTGACAGCTCGCTCCTCATGAAGCCGTCGTCCTGGGCCGTGAACACATTTTTTATAAGGCCCTTCTTGGTCTTGAAGTTGAAGGCCATCGTGTCGCTCTGGTACTCGTCCCCTCCTAATTTGAACTCCGGCGTGCCGGCCAGCGTGCCGAGGGTGTCCGCCGTGCCGGTGGCGTAGACGGAGTTGCTGTCGAGGTTCAGCTTTATGCGGTCGCTTGCCAGGTCCATGTTCTCGTATTCCACCCTGGCCGAGCCGTACAGGAATGCCGAGGAGGAGAGCGCGTCGAACACGAGCGAGTCCTCTGCCGAGTATTCCACAGGCGCGTCTATGCCGCTTTTCTTCTTGCGGTTGGCAGAGTCCAGTGCTATGGAGTCTTCCACGGCCTTGTTGTGCCTCCATATGGCCAAGTGGAGCGAGTCCATGCCGGCGGTGTCGGGCGGGGCTGCGGTGTCTGCCTCCGCCGGAAGCCCGCCTGCCGGGAAAGAGTCCGCCGGGAGCGAATCGGGGAACAAGGTGTCCCCAGCCAAGGTGTCCGCCTGGCACACGGCACGCGGCGGCGCACCCGTGGCGCCCACCGAAACCGCCGCAGCCAGCGCGGCCGCCACGATGGAGAAGATTAGTATGTTAGCCGTTCGTTTCAACAAGGCGCAAAGGTATTACATTTTTGCCAAGCCCGGCGCGGGCGGCCCCGGCCGGCCTATGTCCCGCGGCGGTACCACGCCTTGGTACAAACAATACCACGCCTTGGTACAAACAATACCACGCCTTGGTACTACTAATACCACGCCACGGTACTACTAATACCACGCCACGGTACCGCCGCGGAAGGCACACGCCAAGGACACCCGGCGCCCAGTGCCGAGGATATCGGATGGCGCAACCTCCCCTCCCGCTCACACGGCCCCGTGGCGTGCGAAGCGCTCCTCAGCCATCCGCACGTACGCCGTGCCGGGCCTGCCGTGGTTGGCGTAGGGGTGTATGCTTATCCCCCCGCGCGGGGTGAACAGCCCCGTCACCTCTATGTACTTGGGGTCCATGAGCCTTACGAGGTCGTCAAGTATGGTGTTGACGCAGTCTTCGTGGAAGTCTCCGCGGTTGCGGAAGCTGAACAGGTACAGCTTCAGGCTCTTGCTCTCCACCATGCGGTCGCCAGGTATGTAGGATATGACAATCTCGGCGAAGTCGGGCTGGCCGGTTATGGGGCACAGCGAAGTGAACTCCGGGCAGTTGAACCTCACCCAGTAGTCCCGCCCGGGGTGCTTGTTGGCAAAAGTCTCGAGCACCCCCGGGGAGTAGTCGTACAGATACTCCGCCTTCTTACCGAGCGAGCGCAGCCCCTCCCGGTCCCTACCGTTGCTTTCGTGCATGGCTATAAATCGAATATTTTCAAGATGTTGTAACTCCTCCCCCTATCGTAGGCATCCTCCCCCTCGTGGGCCTTGACCTTTTTGACCACCCAGATGGTGAGCGGCAGCACGGCTATCTCATAGCCGGTCTTCAGCACCACCTGCCAGGCCATGAGCTTTGGCAGCTCCCCCGTGGGTATGACCCCGTAGAAGGCCAGCGGGAAGAATATTATGGAGTCTATGCTCTCGCCCACGAGTGTGGACGCCACGGCCCTGACGGAGAAGCGGCCGCCCTTGGAGGCTATCTTCATGCGGCTCATCACGTACGAGTTGGCGAACGACCCGGCGATGAACGCCACGAAAGACGCAGCGGCTATGCGCGGGGCCAGGCCGAAGATGGCGTGGAAGCCGGCCTCGTTGTCCCAGTACTGCGCCCCGGGCAGCGCGTCCACCAGCGCTCCCAAGCCCACGAAGAGGAAGTTGGCCGCGAAGCCCGCCCATATCAGCAGCCTGGCCTTGCCGTAGCCCCACACCTCCGTGACGCAGTCGTTTATTATGTATGTTACGGGAAACACCAGCACCCCGCCGGTGACGCTGCCCCAAACGAGGTCTATCTGCTTTGTCTCGAAAACGTTGGCGGCCACCAGGCCCACGCAGAAGAGTATGCCGAAAAGCAGGAAAAGCACACTCAGGGCGTTCTTTTGTCTATCCATATCCTTGTTTTTTAAGAGGTTTACCAAGCACTCTGCAAGGCCGCACCGCGGCTTTTGCGGCGCAAAGGTAGCAAAAAGCGGGGCCGCACCCCCGGTTTACCTTAAAAAGTGGTAACTTTGCACACCGATTATTTGACGGGGGAGGCTTAGGCCCCCTCCGCCGGCGTGTTAATAGCTTCGCCTTTGGCCTGGCGCGGCGGTTAGTGAATCTCCGGCGGGAACGAGAAAATCTTAGTAGTAAAACAACGAACAAGAAGTAATGGACACTTTAAGTTACAGGACTGTCTCGGCCAACGCGCAGACGGTCAACAAGGAGTGGGTCGTAGTGGACGCTAGCGAGCAGGTGGTAGGCCGCCTTTGCTCCAAGGTTGCGAAACTGCTCCGCGGCAAGTACAAGCCGAACTTCACGCCCCATGTGGACTGTGGGGACAACGTCATCATCATCAACGCCAAGGGTGCGGCCTTCACCGGCAAGAAGGAGACCGACAAGGTGTACACCCGCTACACGGGCTACCCCGGCGGCCAGCGCTTCAACACCCCGGCCGAGCTGCGCAAGCGCAGCGACGGCATGGACAAGATACTGCGCCACGCCGTGAAGGGCATGCTCCCCAAGGGCCGCCTTGGGCGCAGCCTGATGGGCAACCTCTACATATTCGACGGCCCGGAGCACAACATGCAGGCCCAGAAGCCCAGGATGATAGACATTAACCAGTACAAATAAGCACAAGAGATGGAATACATCAACGCCATAGGACGCCGCAAGGACGCGGTGGCACGCGTTTACCTCTGCGAGGGAACGGGCAAGATAACCATTAACAAGAGGGACTTGGAGACCTACTTCCCCTCCGCCATACTGCAGTACGTGGTGCGCCAGCCGCTGGCCCTGCTCGACGCAGTGGGCAAATACGACATAAAGGCCAACCTGGACGGCGGCGGGTTCACCGGCCAGAGCCAGGCGCTGCGCCTTGCCATAGCGCGCGCCCTCGTAAAGGTGAACGAGGAAGACAAGAAGGCCCTCAAGGACCAGGGCTTCCTGACGCGCGACTCCAGGGCCGTGGAAAGAAAGAAGCCGGGCCGACCCAAGGCACGCCGCCGCTTCCAGTTCAGCAAGCGTTAAGGACGGCTGCACGGGAAGGGAGTTTAGCATCCAAGCCGCGGGGACTCCTCGCGCCACGCGCCAGGGCTACCACGGGGCTGGTCTAAAACAGATTGAACGGAAAGTAAACAGAACAACAAAGCAAAGACAATGTCAAGGACAAATTTTGAGCAACTGCTCGAGGCCGGATGCCACTTCGGCCACATGCGCCGCAAATGGAACCCGGCCATGGCTCCCTACATATTCATGGAGCGCAACGGCATACACATCATCGACCTGCACAAGACCGTAGCCAAGGTGGACGAGGCCGCAGAGGCCCTCAAGGCCATGGCAAGGCAGGGAAAGAAGATACTGTTCGTAGCTACTAAGAAACAGGCCAAGGAAATAATAGCCGAAAAGGCGACCGGCGTGGGCATGCCCTACGTTACCGAACGCTGGCCGGGCGGCATGCTGACCAACTTCCCCACCATACGCAAGGCGGTGAAGAAGATGGCCAACATAGACAAGCTCATGACAGACGGCACATACGCCAACCTCTCCAAGCGCGAGCTGCTCCAAATAACGCGCCAGCGCGCCAAGTTGGAAAAGAACCTGGGGTCCATCTCCGACCTGACACGCCTGCCCAGCGCGCTCTTCGTGGTGGACGTGATGAAGGAGAACATAGCCGTGAAGGAGGCAAACAGGCTGGGCATACCCGTCTTCGCCATGGTCGACACCAACTCCGACCCCAACACGGTGGACTTCGTGATACCCGCCAACGACGACGCAAAGGACAGCATCGAGGTGGTGCTGGGAGCATGCTGCGCAGCCATAGCCGAGGGCCTGGCCGAGCGCAAGGTGGAGCAGGCCGACGCAAAGGCCGCCGCCGAACAGGCCGAGGAGGCCCCCGCAGCCGGCAAGACACGCAGGGCTCGCAAGGAAGCCACCGCAGAGGCCCCGGCCGAAGCAGCGGAAACCGAAGAGGCCCCCACAGCCGAAGAGGCGCAGGAAGCCTAAGACACACAACACATTTAATTAAAGGAACAAAGACAAGATGGCAATATCCATAGCCGACATACAGAAGCTCCGCAAGCTCACCGGGGCCGGCCTGGCCGACTGCAAAAACGCCCTGGGCGAAACCGGCGGCGACATAGACAAGGCCATAGAGATAATCCGCGAAAAGGGACAGGCCATAGCCGCCAAGCGCTCCGACAGGGAAACCTCCAACGGCTGCGTGCTGGTGAAGGTAACCCCGGGATTCGCCGCCATGATAGCCCTGAAGTGCGAGACCGACTTCGTGGCCAACGGCAAGGACTACATACAGCTGACCCAGGACATCCTGGACGCAGCCGTTGCAGCCAAGGCCAAGGACATCGAGCAGGTGAAGGCCCTCACCATAGCCGGCGGCGACAACGTGCAGGACGCTGTGGTGGCACGCTCCGGCATAACCGGCGAGAAGATGGAGCTGGACGGCTACCTCTTCATAGAAGGCGACAACGTGGAGGGCTACAACCACATGGGCAAGAACATACTCTGCACCCTGGTGCAGACCAACAAGCCCGCAGCCGAGCAGGGACACGCCGTGGCCATGCAGGTGGCTGCCATGAACCCCGTGGCCCTGGACGAGGCCAGCGTTTCGCAGGAGGTGAAAGACACCGAGCTGAAAGTGGCCATAGAGAAGACCAAGGAGGAGCAGGTGGAGAAGGCCGTGCAGGCCGCACTCAAGAAGGCCGGCTTCAACCTCTACATCGCCGAGAACGAGGAACACATAGCCGAAGGTATCAGCAAAGGCGAGATAACCGAGGCCCAGGCCGAGGAAATCCGCACCATAAAGAAAGAGACCGCAGAGCAAAAGCAGAAGTCGCTGCCCGAGGAGATGATACAGAACATCGCCAAGGGACGCATGGCCAAGTTCTTCAAGGAAAGCTGCCTGCTGGAGCAGGAGTTCATACAAGACTCCAAGCTCTCTGTAACAGACTACCTGCACGCAGCCGACAAGGAACTGACCGTAACCGACTTCAAGCGGTTCACACTCAGGGCTGAATAAGGCCTGAAGCAGACAAGAAACGGAACGCGGCGACGCGAAACGGAACGCGGCGACGCGAAACGGACTAAAGGGAGCGAGGGGGCTGCAAAGCCCGCTCTGCTCCCTTTCGGCCTAAAAAAGGAGGAAGATGAAAATATTCGCCATAGGGATGAACTATCCCCTGCACAACAAGGAACTTGACGGTAGGGCCTACAAGCCCCTGGAGCCGGTGGTGTTCACCAAACCGGACTCCTCGCTGCTGAAAGACGGCAAGCCGCTCTTCATTCCCGACGACCTCGGGCGCATAGACTACGAGGCGGAAATAGTGGTGAGGATATGCCGGCTCGGCAAAGGCATACCGGCGCAGTTCGCACACCGGTACTACGATGCGGCCACGGTGGGCATAGACTTCACCGCAAGGGACCTGCAGGCGAAGCTCCGCAGCGCGGGGCAGCCGTGGGACATGTGCAAAGGCTTCGACGGGGCCGCAGCCATAGGCCGGTGGGTGCCAAAGGAGGAAACGGGAGACCTGGGGCGGATAGGGTTCAGCCTCAACATCAACGGACGCACGGTGCAAAGTGGCGACACAGCCGACATGGTCTTCACCATAGACGAGATGATAGCGCACATAAGCAAGCACATAACCCTGAAAACGGGCGACCTGCTCTACACCGGCACACCCGCCGGCATAGGCCCCGTAAGCATAGGCGACCGCTTGGAGGGCTTCCTCGGCGGCGAAAAGGTGCTTGACATGGAATGCAAGTGAATCCCAGCAAACCCACACACGCCACCGATACAAAACTACAATGCCCAAGAAAAGACACATAGCCGCAGCCGCAGCCCTGCTGGCATGCACGGCCGGCGCAGCACAAAAGGCCTACAACCTCACTGCCGACGAAGTGAGGACCGGAAAGGAACCGCCCTGCTTCGTGCAATCGTACCCGCTGGCCGGCAACCACGCCGACTCAGTGTACACTGCGGAGATATTGTTCCCCGAATACGTGGAGCTGCCAAAGGCCGAGGCCGAAAAGGCCTGGGAAGCCTTTGGAGGGAAACTGCCGCAATGGCCGGAAATCACGCAGACCATCGTAACCGAAAGGAAAAAGGCTATGCTGAGGGTGGCATTCTGCCCCATAATAGAGCGCGGGGGGAAAGCCGTGGCCATAGCGAGCTTCTCGATAGGCGTGAAATCGGCGCCGCGCGGCGACAAGCCGCTCATGGCCAAGCGGAACGGCGAACCTGAGAAAACAAGCCGGTACGCCGACCACTCCGTTTTGGCCGGAGGCAAGTGGGCGAAAATAAGGATTCCGGCCACCGGTATATACGAACTGACTGCGGAAACGGCCAAGAAAGCGGGCTTCACAGACCTCTCCAAGGTAAAGGTGTACGGCTACGGAGGGGCGCTGCAAAACGAAACGTTAGTGGCGGATGAACTCGCGGAATTGGACGACTTGAAAGAAATACCCACCTGCAACGTGGGAGGAAAGCGGCTGTTCTACGGAGTGGGGCCTGTGAACTGGGACTCGCCAACGGCAGTGAAACGCACAAGGAATCCGTATTCCGACTACGGGTACTACTTCATAACGGAAGACGGCACACAGCCGGCGGAGATTTCGGCGGAGGAATTTGCCGCAACGACCCACCCCACCCCATGGGCGTACCACTCGCTGCACGAGGTGGACAACTACTCGTGGTTCCACGGAGGACGCAACATATTCGAAAACTCGCCCATACATGCGCAGTCGTCAAAGACATACACCATTGCTGCCCCCAAGGCAGAGGCCGGGGGGAGCGTTACGGTAGCCCTTACCGCAGGGGCCAACAGCACAGCCGAGGTGAAGATAAACGGGGAGACTGCCGGCACAATGGCTATAAAACTCGGATCGTACGACAAGGGAAACGAGACCGTCAAGACTTTCTACGGCCTGACATTGGAAGCGCGCAACGAGGTTGCCGTCAAGACACTGACGGGAGGCCCCGTGAGGCTCGACTACATATCCATAAACTCAGACAAGCCGGCGGACGCGCCCGACCTGCAAGCGGGCGGATACCCGCAGGCCGAATACGCCGGGCAGGTGGAAAACCAGGACCTGCACGCCCACGGGCCGGCGGACATGGTGATAATAATACCGGCCAGCGGCAAACTGAAAGCCCAGGCCGAACGCCTCGCCGAAATGCACTCAAAGGCTCACGGACTGAGATGCCGCATAGTGAGGGCGGACCATATCCTGAACGAGTTCGCTTCCGGCACGCCCGATGCAAACGCATACCGCAGGTATCTAAAAATGCTGTACGACCGGGCGGAGACAGAGGCCGACCTGCCGAGGTTCCTGCTGCTAATGGGAGACTGCTTCTGGGACAACCGCATGAACAGCTTCCAAATGAAAGGGGCCACGCCGGACGACTACCTGCTGTGCTTCGAGAGCGAGAACTCGTTCAACGAAGTGAACTGCTACGTGGACGATGGCTTCTTCGCGCTGCTTGACGACGGCGAGGGGGCCAACCCGCAAAGCAAAGACCTGTTAGACCTGGCCGTGGGACGCTTCCCCGTATCCACGGAGAGCCAGGCAAAGGCCATGGTGGACAAGACTCTGGCCTATGTGGAGAACGCCAACGCCGGGGCCTGGCAGAACACGGTCGTGTTCATGGGGGACGACGGCAACTTCAACCTACACATGAAAGACCTTAACGCCACAGCCGACACCGTGGCAAAGGCCCACCCCGGATACTTGCAGAGGAAGGTGATGTGGGACGCATACAAGAGGGTTACGGGCGCAGCCGGCAACTCCTACCCCGAAGCAACGACTGCCATAAAGGCCTACCAGGCGGAAGGGGCGCTGATAATGGACTACTCCGGACATGGCAGCGAAACGCAGATATCGCACGAAAGCGTGCTGAAACTGACGGACTTCAAAGGGTTCACAAACAAGAACCTGCCTTTGTGGATCACAGCCTCGTGCGACATCATGCCCTTTGACGGCATCGCCGAGACAATAGGCGAAACCGCCGTAACAAACCCGGCCGGCGGCGCAGTGGCTTTCTTCGGCACCACGAGGACGGTCTACACCAACTACAACAAGGCCATAAACACGGCCTTCCTTAAACACGTCCTGGGCAAGGAAGACGGTAAGCCCGTAACAATAGGCGAAGCCCAGACAAGGGCTAAAAACCAAATGGTGACGGCACGCCAGGACCTTACCAACAACAAGCTGCAATACTCCCTCTTGGGAGACCCGGCGATAACCCTCAACCTGCCCACCCTACGGGCCGTGGTGGACAGCATAGACGGCAAGCCCGCCACCGAAACCGCAGCCGCGCAGCTGTCCCCGGGCAGCGTGGTGCGGCTGAAAGGCCACGTGGAAGGCGCACCAGGGTTCACCGGCACGGTGCACTGCACGGTAATGGACTCGGAGGAAAGCATCACCTGCAAGAAGAACGACCCGGTGGAGACCACCACGGCTTTCGTATACAAGGACCGCACAAAGACGGTGTTCACCGGGGTGGACAGCGTAAGGGCCGGGCAGTTCGAGATAGTGTTCTCCATACCGAAAGACCTGAACTACAAAGACGGCAACGGCATGGTGAAACTGCACGCAGTGGACAAGGGAACCAACACTGCCGCCCACGGGAGTTTCTCGGGATTCACCCTCGGCGGAGACCTCGCTGCGGCGGCCGACTCGGTGGGGCCGTCCGTGTTCTGCTACCTCAACACCCCATCGTTCACAAACGGGGCGACGGTTGGGGCCGCGCCGTACTTCGTGGCACAGATAACGGACAAAGACGGCATAAACGCCACGGGGAACGGCATTGGGCACGACCTGCAAGTAACCATAGACGGAGACCCGCAGCTCACCTACAACCTTAACGGCAACTTCGCCTTCGACTTCGGCAGCTACACCTCCGGGCAGACTTACCTGCAACTGCCCGTGCTGCCAAAGGGCGAACACACCCTTGAATTCAAGGCCTGGGACATACTGAACAACCCCACCACCTGCCGGCTGGCATTCAACGTGGAATACGGAATGGAACCTCAAATAACCGGCCTTTCCTGCACAAGGAACCCGGCAAGGGACAACACCACATTCATAATATCACACGACTGCGGCGGCACGCCCATGGACGTGGAAGTGGACGTGATGGACAGCGGCGGAAGACTGATGTGGAGGACGGCTGCCAAGGGAGTGTCCTCACCAGGGGTTTACACCATAGACTGGGACCTAACTTCGGGAGGGTCAAGGCTGCCCGCCGGACTGTACACCTACCGCGCAAGGGTGTCGGCTGACGGCAGCGGTATGGTGTCGCAAACACGCAAACTCGTAATAACAAGGCAATAAAACCTGTGCGGCAGCGTTGACAATGACGGCAACGGCCAAGAGCCGGCACAACACAAACAGATGACAACAAGCAACAAGATAGCAATGGCGGCCGCAATGGCGGCCGTCTCCATGGCTGCGGCGGCGCAAGACAAGAGGGACTTCTTCAACCCCGTGAACACATCGGTAACATCGCAGACGATAGCCCCCGACGCACGCGCGGGCGGCTTGGGAGACGTGGGCGCGGCAACCGACCCTGACGTGAACTCGCAATACTGGAACCCGGCCAAATACCCGTTCACCATATCCCGCGCAGGGGTGGCCCTTAACTACACCCCGTGGCTCAGGCAGCTTGTTAGCGACATGGACCTGGCAACGCTCACGGGCTACTACCGCATAGGCGACTACAGCGCAATATCGGGCTCGCTGAGGTATTTCTCCTTGGGAGAGGTTATGCTCAACTGGGATGAGGTGTCCGGCAATAGCGACACGCCGGCCATGACAATACGCCCCTACGAGCTGTCGGCTGACGTGGCCTACTCGCTCATGCTCAGCGAGAACTTCTCGCTCGCAGCGGGGGTGAGGTGGATCTATTCCGATCTCACCTATGACTACACCTCCGACACTTCGCCCGGCTCGGCCTTTGCTGCTGACCTGGCCATGTATTACCAGAACTACCTCAACATAGGCTCGCGCGAATGCCAGATAGGCCTTGGCCTTAACGTGTCCAACATAGGCAGCAAGATATCCTTCGGCGGCAGCGACAACAGCGAGTTCATACCAACCAACATGAGGCTCGGACTGTCGCTGATGGTGCCGGTGGACGAATACAACCGCTTCACCATAGCCGCAGACGCCAACAAGCTGCTCGTGCCAACCTACCCCAAGCAGGAAGACGGGGAATCCACCGAAGCATACCAGGAACGGCTGCAAAAAGACTACTATGACGTGTCAAGCATAGGCGGCATGTTCAAGAGCTTCACAGACGCGCCCAACGGAGCTTCGGAAGAATTGAAAGAGATACAGCTGAGCGTGGGTGCGGAATACGTGTACCACGACCAGTTCTCAATAAGGGCCGGCTACCACCACGAGAGCGCCGAGAAAGGCAATAGGAAGTACTTCACCGTGGGCGCGGGCTTCAAGATGAACGTGTTCTCCTTAGATGCTGGCTACGTGATAGCCACGGCCAAGAGCAACCCCTTGGACCAGACTCTGCGCTTCAGCCTTTCGTTTGACATGGACGGCATAAAGGACCTTTTCAGCCGCAAATGAAGATAAGGGTGGGTTTCGGGTACGATGTGCACCGCCTCGTGCCGGGCAGGGAGCTTTGGCTCGGAGGAGTCTTGGTGCCGCACACCGAGGGCCTTCTCGGCCACAGCGATGCGGACGTGCTGATACACGCAATATGCGACGCCATACTCGGCGCTGCCAACATGCGTGACATTGGCTACCACTTCCCCGACACAGATCCCGAGTACAAGGGAGCTGACAGCCGCAAACTGCTCCGCAGCACGGTGGCTCTCGCCGGGAGCAAGGGCTACAAGGTGGGAAACATAGACGCAACAGTATGCGCCGAGCGGCCTAAACTGAACCCGCACGTGCCGCTTATGAAAACGCGGTTGGCGGAAGACATCGGTGTGGAGGAAGACGACATATCCATAAAGGCCACAACGTCTGAAAAGCTCGGCTTCACCGGAAGGATGGAAGGCATGGCGGCTTACGCCACGGTGTTGTTGGAAAAGACGGAGGTATAACTGCCCATGGCGCATAGGAGACATAGGAGACACCGTAGGGGAAATAGCGGCAAATGGAAAAAAGCGGCGGGCATCACAGCCTGCGTGGCAGCGTTGGTTTTCCTTTTCCTCGCCACGCTCGCCCCGTCCACATTCAGGCTGCTTCTCGGCATGGTGGGGATTAGCAAACAGGCGGACGAGCCTGTCTCGCAGTGCAAGGGGGCGAAAGGTATTGACGTGTCGCACCACCAAGGAGACATAGACTGGGTGGCCGTGTCGCACCACTCCGGTGTGGAATTTGCATACGTGAAAGCCACGGAGGGCGTGAAGCACACAGACCGCCACTACCGCCGCAACATATCCGGCGCGCGTGCCGTGGGTATAAAAGTGGGTGCCTACCACTTTTTCACCTCGCGCAGTTCGGCTACGGAGCAATTCCGCCATTTCGCCGACGTGGCCAAAACGCAAGACATGGACCTAATACCTGTGGTGGACGTGGAGGAAAGCGGAATGGGCCGGTGGAACAGGCGGCAGATAGCCGACAGCCTTGCAGTGTTCTGCCGCCTGGCAAAGGAACACTACGGCAAAGCCCCTATGATATACAGCAGTGCCAAGTTCTACACGGATAACCTTTCACCCAGGTTTGACAACCACTACCTGTTCATAGCCGCGTACGGCAGTGTGGAACCGAGCGTCCCTGGCTGCAACGTGAACATTTGGCAATACAGCGAAAACGGCAGTGTGAAAGGCATCGGCGGCGGAGTGGACATGGATATCCTCGTGGGCGGCACAAGGCTCAAGCAACTGTACCTGCGCTGAAAAGCCCTAAACCCTGTCGCAAGCGTGCTTGGGATAGTCTGTGGTGAAGTGCAAGCCACGGCATTCCTTACGTTCTAAGGCCTGCCTTGTTATGAGGTATCCCACATTTATCATGTTGCGCAACTCGCAGATGTCGCGGCTGGCTTTCACGTGCTTGAACAAAGCCTCAGTCTCCTCGTATAGCAAATCAAGGCGGCGCCAGGCCCTTTTTAGCCTGAGGTCGCTGCGCACTATGCCCACATAGTGGCTCATTATTTCGCCCACTTCCTTCACGCTCTGCGTTATTAGGACACGCTCCTCGTTGGTCATAGTCCCCTCATCGTCCCATTCGGGAATCTCCTCGCAGAATCCGTAGCCAGGGGCGTTGTCCAAGCTATGCCTTGCAGCCGCATCTGCGTAAACCACGGCTTCTATCAGGCTATTGGAAGCCAAGCGGTTGCCGCCGTGCAGACCGGTGCATGCACACTCGCCTATGGCGTAAAGCCGCCTTATGGACGACTGCCCGTCCAAGTCCACTTTCACCCCGCCACACATGTAATGGGCTGCCGGGCGCACCGGTATCATCTCCTTTGTGATGTCAATGCCCAAGGACATGCACTTATGGTATATGTTGGGGAAATGCCGCTTGGTCTCCTCCGGGTCTTTGTGCCTGACATCAAGGCACACATGGTCCAACCCATGGGTCTTCATCTCCTTGTCTATGGCCCGGGCCACGATGTCGCGCGGAGCGAGGGACAGCCGCTCGTCATACCTCTCCATAAAAGTCTCGCCGGTGGGTAGCTTCAACACCCCTCCGTAGCCCCTCATAGCCTCCGTTATGAGGAACGCCGGGTGGTTTTCCCCGGGGTGGTAAAGAGCCGTGGGATGGAACTGCACAAACTCCATTCCCTCCACGGTACACTTAGCCCGGTAGGCCATCGCTTCCCCGTCGCCGGTAGCTATGACTGGGTTTGTTGTCGTCTGGTAGACAGCTCCGCAGCCACCGGTGCAAAGCACCGTCACACGGCTTAGGTAAGTGTCCACCTTGCCCGTTTCCGGGTTCAGCACATAAGCCCCGTAGCATTCTATCCCCGGGGTGCGCCTTGTAACCTCCCGGCCCAGGTGGTGCTGTGTGATGATTTCCACGGCAAAGTGGTTTTCCTTCACCACTATGCCCCTTTCAGCCCTCACGGCCTCCATGAGCCCCCTCTGTATTTCAGCCCCGGTGTCATCTGCATGGTGCAATATGCGGAACTCCGAATGCCCCCCCTCGCGGTGCAGGTCGAATTCACCATCCGCCCGCCTGGCAAAATCCACCCCCCACTCCAACAGCTGCCTTATCTGCCCGGGGGCGTTCTTCACAACGAGTTCCACCGCAGCCGGGTCGCTAATATAGTCCCCGGCCACCATGGTGTCTTCCATATGCTTGTCGAAATTGTCTATGGCCAAGTTGGTAACCGACGCCACCCCTCCTTGGGCAAACGATGTATTGGCATCGTCAAGCGCGGTCTTGCACACCATACATACGCTACCCTTCGCCGCCTTTGCCACTTTGAGCGCGTAGCTCATACCGGCTATGCCGGCACCCACAACCAAGAAATCGTACTTGTAAACCATACAAAAGAGGTTAATGCATTGGGGCAAAAGTACCCTTTTTGGATAACTTTGCAGCGGTTATGAAAGGCTTTTTACGCATTTCCCTCCAAGTAACGCCATATAGGCTACGCACTGCGGCCCTTTTGGGTTGCTTGGCCATTGCGTGCGCCTTGCACACGCAGCCATTGGAAGACGGCAGCGGCATGGCGGAGGCCTTGCAAAAATCGGAAAGCGGGGACACCATCCCTACCGATAGTTCCGAATCGGCATTCTCCCCCGTCACACGGCCATGGCCGGAATCGCTCGGGCAACGCCTGGAAGTCCTATTGCAAGACGGTATGTTCCGGACATCCATGGTAGCAATTATGGTGTACGACCTTGATGCAGACTCGGCGATATTCGCCCACAATGAAAGGCAGACCCTGCGCCCGGCATCGTGTGCCAAGGTGGTTACCGCCGTAACGGCGATAGACCGGCTCGGCGGCTCACACCAGTTCAAGACAGGGCTATACTACACAGGCTCAATAGACGGCGGCAGCCTAAACGGAGACCTATACTGCGTGGGAGGGTTTGATCCGCTGTTCAACAGCGACGACATGACGGCCTTTGCCGAGAGCGTTCACCGGATGGGCATAGACACGGTGCGCGGCTCTGTATACGCAGATAAAGGCATGAAGGGAGCCGCCACTTTGGGAGAGGGCTGGTGCTGGGACGATGACAACCCGGTGTTGTCCCCATTATTGGTAGGGCGCAAGGACGACTTCGCCGCAAAGCTCGTAAAACGATTGCGGGAAGCCGGGGTGGCGGTAATGGGTGTCGCCGGCGAGAAAGCCAAGCCGCAAGGGGCATTCTCCATCACCTCACGCTACCACACCATAGACCAGGTGCTAACGCCGATGATGAGGAAGAGCGACAACCTATGCGCGGAAGCCATGTTCTACAACATAGCCGCAGCAGCCGGCACGCCGGCCACGGAAAAGGACGCACGCAAGGAGGTTTCGCGCATAGTGTCCAAGATTGGGCTACAACCGAACCGGTACCGTTTCGCAGACGGCAGCGGGCTATCACTTTACAACTACGCCTCTGCGGAACTGCTGACGCTGCTCCTACGCTATGCATGGCGCAACGACAACATATACCACCACCTGGCGCCTTCGCTACCGGTGGCCGGGGAGAGCGGCACCCTTTCCGGACGGATGAAAGGCGTGCACACAAAAGGAAACGTAAGGGCTAAGACAGGAACGCTCGAAGGGGTCAGTTCCCTCGCAGGGTACTGCACCGCAGCAAACGGACACCGGCTTTGCTTCGCAATAATAAACCAGGGCATAATGCATACGCAGAGTGGGCGGCGCTTTCAAGACCTCGTCTGCCAAGCTATGTGCAGCCCGCAATGACAACACGGGATGGAACAAATAAAAGCCTACGTAGAGGAAATAATAAAGCTGTGCGGAATATCCGGCCCCGCCGTGCCGATAGTGAGGCACATCCTTTTGGCCGCCGTGGCCGTGGTGCTGGCATGGGCCAGCTACACCATTTGCAGGAGGATACTGACACCGGTGCTGCACCGCATAACAAGGCGCACCCCGTCTTCGTGGGACGACATCCTCCTGGGGGACAACGTGCTGAAAGCCGCCTGCCAGATAATGCCCGCCATAGTGGTGTCAAGGCTGCTGCCACTCGTGTTTTTCCAATACCCCACGGCACGCGAGATAATGGCCCGGCTAACGGCTGTGTACATAACGGTGATGGCAGCCAGGCTGTTCAACATATTCATAGGGGCCACCACCCACATAGAGACTAAATCCGGTGCGGCAGCCAAACAATACTACCGCACCTTCTGCGGAGTGGTGAAAATAGTGGCCGTGTGCATCGCCGCCATTATATCCGTGTCCATACTGATAGACAAGTCGCCGGCCACACTCCTCGCCGGTCTCGGCGCCACTTCCGCAGTGCTGATGCTCGTCTTCAAAGACACCATAGAGGGACTCGTGGCCGGCATAAGGCTCACAAGTGCCGGAATGCTACATGTGGGCGACTGGATAACGGTGGACTCGGCACGAGCCGACGGCACAGTGGAGGAGATTAGCCTAACCACAGTGAAGGTTCGCAACTTTGACAACACCGTAACCACCGTTCCTCCTATAACCCTTGTCAACGGTTCTTTCCAAAACTGGGCTGGTATGGAACGCAGTGCTGGTCGCAGGGTGAGCCGCAAAGTGTACTACGATTTCAGGAGCGTGGGGCTTTCCACACCGAAGCTGGAGGAAGCGTTGGCGGCAAAGGGATTGCTTGCAAAGGAAGATGCCGGCAAGGGCGGCACAAACATAGCCCTTTACCGCAAATACATGGAAAGATGGATTGCGGCGCGCGCGGATGTGAACGCAACGCTCACCCTGCTTGTACGCCAAAGGGAGGCCACTCAATCGGGCCTCCCCTTGGAGTTTTACTTCTTCATAGCCAATAAGGAATTTGTGCGCTATGAGGCTTCCTTGGCGGAAATAATGGAATGGGCCTACGCCGTAGCCCCGGAGTTCGGATTGAAAATCTACCAGCAATATCCGGAGCAATAGGCCGGGCTATCTGGCAAAAACCGTGCGGTACTCCCTACCCTCTCCGGCTACGGCCCTTATGGCGTAGATGCCGGGGGATAGGGTGGAAAGGTTATAAGAGTCGACCGGAGCGGTTTCATCTACGAGATGCCCTGCGGTGTCGTATATGCACACACGGGCCCTTTCAGGCAGTCGCAACACGGTACCTTCCACAATCAAAGTTCCCCCTGCCACTACATTCCCCACACCCGTAGGGGAGGATATGTGCAGTGGTATGGCAAACGCAAAGCCCTTGTAAAGGCTACCGCAAGCCGTTGGCATATCCACCCAGGCATCGGCGTACACAATGCGCAACCTTGACAATCCGCCATTGGCTGAAGAGGGTACAGATATTGATTTTGAATAGTCAAGAAGGGTGTTGTTGGCCTGATTCGGATTGCCCACCGAGGCAACCAGCTCTTCCTGTGAGAAGATGTTGTTGCCGTCCCAGTCGGCGTAGATCCTCATACGGCAGTAACGCATATCGTCATCGTTGGTTGCCGTTTTCAGTTTGAGCGTAAACTTTCCACCCGGCTCCACAGCCACGGCTCCATCGGCCCCAACAACCCCATCCGCGCTCGGCCCCGCGGCAGAATACGAAAGGTTTTCCAAGGCCCCGGTGGTTGTGGCCTCTGTAATCCAACGCTTAGCCACGGCTATGTCTTTCTTGTCTGCGGAAAGCGAAGGGGTGCAATAGTCGTCTGCTGACAAGACAGGCTTAGGGGCGGAGTTGAGTATGGCTTCAAGCAGGTTAACCTGATAGGCCACACCAGCGGCGTAGCTGTCCGGGCCGCCGGCCATGGCTTCAAGTGCAGCTTCCAACTCAGACAGTTTGCCGGACTCCCCGGCGGCTTTCCACTCCTTTCTCAATATGGTTATCTTCTCATACTGCTGTATTCCCTCCAAAAGCCGTTCGTGGCGCAACGAAGGCCTGTCGCCGGGATAGAAGAAATATGTGTCGCCTGGTGCGAAGAGTTTGAAACGAGTGTCCTCCATGGGATTGTCCGTCCAGTTTATCCAGCTCCAATGCAGGAAGCCGTCAAAACCATTTGCAGCGCAATATGGCGCTATGAAAGCTGCGTCCACCGGATCGGAATGCGTGAAGAGACCGGGGTGGGCGTTGGTGCAGCAGGTGTACATTGTGGAAATGCGGCCTGCAGCACGCCTTTGCGCAAGTTCGGCAGGGGTGAAAAACTGCCCATAGGCTATGCAATAGTCGTGCAGCTTGGCGGTGAGTTCGGAGTGGCGGTTGCCGGCCAACGACATTTTTATACCCGGCACGGCTGCCTGGGCAATCTCGTAGGCGTTAAGCATGTCTCCGAGTCCACGCTCGTCCATGGCTATGCAAGTCTTGTCAAACCACCCTTTCTCCCTCAGGTGCTCGGCAAAGGCTTTTAGGAAGCTCGTCCAAAGCTCCTTGTACTCGGCTGCGGACGTTGTGGTTTTCAGGTACTTGTACGAGGAGGTGCGTTCGTCCCAGTAGCGGAACGACATATCCCAAGGCACCATTGAGAAGCAATTTATCTGGCTGTCTATGCCGCAGCCCGCCATAAGCTCCACCCATTCGTCAAACACCCCGTAGCGGTACTCCCATGTGCCGTCCGCCTTTTTCACCGTTTCAACCATGGGCTGGAACTTGTCGTTGGACTGCTCGCCCCAAGGCTCGTAGAACAATATGGCCGTAACGACCTTCTGCCCGGCCCTGGCCAAGCGGCGCATGTATGGTTTCAGCAGCTCCTTATGCGCTTCGCTCCACGGCTGCACTCCATAATACCGACTCACGGAGTACGGCTGCTGCCACAAGTCAAGGTGGAATGAGTAGTCCGCCGGTTCGGGCAGAGTCCTATCCAGCACTTGCACCCTTGCTGTTAGAGTCTTTGTGCCGGCTCCGTTACTTATTGACACCTCCACGGAATATTCCCCCGGCTGCGCGTCCCTCGGCACTTCCAAAGCCACGTAAAAAGGACGCACCTCGCAGGCCTCCAAGACTATCTCAGCACCAGTGTCCAACACTTCTGCCACGGTGAAAGGTTGCAAGCCAACGGGATGCGTGCCGCATGAGTTGAAGTCGTCCGTAATGACATACCTCAGCCAACCTGTCTCGTCAGCCATTCCGCCCTCTGCCGTGGCTGCCACGCTCCAAAGCCCGGCCGCTCCGTCCTTGGCATACGCCAGACCTTGCAGTCCAACACGCTCGCCGCGCCATGCGTACACCACGGTGTCGCTCTTTTGTGAAACAGACGGCATACGATGCCTTTGGTAGTGTATGTCCTTTGAAGCCCATGTGGCCTGCACTCCGTCCGGTAACGACTCCCAATCCCCGGACGGGGAGGAGTTTTCCTTCGGTTCGTTGAAAGAAGGTTCCACCGAGGCTGCGGCGGAAAGGGAAAGGCAGCACACGGCCGCCAAAAAAGCCATTCTGATTGTATGCATTGTCAGTATAAGTTTTCAGTTATTGAGAATGTTAGCGGTTTTCCCCATCGGGGCTTAGCAACAGAGAGACTCCCACATGCAGCCGTGCAATAGCCGTTCTGGCTGCGGTTGGAGCGGATATTACTCTGCGTAGAAATCTATTACATCGGCGAGGGCTTTCCTGCACACGGGACAGAAATCCGGAGTGTCGTTGTCCCTCATACGGCAGCCAGGATAAGCCCGGTAGATGCCTTTTAGGCTGTATCCGGCCCCCTCGTACAATCCCGGGCCTACGGCTTCCGACTTAGTGGGCAAGGCCGTGGAGGGTGATATGTCGTTCTCCCACTTGCCATGGAAATCGGCAAGCGTGGTGATATTCCTCTCCCACGGCTCCACATCGTGTGGGTACATAGGTATGTCTTCCGTCTCATAAGCGTATTCGTCAGCCAGCCCGGCAAAACTGTGGCCGAACTCGTGCACCACCACCGGCAGGTACTTGGAGTGGTGCGTGCTGGTGAGGTTGTAGCTGTTAAGGATACCCCCCCCGCCGTATTTGTCGGAGTTGACAAGCACTATTATATGTTCGTAAGGCACCCCGGCCAACCAATCATGCAACTTCCTAAGGCTTAGGGTCGTGAGGTATCGGTCGCTATAGAACGTGTCAAAATGTGATTGCAGAGCTGTTTCGCGCCAAATCCCGGCTGACGGCTCGCTCGTGCCGCTCTCTCGCGAAGGGCTTTTCACAGCCACGACATTGAACTTGTCCTTGCGACCCTTGAAAGGCTCGTGGGCGAATATGGCGGCTGTTGCCTTACGGGCGTCTTCCATGAACGTACCCATTTCGCCCTCGGTGTATCCCTCCGCCACAAAAGCTATGTCCACGGCCCCGCGCCCCATTGGCGAAGCCATTATGGTGTCGTAAGGCGTTGTGGCCCGCCCTATCTTCCTTATCAGTATGTCCCCTGGCACCACCGTATGGGTTAGCGTGGCAATGGTCTCGCGCCTGTTGTTGCGCAGCTCCACCGTTATGTATACCGTGTCCTTGGGCATTGGCACAAGGAACACGTTCTCAAAAGACCGGCACACGCCATTGGCTTCCGGATATGACAGCCATTCCTGGAAAAGCGAGGAAAACGGTATGCGGTAGATAACCTCTCCCCCATGCCTGCTCCTCACCGTAACCTGGCCGTTACCCTCCATGGGCAGCTCCGCCAAACGCGACCTGCGGCCGTGCCAACCATCAAAGGTGCACAGCCCGGCCACGGACACCGACTGCACGGAAGCGTCCCCAGAAAAAGAATAGTCTATCCTTAGGGTGGCATCTTCAAAGTATTCATTGAAATCCTGCGCATTGGCGGCGCAGACACAGATCGCAGAAACAATGGCGACAAGGAATCTCCTCATGGCATATACGGCTTTTCACCCAACTGGCCGAGCAACTCGTCCATATACGGGCGCTCCCAGTGGTCAAGATGCAACTTCTCATCTCCATATTGTAGCAGGTCAAGGTCCATCACCACCACATTCTTCGTACGCATGCCACGGCTATCCCCCAACCTCCTCTCTATGTTTTTCAAAGCTCTCACAAGCTGGTCCTTGTCGTGCGTGGTGGTACCCTTCACAAGGCAGTTGATGAACTGGGGGGATTCCATCCCCACCGGGTCAGTCCACTTGTCGCACGTGAATACGACATCGTCCAAGAGTTCCAATATCAACCTCTTGGCACGCTGCACGCTGTTCTGCTGGTAAGTATTGCTTCCCACAGACACTATGACGGTCTCTCTACGATAAGCCATAGTGCAAAGGTAGTTTAAAAAAGGTGTACCGAACATTACAACACCTCCAACAACATACCAAACAAGGCCTCACTAAGATTTTCACTCACCGCCCATGGCATTTTTTCGCCGCCAAATTTTGCAGGGCGTGTTTTCTTTCATACCTTTGCAACCGCAAAACGGCAAAAAGGTGCGTTAGTTCAGCCTGGTTAGAATGCCTGCCTGTCACGCAGGAGGTCACGGGTTCGAGTCCCGTACGCACCGCAAAGCCTTAGCTCCGCAGTCTACACAGATTGCGGAGCTTTTTGTTTTGTTTTGCACTCTCCAAAAAAGATTTCCAACACTAAGATGTGATTTGCCTATGCCGCTGCGGTTTACACACCAATCGCACCTCTCTCCTACCGATAACATTGCATCTGCCATTTCATATGCATACGCAAAAGGCGGACACATACTCATGTGTACGCCCTCAGATAGTAGTGGATAGGGGAATCGAACCCCTATGCCAAGATTGAGAATCTTGTATCCTAACCGTTAGATGAATCCACCATTATGTCCCTGCACCGAGGTTTCCGTTTGCGGAAGCTGGGGGATTCGAACCCCCGGTACGATTACCCGTACGGCAGTTTAGCAAACTACTGGTTTCAGCCACTCACCCAAACTTCCTTTCCGGTTGTCCGCCTCTTGCGAAGCCCTGTGCCTCAAATGCGTTGCAAAGGTAGGCAACGGCTGCGAAACCGCCAAACGGAAAGGGACTTTTTTTGCAAAAAGAGTGGGAACAAGGCTTCCAAACCTCCTCAAATGGCACTTTACACCCCGTTTTGCAACGATAGCCGCTAACTTTGCCGATATGGTTTCCTTAAACATGGCAAGGCTGATAGCCGCAACCGCACTCGCCTTTGCCGCACACACCACACGGGCACAACTTCCAAAGGTGGAGCTTTGGGCCGGAGGATTGTCCGACTCGTTCTCACACGGGCGCATATCCGTGGATGGCGGGCCGGCAATGGATGCGGAGCTGAGATGGCGCGGGGCATCGGCCAAACGATACTCAAAGAAGTCGTACGCGGTGAAATTACTCGCCGAAGACGGCGGCAAGCTTGACACCACGCTGCTCGGAATGCGGGAGGACAACTCATGGATACTCGACGCCATGGCCGTGGACAAGGCCAGAATGCGAAACCGGGTATCCACTGACTTGTGGCTTGACATGTCTCGGAAGAGCCACATAGCCGACCTGAAACCGGGAATGGTAAACGGCACAAGGGGAAAATTCGTTGAGGTGTGGCTCAATGGGGTATACGAGGGCATATACTGCCTTACGGAGAAAATAGACCGCAAGCAGCTCAAGCTGAGAAAGGCCGAAAAAGGAAGCGTGCGCGGGGTGCTTTACAAGATTGTCAACCACGGGTTCATGAACCACAAAGACGTGGAACACTATGGATACTCACCGGGAGCCGGCACGTGGGACGTCTGGGAACTGCAATATCCCGGCAGTGAAGACAGCCGCGAGGATGCATGGTGGCCGCTGGCTGAAACCGAACACTGGCTGAACCACTCCGATGAGGAAGCCTTGGCCGACAGCTTCGCACTGAAATTCGACCTGCCCATGTGGGTGGACTACACCGTGTTCGTTGATATGATATTCGGCGAGGACAACGAATCAAAGAACTTCTACACATATTTGTATGACATAACCGGAGATGACCGGCGGCTCGGCATAGCACCATGGGATATGGACCATTCGTGGGGCAGGCGATACGATGGCGCGGAGCAACCGCCGGAAGGCATGCTGCACTGGAAATGGCACGGGGCTTTCAAGCACATTGTTGGAGACACCGGCGTAGCCCCGGGGCAATTCTCCGCAAGATATGCCGAACTAAGGGCCGGCTTGTTCACGGCGGAAAAACTGAAAAGCAGGTTCGCCCACTACTTCGACCTGTTCCGCAAGAGCGGCGCGGCCAAGAGGGAAACCTCAAGGTGGAGCGGAAAAGACGGCATTGAGCTTGACTTTGATGCAGAGCAACGCCTTATAGAGGAGTGGATAGACCGCCGCATAGCTTTCCTTGACAGCGCATACGGATACTCCGCAAGAGAGGGACACAAGACCGGCCCCTGTGCCGTTTACGACCTATGCGGACGCATGGTGGGAAAAGGGGGGACAAAAAACCTGCCCCCCGGGATCTATGTCTCGGAAGGCAGGAAGGTATTGGTCAGGTAAGGCCGCACCCGGCTACGACAGCGGATTGTTCTCGCTGAACACCGCCATGCGCTCCTCCAACTGTGCATACTGGTGGTCGGAAATGAACGAGGTGCACACCCTTAGCCCCTCCTGCCGGCTGCCCGTGGTGTCGAGCGGTATGGCGCTCACCCCGTAATACATCAGCTCTCGCGCCAATTGTCCGCCGGTCATGCCCCCGTAACCTATCGTGAAATAAAACCCGTCGGCCACGGGTTCTCCCATGTCCCGGTCGTATACAATGTGGAAGCCGTGGCGGGTAAAGATGTCCTTCATCACACCGGCCCTTTTCCCATACACTGACACCTCGCTGCGGAAGTCGTACTCACCATTGCAGGCCGCCCTTAGCATTGCCGCCATGGCAAACTGCGCGCTGTGGCTCGTGCCGGAAGACAAGGCATAGAGCATCCTCGTAGAGAACACCTGCCCGAAAGGAAGCCCTCCGTAACGTGCGGACAAGGCGGGGAAGCTGCGGTGGTATAGCCCCTGCGGAATACAAACCACCCCGATTCTCTCCCCCGCGTAGCTGAACGCCTTTGAGCCGCTTATCAGCAGCACGCAGTTGTCCGTATAGCGGGCCACCGAAGGCTGGTAAGGCGGTTGGAAAGGCGTGCCGAGGTCCTTGCGGAAGTCCATGGCGAAATAGGCCAGGTCTTCCACCACCACGGCTCCATACTTGTCGGCCAAGCGGGCTATGCTTTCCAATTCTTCCTCTCCAAGGCACACCCACGACGGGTTGTTGGGGTTGCTGTACACTATGGCGCATATGTTCCCCTTGCAGAGGTGTTCCTCAAGCTTAGGCCCCAACTTGCCGCCGCGGTATCCGTACACGTCGAAAGTCTCGTACTTCACCCCCATCACCTGCAACTGCATTTTCTGCACGGGGAAGCCCGGGTCTATGAACAGCACCGTATCCCTACCCTCCACGGCCTGCGAGCAGGTGAGGAAGGTGGCGAAGGTGCCCTGCATGGAGCCGCACACCGGCACGCACCCCTCCGCCGGAATGTCCACGCCTATGAAAGCCTTGGCAAACCTGGATGCTTCCTCTTTCAGTTCGGGAAGCCCCTGGATGTCCGGGTAGCTGTGGGCTATGCCACCCTCCAAGGCCTCCACCTGCGCCTTGACGCCCACCTCGGCGGCCGGTAGGCCGGGTATGCCCATCTCCATCTTGATGAACTCCACGCCCGACTCCCTTTCGGCGTATGCCGCCACGCCCTTCACTTCCCGTATGGTGGCCGCAGCGAAATCGGCTATGCCCAAGTCCGCTATGGCCCGGTCCACTATGGCCCGGCTTATCGGTGTGGGTCTCATTCCGCCTTGGCTGCGTCGCGGCCTATGGCCAGCGCCTTAATGTTGGCCTCCACCACGGCTTCGCCCTTGCGTGCGAACACCCGGCGGATGGCATCTTCCATCTTTCCGTAGCCTATGCCCACGGCTTCCTGCGCCGCGCCGAGCAGTATCACGTTGGCGCTGCGCGGCACCCCATTGTCCTTGGCCAGCTTCTCTATGTCTATGGAAACCACACGCGCCGAGGCTGCCAGCCCTTGGGCAACCTTTTCCATATCGGGATAGTCCGGTATGTTGGTGTACGGCGTGTTGGATGTAATCACCCACCCGTCCTTCTTCAAGTGCGGCAAGTACCTAAGGGCCTCCATAGGCTCCATGGATATTATCACGTCAGCAGCTCCCTTCGGTATTAGGTCGCTGTGTATGGGGTCGGAAGATATGCGCAAGTCGCTCTCCACGTCCCCACCGCGCTGCGACATGCCGTGTATCTCAGACTGCTTTATGTATAGCCCCTCGCCCAATGCGGCCTCGCCTATTATGGTGGCTATGGAGAGGATGCCTTGCCCCCCCACCCCGCAGAGTATCATGTCCGTCTTCATTTCTTCTTGGTCTTGGCGTGCCTGCGGAGCGTCTGTATGCACTCCCGGCGCGGTATTATAACGCTTACCCCCCGGTACTCTATCTCTTCCCTTATCACCCTGGCTATCTCTTCCTTGTTCTTGGGCAGGGGCACCACCACCCTTACATGCTCAGGCTCCACCCCTATTCCCTTGCATATCTCCTCGTACTTGTACAGACCGGTGCTGTCCTGCCCGCCGGTCATAGCCGTTGTGAGGTTGTCGCTCAGCAGCACGGTTATGTTGGAGTTTTCGTTCACAGCGTCGAGCAGCCCCGTCATTCCGCTGTGGGTGAAAGTGGAGTCGCCTATCACCGCCACGGCCGGCCACAGACCCGCATCGGCGGCCCCCTTGGCCATGCCTATGCTGGCACCCATGTCCACGCAGGAGTGCAGCGACTTGAACGGCGGCAGGTAACCCAGCGTATAGCAGCCTATGTCTCCGAACACCCTTGACTCGGGATAGCTTTCCAGCACCTCGTTCAGGGCTTCGTACACATCGCGGTGGCCGCAACCGGTGCACAGCGCGGGCGGGCGCGGCGCCACGTAACCGCTCGGTGCGAAAGACTGCTCGGCCACCTTGCCGAAAGCTGCGGCCACGGCAGACGGTGTCAGTTCGCCCGTCCGTGGCAAGTCCCCGGTGAGCCTACCCTTGACCACTGCGTTCCCGGGCATCACGCCCCTCACCATCTCCTCTACGAAAGGCTGGCCTTCTTCCACCACCAACACCTCTCCGCACTCCTCGGTGAGCTTCCTTACCAAGTCGCCCGGCAGCGGGTATCGCGATATTTTCAGTACAGGATAGGGGCAGCCCTCCGGGAAACACTCCATGAGGTAGTTGTGTGCTATGCCGCAGGCGATGATGCCCACCGAGTGGTCCGCAGTGTCCGTATAGGTGTTGCTACGGCTCTCGGCAGCGTCCTTTTCCAACTGCGCCTGCTGCCCGCACACGTGTTCGTTGCGCTTGCGCGCCACGGCCGGGAGCAGCACCCACTCTGAAGCCTTTGCGTTGAAATTCATCGGGGTTTCAGGCCTTGACTCCCCGGCCGTTTCCACCACGGCCCTGGAGTGCGACAGCCTTGTGGTTACGCGCAGCAGCACGGGCAGCTTGGTGGCCTCGGAATAGTCAAAGGCTTCGGCCACCATGTCGTAGGCCTCCTGCTGGTCCGCAGGCTCAAATATGGGCACCATGGCGAACTTGCCATAGAAGCGGCTGTCCTGCTCGTCTTGCGAGGAGTGCATGGAGGGGTCGTCCGCCGCCACCACCACGAGTCCCCCGTTAACCCCCGTCATGGCAGAGTTTACGAACGGGTCAGCGCACACGTTCAGGCCCACGTGCTTCATGCACACCAGCGCCCTCTTGCCCATGTACGACATTCCCAAGGCCTGCTCCATGGCGGTCTTCTCGTTGGTGGACCACTTGCTGTGCAGGCCGCGCTCCTTGGCCGTGGGCGACTCCTGTATGTACTCCGTTATCTCGGTGGACGGGGTGCCCGGGTAGGCATAGACACCTGATATTCCCGCGTCTATGGCCCCCTGCGCTATGGCCTCGTCTCCCAAAAGTAGTTTCTTCATATGGGTGTTTTGTAAGTTCCTTTCCGTAGCCGCGCCTTTCCGGCACGGCCGCTTGTCATTTCAGCTCCTTTTCAAAGAAGTCCGCTATCTGCCTAAGCAGGTGGTTGCGCGTGTTTCCGCCGTATATGCTGTGGTTGCGGTTGGTGTAGAGCAGCTGGCGGAAGTCCTTGTCGGCCTGCACCAGCGCCTCGGCATACTCAAAGGTGTTCTGAGGGTGCACATTGTCGTCCGCAAGGCCGTGGCACAGCAGCAGCGCCCCTTTGAGCTTCGGCGCCCTCGTTATGGGGTTGTCTGCGTATCCGTCGGGGTTTTCCTTGGGTGTGCGCATGAACAGCTCCGTATAGACAGTGTCGTAGAAGTGGAAGTCAGTGGGCGGGGCCACGGCCACGCCGGCGCGGAAAGCCCCTGAGCCGTCGCTCATGCTCATCAGCGTGCAGAATCCGCCGAAGCTCCAGCCCCATATCCCTATGCGGCCGCCGTCTACGTACGGCTGACCGGCGAGCCACTTGGCCGCAGCCACCTGGTCAGCAGCCTCGGCACGTCCGAGCCGCTGGTATATGCATTTCTCAAAACCAGCCCCTCGCGCGCCGGTGCCGCGCCCGTCCACGCACACCACTATGAAGCCCCTCTGCGCCAGGTACATGTCAAACATGAAGCCCTGCCCCATGGAACCGGCCGCCCACGAGTTCACCGCGCTCTGGCTGCCCGGGCCGCTGTATTGGTACATCACCACGGGGTGTTTCTTGCCCGCATCGAAATCGCGCGGCTTCACCATCCATCCGTACAGCTCGGTGCCGTCTTCCGTTGTGAAGGAGAACAGCTCCCTCGTACCCAGGCCGGCGTAAGCCAGTTTGCTTTCCAATTCCTTGTTGTCGGAATACGCCCCTATGGTCTTCCCTGCGCTTGTCCTCACGTCAGACACGAACGGGGTGTTGAGGTCGCTCCACGTGTTCACGAAGTGCTTGAAGTCGCCGGCGAAGGCGGCAGAGTTCCACCCGTCCCTTTTAGTAAGGTTCTCCGTCTTGCCGTTTTTCCCCCTCTTCACCATCACCTGCCTGTCTTGCGGTGTGGGCATGGCTGCCTGGTAATAAATGTCCCCGGTCTGCGGATCGCGCCCGTAGACCGCCGTAACATCGTGCCGCCCGTCCCCCGCGGTCTGCTCCAACGCGCCGCCCATGCCGTAAACGAACACCTGCATGTGGCCGTTCCTGTCGCTGGGCAGCAGCAACTTGCCGCCTGACAGCTGCAACCCGGCCAGCACCTCCCCCTTTATGTAGGGCTTGGACTCCTCCCTCACGAGCAGCTGAGCCACGGTGGAGCGCGGATTCACGGTGTACACGCCCAGCTCGTCCTGGTGGCGGTTCATAGTGCACACTATTATCTTAGAGGGGTCCGCCGTGGGCATTATCCTCGGCATGTAGCCCTCCTCGGGCAGCGGCACCTCCAGCTTGCGCACCTGCCGGCTCTTTATGTCAAAGCTCCATGCCGACACCTCCGAGTTGGCCTCGCCGGCCTTGGGATACTTGTAGGTGTACTCCCCCGGGTAGGTGGCGAACCCGCTGCGCTCGGGGTGGCTGCCCTTGTACAATTGCAGGGTGTAGGCCCTCACAGCGCTCTCGTCGCTCTTTATCCAGCAGAGCATGGTGCCGTCTGCGTTGAAACAGAGCGAGGAACTGAATGCGAACTCCTCCTCGTTCACCCAGTCGGGCACGCCGTTTATCACCTCCCCCGGCTTGCCGTCCGTGGTAACGCGGCTCTCGGCGTTGTCGTAGAGCAGCTTCACGAGGTATATGTCGTTGTCGCGCACAAAGGCCACCTGGTTGCCGTCGGGCGACCACACCGGGGCTTGCTGCGGGCCTCCGTCCGACAGCTTTTCAAGGCGCCTGTCCCGCACATTATATATATAGTAGCGCGCCTTGAACGAGCGGCGGTAGATTTTCTCCGTGGCCGTCTGTATGAGTATGCGCGAGCCGTCCGGCGAAACTTCGTAGCCCTCTGCGGCCTCCACGCGCTCACCCTGCGTGTCCCCCGCGTCGAAGAGCACCGCCGTGCGCTTGTTGGCCTTCATAGACCACTGCTCTATCCGCTTGCCGTCCGCACTCAGCACGGTGTACAGGTCAGACCCCTCAACGGGCCTCACCCGGGGCGCGCCCTTTGCGGAATATTTACCCGATGCGACGTCTGACACGGACAAGCCGCCCGCGTGTGCAAAGGCCGCCAACAAGAAAGCGGCGGCCAGCAAGGCTGTTAGTTTCCTCATACGAATTAGTCTGTTTAGGCGCAAAGTTAGCAAAATATCCATAGCCATGGGGGCTTTGGAAGCCACACATGGAAACCGGCGGGCGGCCACGCGGTTGAAAAACTCAAAAAAACGCACCGGACGGACGCGCCGCGTGCCAACGTGGGAGCGAAATGCCTAACTTTGCCGGGGAATAACAAACGAAAAAGACTGACAGACATGAAAAAACTACTCATCGCAGCCCTCGTGGCTATGGCGGGCATAGGCTTCGCCGTGGCGCAAAACGCCGCCAAGGGGCAGATCAAGTTTGAGAAGACCACGCACGACTTCGGCACTTTCTCCGAAAACAACCCCGTGCAGACCCACACCTTCGTGTTCACCAACGTGGGCGATGCACCCTTCGTGGTAACCCAGGCCACGGCCAGCTGCGGCTGCACCGTGCCGTCTTTCACCAAGGAACCCGTGAAGCCCGGCAAGAAAGGCCAGATAAAGGTAACCTACAACGGCAAGGGCAAGTATCCCGGGCACTTCAAGAAGAGCATATCCGTAAGGACGAGTGCGGACCCGCACGCCATCACACGGCTCTACATAGAGGGCGTTATGGAAGAGGGCAAGAAGTAATTACGGACAACGGATACGAAACGGGCGGCGGGCTTCACGGCTTGACGCCCGTTTTACATACCCTGCCCTACGCCGGCCGGCAGACCTACAACCCGGCCCACATCCACCACTCTTTGTAAACATTTATCCCAACGGAAAGAAAGCCGCTGAAATGCGGATGTTTTTGGGCTGAAAACAAGATGATTTTGGGCTGAAAACATTCTATTTTCAGCCTAAAAACATCCTCGTTTTAGGCTCGCGACAGCCTCTTTCTACAACAACCTGAAAACCAAGGCGTTACAACGGAAGATGGTTTTCCCAAAAAGGTTTTGGAGGGTTTTTAGTGTGAAAAATATTTTGACAGTGCATATCTGTCGGGAAAAGGCATTGCGACTGTGTTTGCACCCATTGGAAACGGCCACAAGGCAAGCCTCAGAGTCCTACTGCAAGGCTCGTGAGCGGCAGCCATAAACGGCAAGCCGGCGGGCGGAGCGCGGCACAACTCCGCCCACCGCCCACCGGCATATGGAAAAGCCCTAAGCTACTGGTATAGGTAGCGCTTGATAGACTGCTTGGGAGTCTTCTCAAACTCCTCGGCAAAGATCTTCACCTCGGCCACTTGGCTGTATCTCGGCAGCAGTGCGTTGGCCGCCACGCGGTTGCGCTCCATTATGCCGGCCATGTCTTCGGGCCGCACCCCGTCGGCTATGGCCTCGTTGTAGTCCGGGTGGACCAGGGCCACAATCTTTCCGCCCTTGCCCACCACCACGCTCTCGGCCACGTAGCGCATTCCGTTGAACTTGTCTTCTATCTCCTCCGGGTATATGTTCTGGCCGTTGGCCCCGAGTATCATGTTCTTGCTGCGCCCCTTGATGAAGACGTTGCCCTCGGAATCCTGTGTGGCAAGGTCTCCCGTGCGGAACCACCCCCCGGGCATGGCGCACTGCTCCGTGGCCTCCTTGTTCTTGTAATACCCGGTGGTAACGTTCTCGCCCCTTACGAGTATCTCTCCCGGAATCCGCCCCGGGTCTTCGGAGTCTATCTTCAGCTCTATCCTCTCAACGGGGCGGCCGCACGACCCCTTCCGGAACCCGGCCGCGCCTGAGTAGCATATCAGCGGGCCGCACTCAGTCATGCCGTAGCCTATGGTGTATGGGAAGCCCGTGGCGTTGAGCAGCCCCTCCACCTCCTCGTTCATTGCCGCTCCGCCTATCACTAACTCCAGCACGTTTCCGCCGAAGAGGTCGTTCAGCTTGCCTCGCACCTTCTTCATCAGCAGGTCTCGGGCCACGGGCAGCTTTAGCATGAGCCGCGCCGCCGGCTTGGCCAACTGCGGCATGACGCCCTTGCGCACCACCTTCTCCACCACCAACGGCACTGTTATCACCAGGTTTGGCTTCACATCGCGGTAGGCCTGGAATATGATCTTCGGACTCGGCATCCGGGTGAGGAAGTAGGTGTGGCAGCCCACCACGAATTCGAATACGAACTCGAACATGAGGCCGAAGGCGTGGGCCAGCGGCAGTATGCATACATGGCGGTCGCCCGGACGAAGGGCTATGTTGTCCATAGCGAAGCGCACGTTGCTCCATAAGCTGCGGTAGGGGAGCAACACGCCCTTGGAGAAGCTGGTGGTGCCGGAGGTGTAGTTGATCACGGCCAATTCTTCAGGCTCATCGCGGCGGTATGACACCATTCCCGGCGTGAGCCCCGAGGGGAATTTGCGGGCGAAGGCCTTTCCTATGCCGTTGAAAGCGGCCTCGACCTTGGAGGAGCGGGCGGCCAAAAGGCTGCGCGCCCCGAGCGAGAAAATGCCCTTGACCTGCGGCATGGCCTCCTCGTCAAGGTTTTCCCACACGGCATCGCCCACGAATAGGAGCTTGGCCTCGGAATGGTTCACTATGTTGTGGACGTTGTCAGCCTTGAAGTCGTGAAGTATGGGCACCGACACAGCCCCGTGGCAGAGCGTGGCGAGGAACACCACGCCCCACTCCGAGCAGTTGCGCCCGCAAAGCGCCACCTTGTCGCCGCGCTTCACCCCTGCGGCTTCGAAGAGCAGGCCTATGCGCTCTATGCCCTCAGCCACGTCTCGGTATCTCAGCGTGGCCCCGCGGTAGTCGGTCAGTGCCTCTATGTTCCAGTGTTCCTTTACGGAGTGTTCTATGAGGGCTATAAGGCTCCTTGTGTCGTCCGTTTTCCTTGCCATGTTCGGTTTGATTTTGTTTTTCAGTATACTTTCAGTTGCTCACCCACCCTTGCCGCGTGGCCAGGTGCGAGCCGGTTCTTGCGGTAGAGGTGCTTGAGCTGCATGCCGTAGAACTGAGCTATTGAGTGCATGCTCTCGCCCTCTTTGACTATGTGTGGGCGACCCTTGTACTGCCGCGGCGCCTTTTTCCTCTTCTTCTTGAGGTAGACTATGTCGCCGGGCGAGAGCCGGTGGTTTTCGGGCAGTTCGTTGTAGGCGGCTATCTTCCGCGCCTTGAACCCCGTCTCGCTGGCTATGGCGGCGAAGGTGTCGCCACTGCGGGCATATACATAGTAGTTGTCGTTGTAGCGGTGTATAAGGTGCAGCCCTGCCCCGGGGGTTGCGGGCTTGTCGGTGGCCGAGTGGCGGGCCATGAACTTGTCGTAGGTGGTGGCGCGGTCCAACTCGTGCAGCTTGTAGAGTTCTATAAGGCCTATGAGCTTGGATGCGTATGAGGGGTTGGTGGCGTAGCCGCACTCTTTCAGTCCTCTCGCCCAGCCGCGGTAGTCGCGCCGGTCCAACTTGAACAACCGCGAGTAGCGCGGCTGCCCTGATAGGAAGCCGCTGTGGTCCTCAAAGCTACCCAGCACGCTGTCGTAAGCCCGGAAGCACTCGTCGGGTGCATCGTCGTGGCGGCGCATGGTGCGTCCGCCCCACCCGTGGCACTTTATGCCAAAGTGGTTGTTTCCCCTTACGGCCAGCTCGCTGGTGCCGGCTGCGCTTTCAAGTATCCCCTGCGCTATGGTGATGCTCGCCGGCACGCCGTGCTTGAGCATCTGCTCTATGGCCAGGTCGCGATACCGGTCTATGTAGTCTTGGTATTTCTTGTTCCACGCAGCCTGCCCCTGCGCGGCGGCAGAGAGGGCCACGAGCGCGGCCGCAACTATTATTCTCATCTCCATTGTTAGGAATTTCCAGCCGCAAATGTAACGAATTATCCCATACCACGGCCCATGCCGCTCCGCTATGGGGCAGCCACGCCGGGCTCTTCCCCGAGCGGGCATGGCGACACTTGGTCCAAGCCCTGTCCAACCATTGCTGCCGGGCGCGCGTCCCCCGCAAGCCCCCGGCAAAAAAGCGAGATCCCCCGGCCTCCTCACTCGGAGGAAGCCGGGGGGCTCGTAAA
>R20__coassemble_295_pt1 | contig 39043 bp, 26 predicted proteins | sample R20__metabat2_low_PE_033 | metagenome-assembled genome bin R20
GTACCCAAGGCGTTGCCTTGGGCTAAGGAGGTGTTGCCCTTTCAGGGCAAAAGCCAGGGGCGAAAGTTCGTGGATAAAAGTCCGGGGCTTGATACCAAGCCGTGGTACTACTTGTACCAAGCCGTGGTATTGTCTGTACCAAGCCGTGGTACCGCCCGGGACACGTGGGCGGAAAAGTGCTGCGGCGGCACCCCACTCACCCCAAGCCACGGCCAAACATGCAACGCGGGCGCATATTATGCAGCATAAACAGCCGCTTTCCCACATAAACGGCGGTTTGCGGCGGAAAACATACAGCCGAAAACACCTAACATACGTTAATTGGCTAAATTCGCAACACTGCGGATTACAACCGCTGGAAGGCAAAAGCCACGCACGCACGGCATGGAAAACACGGAAACGCCACTGCCGGGATGCCGCGGCGCAACCCTGACTTAAACATTTTGCACATGACAACGATAAGGAAAACCCTGGGGGCCTGGCTGCTCCTGCTCCCCTCGCTCGCAACAGCGGGGGAACGCACCGTGGTGAGCGCCGAGGTGTACGGCCACAAGGGCGAAACGGTGCGCATAGACTGCGTGCAGACACCTTTCATAAAGGCCGAGTTCCACAACAACCCCGGCGAAAGGCACACATACGCCTTTGAAGCCCCATCCGAACCGCTGCTGCTGATAGTGGCCGGCAAGGCGGAGGTGCTGCTCGGGGCCGGCGACAGCGTACACGTGGTGGTGAGGATGGACGGACGAAACGCCGACTGCCGGTACTCCGGCACGCCCGGGGCCGTGGCCGCCAACGAACTGCGCGCCCGCATAGCCGGCCTGCGCCGTGAAATGCGCTACAAGGGGCAGCTGCTGGCCTGCGCAGTGGTGGACGTGAAGCCGGCCGCGAGGGTGGCGGACGCAAAGGAACTCCTGGCCAAGGTGGGTGAAATGGCCGGCGAAGCAAAGGGCAAGGCGCCCGCAGAGCTGCTCGGCTACGCCACCGCCGAACAGGAAGCATCGGCCTACCTCTCGTTCATGGAATACCCGAAGATGTACGAGGAGATGCGCAAGACACCCATAGCCGAGCAGGGCATAGGAGACTACCACGCCATAATGGACGGCCGGGAGGCGCGGTCTGACGCAGCGGCCCTGGCCTGCCCGGAGTACGCATCGTTCCTGATGCGCTACTGCGACTACCGCAACGGAAAGGAAGCCGCGGAAGCCGGGCGGGCGTACTCCACCCCGGAAACGCTCGAAGAGATGTACGCAGCATTCAAGGCCTTCTACACCGGCGGGCAGCGGGACTGCGTGCTGTTCCACCTGCTGTCAAACCACATACGCGGCGGCAAGCAGACGGAACGCGCCCTGCCGCTGTACGAAGACTACAAGAGGGAGTGCTGCACAGACAAGGAACACGCACGCATACTCGGCACATTCATGCAATAACACCAAACGGAAGCGATACAAGTATGGAGAAAAGAAACTATCCGCTCCGCCGGCTGCTAGCCGCCGCAGCCGTGGCCGCCGCACTCTCTCAAGCCCCTCCGGCTGCGGCGCAGGGCGGAGACGGGTGGAAGGACACGCCCATAACCCTGCGCAAGAGCAACGAACCGCTGGGCGCCATATTCGAGATGGTGGCCAAGGAAGCCGGGGCCACGATAGAGTTCCGCAACGTAGCAATAGACGGCATGGACAAGCCCGCCACGGTCAACATAGAGGGGCAGCCGCTGGACAAGGCCCTAATGTCGCTCATAGGCCGCAGCGACGTGAAGGTAACCTACGACCCGGCGCGGCGCATAATAGTGGAGCCGGCCGCAAAGGGCCGGGCCGCGCAGCCGCAAGCCAAGGGCGGCACGCTCGCAGTGCAGGGTACGGTGAGGGACGCAAAGACAAAGGAGACCCTCACGGGCGCAACCGTGGTGGTGACGGACGGCACGAAAGACGGAGGACGCACCACCGGTGTGATAACGGACGCGGAGGGAAAATTCTCGCTATACGTGCCTCACAAGGCATCCATAAGGGTGTCGTACCTGGGCTACGCCACAAAGTCTGTGCAGGTAACCCAGGCCGGCAAGGCCATGGAAATAGCCCTGGAACCCTCAGGCGATGTAAACTTAGACGAGGTGGTGGTGACGGGCATAAGCAAGCGCAGCAAAAGCAGCTTCACCGGCAACTTCGTGGAGGTGAGGGGCGAAGAGCTGCGCCGGCTCAACCCCAACGACTTCCTCAAAGGGCTGCAATTCTTCGACCCGGGCTTCAAGATAGTGGAGAACAACACGTCCGGGTCCGACCCCAACGCCACACCGGAGTTCCGCATGCGCGGCGACCAAAGCCTGGGGCTGCAACCGGCGGCCTCGTCCATGGACCTGATGCTGGACAACGTGTCGAGCCGGCCCAACACGCCCCTGTTCGTATTGGACGGCTTCATAGTGCCGATGAGCCGGGTGCTGCAGATAGACCCGCAGCGCATAGAAGGCATAACCATACTCAAAGACGCTGCGGCCACGTCCATCTACGGATCCAGGGCCTCAAACGGCGTGATAGTGATAGAGACACGGGTGGTGCCGGACGGAGCGCTGACCGTGGCCTACAACGGCAGCATGACAGTGCAGGCGCCCGACCTCACCGGCTACAACCTGATGGACGCCGCCGAAAAGCTCGCCATGGAGTGGGACTCCGGGGTGTACCGGCAGGGGAACGCCACGTCCATGAACCGATACAACTCGCTGCTGCGCAACGTTCTGGCCGGGGTGGACACCTACTGGATAAGCCAGCCACTGCGCACGGCCTACCAGACACGCCACTCGCTGTCGGCCGCCGGCGGCACGGAGCTGTTCCGATACAGCCTGGACGCAAACGCCTCGCTGTCGCCCGGCGTGATGAAAGGCTCGGCCAACAACACCAAGGGCGTGAACTTCAACATGACCTACCGCAAAGGGAAAATCACCGCCGGGGCCAACATCAGCATGGCCGAGACAGACGGGCTGAACTCGCCCTACGGCACTTTCTCGGAATACACGCGCGTGAACCCCTACTACCGGCCCACAGACGACAACGGGGCCTACCTGCAACACCTAGACAACCACGTGGGGGCCGGCAGCACGCTAATCTCCAACCCGCTGTACAACGCCAACGTGGGCATAAAGGACGAAACCCACAGCACCAACATCTCGGCCAGCATCAACATGGAATACCGGCCCGTGCCAAACCTCAGCATAACGGAGCAGCTAAACTACTCGCGCGGACTTGCCAGGACGGAACGCTTCCTGCCGGCTGACCACACCTCGTTCATCAACCAGACAGACAAGACCCTCAAAGGCAGCTACGCCAAGAGCACCGGCGAGATGACCACCTGGTCCAGCAACCTTGGGGTGAACTGGAACAAGGCGGCCGGGAAACACCTCGTGAGCGTCTTCGGCAACTGGACCATGAACGAGAACACCAACAACTACGTGAACCTGAGCGCCACGGGCTACCCCGACGTGCACATGGACGACTTCATCTTCGGCAACAAGATGGACCAGAACCCCAGCGGCACACAGAGCATATCGCGCACCATGGGCCTGATCGGCCAGCTGTCTTACAGCTACGACAACCGCTACTCGGCAGACTTCAACCTGAGCGGGGAGATGAGCTCAAGCTACGCCGACCACCGGCTGACCCCGTTTTGGAGCATCGGCGCAAGGTGGAACGCACACCGCGAGAAATGGCTTGAAGGCCGGGTGTCAAACCTCGTGCTAAGGGCCACCTACGGCGTTACCGGCTCGCAAAATTTCAGTCCGGCAGACGCGGTGGAATACTACACGTTCTCGGGCAATATGCGCCCCTACGAGTCGTTCCCAATGCTCGGCGCGGTGATGGCGGGACTCAACAACCCGGCGCTTGAATGGGCCAAGACGGGCAACCTGGGATTAGGGCTCGACATAGGGCTGTGGCAAAACAGGCTCAACCTGTACTTCAACTACTACGACAACATCACACGGCAGCTGCTTACGAACTACGACCTGGCACCCTCCACCGGCTTTGAATCGCAGGTGATAAACGCCGGCGAACTGCAAAACCGCGGCTTCGACGCCAGCGTGAGCGTGATAGCCGTGCAAGACAGCAAGAAGCAGCTCTACTGGACAGTGTCGGCCGGCATCAACAGCAACAAGAACAAGATACGCAAGATATCCGACTTCCTGCGCAAGATGAACGAGCAGCAACTGGAATCCACAGCCGCGCCGCTGCCGGTGTACCAGGAGGGGCAGTCCACCACCACTTACTACGCCGTGCGCTCGCTCGGCATAGACCCCATGACCGGGCAGGAGGTGTTCCTGACCAAGGACGGCAAGAAGACTTTCGCCTGGAACGCCGCCGACAAGGTGCCGGCGGGAGACACCAACCCGGTGGCGAGCGGCACGCTCTACTCGTCGCTGAGCTGGCGGAACCTGTCTTTATCGCTCGGCTTCACATACCGCTGGGGGGGCATAACCTACAACCAGACGCTCGTGGACAAGATAGAAAACAGCAACATAGCCTACAACCTGGACCGCCGCGCGGCACAAGACCGGTGGATGAAACCCGGAGACGTGGCCAAATACAAGAAAGTGGACCTGAATGGGGCTCAGACTCCAGCCTCCACGCGGTTCATCATGGACGACAACGAGCTGCAAATGTCCAGCATCGGCATAGGCTACCGCCTGCGCCACCAAGACTTCAAGTGGCTCAACGCCCTGGCCGTGGACGTGGCCAACCTCAACTTCACCACCAACGACCTCTTCAGGATATCGTCCGTGAAGATGGAACGAGGCCTGGGCTACCCCTTCGCACGCTCGTTCACCCTGTCACTATCTGTCATATTCAAGTAAACGGAAAGGCAACACAACATGTACACATACAAGACAATGGCCGTGGCGGCCGTGGCGGCGGTGGGGATCGCCCTGTCTTCCTGCGGGGAATGGTTTGACGAAAGCCCCAAGACGGACATAAAGGCGGGAGACTTCTTCGAGAGCGAAAACGGATTCCAAAGCTCCCTCACGGGCATATACCTCTCCATGACGGGCCAGGATGCCTACTCGGGCAACATGTCGTTCGGGCTGATGGACCAGCTGGCGCAGCAATACGACTACCTGCCCGATGGCGCAGCGGACATGGAAGCCGTCTACAACTACTCCACACAGACCTCGTACGGCTTCAACACCAAGGGCCGCCTGGCCTCCTCGTGGAGGGGAATGTACAACATAGTGGCCAACTGCAACAACCTGCTGAAATGGCTCGGCACTAACGGGGAACGCGTGCTGAGGGACTCCGTGGAACGCAACATGATGCGCGGCGAAGCCTTGGCGGTGCGGGCATTCTGCCACTTCGACCTGCTTAGGGCCTGGGGACCGTGGAACCTGCGCAACGACCCTGGTGCAATGGACGCCAATGCCATACCATACCGCACCGCAGCCGACAACAGCAAGCAGCCAAGGCTGTCAACCCACGAGGTGCTGGCACGCGTGGTGGCCGACCTGGAAGAGGCCGCCGGGCTGCTGGCGTACGAAAGCCGCACTCCGTTGGAGGGCAGCACGCGCCGCTTCCGCTTCAACTACCACGCTGTGAACGCCCTGCTGGCACGTGTGCACTCATATGCTGGAGACGCAGCCAAGGCCGCCGAATACGCGCGGAAAGTGATAAGCGGCTGCGGCCTGGAGCTGCAGACATCCAACCAGAACGACCCGGTGATGTTCAGCGAGTGCATCTGCGCCCTGAACATGTACGGCATGGGCGAACGGCTGTCGGCACAATGGGCCGAGGGCGAGAAATTCACCACGCAGTACGCCATATCGCAGGAGAAGTTCAACACCCTGTTCGAGGTGGCGGGCACAAGGCGTGAAGACATACGCTCAAAGGGCGCGGCATTCCACACCTACGACGCCACAAGGCAGAACCTGTCAAGGAAATACAGCACCAACCCCAACCAGGCCCTGCCGCTGATAAGGCTGCCGGAGATGTACTACATACTCTGCGAGGCGGAGGAAGACATGGCCAAGGCACGGGAACACATCAACTACGTGCGCGGCCGCCGCGGCTACTCCAAAGCGTCTGACGAGAAATTCACCGACAGCGCCGGGCGGCTCAACGCCTTGGACCGCGAATACCGCAAGGAGTTCTACGCCGAGGGGCAGTACTGGTACTTCCTCAAACTGCACGGACGCACGGAGATACCATACGCCGCAGGGGTGGCCTTGGGCAAGGAGAGGTTTGAGTTCCCCCTGCCAGACGCCGAGGTGCAATACGGATGGACGGCTGACTCCGCCGCAACCGGGATCTAAGCATACACGACAAAAATGAAAACGGAATGAAAACACTGCATACCACAATCTGCACACTCGCCCTGCTGTCAAGCCTTGCGGCCTGCCGGCAGGAGGAGGTGGAACTGTACGGCGAAGCCGGCCACGGGGTGTACTTCAACTACCGGGACAAAAGCGAGCTGCAAGCCGCCTTCAACTTCTCGGAATACGTGGTGGGACTGCCGCAGGAACTGCCACACACGCTAAGGCTCAAAGTGATGGGACACACCGCCACGGAAGACCGCCGGGTGGTGCTCAAGACACGCCCATTAGAGGGCTACCCCATGGCGGAGGTTACGCTGCCCGGAGTGGTGTTCACCCCCGACACGCTGCAAAAGGAAGTGGTGGCCATGGTCAAACGCCCGGCCATGAGGGACACCACTTACGCCGCAGTGGTGTACATAGACCCGGAAGACCCAGCCGCACAGATAGGCGAGGGAGTGGACGGCTTCCAAGAATTCACCATATACGCCAGCGAGGAATACAGCAAGCCCGGGGCGTGGGGCGAATGGTCCATGATACAGATGTACCTGGGCGACTGGTCCGCCGACAAGCAGATATTCTACGCCAACCTCACCGGGCAGGACGCATTCTACGAAAACAACGACTACTACACCATAGTGGAGTGGAACGCAGCTGGAGTGGACAGCATACGCACATGGGCAAAGGAACACCCCGGCGAGACACCGGCCGTGGACATACCCTTCACGCAAGACTACTACGACGGCTACCCCAAGCCGTGGTATTGGACAGACACGCAGGCAAAGTGGCTCGGGGCGTACACCCCCGTGGCATTCGTGGGGATATGCAACGCCTTAGGCATAACCACGGCCAACGAGCAAGAAGCATTCACCCAAGACACCGAGGGCATGGAGCGGCTCAACGCCGCCGCAGCCAAGGTGATGATGGAGAAATACAACAACTACTACAGCTGGGGCTACCCCGGGTCGGCCTACCGGCAGAGCTTCCACGTGCCGATGTTCGTGGGGGTGGACTACGAAGTGGTGCGCCCGGCGGCATGGGAAGACGGCGGCCTGCTCGACAAGTACTACGGCGGGTATTCAGACATGAAGTACGCCTTTATGGTAAAGGAGTGGCTGAAAGAGAAAGGCTCGGCCTTCGCCCTCAACCAGCTCACCCCCGTGATGGGGCAATGGACGGACGAGGGGTATATGAAAGCCGTATGGGACAGTTCCATGGGAGGGGAGAAGAAAGCCAAGGAGCTGAACGCCTTTTTCCGCAAGAAAACGGAGGGAGGGGGATACGGCTTCACGTTCCCGGAAGTGAAATAAGGAAGGAAACACCATGAAAAAGACTTTGACCGCAGCCCTGCCGCTACTCTTGGCGGCCTGCTACCAAGACAAGGGCAACTACGAATACGCCTTCGGCACGATGAACTCGATAGACTCCGTGTGGTTCACCCCCGGGGCCACGGAGCAATTGGAAGGCCTTACGATAGAGTTCACCCAGCCGCTCACCGAAGCCGACACCCTGCAACGCGTGGAAGCGCACCTGTCGCAGTCGCTGGCCGCCAACATGGACAACCTTGACTTCCGCTGGTACCGCCAACGCACAGCGGACGGCAAGACAGTGGGCGACACCGTAACCACGAAAGGATTCATGGACGTGGCCTTGGACATGGGCCGGGAGACTAAATACTCCGTGCTGCTGGAAGTGCGCGACAACACCACCGGCCTGGCCCACTACGAAAACATAAGGGTGGCCACAAGGCCGATATTCAAGAACAGCACCTTCGTGCTGCACGGCGCGCAGGGCGACCGCAAGCTCGGCAACATAGAGGCCATAGGCGGCGGCACAGAGGTGAGGACGGACGCATACGCATTAGTCAAGCCGGGACTGCCCAACCCTTTCGCCAAGGCAAACAAGCTGATGTACCAGGCCACAATGACTTTCACAGACTGGACACACGTAAGGGAGTCGGACAATCTCGTGGCCTTCATGGACGACGGCACGGCAAAGGTGTACCACCCATTCGGCTTGGACCCCAAGTTCACCAACTACCCCAACTATGTAACGCCGAAGAGCGGCAGCGGCTACTTGGTGGCGGACAAGATTGGCATGAGGGGAGACCCGTCAAACCAGACCGACTACTACTTCATAATAGGCCGGGACGGGAAGATAGCCACCGCCAGGGCCGTGATATGCTTCCGCATGCCGGCCAAGGGGGGCGAGACGGACTACTCCGCAGCACACGCCGTGTTCTCCGCCAACCACTTGGTGTTCTGGGACGCAAAGCACTCGCGCTTCCTCTACGCCAACAGCGCGGAAGACAGCTACCAGATATGGTACGAAGACGAGGCCTACCACTCACAGCTGTCAAACCCGGTGCTGAACGCCAACATAGACTTCTCCACACTCGGGGAGGGAATCTCGCCGGTGGGTAAGAAATGCACCTACGCTTTCATACAATACCGCGAAAACATAGACAACGAACACCCCATGTTCATATTCAAGGACGAGGCCGCCGGCAAGTATTTCCTATACGAACTATCGCCCACCGGCATAGGCGGCGGCAAAGACGGAAAGAAAGCGCCGCGCAGGGCGAACGGGAAATACACGGACGGGGACGGACCGGCCTACACCATAGAGGGTGTGGAACTGGAGGGGTTCGCACCCGGCAACGACGCATTAGTGGCTTACAACACTTGGTTCCCCACCAACTACCTCTTCTATGCAGACGGCGGCAACCTCGTGCGCTACAACTCCAACAACGGGGACCGAGTGGTGCTCTACTCCGCACCGGCGGGCTACTCCATAACGTGCCTCAAATTCAGGGAGAACAACTCATTGGCCTATTCCGGAGACCTCGGCCTGTACCTCGGCATAGGCCTTGCCAACGGCGGAAACGGGGCCGTGGCGGAACTGAAACTCACCACCGGGTCCGACCTGGACGAAACCCACCCCGTATCGTTCCACGACAGCGACGCAGACGGCAACCACTTCGGCCCGGTGGCGGACATACAGTTCGTACACGAATATTCCTACTACGTTCCTACATATTGACAACATGGCACACCACACAACGGCAAGGACAATAGCGGCCGGCATAGCCCTCTCGGCCGCGGGCTGCGCATTGGCACAAGGGAGGATAAGCGTGCAAGGCCGGATAGAGGGGGTGGAAAAAGGCCGGCTGCTGATTCTGGCCCAAAAGGCGGAGGGCAAGGTGGACACGATAGCATCGGCAGGATTCACAGCTCCCGACTTCAAGATAGCCGCAGACATAGCCGAACCGGCCGCGGCCACGCTCGCAGTGGAGGGCTACTCGGGAGGCTTCCCGTTCATAGCGGAACCCGGCGAAGACTACGAAGCCCTGCTCACAAACTCCGGCAAGTGGCACATACTCGGCGGAAAACTGCAAGACTCATACGCAGCATTCGCCCAAAGGATGGAGCGGATAAGGGAACGCGCCGGGAAGCTAAGGGCGCAAGCCGACAGCCTGTTGGCAGAGATGAAATACATGTCGGCGAGCAGGGTGAACGAAGCCATCGACTCACTAAGGAGGAGCATGGCCCTGAGCAGGGACTCTTTCCTCACGGCCAACGACAACATAATAGCGGCCAACGAGGCCCTCCTGGCAGCAAAGGCCGGCGGATTCGGCTACGAAGAAGCCAAGCGGATGTACGAGGGACTTGGGACTGAAGCCAAAAACTCGCTCAGCGGCAGGATACTGAAAGAAGTGGTGGACAGGCTCGGGCAAACCGCCAAGGGCTCCGTGGCGCCCGACTTCACCCTGCCCACCGCCGACGGCTCCACGTTCACGCTGTCCAAAATGGGCGGGCGGGTCAAGATAGTGGACTTCTGGGCAAGCTGGTGCGGCCCCTGCCGGATGAACAACCCACACCTGAAAAAGATGTACGAAGCCTACCACGGAAAGGGCTTGGAGATGGTCGGCGTGTCGCTCGACGACAACCGCGGCAGGTGGTTGCAAGCAGTGGAAAAGGACGGGCTGCCATGGACGCAGGCCTCGTCGCTGAAAGGCTGGCGCGACGACACCGCCAAAGCCTACGGGGTAACGGCCGTGCCGGCGATATTCATCCTTGACACCGACAACCGGATAATTGCAAAAGACCTTAGGCACGAAGCCTTGGAGACATTCCTGGCAGACCGGTTGGGGAAGCCAGGCGAATGACAACGCAAAACAGCACACAAGGGAAAACAATGGAAAAAAGGATTTTACAGACTATCGCCATGGCGGCGGTTTGCATAGCCGCAAACGCCCAGGCTGGCAGGGAGTACACTATTGAGGGGCGGTTCTCGCAAGACTCGCTGCGCTTCACGCCGCAAAAGGTGGCCACGGTGTACCTGTCGCGGTTGGCGGACGGCCAACTGCAAAAGGTGGACTCGGCAAAGGTGGAAAACAAGGCGTTCACTTTCCGGGGAATCGCACCGGAACACACCGGTGCGTACTTCATAACGGGCTTCGACAACGGGGAGGTGCAGCTGTTCTTGGAGCCGGGAAACATCTCCGTGGGGCCCGTAAACGCCCGATTCCCCCACGGCACACGGGTCTCAGGCACGCCTGCCAACGACACATACTCACGGTACCTAAGGCTGAACGAAGACCTGATGGAGTACAGCCGTAAGAACATGGAGCAGGCCTACGCAGAAAGGCCGGAAACGGAACGCGGCGACTCGGCCTTCTTCCCCTACCAAAGGGCCGTGTACCACACCAACAACATCACCTACAAGGGAGAGGTGCTGCGCTTCGTGGCGCAAAACACAAAGTCTCCCGTGGCCCTGTACGTCACCATGTACGACCTCTACCCCATACTGGAAACCAAATTCTTGGAAAAGGAGGTGATGGCGGCATTCCACCCGGATGTGCATTCACACCCCATGTACAAGGAACTGATCAACAAGCTCAGGGCGGCAAACCTGGCCGTGGGCGGCGAGGGGCCGGACTTCACCGCGGCCACCGCGGACGGCAAGGAGATGAAGCTGTCCGACCTGCGCGGCAAGTACGTGCTGCTCGATTTCTGGGCGAGCTGGTGCGCACCCTGCCGCCGTGAGTTCCCCTTTGTGAAAGAGGCCCTCGCGGCAACCGAGGGAAAAGACAACTTCGTGGTGCTGAGCTACTCCATAGACAGCAAGGAGGACGACTGGAAAAACTGCATAAGAAGCAACGCCCTGGCACACAATAACTGGCTGCACGTCTCCACCCTGAAAGGATGGGACTCGGATGCCGCCAAGCTGTACCACGTGGAAGCCGTGCCGCGCACCGTGCTGATAGACCCGCAAGGGCGCGTGGCGGCCTTTGAACTGCGCGGCGAGGAGATGGTAAGCCGAGTCAGGCAGTTGCCGTGATTTTTTTTTGTGGACAATGGATTTGTGGTGCGGCAAGCTGCCGCACCACTTTCTTATCCCGGACGCAAGGCTTTGGGAGGGGCGGAGCGCAGGTGCCACGCCGGCAGTATTATAGGGGCAACCGGGCCGTTTGGCGGTACGGCTGAGGTTCCGGGGGGGGGTAGACTCGCCTTAACACTCCACGGAAGCCTTATCGGCTGCGGTTGGCCGGTACAAAGGCGGCACAGCGGCGGTGTACTTTTACGATACCACGGCGTGGTACAGGAAATACCACGGCTTGGTACCGATAGTACCAAGCCGTGGTATCGGGCGTTGCCGCGGCCGCAACCATCTCCAAACGAGCCGTAGAGACGCGGCTTGCCCCGTCTTACAATATCGGTGCCGCAAGAAGAAAGACGGGGCAAGCCCCGTCTCTACAGCGCATTGCGAGCAATTGACGAAACACCGGTGCCGCCGGAGCGGCCAAGCCCCGTCTCTACAGCGCATTGCTGGCAATTGGCGAAACACCGGCGCGGTCGGGGCAAGCCACGTCTCCTTATTCACAACCTCACGTCATTCAGAGGGAGCGAAGCGACCGAAGAATCCCACACAAAATGCGGAGATGTTTCGCTGCGCTCAACATGACGGGGTCTGGGTGGTTTACGTGGTAAGACGGGGCTTGCCCCTGCCTTACCGGCACATCGGTAAGGGAGTGCTATGCAAAAGGGACACATGCAATCACGGCACCGCCTATAAACAAAAATTCCCTCCGCCCCGGGTACGGGGCGGAGGGAATGCCTTTCTATTCGGTATGGATTTACTTCACCACAACCTTCTTGCCGCCTACGATGTAGAGGCCGGGCTTGGAGAAGCCCTGCACCTTGCGGCCCTGGATGTCGTAAACGCCCCCTGCCGCCTGGGCAGCCACGGCCTTGGCTATGCCGGTGGTGGCGGCGTGGAGGAACACCACATCCTTGCCGTCAGCTGCGGAAGAGGGCAGGAAAGCCGTGTTGGCGGCGATGTCGCCATCGGCCGGGGCGAACTCCGGGCCGTTCTCGCCGGCCCCGAGGAGCATGGCGTAATGCTGGGCCTGCTGGGCGTTCACGCCGCGGAGCAGGTTGGGCGTGCCAATCTCGGGAACGTAGCCGTAAGACGGAGTGAGGGTGGCGGTGGCGTCGCCCTGCACGCTGTAAAGTATCACGGGGGTCTCGGCGGGTACGGCTCCGTCTATGTCCACAAGCGTGGCCACTGCGTTGCCGTCCACGTCTTTCACATCGGAAACAACGGCGGCCTTTGCACCCTCGCCGAGCCTGAAGTTGAACGGGGCTTGGAAGGCTGCATAAGTGCCTTCGCCCATCTCGCTGAGGGGCACCTCTATGTCGCCGATAGGCTCAACAGTCCAGGCGGACGGCTCGGAAGTCTTGCCGGACTCCCAACCCACGATGTTCCTCTGTTGGTCGCAGTGTATGAACGTGTAGCCGCCATCCGTGTGGAAGCCCACTACGCCAGGCGACACCACCTCAGGTGTGAACCATACGGGGGTTTCGCCCACCTGCACCTGCGCGCTCTGGCCGGCAGCCTGCAAGTAGCCGCCGTTCACCTTGAAGGCCACCTTGTCGCCGCTGGATTCCATGAACACGGCTGTTGCGGCCGACTTGCCAGCCAGGGCCACGGCCTTGGACTTGAAGCCCAGGTACTCCCCGTACTTTGCGTTCTTGACGGCATAGAAACCCGAACCCGGCAGGCGCAGGCCCTTTTCTATGGCGGCGCGCAGCTCGTTGTAATCCGTGTTGCTGCAATAAGTCTTCGCGGCCTCGTACTTGCCAAGGAGGTTGGTGTAGGCTATCTCGCTAAGGCCGAAGTAGCCGTCCTTGTCGTAGTTGTCAAACCACGTGCCGAGATTCTCCTCCACGAACGTGTTGAAGTTTTCCGGCACTTCCGTAGCCACGATGCAAGATCCGTCGTCCGTGGCGCCGGCGTTGTCGGCCCAGTACTTGAGCTGGCTGTTGCTTGCGAAGTCGTTCAGGTAGAGGTTGGACCCCACGTGCAGGGAGAAGCCGCCGGCGTTGGGTGTTACGATCCACTGCGTATGGGTGGTGGTGAACTTCGGCGCGCCGCCGTTGCTTTGGTTGGTAGCTTCGAGGTACTTGCCCTCTCCGGCTGCGCGGTTCATCAGCTTGATGCCGTTGTAGGGGTCTCCCACGAAAGCCCAGAACACACCATCGGCGAGGTTGTTATCCTTTTTGAGGGCGATGGGTTCCGTGCCGGCAACGATGTACTTCGGGTTGTTCTGGCGTATGGTCAGGAAGTACCAGGTGGCCTTGTCGTAGCTTTCGGAGAGCTTCACCGGGCCGTTCCAGTAAGCATCCACGGTAACCTCCTTGGTGTCCTCCCCGATCTTGGAGGGAGAGTAGGAGAAGAAAGCGTACTCGTTGCTGTCTGCCCCGGGCAGTTCGGCTACGGAGCCCACGTTGGCCTTCGCCTCTACGGAACCCACTTTCTTGCCTTCGAACATCACGTTGTATACCACGCTGTTGGGCAGTACGGCGGGAGCTTCCTGCACGTTGAACTTGGAACCGCCGTCGTTGGCTGCCGCGCCATCTTTCCAATAGGCCATTATGCTGCGCTGTGCGTAGTCGTTGGGGTAGAGGTTGGCCTCGGCCACATCGGCTTTGAGCGAGAAGCCGTCTCCGTTGGGCGTGATAATCCAGTTTGTGGCCTCCTCCGTCATTGTGGGCGCGCCGCCGTCCCTTTGGTCTGTGGCGGAAAGGAACTTGCCTTCGCCGGCGCCCATGTTGAGGAGCTTCACCTTGCCATAGGCGTCGGAAACGAACGCCCATGCAGCCGAGCGCGTCTCGGGGTTGGTGGTGGTGGCGGGATATGGCGTGGCGGTGCTGCTGTAAGTAACGTACTTGTTGCCGCGCAGTGTAAGATAATACCACTTGGCGTTGGCGTAGTTTTCAGACAGCTGGAAAGGGCCGTTCCACACAGCCTTCACTGTTACCGTGGCCGGCGTGGTGGTTATCTTTTCCGTGTCGTACTCGTAAGTGTACAGCGAGTTGGCCATGGAAGCGGGCATGGCCGGCACGTCCGTCTTCTGCCAAGCCGTGCTGGAGGCTATTTCTTTGCCGCCGGCATCCACGAGCTTGTAGGTAACGTTGAGCAAGGTGCCTACCTCGGCGTTTTGGTCGAATGGGGCGGCCTCCTCTATGGCGCACATGTTTCCTGGATCGTCCAATTGGTTCCAATGCGAAATCACTGCGGGGCTCCATCCGGGGGATATGGCAAACTGCCATTCCCCTATCTTTATAACGGTGGGGAAGTTGGCCTTGTTCGCCCCGGTGGATGCAAGGAGTTCCACTTTCTCGATAGGCTCGTCAGCAAGCTTGTTGACCTGTCCGTCTTTCATCACGAATTTCTTCGCGCTTACGCTCCACAGATAGTAGGCATCGCCGAGCTTCACGAAAGCGAACTGCTGGTTTTTGCTGGTTTTGTCAACCGCCACTCCGAGCTTTTGGGTGGAGTTTGCCGCGTTGGCGCCGTCCTGCACCATCCACGAGCCACGGTCTTGCGTACTGATGGTGAACGCCTTGCCGGCGGTCTGATCAAGACTGGTAACCGGCGTACTTTGCGCCATAGCCGCCGCTACCGAGAATAGCGCCGACAAGGCAAGTGTAAATCTTTTGTACATATAGTTTTGTTTTGAGTGTGTTTCTATCAGGATGGACTATGATTGGCAAAGATAAAATCTTCCTGTGAATTAACGGATTTTTGCTTTGTGTTTTTCTTTCGGAAGCGGATTGTGCCGAAACACTTCCACCACAGCCGCCGGTACGCACCCCATTTGTTTTTACGCCCTGCCGCAAGGCTTACAAAAAACGCCGGGCATAACCCAGATAGGTTACGCCCGGCGTAGTGTTGTTCGGACTTTCGCCCGAGCCGCTTAGTTGTTTTCAGGGCGCAGCTGGCGCACGGTCTCCGCAGCCTGCCACATCTCCATGTTGCGCATGGTCTCAAGCTCCTTGTTAAGGCCGTCGCGGTAGTCGGGCTTGGAGTTGCAGTCTATGGAACGCTGTGCTTCCTCGCCGCTCTTGACGGCTGCGTAGAGCTGCTCCATCACGGGCTTTATGGCCTCGCGGAAGCGCGGCGCCCAGTCGAGCGCTCCCCTCTGCGCCGTTGTGGAGCAGTTGGCGTACATCCAGTCCATGCCCTTTGCAGCGAATAGCGGCATAAGGCTCTGTGTAAGCTCCTCCACAGTCTCGTTGAACGCCTCTGAGGGGGTGTGCCCATTGGCGCGCAGCACCTCGTACTGGGCTTCAAGCAGCCCCTCTATGGCACCCATGAGCGAGCCGCGCTCACCGGTGAGGTCGCTTACGGCTTCGCGCTGGAAGGTGGTCTTGAAGAGGTATCCCGAGCCTATGCCCACGCCCAGGGCCAGAGTTTTCTCCTCGGCACGCCCGGTTGCGTCCTGATACACAGCGAAAGAGCTGTTGAGACCGCGGCCTTCAAGGAACATAGTGCGCAGCGATGTGCCAGACCCCTTGGGGGCCACCATTATAACGTCTATGTCTGCCGGGGGCACCACGCCGGTGCGGTCGCTCCAGTTTATGGCGAAGCCGTGTGAGTAGTACAGTGCCTTGCCGGGCGTGAGGTGCTTCTTGACGGTGGGCCAAAGGGCTATCTGGCCGGCATCGGAGAGCAGCATGCATATTATGGTGCCCCTCTGCAAAGCCTCCTCTATGGGGAATAGCGTCTTGCCCGGCTCCCAGCCGTCGGCTATGGCCTTGTCGAAAGTCTTGCCCTCGCGCTGCCCCACAATCACGTTGAAGCCGTTGTCGCGCAGGTTGCAAGCCTGGCCGGGTCCCTGTATGCCGTAGCCGATCACGGCTATGGTCTCTCCCTTGAGTGTTTCCAAAGCCTTGTCAAGGGAAAACTCCTTGCTCGTAACGACGGTTTCCATCACGCCGCCAAAGTTCAGTTCTGCCATTTCTCTTTGTCTTTATTTGTTTTAGAGTCAGTTCATCTGTCTACATATCGGAAGGCGCACCTGCACGCTTCAGCCGCGCAGCCGTCCTCCCCACCCCTCGTTATCCTAAGCGTCCTAAGCCCCTCGGCGGTGTCGTCCGCGGCGAACACAAGCCTGTCTCCGCACTTGCACTCCGAAGAATAGGCCATGTCCATGCGTGCCACCCTATGGCGCGAGTGCCACTCCGAATCCCAAAGGTCGAGTGCGTGGGACACGTATTTCAGGCTGTTCACATGGCCGTTCATGTCTATGTCGCTATACTTGGCCGTGTATTCCCCGCAGGGCTGCGCCCCCTTTGGCACGTTCACCCTTGACGGAGGGGCTATGGGGCACAGCCTTTCCCCGTCTACGAAGCGTGTTACCACCCCGCCGGTGCCGGCAACCAAGTCCACGGGCCTGCGCGTGTGCTTGTCTATCATGGCCCATATGCCGCGTGCGTATCCGTATTGCTTCCCTGTGCGGGTGTCTGATATGCTGAAACAGCGCGTGGTGAAGAGCTTGGAAACGCTTTCCACCCATGTCTCCACTGCTATTTCTGCCTGCTCGCGCGGGGCCTCCCCCATCTCCACGGCCAAGCGCGAAATGACCCACGCCCGGCCGAGGGTGTCCAAAAGCCCCATGCCATACCCGCGCTTGGTGCTATGCACGTCTGCCGCGTTGAGCAGCACGGTGCCCATGCTCGGCATGGATATGCAGCCAGAGCCGTCGCATTGGAACGGCTCCACCGCGTAGGTGCACCTTTCAGCCTTGTCCATACTCCGTGCCTACCGCTCTATGGCCGTTTCACCCAGCGCCTCGTCCGGGCTGCGGGTAACGGCCACTCGTCCGCTCCTGGTGAATTGCAGCAGGCAGCCGAACGAGTCCAACTGCCGGAAGAGGTGCGTAATGTCGTCCGACACGGCGGCCATCAGCACGGTGCTGTATATGGGGTTCACCTCCACCATGCTGGAGTCGTGCCTGCGCACGGCCCTGGACACCTCCGGGTTTTCCATAAGCACCGGCGTGGAAATCTTGAACAAGGCCACCTCGTGGACGAAGAGTTCCTCGTCCGTGTAATAGTCGGCCTTGACCACGTCTATCTTCTTCTTTATCTGCTTGGTTATCTTGACAATTTCATCCGGGTCGCTCCACACCGTTATGGTGTACTTGTGTATGCCGGTCACGCTTGAAGCCGACACGTTAAGGCTCTCTATGTTCACCTGCCGGCGTGTGAAGACGGAGGCTATCTGGCTCAGTATGCCCGCTATGTTCTCGGAGTAGACGAGCAGTGTGTATAGTTTCTTGTCCATGTCCCTCTGTTCTTTATTCCCCGCAGTATTGCAGCATCATCTCGTGCACGGCCTTCCCCGGGGGGGTCATCGGCATCACGTTGTCTTCCTCCCTTACGGCGCACTCCAACAAGTACGGCCCCGGGGTGGACAGCATCTCCCTTATGCGGCCTTTCAGTTCTCCGCGCTCCACGGCCAGGCCGTACGGTATGCGGTACGCCCGGCAGATGTCTTCGTAGCTCGGGTTGGCCATCCGAGTGTAGGAAACGCGGTTTTGGAAGAACATTTCCTGCCACTGCCTTACGTTTCCGAGGTAGTTGTTGTTGAGCAGGATTATCTTGACGGGAGCCTGCTGCTCCATGATTGTGCCGAGTTCCTGTATGGACATTTGCAGCCCGCCGTCCCCGGTGAACAGGCATATGGTGCGCCCCGGTGCGGCAAAGGCGGCACCCACTGCAGCGGGCAGGCCGAAGCCCATTGTGCCGAGCCCTCCGCTGGTGATGATGGAACGCTCGCGCAGGTAGCGGAAGTAGCGGCTTGAGAACATCTGGTTCTGCCCCACATCGTTCACCAACACCCCGTCCTTGCCGGCGGTTTCCTCAACAATCTCCGCCACGGCCGACACCACTTCGCCCATGAGCAGCGGCCCCTCCGCCGGCTTTGTGGCAGGTATGGAGACCTTTGCCGCCTCCTCTTCCGCGTAAGGCTCAAAAGACGAAATCCACGCCGAGTGGTCGTTCTTTTCAAGCAGCCTCGTTATGGCCGGCAGCGAAGCCTTGCAGTCGCCCACCACGGCCACATCGGCCCTTATGTTCTTGTTTATCTCCGCAGGGTCTATGTCCAGATGCACCACCTTGGCCTGCTTGGCGTATTGCGTGGGCAGCCCGGTAACCCTGTCGCTGAACCTCATGCCTATGGCTATGAGGACGTCGCATTCCTGCGTCTTTATGTTGGGTGCGTAGTTGCCGTGCATTCCGAGCATGCCCATGTTGAGCCGGTGGCCGGTGGGTATGTCTGAAAGGCCCATGAGGGTGCAGCCCACTGGTATGTCCGCCTTTTCCAAAAACTCCGCAAGCTCCTTGTGCGCCCCGGCGATCTCCACGCCCTGCCCCACCACCGCGAGCGGCCGCTTGGAGTGGTTTATCAACTGCGCGGCGGCAGCCACTGCACCGCCGTCCAAGGCCGGGTACGGGGTGTAGCCGGCTATGCGCCCCACCTCGGGCCGTTTCCACTCGCAGGTGTGCGTCTGCGCGTTCTTTGGGAAGTCGAGCACCACCGGCCCGGGCCTGCCCGTGCGCGCTATGTGGAAAGCCCTGCCCACGGCCCAGGCCACGTCTTCCGGCCTCCTGATCTGGTACGCCCACTTTGATATGGGGCCCGCCACTCCCACCAGGTCCACTTCCTGGAAAGCGTCCGTGCCGAGAGCGCCCACGCCCACCTGCCCGGCTATCACCACTATCGGAGTGGAGTCCACCATGGCGTCGGCTATGCCGGTGAGCGTGTTGGTGGCCCCCGGGCCGCTCGTCACTATGCACACGCCCACTTCCCCGCAGGCACGGGCGTAGCCCTCGGCAGCGTGTGCCGCCCCCTGCTCGTGCCTTACCAGCACGTGGTTGAACTTGCGGCCTTCGCCCCTTGTGTAGTCGTACAGGGCGTCAAAGACCGGCATTATGGCCCCGCCTGGATAGCCGAAGACGGTTTTCACCCCTTCTGCCACGAGCGAGCGCATGAGGGCTTCCGCCCCGGTTATCTTTTCGCAGTCCATCGTATCCTATTCTATTATCCTCACTGCGCCCTTGTCCGCCGAGCTTACGCTTGCGGCGTAGGCCCTTAGCGCCTTGCTCACCTTGCGGTCCCGCGTGAGCGGCCTCGGGCTTCTGGCCTCCAGTTCTTCGGCGGAGAGCTTCACGTTTATGCTCCTTGCCGGTATGTCTATCTCTATGATGTCCCCGTCGCGCACCTTGCCGATGTCTCCGCCGGAAGCGGCTTCCGGCGATATGTGGCCTATGCTCAGGCCCGACGTGCCGCCGGAGAAGCGCCCGTCCGTCACCAGGGCGCAGCTGCGGCCCAGGTGCATGCTCTTTATGTAAGATGTGGGGTAAAGCATTTCCTGCATGCCAGGCCCCCCCTTGGGCCCCTCGTGGGTTATCACCACGCAGTCTCCGGCCTCCACCTTGCCGGAAAGGATTCCCTCGCAGGCTTCCTCCTGCGAGTCGAAGACCTTCGCCGGGCCGGCGAACTTCCACAGCTCCTCGTCCACCCCGGCGGTCTTCACCACGCAGCCGTCCCGGGCTATGTTGCCGAAGAGCACGGCCAAGCCGCCGTCTTTGGTGTATGCGTGGGCCACGCTGCGTATGCAGCCGGCTGCGCGGTCGGTGTCGAGGGTGCCGTAGCGTTCGCCCTGGCTGCCCATCTCGGTGGAGAACCTCCCAGCCGGTGCGCTTCCGTATATTCTCCGCGCCTCCGGGTCCACGTCGGCGCCCGTGATGGAATACCTGTCCATGGCTTCGCCTATGGTAAGGCCGTCTATGCGCTTGGCGCTGCGGCGTATCAGCCCGGCCTTGTCCAGCTCGCCCATTATGCCGAGTATGCCGCCGGCGCGGTTGCACTCCTGCACGCTGTACTTCTGGGTGTTGGGTGCGAGCTTGCAAAGGCAGGGTACGCTGCGGCTGAGGCGGTCTATGTCCTCCATGGTGAAGTCCGTCCCGGCTTCCTGCGCCACGGCCAGCAGGTGCAGTATGGTGTTTGACGACCCTCCCATGGCTATGTCGAGCGACATGGCGTTGAGCATGGCGTCCCTCGTGGCTATGCTCCTGGGCAGCACGCTTTCGTCCCCCTCCATGTAATATTTCATGGCGTTTTCAACGATGGTGCGGGCGGCGGCCTTGAACAGCTCCACCCTGTTGGCGTGTGTGGCCACGATGGTGCCGTTGCCGGGCAGCGACAGCCCGATGGCCTCTGTCAGCGAGTTCATGGAGTTGGCCGTGAACATGCCCGAGCAACAGCCGCAACCGGGGCAGGCCCTGCGCTCTATCTCCTCCACCTCGCTGTCGCTCACCGACGGGTCGGCGCCCTTCACCATGGCCGTTATCAGGTCGGCATTCTCGCCGTTCCACTTGCCGGCTTCCATCGGGCCGCCGGAGCAGAACACGGCCGGTATGTTCAGGCGCATCGCCGCCATGAGCATGCCGGGGGTGATCTTGTCGCAGTTGGATATGCAAATCATAGCGTCGGCCTTGTGGGCGTTGACCATGTACTCCACGGAGTCGGCTATCAAGTCGCGCGAGGGAAGCGAATAGAGCATGCCGTCGTGCCCCATGGCTATGCCGTCGTCTATGGCTATGGTGTTGAACTCGGCCGCGTAGCAGCCGGCCTTCTCTATCTCGGCCTTCACCACCTGGCCTATTCCGTGCAGGTGGGTGTGCCCCGGCACGAACTGCGTGAACGAGTTCACCACGGCTATTATGGGCTTGCCAAACTGCCCCGGCTTCATACCGGCGGCAGTCCACAGCGCACGCGCGCCAGCCATGCGCCGCCCTTCGGTGCAGGCCGCGCTCCTAAGTTTGTTCTTCATTTGGCCGTTTTGTTTCGTGCAAAGGTAGCCCTTTTGGGCAAACGGCATACACGTTTGCTTTCCCTTTGTCGCAGCGTGGTGTTTTTTTGATAGCATTTGTCTCGCTTCTCGGGAACAAATAAAGCCAAGTGCAGACTTTTGGCTAAAATAAAAAACCGCCACAATCGCCGCCGGTCCAACCTCGAACGGAGATAAAGGGAAGAATACCGTAAAACCATCAGTCATCCAGAGGGAGCGGCTGCTACCGGGGAATCACAAGCAAAAACAAGTCATTCTGAGCGAAGCGAAGAATCCAAGATAAAAAGGGATGTTTCGCTGCGCTCAACATGACAATAGGGGACTATATGGCAAGGGCGCTCAACATGGCGGGGAAAGAGCCATTATGGCTATGACGCCCAACACAACGGAAAGGGGGCCGTATGCGCCTTTTTCCCACACAGCCAGCCAAACGCGCCGTAGAGACGCGGCTTGCCGCGTCTTACCACGCCGATAAACACAAAAGAAAGACGTGGCAAGCCCATGTCTCTAATGCACGGAGATAGCAACAAAGGGTAATAACCACCACCGCGTCATTCAGAGGGAGAGGGAGCAGCAGCGGCCGGAGAATCACAAGCAAAAACAAGTCATTCCGAGCGAAGCGAAGAGTCCCATACGACAATCGGGCTTTACATGTGCCGTGCGGCCGTGCGGAGTCATAACGGCCGCTTAGGGACAAAAAGCGGTACCAAGCCGTGGTACGGGAAATACCAAGGCGTGGTATTCGGAATACCACGGCGTGGTACAACCAGTACCAGGGCGTGGTATTTTGCCGTGGCAGGGTATCCCCGTGAAACCCGTTGCCCGTATCAGCTTGGAATTGCAAACCCACCCGCTTACGGCCCATCCTTGCCGTGCTAAGCGCTTAGGGAATGCAAACGGCAACCAAGCGAAAGGCAAAAAAAGCGGGCGCGGTGTGTTTCCACACCACGCCCGCACGTGTCTCGGCGGCCAACTGACACCGCCCGATTGTCAGTCGTCGTCCCCGTCTCTCTCCGCTTCGTGTTCGGCTATGAGCTGCTGCTGCACATCGCCAGGCACGAGTTCGTAGCTGGAGAACTTTGTGGTGAACGAAGCGCGCCCGCCTGTCAGCGAACTGAGGGATATGGAGTATGACGAAAGCTCCTTCAGCGGTATCTTGGCTTGCAGCTTCTGGTACCCGGCCTCGCTGTCCATGCCCATTATTATGGCCCGGCGGCCTTGCAGGTCGCTCATCACGTCTCCCATATAGTCTCCCGGCACAAACACCTCGAGGTCGTATATGGGTTCCAAGATCTTCGGGCCGGCCTGCTTGAAAGCGTCGGCGAAAGCGTGCCGGGCGGCGAGCATGAACGAAAGCTCGTTGGAGTCCACCGTGTGCATCTTGCCGTCGTATACCACCACCCTCACGTCCCGGGCGTAACTGCCCGTAAGCGGGCCGTGTTCCATGCACTCCATCACGCCCTTGAGTATGGCCGGCATGAAGCGGGCGTCTATGGCCCCGCCCACCACGGAATTGATGAAGACGAGCTTGCCGCCCCATTCCAGGTCTATCTCCTCGCGGTTTTTCACGTTCATCTTCATCTCCTGGCCGCCTATCTTGTAAGTGGCCGGCTCGGGCATGCCCTCCGCGTAAGGCTCCACGATGAGGTGCACCTCGCCGAACTGCCCCGCGCCGCCGCTCTGCTTCTTGTGGCGGTAGTCTGCACGTGCCGTCTTGGTGATGGTCTCGCGGTATGGTATCCTCGGCTCGTCATACTTCACCATGATTTTCTCGTTGTTCTCAAGCCGCCACTTGAGCGTGCGCAGGTGGAACTCCCCCTGCCCGTGCACTATCGTCTGCCGCAGTTCCTTGCTCTGCTCCACAACCCACGTGGGGTCTTCCTGCCTCATCTTGAGCACGGCGGCCATCATCTTCTCGGTGTCAGCCGAGTTTGCGGCCTTTATGGCGCGTGAATACTTGGAGTTGGGATACTTGATGAAGTCGAATCGGTGTTCGCAGTCCTTGCCGTTCAGGGTGTTTCCCGTCTTGACGTCCTTGAGCTTCACGGTGCAGCCTATGTCTCCGGCGTTGAGCTGGTCCACCGGTATGCGGTTGGCCCCCGCCGCCGCGTATATCTGCCCCATGCGCTCCTTGGAGCCGCGGTCTGCGTTTGAGAGGTCGTCCCCCTGCCTTACCGAGCCGCTCATCACCTTGAAATAGGACACCTCGCCTATGTGCGGCTCCATGCCGGTCTTGAAGAAATAGAGCGACTCGGCCGCCGAGCTGTCCGCTGCGACCTCCTCGCCGCGTGTGTTGCGCACCTTGGGCATGTCGCTGACGAATGGCACCACGTTGCCGAGGAACTCCATGAGCCTGCGCACCCCCATATCCTTTCCGCCGCACACGCAGAACACCGGGAAGAGCGAGCGGCCAACCAAGCCCTTGCGTATGCCCAGGCGCAGCTCGTCTTCGGTAAGGGTTTCGGACTCGAAAAACTTCTCCATGAGCGTGTCGTCGTTCTCGGCTGCGGCTTCCACCAGGGCCTTGTGCAGCTCCTGGGCCTTTTCCCTCTCACCCTCCGGTATGTCTTCTATCGTAGGTTCTCCGCCCTCGGGCTTCCAAGAGTATTTCTTCATCAGCAGCACGTCTATCAGCGAGTTGAAACCCGGGCCGGTCTCCAAGGGATACTGCACCTGCACGCACTTCTGTCCGTAGACTTCCCGCATGCCGGCCATAACCGTGTCGAAGTCGCATTTCTCGGAATCGAGCTGGTTCACGAGGAATATCACCGGCTTGGAGAGCTTCTCGGTGTAGCGGAATATGTTCTGCGTGCCCACCTCGGGGCCGTACTGGCCGTTGATTAGCACCAAGGCTTGGTCGGTAACGTTGAGCGCGGTTATGGCACCGCCCACGAAGTCGTCCGAGCCGGGGCAGTCTATGATGTTCAGCTTCTTGTTGTTCCACTCCACGTGGAAAACCGTCGGAAACACGGAGTAGCCGTATTCCTGCTCCACGGGGAAGTAGTCGCTCACGGTGTTCTTGGCTTCCACACTGCCGCGGCGCTTTGTTATACCGCTCTCAAAGAGCATAGACTCGGCAAGTGTGGTCTTGCCGGAACCCGCACTGCCGAGCAGCGCGATGTTTTTGATTTCGTTGGTTTGGTAGACTTTCATATCGTTAGGTTTGTTTGGTTATCACATTCTGCGGCCTAAGGTAGGGGTTTTTGCAGCAATGCGCAATGATTCGGGCCGCAAAGATTTGCAGTGTGGCCAATAGCCATATATAATAATGTGTTGACCATTGTTTTGCAAAAAAAAACGGGCCGCAGCTTTCTCGCTGCGACCCGCAAAAGTTACACGGGAAGCAGGTTCCCATGCGGATATCAGAAAGAGTATCCCACTCCCACAGACAGCGCGTTTGCATTTCCGCCGTGGGTCATATCGGTCTTCTTCAAGGCTTGCTTGTAGTCGAACATCACACGCCACTTGCCGCCTATTTCCAAACCCACACCTGCGGTAAGGCCGTATGTGAACTTTCCTCCAAAATCGGAGTGCCACCACCCCAGCTCAGGGGCTTTGCCACCGTCCTTGACACTCGTGTGTGTGCGGCCGAAAATGGCGTACTGGGCATACGGGCCGGCGTTTATGTTAAGCGAGAGAGCCTCTCCCACCGGTATCTTGTATGTGGCCAGGGCGTGCAACGATGTGCTGTACTGGCTGTAAAACGTGCCGTAAGTTGTAGCCCCCTTTTGCTTAAACTCCTCGTAGTTTAGGCGGAGCTGCGGGCCTACGTAAAAGTTTTTGCCCACGCCGAACTCATACCCGGCACCCAAGAAGCCCCCTATGGTGGTCTTCTCGTTCTTGGCAGAAGACGACACCGCGCCTACATTGGCCGTTACATTCAAGCCCTGGGCAAAAGACCCCAAGGAAGTGGCAAGGAATGCCAGCGGAACAATTTGCTTTCTCTTCATTCTATCTTGTTTTAGTTGTTTCATTGTGATCACGCCGCGAAGTTACAACCAAGAGTTTCAAACGGCCAAACAAGGCATATGTGTTTAACAGCACTTCACACACTAAAGTAGTATGGACTTCCTTTCAGAATGAAAATGGACAATCTGTCGTAAGGGAGTGAAATTTACCAACGAGTTTATCTTACACATTCTCAAATTGACTACTTTCGCACAAAACACAAAAGAAAACCCTGCACGATGTTGAGACGGCAAGACTTTTTTGCACCATGGAAATGCCCTGCCCGCGTGGATACCTCCGAATACCCATATATAGAAAAATATATGACAGAAGTGGTGCACGCCTACGCACGCAATCTGAGACAGACTTACATAGTATTCGACTATTACCGAAAGGGCATAATGTGCATGTCTCCCGACTCGCTTTTTCTCAACGGGGAAAACTTTGAGGACATACGAGAAGATTGGTTAGGGTATTTCCAGCAATTCATACCGGAAGACGAACACCGGGGACTGACCAACGCCCACGATGCCGCTTTCCACTTTTTCACGGAAATGGCAGACGCACCAAGTACCGACTACACCCTCACAATAAAATACCATTTCCGCATAGGAAACCACATCTTGCTCGTGAGCCACAAGGACACAGCCCTGAAACTCGCCCCGTGCGGCAGGCCTTGGCTCGTGGCGTGCGCACTGACGGCCGAAAGCCCGAACGACCCCGGATACATAGAGATTAAAAAGTTGGGCACGAACCGCGTATGGAGATACGACAAGGATGGAAACTCGTGGACTGAGACGGAAACGAAACCTCTTAAAGGTTTTGAGAAGAACATACTGATATATTCCTCGCAAGGCCTATCCTTGGAAAGCATAGCCGAAAGACTCGGGAAGTCACCGAACACGATAAGGACACAAAAGAGGAACCTCTTCATGAAGATGGGGGTTAAAACCTCCAACGAAGCCATTTCGTACGCCAAGGACTACAACCTTATCTGAGACCTCACGTACGTGGTTTGTACGCACTAAAAATCCCGGCATAGGCCAGCCTTACCTGCACGCTCTCCCCTTTTTGCTTTACTTTTGCCTTGCATAAAAGCGAGGAAACAATGGCGGACATGAAAGCATTGGCCAAGGATACGGCCATATACGGATTGAGCAGCATCGTAGGGCGGTTTTTGAACTACCTCCTCGTGCCGCTCTACACTCACGTGATGGCCAAGGACTCGGGAGACTACGGCGTTTCTACCAACATGTACGCCTACACCGCGCTGATATTGGTGGTGCTGACCTTCGGCATGGAAACCACGCTGTTCCGCTTCGCCAACAAGGAAGGCGAGCGGCCCGACACGGTTTTCTCCACAGCGATGGCGGTGGTGGCGGCGTTGTCTGCGGTGTTCCTCGCGTTGGTGTTCGGCTTCTCCGGGCAGGTTACTGAGGCATTGGGCTACGCCGCGCACCCGGAATACGTGCTGATGATGGCAACGGTGGTGGCCTTGGACGCGCTGCAAGCCATACCTTTCTCGTTCCTACGCTTCAAGAAACGCCCCGTGAAGTTCGCCGCGCTCAAGCTGTTGTTCATCATACTGAACATCGTGCTGAACTGCGTTTACTTCCTGTGGCTTGGCAAGACGCAGGTGTTCTACGTGTTCCTCATCAACCTTTGGTGCACTGGCTTCATCACGTTTTTCTTCATACCAGACCTGTTGAAAGTGAGATGGAGTTTCGACGCGGCGTTGCTGAAAGGGATGCTCTCATACAGTTGGCCGATTTTAGTTCTTGGTATCGCCGGCATACTGAACCAAACGGCGGACAAGATGATCTTCCCTCTCGTATATCCTGACCACGCCCAAGGCATCGTTGAGCTGGGGATATACGGCGCGTGCGTGAAGGTGGCGATGATAATGGCGATGATCACTCAGGCGTTCCGCTACGCCTACGAGCCGTTCGTCTTCGCGCAGAGCAAGGACAAGGCGCAAAAGGACACCTACGCGCAGGGCATGAAGTACTTCGTGATATTCACGCTGCTGGCGTTCTTGTGCGTCATCGGTTACATGCCGCTCTTGAAACACCTCGTGGGCAGCGACTATTGGGCTGGCTTGAAGGTCGTCCCAATAGTGATGGCGGCGGAGATTATGATGGGGGTTTACTTCAATTTGTCGTTCTGGTACAAACTGATAGACCGAACTATTTACGGCGCATGGTTCTCGTTGGCGGGCTGCGCGGTGCTGTTGGCGGTGAACGTCCTCTTCATTCCGCGCTACGGTTATATGGCCTGCGCGTGGGGCGGCTTCGCCGGTTACGGCACGGCGATGGCTCTCAGTTACGCCGTGGGGCAAAGGAAGTTTCCCATAAACTACCCGCTGCGCCGGATGGGGGCGTATCTTTTAATCACCATCGCGGCTTTCATATTGATGAGTTTCGCCAACGACCGCCTGCCGTCCGCCGCAGCAATGGCCGCGAACACCATGCTAATCGCCCTATACATATCGTATGTGTTGAGGAAAGACCTGCCCCTTTCAGGCCTTCCGGTGATTGGTAGGAGATTCGGGAAACAAGGATAAAATCAGCCGTTGTAACCGGGTGCGACACATTGCACGCCGGCAATGTCGGCTGCCTACACCCACATACGCAAGTGTCCTTACAAGGCAAAGGCCGACCGGGCGGCGTTCACTTGCCGTCCTCATGCGTGAACGGCACGAACCACGTTATCAGCAGCGCCGGTATGGTGCAAAACAGCACGAAGACAAAGAAGCTTTCATACCCGAGCCAGTCGCTAACCACTCCGCTCACCATGCCCGGCAACATCACCCCGAGGTTCATAATGCCGCTGGCGAAAGCGTAGTGCGACATCTGGTGGCTGCCCGGCGCTATCTGCTGCATCATAAACAGCGTCAAACCCACGAAGCCGAACCCGTAGCCGAAATACTCCGACACAATCCCCGCACCTATTATCCAAAGGCTCTCCGGCTGGTAAGCGGCCAAGAGCGTGTAGGCCACAAAGGGTATGTTGAAAACAAGGGCGAGCTTGAACAGGGACTTCTTCAACCCGAAGTGAGCAATGTAATACCCGGCCAGGATGGAGCCTGCGACAAAGGCCGCCGCACCGAAAGTGCCGTACAGAAGACCTATCTGCTGCTCGCTAAGCCCCAAGCCCTGCTCGGCACGAGGGGCTTTGAGAAACAGCGGCACAATCTTCATCACAAAGCCCTCGGCGAAGCGGTACAGTATTATGAAACACACATAGTACACAATGTGGCGCTTGCGGAAAAAAGTTGCGAACACACTGCCCAATTCCCGCATTGCGTCCCTTGCCGTCTTGCCACTAACGTTCCGCTTGCCGTCAGGCGGCAAGGCGAAAACATGGTACACCCCAATCCCAGCCATTATGGAAGCCACCAACAGCATCACCGAAGTCCACGCCCAGGCTATGCCGTAAACCCCGATCAGTTCGCCGGCAAGATACACAAGGCCCCCGGTGGCGGCAATCTTGGCAATGTTGTAGAACGCCCCCTGCCAGCCTATCCACCGGGCCTGTTCCTCCGCAGACAACACACCCATGTATATGCCATCGGCGGCTATGTCGTGGGTGGCCCCGCTTATTGCCACCACGGCCAACAAGGCCACCGTTACGGCAAAGAACGCCGGCATATGCAGGGCGAAAGCCACCATGGCGAACAACAACCCGGCGGAAAGCTGCGTCAGTAACACGAAAAACTTCTTGGTCTTGTAAATCTCCAAGAACGGGCTCCACAGCGGCTTCAACGTCCAAGGCAGCATTATCAACGAAGTCCAAAAGGCTATCTGCGCATCTCCCACTCCCATACCTTTGTACATCAGAGCACACACCATGTTGAGCACCACGAACGGCATACCCATGGCGAAATACAGCGTCGGCACCCACGCTGCGGGCGACATACGCCCCACCTTGTTGTTTCCCTTGTCCATATCCATTTGTTGTCATTCAGAGCGCAGCGAATAGTCCCACACCATTTGACGGCTGCGCCGCACCTCGCAAAGATAGGGAATGGAGAAAGAACGGCAGCCATTCCGCCAATTTCCGAATGCACTGCGGCACGGAATGCGAACGGCAGCGACAAAAGGGAGGGGCGCAAACGGCCGACTGCGGAAATATTGCCTAATTTAGCACTCCGTAAAACAAGCAAGCCCAAACCCCAATGGAAAAGCAAGACTTCGTAACCATCTCGGATCTCTCTCGCGGAGAAATCATGCGCCTGATAGCCATGGCCGAGGAATTTGAGAAACGCCCCAACCGCAAACTGCTGGACGGCAAGGTCGTGGCCACCCTGTTCTACGAACCCTCCACACGCACAAGGCTGAGCTTTGAGACGGCTGCGGCAAGGCTCGGGGCCAGGGTCATAGGCTTCTCAGACGCCAAGGCGTCAAGCGTAAGCAAGGGCGAGACTCTGAAAGACACCATCCTGATGGTGGCCAACTATGCAGACGTTATAGTAATGAGGCACTGGATAGAGGGGGCTGCGCTGTATGCCGCCGAAGTGTCGCCCGTGCCGGTGGTGAACGCCGGAGACGGGGCGCACATGCACCCGTCCCAATGCTTGTTGGACCTCTACGCAATATACAAGACGCAGGGTACGCTGGAAAACCTGACCATAACACTCGTGGGAGACCTGAAATACGGGCGCACCGTACACTCGCTCATAACCGCCATGAGGCACTTCAACCCCACATTCCGCTTCGTGGCGCCGAAAGAGCTGGCCATGCCGCAGGAGTACAAGCTATACTGCGAGGAACACGGCATAAAATACACCGAACACACCACACTGGGAGACCAGTCCATAAACGACGCCGACATACTCTATATGACGCGCGTGCAGAAAGAACGCTTCCGGGACCTCATGGAATACGAGCAGGTGAAAAACGTCTACATACTGAGAGCCGGCATGCTGGCCAAGGCCAAACCTGGCATGAAGGTGCTGCACCCGCTGCCGCGGGTTGGCGAGATAGCCTACGATGTGGACACAGACCCGCACGCCTACTACATACAGCAGGCCGCAGGGGGCCTCTTCGCACGCCAGGCCCTCTTCTGCAAAGTCCTGGGCATAACACTTGAAGACATTAGGAACGACCGCACATAGCAACAGACACACCATGGACAAGAAAGAAAGACTCGTGGCAGCCATAGAAAACGGCACGGTGATAGACCACATCCCGGCCGAGAAGACATTCAAGGTGGCCGGCATATTGGGCTTGGAAAGCGCCGACACACCAGTTACGATAGGCTGCAACTACGCATCCAAGAAACTACACCGCAAGGGCATAATCAAGGTCTCCGACAGGTATTTCACCCCCGAGGAAGTGAGCCGCCTGTCCGTTGTGGCCCCCAACGCAGTCCTCAACATAATAAGGGACTACGCCGTGGCGGAGAAGAAGACCGTGGAAACGCCGGACATACTGCGCGGAATAGTGAAGTGCAACAACCCGGTGTGCGTAACCAACAACGAACCCATGGAAACAGTCTTCCACGTGGCCGACAAGGAAAAGGGGCTGATACGCTGCCGCTACTGCGACAAGGAACAAAGCCTGCACACCGTGTCGCTGTGCTAAGGCACCCGAACGGAAACACATACAGAAAAACAAGAAACACCATAAACCAAAAATGGAAAAAGACAAGACCATATTCGGGCTGATAGAGCGCGAACACCAGCGCCAGCTCAAGGGCATGGAACTCATAGCCTCTGAAAACTTCGTGAGCGATGAAGTAATGGCCGCCATGGGCTCGTACCTCACCAACAAGTACGCCGAGGGGCTGCCGGGAAAGCGCTACTACGGCGGCTGCCAGGTGGTGGACGAAGTGGAAAACATAGCCATAGAAAGGGTTAAGAAACTCTTCGGAGCCGAGTTCGCCAACGTACAGCCGCACTCCGGCGCCCAGGCCAACGCTGCCGTGATGCTGGCATGCCTGAAACCGGGGGACACTTTCATGGGTCTCAACTTGGACCACGGCGGACACCTCTCGCACGGCAGCGCGGTGAACACCTCGGGCATACTCTACCGCCCCGTGGGCTACAACCTCGACCGCGAAACCGGGCGTGTGGACTACGACGAGATGGAACGCCTGGCACTGCAACACAAGCCCAAGGTGATAATCGGAGGAGGGTCAGCCTATTCGCGCGAATGGGACTACGCACGCATGAGGAGCATAGCCGACAGCGTGGGGGCCATTTTCATGGTTGACATGGCGCACCCCGCCGGACTGATAGCCGCCGGCCTGCTCAACAATCCTCTCAAACACGCACACATCGTAACCAGCACCACGCACAAGACCCTGAGGGGTCCGCGCGGAGGGATAATCCTGATGGGCAAGGACTTTGAAAACCCATGGGGAATAGCCACAAAGAAAGGCGAGGTGAAAATGATGAGCACACTGCTCAACTCGGCGGTGTTCCCAGGCATACAAGGCGGCCCGCTTGAACACGTCATAGCCGCAAAAGCCGTGGCATTCGGCGAGAACCTGACACCCGAATGGAAGGAATACGCCGCGCAGGTGAAGAAGAACGCCGCAACCCTGGCGGCCGAAATGGTGGCACGCGGCTACGGCATAGTGAGCGGCGGCACGGACAACCACTCCATGCTCGTGGACTTGCGCTCCAAACACCCCGACCTCACCGGCAAGGTGGCCGAGAACGCACTCGTGGCAGCAGACATCACCGTCAACAAGAACATGGTGCCATTCGACAGCCGCTCGGCTTTCCAAACCAGCGGCATACGCCTCGGCACACCGGCAATCACCACACGCGGGGCCAAGGAAGACATGATGCCCCTGATAGCCGACTTGATAGACATAGTGTTGCACTCGCCCGAAGACGACAAGGTGATAGCGGCCGTAAGGGAGAAGGTAAACAGCACCATGGCCGCTTTCCCGCTCTTCGCCTACTAATCCCCGCATAGTGCAAACCATTTTGACAGCCGCGGCTGTGGCGGCCAGCATAGCCTACTTAGCCTGGCGCACCTACCGCTCGTTCAAGGATGCCGGCAAAGGCCGCTGCGGCGGCTGCCCATTAGCAGGTAGGGACGGGCAGGGCTGCGCAAAACCTGACAGGAACAGGGAAAAGGGAAAGTGTTAGACTCTCTCCAAACAACAGGTTTGGCCAATCCTGCGATGTAGTGATTTATTACAAAACCTGCACACTGCACCAAAATAGGATGTTTTGAATATCAAAACATCCTATTTTTAGCCCCAAAAACAAGGTGTTTTGTGGCATTGGGAATTTTTTACGACAGAAGTGCCGCAAAAGGAAAGCGGCTTCCCAAAGTCATAAACACTCCGGCAAACTGGCCGTAGACATGTGTGGCTGGCACAGTGGCGGCAGTATTCATTCCCTATACCTAATACTCGTTGCCGAGTGAAGACGGCCTGTTTATTCCGAGTGCTGACCCATAATCCATATTGAAATTCTATGTGTGCAAACGACAACGCCACTGCTGCTTTCACCTCCTCAAAACGGAATTTTCCCGACAAACAATCTTGAAAGGTGGCGGATAGCAGTTGTTTTTATGTATTTTTAACACATGGGGGGGGTAAAAATATAGCGTATACATAACTTTGCAAAAGTCTAAAAACATGGAAAGATGAATAGAAAGATGATCCTGGCATACCTTATGGCAATGGTCTGCTTGGGAGTGCAAGCAAAGAAATACCGCTTTGACATGGAACATCCCTACCGTTTGGAGCAAGTAGGGGCGAGCCGCCACCCCGGCTGCAAACTTGTAAAGGTATGGGGCGTGGCCGGCAACGCCGACAAGGCAATAGAGCGGGCTCTGCAAGACGCTGTGGCTGCGTGCATATTCGAAGGACTCCCGGAGAAGCCGGCAGCCCAGACGGGAGAGTCAATAGGCGCCACCTACCCCCTTTGCCGTGAGGGGCGGGGCGCGTACGAATCCCATAAGGAGTGGTTTGACAAGTTCTTCAAAGAGGGCGGTTTTATGGACTACGTGAGCAACGTGAACTCCGCATACCCATCGGGTGAAAACAACGTTGGCTTTGAGGGGGGGCGGAAAGTGGGCATATACGCAGAGGTGGCCTACTCAGAGCTGCGCAAGCTGCTTGAAGCCGAGGGAATCGTGCGGAAAATGGGAATAAACATACAATGAATATGGGAATGGGAATGGGAATTAGAATGGCAGCGGTGGCCCTATGTGTGACGGCTGCCACCGCCTATGCTCAAAATGCGCAGAAACCGATAGTGATGGTGGTGCCCGAAAAGGCATGGTGTGTCCAGCAGGGATACAGCCCTGACGGAAAAAGCGTGGACTACGCCAAAGCTATGACCAACCCCGACGTGCTGAACGTAATAGCCGAAATGAACGGCATAATGGCCGACTACGGCTACCCGATGAAAGACCTATCTGCGGCTTTGGGAGACATCGGCACCGAAGACGCAATGGACATGGCCCTGCAATCAAAAGGGGACGGGGAAATTGTGGAGGACGACTTGGACAAGCTCGTGCGGGTGGCGCAGGCCGACATACTCGTCAACATCGCATTCGACCGAGCTTCCTACGGTCCCAGGCCGCAGATCCGCTTCAGGGTGTCGTCAATAGACGCGGCCACGTCAAAGGCCATAGACGGGCAGACCGGGGTGAGTTCGGCTTCGGCACAGCCGGTGAACATCCTCCTGAAAGAGGCCGTACTCGGGTTCATGGACAACTTCTGCGGGAAGATACAGCGGCATTTTGACGATGTGGCCGCCAACGGGAGGGAGGGAACCGTCATCTTCAAGATAGCATCGGACTGCCCGCTGAACATGGAGTCGGAAGTGAGCCTCAACGGCGACACCGGCGAGCTATCCGAGCTGTTGGAGTACTGGCTCGGCGAAAACTCAATAGACGGAGCCTTCACCACCGCCGGCAAATCAAGGGTGAGGGCCGCCTACGAGCAAGTGCGCTTCCCACTCTTCGGCAAGGGCGCCTTCGGAGGCAGACCCAAGGCCCAAAACGCGGAGGGATTCGTAAAGCCGATAAGCAAACTCTTGGGGCAGTTCGGCATATCGGTATCCACCACTCCGTCGGGAATAGGAAAGGTTTACGTGGTTTTAGGAAGGAAATGATGGAGGACAAGCTATGAAAAGCATATTGTTAGCCGCCTTTGCGGCCATGTCGGTGTGGCCGGCCGCGGCGCAGGACGCCACCGGGCTGATAGTGCTCAACCCTTACGTGGCTGGCGAGTGCCCCGGGAGGGCTGCAACTTACCTGCACGACAAGCTGGCGCAGGCGGCCACGGCGTGGGGAATGGCCGGGAAAGGCCTTGACGACCGGTTCGTGATAGCAGCCAGGCCGCAGGAGATAGACCGGCGCACCACCGCCACAATACCGCAGAAGACCGCGGTAAGGCTGCTCGTTACATTCTACATCGGCGACGGCCTTGACGGCACGCTATACTCATCGCAGGCCATAGAGGTGAAAGGAGCTGGGGACAACCGCGACGACGCCTGGCTGGCGGCACTACGCAAGATAAGCCCCCGCGACACGGGCCTGCGGGGAATGGTGGACACCGGCAAGTCAAGGATAACCGGCTACTATGACGAAGCCGCCCCGGGTATAATGTCGGCTGCGGAAGCGGCCGCAAAGAGCGGCGACTACGGAGAGGCGGCAAGGCTGCTGCTCACAATACCATCCGCATGCCGCCACTATCGGGCGGCACAGGAAAAGGCCGCCAAGTACGGGGAACAGGAACTTGCAAGGCACAACCAGGCCATAGTGGCCAGGGCCAAGGCCGCATGGAGCGCCAGCCCCGACAATGCCGGGGCGGCGGAAGCCAGCCGCATACTGGCCGAAATGGAAATGCCGACGGGCAACGAACTTGCAGCCGCCAACAGCCTGTCAAGGGAGATGGCCGCAAGGCTGAAAGCCGCGGAAGACCGCCGGTGGAACCAAATGGCAAAGGAAAGGCAGAACAGCCACAACAGGCAGATGGCCCTGATAAAGGCCGCCGCAAGCGTGGCCAAGGCGAGGTATGCAAGCAGGCCCAAGGTGGTTTACCGGTTGGGATGGTGGTAACGGGACATACACATTATTATATATGGATAAGATGAAAACAATGGCGGCAGCCGTAGCCATGGCGGCAGCCGCAGGCCTGTGTGGTTGCGCGGAAGACGAAGACCTCCTGGTGCACTATGTGCAAAAAAACGCCCTTACGGAGCAAGGCAAGACAAAGCTGAAAGTGAAGGAGTCGGAAATAGCGGACTATTACGAGAAGCAGGCGGAAGAGATGATGGAAAGGCTGCAAAATGGGAAAAAAGCCATAGACGCCAAACTCGCCAAGAACGCCGATGTGGAAACCGACCCGGCAAACCCGAACGTGGCCTACAAAGACCTGGCCGTAGACAAGTGGGTGTACTTGCCCGAAACGGGGAAATACGTGGGCTACGTAGACCTGGGCTTGTCGGTCTACTGGGCTGTGGCCAATGTGGGGGCGGCCGGCTCCGATCTCCATACGGAAAAGCCTTTCAAGGACTTTTTCAACGGGAAAAAACCCGTGTTTGAAGCCGATCGTGCACTGGTAGGCAAACCAACATCCGCCGATTACGCCAAAATAGCGGCAAAATACAAATCCGACAACGGCGTGAAAACCATGCCGTGGAGCGAATACAAAAAAGGCAAGAGGGTGGACGATGCGGACGGATTTTCCAAGGAACTGGACAAGATAGTGCAAGACTACAAAAACAGCCTGGAAACCCAACTGAACAGATACGACAATGCCGTGACCAAATACGAGGCCGAATGCGAGGCCTACACTGCCGCATACGCCAAGGCCAAGGAGGAGTACTACGCCTACCTCATGGATACCAAGTGGGCTTTCCTGGCAGAGACGGGCGGCTTCGTGCAATGGGGCAGCAACTCCCTATGGACCGGCGGACGGAGGGAATTCAACGGCAAGCAAGCCCCCCTGAAACTTGACGGAAAGGAAACGGACGCTGCCGCTAACCTATGGGGCACACCTTGGCGCACACCGTCAGGCAGCGAAATGGAACAGCTGGCATCGGCCTGCAAATGGACCCAGACCACGATAGGCAAGATAACAGGCGTGGTAGGCCGCGGGCCGTCAGGCAAAGCCATATTCCTGCCGCAGGTCGGTTTTCAAGACGGAGACCGCCTGCAAGTGTCCACATCCCATGTCTATGGTGTGTACATGACAAGCGAAAGGCCCAAGGCGGAGAGCTATTTTGAATATTTCTACAGCCTTGAGATAGGAGTGTGGGGCAGCGTGGCCTTCAAGAGCAATGAGACTTTCCGCAATTACTGCCAGTACGCACACTCCGTACGGCCCGTTTATCCAAAGTAAAAGACAGAGACCATGAAAAAGACAATCATTGCCGCCATAGCGGTGGCCATGGCAGCCACCGCACAAGCCAAGGAGCGGTTCTACGACTCCAAGAGCCAGATAATAAGCGTTACGGGCCACGTGGGCGAACTCGCAAGCGGTGGGTTCGGCGCCAAGATGTTCTACAACGACATCGATTTCGAGATAGACGCCGCAGTGGACGAAAAGGGCCGCTTCGTGGAAAGCGGAATGGAGGGCAACGTGAACAGCGCCGGCCTGGGCCGTAAAATCCTGGACTACCTCTTCATGTGGGACGGCCGGAAGATGTCGGAGGAACTGTTGAAGCAACGGGCATGGGAAAACGTGCAGCAGAACGACTGGGAAATAGCCAGCGCCGGGATCAAGGACGCAGCCACCGTGCTGCGCGAGGACTACCTGCCCATACTGCAAAACCAGTACGTATTCTTCCAACGCACGAGCCGCGCAGGACGCACCGCATGGATCGTGCTGAAAGCGGAGATAACAAAGGAGACGTTCGACGCCGTGTTCGCAGCCTGGGACAACCCGCAGCTGTACGGGCAAATAGCCGTGCCGGTCAAGGCGGTGGCCTCGGGCGAATTCAAGGACGATGCGGACGTGCGCAACAAACTGCTGCGCGAAGTGTCCAAGAAAGTGCCGGCCTTCGCAATACGAGGGCAGGTGACCGGGCCGGAACTCGGGGCCGCCATCGGATTGGAAGGTGGGATAAGGCCCGCGGACAGGATGGTGGTCTACCGACAAGTGGAAAGCGGCGGGGTAATGCGCTCCAAGAAAGTCTGCACCACGCGCGCCGTAGCCACCGGCAACGAGTCCACAAGGCTCTACACCATAGCGGGCGGCTTCGCATCCCACAAGAAGGGAGACATAGCCGTGCTGCAGCAAGACAAGCGCATGTCCCTATCGTTCACCGCGGCCAAGCAGGGGCGCGCCTACGGAGGAGGGGCCATGTGGGACTGGACAACGTCTTTCCACGCCTCGGGCATATCGTGGCACACCATAGCGTCTGTTGATGCATCTGTCATGGAGGGCCTGGGGAAGAACCTCTACGAGATAGGCGGCAAGGTGTACCACACACCGTTCATGTTCGACTTCGGCGCAGGGCTGGCCATGGGCTACACATTCGCCCACAAGGTACAGCTGCAACCCTATTTCCTGGCGCAGATGGAAATGCTTTACTTCTCGGAGGAGACCGTATCCAAGACCGCATACGACAGCGGAGACTACACTTCCGCCGCATACTCCCTGAACCTGCCCATAGGCCTGAAAGCCAGCATAAACCTGCACTACCCCGTGCAGCTCACCGTGGGCGCGGAATACCGGATTGTGGCCTACAAGTTCAACCCCGACGACGGGACTGATGTGAAATACATTCCGTACAAGACCGTGGAAGAAGACTTCCTCAAGCCGATGGGCTTCTCCCGCTCAGGGCTGAACGTGTACGGAGGCATACGCATCTGCTTCTAACCCACGCAACCACAATACGGGCCTCCCCACATGCGGCACCTAATGCCAAATGGAGGGGAGGCCCTTTGTTTCCGTACCGTTGCCGGCGAGGTGAATACGTTGTCACACTATCAACAAACGGGTGTCCCACCTGCACCGCAAGCGCACCACACAGAGCAGGGCAACATAGGAGATGCAGGCGGGACGCCTGCGATCCCTGCCCCACGCACGTCATCCGGAGGGAGCGGCGGCTACCGAAAAATCCCCACACTAAACACGGGATGTTTCACTACGCCCAGCATGAACGCAACCGCCATTCCAAGCGCAGCGAAGAACCCGGTGCAAAGGGTGCAACCCCACACCCACCCCGCTGACTGTACCACGGCGTGGTACCGAAAATACCGGGGCGTGGTACCGATAGTACCACGGCTTGGTACCGATGGTACCAAGCCGTGGTATCGCCATGTGATAGGATATCCGCAGGGAAGACGTTGCAAGTAGTCAGCCCCCCACCCCCTCCATCGGTGGCATGGAAAAGCGGGCTTGGGCTTGCAGCACCGCACGCCTATGGAGCGTTGCCGCCAAACATTACACTTGGATTTTGGGAACGGGAAAGCAAGCCCTTAGGCGGACAAGACAGCGGGAACGCCACGCAGCGGACACTATTTGCGGGAAAGGAACGGTTCCGGACAGGGAACCGTGGGAAACGAAAAATCCCCACAACCCCGAAGGATTGCAGGGATGCACCACCGTGGGCGCTGAGGGATTCGAACCCCCGACCCTCTGCTTGTAAGGCAGACGCTCTGAACCAACTGAGCTAAGCG
>R20__coassemble_317_pt1 | contig 37811 bp, 48 predicted proteins | sample R20__metabat2_low_PE_033 | metagenome-assembled genome bin R20
GAGGTAGGCTATGCGGTAGTTCATAAGCACGGCCTGCCTTTCGGCCCAGCCCATCCCGGCCCACTGCCCGGGAGTTATGTCCACACTCGCAGTGGCCGCGGCGGCCAGCCCGGCCGTGCCGTTCTTGGATATTTCCTCTTCAAGCCGGGCTATCGGCCTAGCCCGCTGCTCGGCAGTGTCGTAATACGAGTTGAACATCCTTACGAAGGCCCACTGCGTCCACTTGTAGTAGGCCGGGTCGCACGTCCTCACCTCCCTGGCCCAGTCGAACGAGAACCCGATCCTGTCCAGCTGCTTCCGGTAGCGTGCAATGTTCTCCTCCGTGGTTACGGCCGGGTGCTGCCCCGTCTGTATGGCGTATTGCTCGGCGGGCAGGCCGTATGCGTCATACCCCATGGGGTTTAGCACGTTGAAGCCCCTCTGCCGCTTGTACCTTGCGTATATGTCGGAAGCGATGTAGCCGAGGGGATGGCCCACGTGCAGCCCCGCCCCCGAGGGGTACGGAAACATGTTCAGCACGTAAAACTTGGGCTTGTCATCCCTCTCACTCGTTTCGTACGTGTGGTTGGCCGCCCATTCCCGCTGCCATTTCGCCTCTATTTCCCTAAAATCGTATTCCATTTTTGCAAAACAACTTTTTACATTATGTCTGCAAAGATAGTGCAAGTTGAGAGAAAAGGGAGCTTGTTCCCTTTTCCGAGCCGAAGCCTGTCTTATACAAAGATAGTGCAAGTTGAGGGAAAAGGGAGCTTGTTCCCTTTTCCGAGCCGAAGCCTGTCTTATATAAAGATAGTGCAAGGCGAAATGGTAGGCACAATATGTCTCCGATTATTAGACGCTGAAATAGGAATGGAACAATCCGGCATGCCTGTTTTTTGTAAATATTTATCCACAGCAAAACCTATATCCATCTTTCTATTGAGTGGAAAAAGCCAACTTATAGACCTTTGGTAAACAACAAGTTACAAACCACCCATATTTTCAGCCCAAAAACAAGATGTTTTTCGGCCAAAACAAATCTATTTTCAGCCCAAAAATAAGTCGCTTTCGGGCTGAAAACATCTTGTTTTATTGCGAGACTATTTTTGTGGTAATAAATCATTACTGCAAGTTTGCACAAACACGAGTACACATAGGCGTCCTGCTCACACTTTCCACACGGCTTGCACCACCTTTCAGTAAGGTAGGCGGCGTTTCGGAAAAGGGTGGCCGGCTCCCTTTCCACACGGCTTGCACCACCTTTCAACAAGGTAGGCGGCGTTTCGGAAAAGGGAGCCAGCTCCCTTTTCACACGGCTTGCACTACCTTTCAATAAGGTAGGCGGCGTTTCGGAAAAGGGAGCCAGCTCCCTTTTCACTCAACTTGCACTACCTTTGCAAATCGGGCTAAAAAGCATAAGGACAATGGCACAACAAGACTCTAAGGCGCAACTGCTCGGGATGACGCTCGCGGAACTGAAAACGCTGGCTGCGGAACTCGGACTGCCGGGATACACCGCCGGGCAAATGGCAAAGTGGATATACCAAAAGCACGCCACAAAGGTGGCTGGCATGACGGACATATCTGCCAAAGGACGCAGCGCCATAGAGGACAGGTGCCGCATAGGGGCTATGAAACCGTCAGGCGGCATGAAGTCGGAGGACGGCACGGTGAAATACCTCTTCCCCACATCCGACGGGAAAAAGGTGGAAGCCGTCTTCATACCCGACAAGGAAAGGGCCACACTCTGCGTGTCGTCGCAGGTTGGCTGCCGCATGGGCTGCGCATTCTGCCTCACCGGCAAGCAGGGGCACAACGGCAACCTCTCCGCCGGGGACATCCTCAACCAAGTGGTGTCGCTGCCCGAAAGCGGACGGATCACCAACGTGGTGTTCATGGGGCAGGGCGAACCGCTCGACAACGTGGACAACGTGCTAAAGGCCGCCGAGATAATGACCGCCCCGTACGGCTTCGGGTGGAGCCCCAAGAGGATTACGATAAGCACCGTGGGCCTGCGCACACCCATGAAAAGGCTCATAGAGGAGTGCGACTGCAACATAGCCGTGAGCATGCACACCCCATTCCCCGAGGAAAGGGCCAGGCTGGCGCCGGCCGAAAAGGCTTTCGGCATAGAGGAGATCGCCGGACTGCTGCGCGGGTACGACTTCTCGCACCAAAGGCGGCTGTCGTTCGAATACGTGGTGCTGGGAGGGGTCAACGACACCGAGGCGCACGCACGCCGCACCGCCAAGCTGCTGCACGGCATGGAATGCAGGGTGAACCTAATCAAATACCACCCGGTGCCAGGCGCGCCGTTCAAGGCCCCGGACGACAAGGCCGTGGCCGCCATGCGCGACTACCTGACAGCACACGGTACCTTCGCCACGGTAAGGGCCAGCCGGGGACAGGACATAAGCGCGGCCTGCGGAATGCTCACCACAAAGGCCGCCGGGTAACAGACTGAAAAGGATAAACACGAAATATGGAAAACAAGACACCGCTCATAGCCATAACCCACGGGGACCCCAACGGCACCGGCTACGAACAGATATTCAAGATATTCGAAGCGCCGGAGATGCTGGAAATGTGCACCCCGGTGGTCTACGGCTCTCCAAAACTCGCCGGCTACCACAGGAAGGCCTTGGACATGCAGGCGGCATTCAACATAATAAGCAACGCCGCAGACGCGGTGCCGGGACACGTCAACCTGCTCTCCTGCTTCGACGAGGAGGTGAAAGTGGAACTCGGCACGCCCACCACAGACTCGGCCGCGGCGGCGGCAAAGGCATTGGAACGGGCCGCGAAAGACGCAGCGGCCAAATCGGTGGACGCAGTGGTGTGCGCCCCGGTGTGCTCGGTGGAGGCGGACGGACGGAGGATGCACGACAGCACGGAGGCGGTGGCCGCCATGGCGGCGGGAGGCGGCAAGGTGCTGACCATGATGCACAACGAATGCATGAAGGTGGCCTTCCTTACCAACGACAACCCCGTGGAAGATGTGCCAAAGGCCGTAACGAAAGAAAGCGTGGAGCAGGCCTGCACCATGCTGCACAACGCCCTTAGGAGAGACTTCCGGGTGTCCGTGCCGCGAATAGCCGTGCTGGCGCTTAACCCTGGCGGAGACGGACGCGAGGAAACAGAAGCCATAATACCCGCAATACAGACTCTGGCGGAAAACAAAATAGGGGCGTTCGGCCCGTATTCGGCGGAGAACTTCTTCGCACGCAGCGACTTCTACACCTTCGACTGCGTGCTGGCAATGCACCGGGCGCAGGGGGCCGCGCCGATGAAGGCCCTTTTCGGCAACTGCAACATTGAGTGCGCCATAGGCACGGAAACGCCCGTGACGGGAGTGTGCTGCGGCCCGAGGTTCGACATAGCCGGGCGTGGTGAAGCAGACGAGAGCAAACTGCGCGAGGCCATATATTCCGCCATAGACATCTGGCGCAGGAGGGCACAATATGACGAGCCGTTAGGCAACCCGCTGCCAAAAATCTACCGCGAACGGCGGGACGAAGGCGAGAGGGGACGGGGACCGCGCAGACCCGCAAGGCCGGAAACTCCCACCGAGGGTAAGGAATGAAGAAAAGGCACCAGGACATTTTCTTCGTCTTCGGCATAGCCGTGCTCGCGGCCATGTTTTCACAGCTCGACTTCTCCGAGGTGTGGGACGGGCTGCGCCACGCCGGCTACTGGTTCGCAGCAGTGCTGGCGATATGGGTGGCACTGTACGCCATAAACACCGCATCGTGGTACGTGCTGGTAAGGGCCGGTGGAAGCAAGGGGGTAAGCTTCGCCTGGCTGTACAAGCTCACCGTGTCCGGCTTCGCGCTCAACTACGCCACACCGGGCGGACTCATGGGCGGAGAACCATACCGCATAATGGAACTCGCCCCGAAAATAGGGGCCGAACGCGCCTCTTCCTCTGTGATATTATTCGCAATGACCCACATATTCAGCCATTTCTGGTTCTGGCTGATATCCATCGTACTATTCGCGGCCATGCGCCCGGTGAGCCTGCCAATGGCTGCCATGCTGGCGGCTGCAACGGCTTTCTGCGCCATAGGGCTGTGGTTTTTCATGGCCGGGTACCGCAAGGGGCTGGCCTGCCGTGCCATGTCGCTTCTGGGGCGGATACCAATAGTGAAAAGGTGGGCTGTGCCGTTCGTGGAAAAGCACAGTGGGCAGCTCGGCGAGATAGACCGCCAAATAGCCGCCATGCACTCGCAAAACCCCAAGACGCTGGCCGCCGCAGTGGCGCTGGAACTGCTGTGCCGCTTCCTTTCCGCCTTCGAGGTGATGTTCATCCTACTCGTGCTCACAGACGGCGTGGAATACACCGACTGCCTTTTCATAATAGCGTTCACCACCCTGTTCGCCAACCTGCTGTTCTTCATGCCGCTGCAGCTCGGCGGCCGTGAGGGAGGCTTCCTCATGTCAGCATCTGGCTTGGGGCTGACAGCCGGGGCGGGAATCTTCGTGGCGCTGATAGTCAGGCTGCGTGAGCTTTTCTGGACCGGGGTGGGACTGCTGCTCATAAAGGTGGGTAAAAGCAAGCCGGCGGGCAACTGACCATGGCACACAAGACCACGCTGATAGCCGACTGCGGAGGGACAAAGGCCGACTGGGCGGTGGTGCGTGCGGGACACCCCACGCAAAGATTGTACACGAGCGGGATAAACGCAGCCGTGGCAGACAGCACGCAAATAAGGGAAACCATACGGAAAGAACTGCTGCCACAGCTTGGCGGGGAAGAACCGGACGCAGTGTTCTTCTACGGGGCGGGGTGCAACGGGGTCTTTTCCCACAAGGTGGAGGAAGTGCTGGCCGAAGCTTTCCCCAAAGCCGTGGAGGTGGAGGTGGAAGGCGACATGCTCGGGGCCGCACGGGCCCTGCTCGGGGAGTCGGCCGGGGTGGCCTGCATAATGGGCACCGGCTCAAACTCGTGCCTTTACGATGGCGGACACATCACGGCAAACACCCCGCCACTTGGCTACATCCTCGGAGACGAAGGCGGAGGGGCCGCCATAGGCAAGGCTTTCTTCAAGGCACTGCTGCGAGGCACGCTGCCGGAAGACATCGCCAAGGCATACTCGGCGGAAACCGGATTGGAACGGAACGGCATAATAAGGAATGTGTACGGAGGGGAATCCCCCAACCGGTTCCTGGCTTCCGCCTGCCCGTTCGTAAGGCGGCACATAGGCGAGCCGGAATTGGAGCGGATGGTAACCCACTGCATGTCGCGTTTCATACGCTCAAACATATTGCCTTACGGGCCGGGGCTGCCTCCGATATGCGCCACCGGGGGGGTGGCCGCAGCCTTTGAAAGCCAGTTTGGAAAGGCCGCAGAAGCGGAGGGCCTGGCAATAGGCCGTGTGGAAGCAAGGCCTATGGACGGACTGATAAGATACCACGAAACTAAAAACCGACAAACATGAGAAAAACGCTAATCTGCATCATCGCCGCAATATGCACGCTCGCGGCACACGCCGGCCAAGGAATAGTTGGGCGGCAAGGCACACTATTGGTAAGGGACGGCAAGCCATACAACTTCGTCGGGGCCAACATGTGGTACGGCGCGATACTAGGCTCCACCGGCCAAGGAGGCAACCGGGAACTGCTGCGCCGCGAGTTGGACACCCTCAAAGCCCTCGGCGTAACAAACCTGAGGGTGCTGGCCGGGGCCGACGGGGACGAAAGCCTGCCTTTCAAGGCGGAACCTGCACTGCAGACAGCCCCCGGGGTTTACAACGACACCATACTCGACGGCCTTGACTACATGCTGGCCGAAATGGGAAAGAGGGGCATGACCGCCGTGGTGTACCTCAACAACTCTTGGGAATGGAGCGGAGGGTACACCTACTACCTAAAACAAGCCGGGGCCGGCGAACCGAAATACCCCGAGACGCACAGCTACGGGGAATACGTGGACTACGCGGCGAAGTTCGCCACGGACACCGCCGCCCAACGGCTCTTCATGGACCATGTGGCCTTCATGGTGGGACGCACCAACAGGCACACCGGCAAAGCATACAAGGACGACCCGGCCATAATGTCGTGGCAGGTGGGCAACGAGCCGAGGGCTTTCTCAAAGGCCGCCCTACCCCACTTCGCAAAATGGCTATCACAAGCCACCGCACTCATAAGGAGCATAGACCCCAACCACCTTATATCGCTCGGTTCGGAGGGCAGCGTGGGCTGTGAAAACGACATGGAGTACTACAAGGCCGTATGCTCCGACCCCAACGTGGACTACCTCAACATACACATATGGCCCTCAAACTGGGGCTGGGTGAGGAAGACCGAGCCGGAAGCCGACCTGCAAAACGGCATACGGCAGTCGCTCCAATACATAGGGGAACACAGGGCCGTGGCCGGGCAACTCGGCAAGCCGCTCGTCATAGAGGAATTCGGCTACCCCAGGGACGGGGCCTCCTACTCCTTGGAATCCACAACCGAGCACCGCGACGAATATTACAGGGCCGTGATGGGAGAGGTGGAAAAGGACGTCCGCAACGGAGGCCCCATAAGGGGCTGCAACTTCTGGGCGTGGAGCGGATTCTGCCGCCCCGCCCATGAGAGGTGGCAGTCGGGGGACGACTTCGCGGGAGACCCTCCCCAGGAACCACAGGGACTGTTCTCCACATTCATATCAGACTCTTCCACGATAAGCGTCATAAAGGAGTTTTCCGCAAAGATAAAAGCCGGGGAATGAACACTGCGGCCCGGTAAACCACTGCGGCAAAAGCAAAAACACTAACTTTGCAGCGTAGAAACACTGAGGCTGCAAGACAGGATTTCGGAGGGTGGACACCTTTCGGAATTCTGTGTTTTTTGTTAGCCTTTCAAAACAGAACAACCAAAACAAACGACACACTATGTCATACATGACACAAGAGGGCTACGACAAGCTCGTGGCCGAACTAAGCAGGCTTGAAACAGTGGAACGCCCCGCGGCAACCAACGCCATAGCCGAGGCGAGGGACAAGGGAGACCTGAGTGAAAACGCCGAATACGATGCGGCAAAGGAAGCCCAGGCGCACTTGGAAAACAGGATATCGGCCCTCAAAAGGACCATCATGGAAGCCAAGATTGTAGACACCTCAAGGCTTAGCGCAGACGCGGTGCAAATACTCTCCACGGTGAAGATGACAAACCTGGGCAACAACGCCTCCATGTCTTACACCATTGTGAGCGAAGCCGAGGCAAACCTCAAAGAGGGCAAGATATCCATCAAGACCCCGATAGCACAGGGGCTGCTCAACAAGAAAGTGGGAGACGAGGTGGAAATAAAAGTTCCCGCCGGCACGCTAAGGCTGCGCGTGGACGAGATAAGCATATAAGGCACGGCATATGGACTTGTTTTCAAAGATAGCCGCAGGGGAAATCCCGAGCTACAAATGCGCTGAAAACGGCGAGTTCTACGCCTTCCTTGACATCAACCCCGTGGCGAAAGGGCACACATTGGTGATACCGCGCCGCGAGGTGGACTACTTCTTCGACATGGAGGACGACGAGCTGGCACGCTACCAGGTGTTCGCCAAGAAAGTGGCCGAAGCATTGAAACGCGCCATGCCCTGCAAGAAAGTGGGGCAGGCGGTCATGGGCTTGGAAGTGGCCCACGCACACATCCACCTCGTGCCTATCAACGAGGAGGGGGATATGAACTTCTCCCGCCCCAAGCTGAAGCTCGGCAACGGGGAGATGCAGGAAATCGCCGGCAGCATACTGGCCGAATTCAACGCACTGTAAGCATCCTTACCCCCCATGTTCCTATCCTCGCTCATAGGCCGCAGCCAACACCGCTACCCCGCCAAGGCCATAGTGAAATGGCTCTGGGCGGCGTGGCGCGGCAATAGGCTTCAAGCTTCGCTGAACGCCGCCATTGGCTTGGTATCAGTGGCAGTCAGCCTTACCCAGGTGTGGGCTGTGCAAAGGGCCATAGACATAGCCTCCGGGGCGTTGCGCGGCTCTGTGTACACGGCAGTGGGCTTCATGGGCGGCCTCGTTTTGGCCGAGTTCGCCTTGGGCACATTGTCCGTATGGGTGAGGAACGTACTCGGCATCAAGGCTCAAAACCGCATGCAGCAGCGCATGCTCGACACCGTGCTGAGGGCCGAATGGAAAGGGCGGGAAGCAAGGCACTCCGGAGACGTGCTGAACCGCCTTGAGACAGACGTGAACACCGTGGTGGGCTTCCTCACCGAGACCATCCCCGGGACTATGGCTGTGCTGGCCATGTTCCTCGGGGCTTTCTACTACCTTTTTTCCTTAGACGCAGCCTTGGCGGTGGCCATCACCGCGGCAATACCGGTGTTCCTACTGCTTAGCAAGGTGTACGTGAACCGCATGCGCAGGCTCACAAGGGGGGTGCGCGACTACGACAGCAAGGTGCAGAGCGTGCTGCAAGACGCCATACAAAACCGCATGCTCGTGAAGACCCTGGAGAGCGGGCCGGCCATGCTCGCAAGGCTCTCCGGCACCCAGGCGGAACTAAGGCGCAGGGTGGTGCAGAGGGCCAAGTTCAGCGTGTTCAGCAACATAGTGGTGAGCATGGGCTTCGCGGCCAGCTACCTTGCGGCCTTCCTATGGTCGGCACTCAGGATGGCGGCCGGCACCCTGACTTTCGGCGGCATGACGGCTTTCCTGCAACTCGTGGCTAAGATACAAGGGCCGGCACGCAGCCTGGCAAAGCTCGTACCGGCGTTCGTAAGCGTGCTGACCGCTGCGGAAAGACTGATGGAACTGCAAGAAGACCCGCAAGACCGGGACGGGGAACCGCACGAAATGGACGGCCCTTGCGGGGTAAGGCTCACCGGCGTGAGCTACGCATACGACAAGGCGGACGGCAATGTGATAGAAAACCTGTCGTTCGACTTCAAGCCGGGCTCGCGCACGGCCATACTCGGGGAGACAGGCGCGGGCAAAACAACCATGGTAAGGCTGCTCCTGGCACTGCTGAAACCGCAAGTGGGGACAGTGGAGATTTACGGGGATGGCAAATCCGAGGTGGTTTCCCCCCAGACAAGGTGCAACTTCGTGTACGTGCCGCAGGGGAACACGCTTATGAGCGGCACCATACGCGACAACCTGAAACTCGGCTCACCCACGGCTTCCGACAAGGATATGGAGGAAGCGCTTAGGAAAAGCTGCGCCCAATTCGTGTTCGACCTGCCGGCCGGCCTTGACACCCTCTGCGACGAATCCGGCGGAGGACTGAGCGAAGGCCAGGCGCAACGCATAAGCATAGCGAGGGCGCTGCTGCGAAACAAGCCTGTAATGCTCTATGACGAAGCGACAAGTTCGTTAGACCCCGACACGGAAAGGGAGCTGTTGGGCAACCTGCTATCAGACAGCGGCAAAACCGTGATATTCATAACCCACAGGCACGCAGTGGCCGAATACTGCGACGGCACCCTTAGCTTTGAACGCTAAGGGACAACAGTATGAGCCGGCACTCCGAAGCCCACCGTGACAAACCCTGCCCCCCCCAAACCAACAAGGGCTGGCCAACGATAGGCGTATGACAACATTATACCTTGTGCGGCACGGCCAAACGGAAGACAACGTGGCGCAAATAATGCAGGGGCAAACCCACGGCAGGTTGACCGGGGAGGGCGTAAGGCAGGCCGAAGCCCTCGCACTGCGGATGGCCGGGGAAAACATAGCCGCTTTCGTATCCAGCGACTTGCAAAGGGCCGTGGACACCTGCCGGATTGTGGCCGAACCGCACGGGCTGCCCGTAACCACCACCCCACTCCTACGCGAACGAGACTGGGGCGGCTTCACCGGGCGGCACATCCCCTCGCTGCAAGGACTGCCCTGGCCAGACGACATAGAGACCGCCGGGGAAATGCTCGCCAGGGCTGGGTTGTTCTTGGAATGGATAAAGGAATCGTTCCAAGGGAAGACCGTCCTGGCCGTTGGCCACGGCATTATCAACAAGGCCGTGCAAAGTGCCTACCACTCCAAGCCTATGCACGAAATACCGAGAATGGACAATGCCGAGGTGAGGACGCTAATCCTATAAATTCGCGCCCCCCCGCGCGAAGTGTAAGGGTGGGGTTGCCGTTGACATACAAACCCAATCACAAAGTGTGGAAACGGGGATTGTACCAGCCACCACTGCGTTACGTGGTTTTCGGTTCTCCATCAATGTGCTGTAGAGACGGGGCTTGCCCCGTCTTGCCAACCCTTGCGTGCAATTGATAAAACACCGGTGCCGCCGGAGCGGCCGGGGCAAGCCCCGTATTACCAACCACACCACACAAGAAAACAAACAAAGGTTGCACATCAGCGAGCTGTAGAGACGGGGCTTGCCCCGTCTTACCAAATAAGCCACAAATGCAGGTAAGACGCGGCAAGCCCCGTATCTACAGCCCTTGCATGTAATTGATTGAATACCGGTGTCGCCGCAGCGGCCGCGGCAAGCCCCGTCTCTACAGCCCTTGCATGCAATTGATTGAACACCGGCGCCGCCGCAGCGGCCGCGGCAAGCCCCGTCTCTACAACACTTGCATGCAATTGATGAAACACCTGTGCAACCGAAGCGGTCCCCCACCGCCATATTGGGTGTTATGTTCGTATTGTCCCCATCCGTCATGTTGAGCATTAGCGAAACATCCCATGGATTGTAAGGGATTCCCCACTTTGACTATGATGACGGCCGATTGGATTCTTCGGTCGCTTTCACTCCCTCTGAATGACGGGAAGCCTATTTCCGCAAACAAAGCAAACCTGCCAGCCCCGATACCACGGCGTGGTACCATCAGTACCAAGCCGTGGTACAAGCGGTACCAAGCCCCGGTATTTGCAGTACCACGGCGTGGTATCGGAACCGGGACACAACCCGTACGTCTCCGGCGTTTAAGACAATAACAACAAAAGCCATCATGGAGCTGTAGAGACAGGGCTTGCCCTGCCGGGATCGCAGGCGTCCCGCCTGCTTTTCCTTGGCAGTTCGGCGATGTGGTGAGTTTGCAGTGCAAGCGGGCCGCCTGCGATCCGGCCATTTTCCCATACCATAAGACACGGCCAGACGGGTTTGTACAGCTCCGCTTTATACATGGGCCATTTCCGCAAACAACGCAAACCTGCCAACTCCCGATACCGGGGCTTGCCCCGTCTTACCCAACCACACCACGCAAAAAGGAAGACGCGGCAAGCCACGTCTCTACAACACTTGCGTGCAATTGATGAAACACCGGCGCAGCCTAACGGGCTTGTCCCGTCTCCACAAGACCTATCGGACGGTATCGTATCCCACAAACAGGGCCTCTTTGGCAACCATCTTTGTCCGACCCGTCAGTCCAACGGGAAATAATTCCCCCTAATGGTGAGCGTGAGCGGCTGGGGAGCTGCGTTGGTGGAGACATTGACCGTCTTCTTGAAATTCCCCGGCAGGAAGCCGTTGCCGCTGTAATACACCCTTACGTAGCCCTTCATGCCGGGCCGCACCACACGGCGCGGCACCTTCGCCGTGGTGCAGCCGCAAGAGGTCTCGATATTTCCCACCACCAGCGGGGCGTCCCCGGTGTTGCGGAAGACGAACACCACGCTGCGAGGCACCTTCTCGTGGTAGTTTCCGAAATCATGCTCCACCTTTGTGAGCATGGTGAGCTGCGGCTTCCTCTGCTGCGCATGGGCCGCCGACAGCGAAACGAGGAATGCCAACGCGGCCAAAACCTTTTTCATATACAAAGCCTTGAAAGTGTCTAAAAAAGGGGTGCGCCGAAAGCGGCACACCCCCTTATACATTATGCACCCCCCCCGGGCTTATTCGGCTATGCAGATGGACACGCGGTTCTTGTCGTTCTCTGCGAACGGCTGCACGCGCGAACCCTTGCTGTCCACAACTATGCGGTCAGAAGAGATGCCAAACTGCGTTGTGAGGGCTTTCAGCACCACGTTGGCGCGCTGCTTTGCCAGGCGGTCGTTGATGGTGTTGTTGCCCGTGCCGGCATCGGCGTAGCCCGTTACGGCCACCTTTGCCTCGGGATACTTGTTGAGGTAGTCCACCACGTCCTGCACCTTCTTCTGCTCGTCTGCGGAAACCTTGGAAGAGTTGATGGTGAAGAAGATGTCGCGGCGGAGCGGCTCCTTGGCGGGAGTCTCAACCACGGGGGCGGGTTCGGGCTTCACCACGGGTGCCGGAGCCGGCGCCGGGGCCGGTTCAGGCTCTGCCACGGGTTCCACCTTCTCGTAAGTCTTGCCAAGGTTGATGCGCAGGCCGGCCAAGGCGTTGAAATACCAGTCTGGGTTTTCGGCCTTCTTGCTGTTGTACTTGTCGGAGAGGATGTTGGCGTTGCCCTCCACCACGAAGCGCACCGCATCGGATATGCGGAAAGCCAGTTCCAGGCCGGCGCGGCCGAAGGGGTTCACCTTGGTGCCGTCCCAGAGGTAGCGCATGTTGTAATCCTTGCCGAGGGAGTTTGCCTCGTCGTTGTCAAAGGCCACGTTGGCGCCTCCGCCGAGGAAGGCCGTAACGTTGAAGACACGCTCGGGGTTGTAGCCGCAGAAAGCGTTGGAGAGGTTGAACATGAAGTCAAGCCCTGGGGCAACATACTTGTAGGCGTACGTTACGTTGTGCGGTGCGGGGTTGCCCGTCTCGGTAACGCCGTTGTAGCCGCCCTTGCTCTGCCAGCCGTTGGCCTGTATGCGGGCGGCGAACCAGGGGTTGAACTGGTAGCCCACGCCCAGCTGCACATTGGGGCTGATGAGATCCTTGAACTTGGCCTCGCCCAGTGTGTACTGCGCTCCGCCTTGCAGGTTGATGAAAGCGTGCTTCTTGAATACGTAGCCGCCCTCTTCCTGTGCCGATGCAGCCGCTGCTGTGAGCGTGAAAGCGGCTGCGAGCACGATGTTCCTAATCTTCATATCTGTTGTTGTTTGCGTTTAGTTTTCTATTTGCGTGCCGTTGGTGTCGCTCATGGTGTCGGCCATGGTCAGGAACCACTTCCCGTCGCGGCGCACCGGCTTGATGACGCACGAGATCGTGTTGGGACGGCTGTCTCCCGGCTTGGGTTCGAAGAGCGTCACGGTGTACTTCACCTGCGAGTCCTTTTCCGTCTTGAACACGATGTTGTCTATCTCGTACTTCACCCCGTGCACCGAGCGCAGCACCTTGGCTTGCAGGGCTGCCTGCTCCTTGCCCAAGGCCTCAATGGTGTCGCCGTTGAGGTAGTAGATCATGGAGGTGGCTTCGCGGAAGCGGCCCTCTTGCAGGTTGCCTATGAACTCCTGGGCCAGGGCTTTCACCGTGGCTGTGTCGTTGGAGCTGAGGGTCATCTCGGGCTTGTCGCGGAACTGGTCGGCCACTTCGCCCAGCGTCTTCTTCTTCTCCCCGCAAGAAGCGAGGAGCAGGGCGGCGGCCATGGCGGCAACAATAATATTCCTTGTCATTGGGTCTTTCTCTTTTTGGGAGTAAAAAGGGGTGCCAATCTCTTGACACCCCTTCCTATCATGTAATAGGTGCTAGACCTATCTCAGTCGCTATCAGTTCTTCTTGGCTGGGGACTCGCCACCACCCGTGGTCTTCTTCACAGTGATTGTGGCCCAAACCACCTGGGTGTAGTCAAGTTCGCCAGTTGTGAACTTGTCGGTGATGTTACCCCAGTTGTACTTCACTGCGATAGGTATGTAGAGGTGGAACTCCTGCACACCGCCACCATTGTTGGTGTACTCTATCTTACCATAGCTGTTGGCGCCGAAGCCGTTGCCATTGGTGAAGATCGGTGCGCTGTTCTTGTCAACCTCAGTACCTGCGCCGTTGAAGAGCTTCAGGAAGTGCTGGTTGTAGTCTGAGCTGGTCAGCGAAGCCACCTTGTCCACAGTGGGGAGGCTCTTTATGGCCTCGGGGTCGGTGAGGACGTTGCCGAGGCGCACGGCGGGCTCTTCCATGTGGTCTGTGCGGATCTCGTCGCGAACCACTGCCAGGTCTGTGATGTTGTAGAACTGGTAGGGAACGTTGCCCTCGCTGTAGTTGCCGGGAGCCGACACCTTATAGCTACGCCAGTCCCTGATGGATACCAGGTCGGTGAGCTGGATGGTCTCCGTCGCGTTTAGGGCGTCTGTCCAAGCCTTCTGCTCCGGCCATACGTTGATCGGACGCATGAAGCGCAGGTTCATGTGGTTGTTGGCTATCAGCGGAGCGTAGCAGGGATCCTCGGAGGCTACTATCTCCACATAGGCCGTGAATGTGTGGTCGATGTTGGCATCCAGGAAGGAAGCTGCAGAGGGATGGTTCTGATCTCCTTCGAAGAGAGGCTTGCCGGCAGCGTCATAGCGGCCCATCAGGTTGAGCAGGTCGGTAGCTGCTGCGTGTGCTTGAGCTGTGCCGTCAGCCTTGAGGTGGTCTCCGTTGTGGCTAACACCCATAGCGTCTGTGTAAGCACCGGTAGCCTTTGTTTCAAACTCAACATCGTTGTCGCCATAGTAGTGTACGGCGGTGGGAGTGATGAACTCGGCCACGCGTTCCCAATGCACTCCGTCAGTGGAGGCTACTATCCTGCGGTTTTTACCCAGAGCGTTGTCTTGAAGCTTCAGAGTCCACGCTGTGCCGGATACGCCCTTAACCTTCCAAGTGCCGTTGGTGGCGCTTATGGTGCTGTTCACGTCCTTCTTCGGGGTTGTGAACTGGAATGTGAGTTCGTTCTTGGCATCGCCTGCTGTGGTGTAGAACTTGGAGAACTCGCTCTTCTTACCCTCAAGGGTGAGGAGGACTTTCTCTTCCTTCCAGTATTCAAGGAGATCCTTCTCAAACTGGTTGTTCTTCAGTGCTACGGAGCCGGTCTCTGCGGGTGTCGGGGTGTTCACGTAAACATCGAATGCCGTGCCGGCGGTCTCGCTGCCCACCTTGTAGCCCTTGTTGAACTGGAACCAGTGTGCGAGGTCGCGGTTGGCCACCTTGCCATACTGGAAGTGCAGCTTGCCTACGGGGATGATCAGCTTAACCCAGAGGTCGCCCAGGTTTTCGTCCTTGCTGATGAAGTGAACCATCACTTCAACAGCCTTGGTGCTCGAGCCCTCGGATGCGTAGGTGGCACCGGACTTTTCTATCAGCTTGGCATACTTGGCTGCGTCCATGTTGCCGTTGGTTGCATGGTCTGTAAGATTCCATACGAGGACGTTGGTCTCAGGGTCGAAGCCGCCGGTGGTGTTGTCGTGCGGTGTGTACCATACACGGCCGTAGAAGTCGTCGGAAGCTGCGAGCTTGGTGTTCTTCTTAGAGTAGAGCACAGCCTGCCAGCCTTCTGCGTAGATCGGAAGGGTGGGCTTAACCTCGTTGTGGGGGCCTACAACCTCCATGTAGTACTTCTTCTCAAACTCCTGCTTGGTCAGACCCTTGCCGCCGTTGAGCTTGGACAGCATCAGGTGCTCAACCTGCGCCCAGGTGATTTTGCCCTCGTCGCCGCAGTTCATCCAGAAGTCGCTGAAGTCAACCTCGGTAACAACGTCATCGGCAAAAGTCTTCTTCTCCACGATGCGGAGCTTGATGTAGCCGTATTCCAGTATGCAGCCCTCTTCGTTCACGAGGTCTACACGGATGAGCGGCTCGCGGTCGATAACCTCGCGTGTGGCCACCTTGCCGGAGATCTTCTTGCCATCGGCCGTTACCGAGCGGGGAGCGAAGACACCGGACTTCTTGTCTGCGGCAACGCTCACGGTGCCGTCTTCGGCCACGGTTACCTGCTCAAGGTGCTCGCTCTCGTCAGTCTGCTCCAAGGAGCGGCTGTAATAAACAGGTGTGAACTCGTAGTGCAGACCGAGCAGCTCAAGCATTTCCTTGGACATAGTCTGGTTGTAAGCAGACTTGCCGTACTGGGCGAAAGGCTCGTAGTCGAACTGTGTCTCGATGAAAGGCTTCAGGTCTATCACACTGTCGTACTGCACAGCGTGTGTGGCATAGTTGTCAATAGCGTCAAAAGCCGTATGATAGAGGAAGTTGGCTGCAACCACGCCTGTGTTTTCTCCTGAGAAAGTGTTCTGGGAGAGCTTCTCATCAGGATCGTTGTCTGCCAGTGCACGGACGGTGTACTTGGCGGGGGTAACCACGGCGTAGTCGGATGTAACCACGGTGTCGCCGTCGTTGGCCTGGAGGGCTATGAAAGGCAGCTTCTCACCATAGGCGAGAGCCCAATCGCCCGTCTTCGTGTATCCGGTGGGGCCCTTCGGCTCGGCGGTGCTGTAGTTTACAACGTTCTTAGTGTCGACGTAGTTGGCGTAGATTTCCTCAAGCTTCTCCTCGTCCACGGTGAAGGGAACGCTCAGTATGCCGTTCTCCACGGAAACCTTGTCGGCAACCGGCTTTGCGAACGGAGAGGCGAGCGAGCCGCCGGCACGCGTGTAGGCGGGTGCGAAGTTGTCGAAGAAGCTGTACTTCATGTTGTCCAGCTTGGCGGTGTTGGGGTTGATGTGGTACTGAGCCACGCCGCCCTTGGTTATGACAGCCTTGCCGCTAGCAACCATCTGCTCCAGACCATAGTATTTAACAGGTTCGCCGCTGGTATTCTTGAACTTGTCGGACGGCTTGCTGGCAATCTTAGTACCCAGGACGTTGCACTCGGAGAACAGAGTGGGAACCTCTACGGCTTCCAGGCCCTCCCAGTAGAAAGCGGGCTTCAGCACGAGGCCGGTGAGGCGCTTGTTTACGAACACCTTGAGGATGTTCACCTCGGCCTGCACATTGTCAATACGCTTGTTGGCCTCCTGCATGTCAGTCTTCAGGGTGGCGATGTCGGCCTTGTTGGCAGCGATCTGGTCGCGCATTGTCTGAAGGTCTGCGATGGCAACGAGGATCTCGGCCACCTTCTTGTTCAGGGCGTTGACTGCGGCGGTGTCGGCCTTGCCTTCAACAGCCTTGCGGAGGGCGGCGAAGTCGCCGTTCTGGAACTCGGTGAACTTGCTTGCATCAAGCTTCTTGGCAACCTCGTCGGCAACCTCGTTGACCTTTGTGATGTCGGCCTTGGTGTTGGTGAGGTTGGTGATGTCGTTCTTGATGTTGGTGATCACCTCGGAGCTGCCGCCGGTGAGCGAGTTAACGAGGGCGTCAAGAGCATCCAACTGGCTCTGGATGTTCTTGTCGGCGGCCTCGCGTGCGCTGGTCTCCTCTTTCAGGGCGGTGTTGATCTCGTCGAGGGCCGGGTCGATGGCGGCGATCTGCCTGCTCAGCTCGTCCTTTACTGCGGCCAGTTCGTCGGCAGACTTCTTGCCGGCGGCCTCTATTGCTGCCTGCACGGCTGCCTTGGCCTCGTCAAGCTGCTGCAGCGTTACGTAGCCGGCGAGCTGCTCGGAAAGGGCCTTAACAGCGTCGTCCACAATCTTCAGCTCAGCCTTCGTGGCGTAGGTGGCTGCGGCTGCGTCCACCGATGCCTTGAGGGCGTCCTGGGCAGCCTGGAGCGTCTTCAGCTGCTCCTGCAACTCCGTGATGGCCGCCTTGTTGGCGTTGATGTCATCGTCGTAGTCTTTGCAGGACGTGAACATGCTCATGGACGACAAGAAGAATGCGCCCATCAGCAACGTACTCAAAACTTTTCTCTTCATACGATAAGTTTTACAAGTGATTAATAGTTATATTGTTATAGTCTCTGTTTCTCCCTAAGGGACACAATTACGGTGCAAATGTAGACATAAAAGGGAGAGCATACAAACTTTTTGCCTTTTTTTTTGAAAGTGCAACATTAGGCCGCCAAAGGGGGCTTTTCCCCCTATACGCCCATATTTATTAATGTGTATGCCGCCCATTGTCATGTTCCGCAGTCGTTAACAAACCTTTCTACGAGACCCACCGACACCATGCCGGGAAAGGTGGAGAAGGCCCCGCCGAGGTCGCAGCCGGCAAACATCGGGTGGCCGCAGCGGCGTGCTTCCCAGGCATCTCCCGGCCCCACACCGGCCACGAGGAACGGCGTGCCGCCCCCGTAGTGGGCCAGCAGCGGCCACAAGGCACCGCCGCGGGCGTGGCGGAAGACGAACATGGAGACGCTTCCCTCGAACTCCCGGCAGGCAGCGAACGAGCCTGGCGAGTCTACGGCCACCTCCTTGAACACCATCACGCCCGGGCGTATGTCCGGCGAGAGCGTGGCCACGATGTTGTCCACCATCGTGCGCCCCTCCCCCCCGCAGAGCTGCACGGCCCCGAGGGAGTAGTTGTACACCCGGGTTACGATGTCCTGCGGCATGCAGTCGGCGAACAGCCCGCAGCGGAGCGGCCCTTTGGACTGAACGGCGGTGCGTCCGTCCATGGCCCGGCGGCGCTCCGGCGAGTAATCCGGCAGGAAACCGGCGAAGGAGCTGAGCATGCGCACATAGGCGTCCGACTCCGGCCGGAAGTCGAACGACACTATGCCCACCCCCGCGAGGGCGGATATGGCGCGTATGTTTTCGGGCTCGCGCAGGCCGCTCACTTTCACTGTCATCTCCACACAATGCCCTCCGTCCGGGGCGGCCTTGGCATGCGGCCGCCCGGCGTGGTTCAGAATTCCGCAGCCTTTGGCGTGCGCGGGAAGGGTATTACGTCCCTGATGTTCTGCATGCCCGTGACGAAGAGGATTAGGCGCTCGAAGCCCAGGCCGAAGCCGCCGTGCGGGCAGGTGCCGTACTTGCGGGTGTCGAGATACCACCACATGTCCTTCATGGGAATGCCGCGGCCCTGTATCTCGGCGGTGAGCTTCTCCAAGCTCTCCTCCCTCACGCTGCCTCCTATTATCTCTCCTATCTCGGGGAATAGCACATCGGTGCCCTGCACGGTGCGGCCGTCTTCGTTGCGCTTCATGTAGAAAGCCTTTATGCCGGCGGGGTAGTCTGTCATTATCACGGGCTTGCGGAAGTGCTGCTCCACGAGGTAGCGTTCGTGTTCGCTGGCCAGGTCCATGCCCCACTCCACGGGGAACTCGAACTTGTGGCCGGCTGCGGCGGCTTCCTCCAATATCCTTATGCCGTCTGTGTAGGAAAGTCGCACGAAGTCCTCGGCCACCACGCTTTCGAGGCGGGCCACGAGGGTCTTGTCCACCATCTTGTTGAGGAAGGCCAGGTCTTCCGCGCAGTTGTCAAGCGCCCATTTCACACAGTACTTGATGAAGTCCTCCTCCAGGTCCATGAGTTCCTTCTGGCCGATGAAGGCCACCTCCGGCTCCACCATCCAGAACTCTGCCAAGTGGCGCGGCGTGTTGGAGTTCTCGGCTCGGAACGTGGGGCCGAAAGTGTATATCTGCCCCAATGCCGTGGCCCCGAGCTCGCCTTCAAGCTGTCCGCTGACGGTGAGCGAGGCTTTCTTGCCGAAGAAGTCGGCGGAATAGTCCACCGCCCCGTCCTCCGCACGCTTGGGCGCGGCCATGTCTTGCGTGGTAACCTGGAACATCTCCCCTGCCCCTTCGGCATCGCTGGCCGTGATGATGGGCGAGTGGAAGTAGAAGAAGCCGTGGTTGTGGAAGTAGGTGTGTATGGCCATGGCCATGTGGTGGCGTATGCGCATCACGGCCCCGAAGGTGTTGGTGCGCAGGCGCAGATGCGCGTGCTGGCGCATGTATTCAAAGGTCTGCCCCTTTTTCTGCATGGGGTAGTCGGCCGGGCATGTGCCGTAGACCTCCAAGGAGGTGCACTGTATCTCCGATGCCTGGCCGCTGCCCTGGCTTTCCACGAGTGTGCCGGTGGCGCTGATGCAAGCCCCTGTGGTAACGCTCTTGAGCAATTCTTCGGGTAGCAGCCCCGCCGGCACCACCACCTGCATGTTGGCTATGGTGGAGCCGTCGTTCACGGCAATGAAATCCACGGCCTTGCTGCTGCGGTGTGTTCGCACCCAGCCCTTTATGTTGACGGCGGCCCCGTAGTCCCGGCGCAGCAGCGCTTCGGCCACCTTAGTCCTTTTGATGTCTTCCATGTGTGTCTATTCGTAGGCCCCCATCTGGAGCATTTCCACTTCTTTCTCTGTGAGGTATCGCCAGTCTCCCCGGCGCAGGTTCTTCTTTGTGAGCCCGGCGAAGACCACTCGGTCTAATTTCACCACTCGGTAGCCCAGGCTCTCGAACAGCCGGCGCACTATGCGGTTGCGCCCGCTGTGTATCTCTATGCCCACCTGCGCCTTGTCTGTTTCGTTAGCGTAGTCTATGGCGTCGGCCTTTATCTCCCCGTCGTCGAGCTGCACGCCCTGGGCGATGCGCTGCATGTCGTGGGCGGAGACGGACTTGTCGAGGAATACGTGGTAGACCTTCTTCTTGAGGTACTTGGGGTGTGTGAGCTTGCTGGCCAGCTCTCCGTCGTTGGTGAGCAGCAGCACCCCTGTGGTGTTACGGTCGAGCCTGCCCACGGGGTATATGCGCTCTGGTATCTCGTCGCCTATGAGCCCCATTACGGTCTTGCGCTCCTGCGGGTCGTCCGTGGTGGTGATGGTGTCCTTGGGCTTGTTGACGAGTACGTAGACCTTCTTCTCTATGCTCACGGGGCGGCCTCCCACCTCCACCTTGTCCGTCCTCATCACCTTTGTGCCCAGTTCGGTAACCACCTGCCCGTTGACCGTTACGGAGCCGTTGGCGATGAGCGTGTCGGCTTCCTTCCGGCTGCACGTGCCGGCGTTGGCGATGAAGCGGTTGAGCCTTATCGGCACGGTGGGGTCTATGTTGGCTTCCTTGTATTCTATGCGCTTTTTAAGGCTGTACTTGGCGTGGGGGTCGTAGTCCGGCGTGCGCCGCCTGGGCTGGTAGCCTCCGGGGCGCCTTTGGTAGCCGCCATCGCGGCGCTGGTATCCGCCGTCCGGGCGCGGGCCGCCGTAGCCGTAGGGCTTGCGGTAGCCGCCATCGGCGCCGTCTTGGCCGTAGCTGCGTGGGGTGTATCCCCCCTCGGGGCGGCGCGGGTGTTGGCCGCCGTCTGCGCTGCGGTAGCCGCCTTCGCGGCGCTGGTATCCGCCGTCAGGGCGCGGGCCGCCGTAACCGTAGGGTTTACGGTAGCCGCCCTCAGGCCTGTCCTGGCCGTAGCTGCGTGGGGTGTATCCCCCCTCGGGGCGGCGTGGGTGTTGGCCGCCGTCTGCGCTGCGGTAACCGCCGGGGCGTTGGTAGCCGCCCTCTCGGCGTGAATATCCGCCCTCGGAGCCATACCTTGGGCGGTCTTCCCCGGCGAAGCCCACTCCGTAGCCGTCGCGGCTGCGTGGGGCGTAGTGGTTGTCCACGCGCTCCGGGCGCGCGCTGTTTATCCTTGGCCTTGGCGTGCGCCTCGGCACTTCGTTTGTTCCTTCCGGCTGCGCCGCGCCCTCACGGGCTTGGCCGGGTGTGGCCCCGAGCAGCTCTCCTTGAGACTCTGTCATGTCTGTCTGTTGTTTTTTGGTTTCATGCCGGGGCCTTCCGCCCCGCTGTTTTTCACACGCCCGTGTAGGTGGCCGGCGTGATGGCCTTTATCTCTTCTTTCACGGCCTGCGGCACATCGAGGGTGTCCACGAACCGGCTTATTGCCCCGCGGTCTATGTGTTCGTTGGTCCTGGTGAGGGCTTTGAGGGCTTCGTAGGGTTTGGGGTATCCCTCCCGACGGAGTATGGTCTGCACGGCTTCGGCCACCACGGCCCAGTTGGCTTCCAGGTCTTCCTCTATCTTGGCGCGGTTGAGTATGAGCTTGCCCAGGCCTTTTAGCGTGCTCTGCAAAGCTATGGCCGCGTGCGCCATTGGCACCCCGGCGTTGCGCAGCACGGTGGAGTCGGTAAGGTCCCTTTGGAGCCTGCTCACCGGCAGCTTGGCGGCGAGGAATTGCAGCACGGCGTTGGCCATGCCCATGTTGCCCTCGCTGTTTTCGAAGTCTATGGGGTTGACCTTGTGGGGCATGGCGCTGGACCCCACCTCTCCTGCCTTTATCTTCTGCTTGAAGTAGTCCATGGAGATGTACGTCCAGAAGTCGCGGTCCAAGTCTATCACTATGGTGTTGATGCGGCGCATGGCGTCGAAGGCCGCGCCGAGCCAGTCGTAGTTGCTTATCTGCGTGGTGTACTGCTCACGTTCCAAGCCGAGCCGCCCGCTTGTGAACTTGTCGGCGAACGCTTTCCAGTCCACCCCGGGGTAGGCGGCGTGGTGTGCGTTGAAGTTGCCGGTGGCCCCGCCGAACTTGGCCGTGGCCTTGCAGGCTTTCAAGGCTGCGAGCTGCTCCCTGAGGCGGTATGCGAACACCATCACCTCCTTGCCGAGCCTTGTGGGGGAGGCCGGCTGGCCGTGTGTGCGGGCCAGCATCGGCACGTCCGCCCATTCGCCTGCGTACCGCTCCAAGAGGGCTGCGAGCTCCTCCACCTGCGGTATGTAGGCCTTTTCCAGGGCCTCTCGTATGCTGAACGGTATGCTGGTGTTGTTGATGTCCTGCGAGGTGAGCCCGAAGTGGATGAACTCCTTGTAGGCGTCAAGGCCGCCGATGCGGTCGAACTGCTCCTTGATGTAGTATTCCACGGCCTTCACGTCGTGGTTGGTGACCAGCTCTATCTCCTTGACGCGTGCGGCGTCTTCCGTGCCGAAGCCCGCGCATATCCCCCGCAGGGCCTCTTTGACTTCCTCTCCCACGCCGGCGAGCTGTGGCAGGGGGAGTTCGCAAAGGGCTATGAAATATTCTATTTCCACCCTCACACGGTACTTTATCAATGCGTATTCGGAGAAGTAGTCGGCCAGCGGGGCTGTCTTCCCCCGGTAGCGCCCGTCTATGGGCGAGACTGCGGTAAGGGTTTCCAAGCGGTCCATCCTAAGGTGTGTTGTGTCGGTTTTCCAATAAGGTTCTTTACGGAGTGCAAAGTTAGGCACTTTTGGCGTTACTTGCCAAAAAGCATTAAGCATTAAAGCCGGGCAGGGCGTTGTGGCGGGTTTCGGGGAAAGGGAGCGGGGGATAAGCGCACCATACGCCATTCCGGGCGGAAACGGAATCCCGCACCACACGTCATTCAGAGGGAGCTACAGCGACCGAAGAATCCCGCACAGGCCCGAACACACCGGGGTGTAGAGACGCGGCTTGCCGAGTCTTACCACGAACACTACAATAAGATGGGGCAAGCCCAGTCCCTAAAGCTCCGCTTGGTTACGATTGACCCAAATAGCGATAACGCCGAAGCGTCCATTCCACAAAACGCCATTCTAAGCGTAGCAAAGGTCCCACACCACACGTCATTCAGAGGAAGCGACAGCGACCGAAGAATCCCACACCGGCCCAAACACGCCGGGGTGTAGAGACGCGGCTTGCCGCGTCTTAACCCAAAGCCGCAATACAATAAGACGGGGCAAGCCCCGTCTCTACAGCTCCGTGGGTGGTTTGTTTGTGTTCGGCTCAACACAAGCCGGCCATTGGGGTTAACCAGTGCTGTGCGGCAGCTACAGAAGAATCTCCACACTCCACCATCCGTCATTCAGAGGGAGCGCAAGCGACCGAAGGATCTCCACACCCAACACGGGATGTTTCGCTACGCTCAACATGACAGAATCTGGTAACATTACTGCCCCAGCCGTCATTCAGAGCAAGAATCACATTCCATAACACTTCATCCGGAGCGAGCGAAGCGACCGAATAATTCCGCTACTGCCAAACACACCGCGCTGTTAAGACGCGGCTTGCCGCGTCTTAACCCAAAGCCGCAATACAATAAGACGGGGCAAGCCCATCCCCGCAGCTCCGCTTGGTTACGATTGGCCCAAATAGCGATAACGCCGAAGCGTCCATTCCACAAAACGCCATTCTAAGCGTAGCAAAGGTCCCACACCACACGTCATTCAGAGGAAGCGACAGCGACCGAAGAATCCCACACCGGCCCAAACACGCCGGAGTGGTAAGACGCGGCTTGCCTCGTCTTACCACGAACAATACGATACAATAAGACGGGGCAAGCCCATCCCCGCAACTCCGCTTGGTTACGATTGGCCCAAATACCAAGCCGTGGTACATCGTGTACCAAGCCGTGGTACTATTATTACCAAGCCGTGGTACACGATGTACCACGGCTTGGTAATGGCATGGTGCCTCGGCAAAATTCCAAACAAAAAAGGCCGGCGGCGCACCTTACGATGCTCCGCCGGCCCGTTAAGGGGTGTCCCCCGGTGGCTTATTCAGCCTTGGCCCCCTGTTCCTCGGCAGTCTCCGTTGCGGGAGTTTCCACAACGGGCGTCTCGGCGGCCTTGGCTGCACCGCGGCTGCGGCGGGTCCTCTTGGCGGTCTTGACGGTCTTGGCCATGTTGTCGTTGAAGTCCACCAGCTCGATGAACGCTATGGGGGCTGCATCGCCCTTGCGTATGCCGAGCTTTATTATGCGGGTGTATCCGCCGGGGCGGTCGCCCACCTTCTCGGCCACCGGGCCGAAGAGTTCCTTTATGGCGTACTTGTTCTGCAAGTGGCTGAACACCACGCGGCGCGAGTTGAGGGAGTCGTCCTTGCTGCGCGTTATGAGCGGCTCCACGTATTTCTTGAGGGCCTTCGCCTTGGCCAGAGTCGTAGTGATTCTTTTGTGCATTATCAGCGAGATTGCCATGTTGGCGAGCATGGCGTGCCGATGGGATGCAGTACGGCTCAGGTGGTTGAATTTCTTATTGTGTCTCATTTATTCTTTGTCTAATTTGTACCTTGTGATGTCGGTGCCGAAAGACAGATTCATACTCTCGAGCAAATCATCCAGCTCCGAGAGCGATTTCTTGCCGAAGTTGCGGAACTTCAGGAGGTCGCTCTTGTGGTACTGCACCAAGTCCCCGAGGGTCTCCACCTCGGCGGCTTTCAGGCAGTTGAGCGCCCTCACGCTGAGGCCGAGGTCGACGAGCTTCGACTTGAGGACCTGGCGCATGCGCAGCGCGTCCTCGTCAAACTCTTCTTCGCTGTCGGCATCGGGGTTTTCCATCGTGATGTTCTCGTCTGAGAACAGCGCGAAATGGTAGATGAGTATCTTGGAGGCCTCCTTGAGCACGTCTTTCGGGGTGATGGACCCGTCGGTGGTTACTTCGAGGATGAGCTTCTCGTAGTCGGTCTTCTGCTCGACGCGGTAGGGCTGCACCTCGTAGCGCACGTTTCGGATCGGCGTGTAGATGGAGTCTATCGGTAGGACGTTGGGGCCCGTGCAGTATTCGCGGTTCTCCTCGTAGGATACGAAGCCGCGGCCCTTGTTTATGGTAAGGTCGATCTGCATCGTGGCCTTGGGGTCCAAATGGCAAATCACCATTTCTGGATTCAAAACGTCAAAGCCGGTGAGGTAGTTGGACAAGTCCCCGGCCTTGAACTCGGTGGCGCCGCCGACGGTAACACTGATTTTCTCACTGTCGAACTCGTCCACGACGTGCCTGAACCTCACTTGCTTGAGGTTGAGTATAATGTTGGCCACATCCTCCTTCACGCCAGGCACGGTGCCGAACTCGTGGTCCACGCCGCCTATTCGGACGGTGTTGATGGCGTAGCCCTCCAAGGAGGAGAGCAGGATACGGCGCAGGGCGTTGCCGATTGTTACGCCGAAGCCCTGCTCCAGCGGCCGGAACTCGAACTTGCCGAACCGGTCGCCGTTTTCCAGCATTATGACTTTATCAGGCTTTTGAAATGCTAATATCGCCATTAATTCACTGTTTATTTTGAGTACAACTCAACGATTAACTGCTCCTTGATGTTCTCGGGGATGTCCGCCCTGTCGGGCCTGTGCAGGAACTTGCCGCTCTTGGTGGCGCTGTCCCACTCTATCCACGGGTACTTGGAGTGGTTGAAACCGGCGAGCGCGGCCTCTATCACCTCCAGCGACTTGGACTTCTCGCGCACCCCTACCACCTGCCCGGGCTTCACGGTGTAGGAGGGTATGCCCACCACTGCGCCGTCCACCACGATGTGGCGGTGGCCTACGAGCTGGCGCGCTGCTGCCCTGGTGGGGGCTATGCCCAGGCGGAACACCACGTTGTCAAGGCGGCTCTCAAGGCTCTGGAGCAGCACCTCGCCGGTGATGCCGTCGGCCTTGGCGGCCTTCTCGAAGAGGTTGCGGAACTGGCGTTCCAGCACACCGTAGGTGTACTTGGCCTTTTGCTTCTCTGCCAACATGACAGCGTACTCCGACTGCTTGCGGCGGCGGTTGTTGCCATGCTGTCCAGGGGGGAAGTTGCGCCTGGACAAAACTTTGTCAGCGCCGAATATGGGTTCTCCAAAGCGGCGTGCAATTTTCGATTTCGGTCCTATGTATCTTGCCATTGCTGTGTTGTGTGCTTAGTTATACCTTGCGCCTCTTGGGGGGGCGGCAGCCGTTGTGCGGAAGCGGGGTTACGTCCATTATCTCGGTAACCTCTATGCCGGCGCCGTGCACCGCCCTGATGGCGGACTCGCGGCCGTTGCCTGGGCCCTTGACGTAGGCCTTCACCTTGCGCAGGCCGAGGTCGAAAGCCACCTTGGCGCAGTCTTCGCCGGCCATCTGGGCGGCGTACGGGGTGTTCTTCTTGGAACCGCGGAAGCCCATCTTGCCGGCGGACGACCAGGATATGACCTGGCCTTCGCCGTTGGCCAAGGACACTATTATGTTGTTGAACGAGCTGTGGACGTGCAACTGGCCCACCGCGCTCACTTTGACGTTTCTCTTCTTGGATGTTGCTGTTTTCTTTGCCATTTCTTCAAATGTTTATTGAGCCTTTCAAAAGAGCCCCGGGGAAAGCCCCCAAAGGCGGTCCGCCGTCAGGCAGCCTTTACTTTGTGGCCTTCTTCTTGTTAGCAACAGTCTTCTTCTTGCCCTTGCGCGTGCGGGCGTTGTTCTTGGTGCTCTGTCCTCGTACGGGCAGACCGTTGCGATGCCTAATGCCTCGGTAGCAGCCTATGTCCATGAGGCGCTTGATGTTCATCTGCACCTCTGCGCGGAGGTCTCCCTCCACCTTGAATCCAGCTCCGATCACTTCGCGGATTTTGGCGGCTTGGTCGTCTGTCCATTCGCTCACCTTAAGGTCGCGGCTCACGCCGGCCTTATCCAATATCTTTGCTGAACTACTTCGACCTATCCCGTATATGTAGGTCAATGCGATTTCGCCACGCTTGTTCTGGGGCAAATCTACTCCAACAATTCTTATTGCCATTGTCTAAAAAAGGGGTTTGTGTTTGTCTGTTTGCAACATCGGCGGCGCAGCACCACCCGGTGCCGCGCAGGCCGCTATCCCTGGCGTTGCTTGAACTTGGGATTCTTCTTGTTAATGACAAAGAGGCGGCCCTTGCGACGCACTATCTGGCAGTCGGGGGTGCGCTTCTTTATCGATGTCCTTGTCTTCATAGTTTATTGTTTGTATCGGTAGGCTATCCTTCCCTTGGTAAGGTCGTACGGGCTCATCTCTACTTTTACCTTGTCGCCCGGCAGTATCTTTATGTAATGCAACCTCATCTTGCCCGAAATGTGGGCTATAATCTGCACGCCATTCTCAAGTTCCACCCTGAACATCGCGTTGGAAAGGGACTCGACAATGGTGCCGTCCAACTCTATTGCTGACTGCTTTGCCATCTAATGTTGTTATTTGCGCGGCGAAGTTACAAAAAAAGTGGGACAGAAGTGGATTCTGCCCCACCTTATTTGAAAAATCGTTAACTTCACTCCGCCGTCAATAAGCAGCCACCGTGGCGCCGCGGGTGTGGCCGGAGGTCAGCAGCCCGTCGTAGTGGCGCATCAGCAGGTGGCTCTCTATCTGCTGCAAAGAGTCTTTCACCACGCCCACGAGGATGAGCAGCGAGGTTCCGCCGAAGAACTGGGCGAAGGCCTGCTGCACGTCGAGCAGTCCGGCCAGGGCCGGCATTATGGCGATGAAGGCGATGAACAGGGACCCGGGCAGGGTTATGCGGGACATTATTCCGTCTATGTAGTCGGCGGTGTCCTTGCCGGGCTTAACACCGGGTATGAATCCGTTGTTCCTCTTCATGTCTTCCGCCATCTGCTGCGGGTTGAGGGTGATTGCCGTGTAGAAGTATGTGAACGCGATTATGAGCACCACGTATACCGTGTTGTACAGCAGGCTCTGCGTGTCCATCAGGGAGCGGACCACCCAGCTTGAGTTTTCAGACTGGTACTGCACTATGGCCAGCGGTATGAACATCAGCGCCTGGGCGAAGATGATGGGCATCACGTTGGCTGCGAAAATCTTGAGGGGCATGTACTGCCTCGCACCGCCGTACTGCTTGCCGCCCACAATCCGCTTTGCATACTGCACGGGAATCTTGCGGACACCCTGCACGAGCAGTATGGCTGCGCACACCACCGCGTACAATATCAGCAGCTCCACTACGAACATCACCAAGCCGCCGCCGCTTATCGCCGTGAAGCGGGATGACAGCTCCTGGGCGAAGGCCTGCGGAAGGCGGGCGATGATACCTATCATGATTATGAGCGAAACGCCGTTGCCTATCCCCTTGTCTGTAATGCGCTCGCCCAGCCAGAGTATGAACATGCTCCCGGCTGCGAGTATTATGGACGAGGTGAATATGAACGTTGTCCAGGACACGTCCGAAGCCAGGGCGGCACTCGCCTGGGCCTTGAGGTTGAGCAAGTAAGAGGGAGCCTGCAGCATGAGGATGCCTATGGTTAACACCCTCGTGTACCAGTTTATCTTCTTGCGCCCGCTCTCGCCCTCGCGCTGCATCTTTTGGAAATACGGCGCTACCACGGCGAGCAGCTGCATCACGATGGAGGCCGAGATATACGGCATAATCCCCAATGCGAATATGGACGCATTGGAGAAAGCCCCTCCCGAAAACATGTCCAGGAGGGACATCAAGCCGCCCTCGGTCTGCGACTGCAACTGTGAGAGCTGCCCCGGATTAATCCCGGGCAGCACCACAAAAGAGCCGAAGCGGTAAATCGCTGCGAAAAGTATGGTGATGAGCAGCCTTTGCCTAAGCTCCTCTATCCTCCAGCAATTCTTCAGCGTCTCTACGAACTTTTTCATCTACTACACTATTGTGACGTTTCCGCCTGCGGCCTTGATGGCCTCCTCGGCCGTCTTGGAGAACGCGTTGGCTTCCACATCCAGCTTGGCTTTCAATTCGCCCTTGCCAAGTATCTTGACAAGCTTGCGGCCGGAGAATATCCCGTTTTCACGGAGTTCGTCAAGGCCTATCTTCGTCAAGCCCTTGGTCTCCGCGAGCAATTGCAGCTTGGAGATGTTGACGGGGTGGTATTCCTTGCGGTTTATATTCTTGAAACCAGCCTTGGGGACACGCCTCTGCAAAGGCATCTGGCCGCCCTCGAAACCGATCTTCTTCTTGTAACCGGACCTTGCCTTGGCGCCCTTGTGGCCGCGCGTGGAAGTGCCACCGAGCCCGGAGCCGGTGCCGCGGCCCAAACGGCGCTTGGAATGCGTGGAACCAGCCGCCGGCTTCAAACTACTCAAATCCATTGTTGTCGTGTTTAGTTTGGTTCTTACTCTACTATGCTAACGAGATGGTGCACCTTGCGTATCATACCGAGGGTGGAGGGGTTGTCCTCCACTTCCACCACCTGGGAAATCTTACGCAGGCCGAGCGCCTGCAAAGTCCTCTTCTGGTCTATGGGCGCGCCTATCTTGCTCTTTATCTGCTTTACCTTGATTGTTGCCATGGCTGTCCTTGTTAACCGTTGAACACTTTCTGCATGCTTATGCCGCGGTCGTGGGCCACGGTGTAGGCGTCCCTTATGTCGGAAAGCGCGCCGATAGTGGCCTTGACCAGGTTGTGGGGGTTGGAAGACCCCTTGGACTTGGCGATCAGGTCTGTGATGCCGGCGCTCTCCAGCACGGCGCGCATGGCACCGCCCGCTTTCAAGCCGGTACCGGCTGCGGCGGGCTTAAGGAGCACCTTGGCACCCCCGAAAGCATACTCTATCTCGTGGGGTATGGTACCCTTGTGTACGGAAACCTTCACGAGGTTCTTCTTTGCAGACTCGGTGCCCTTGGCTATGGCTGCAGACACTTCCCCGGCCTTGCCGAGGCCCCATCCGATGACCCCTTTCCCGTCGCCTACTACAACGATGGCTGCGAATGTGAACGTGCGCCCACCCTTTGTAACCTTGGTTACGCGGTTGATGGCCACCAATCGGTCTTTCAACTCGACGTCGCTGTTTATTCTCACTCTGTTCATTGTCATAGTCGTTTAGAAGTTAAGGCCACCCTTGCGGGCTGCGTCTGCAAGTTCTTTCACCCTGCCGTGGTAAAGGTATCCGTTGCGATCGAACACTACCGCAACCACGCCGGCTGCGAGTGCTTTCTCGGCCACCATTGCCCCCACCTTTGCTGCCTGCTCCTTCTTGGGCATCTTCTCCAGCCCGAGGGAGGAGGCCGAAGCCAGTGTGGAGTGTGTCTCGTCGTTTATCACCTGGGCGTAGATCTGCTTGTTGCTGCGGAAAACGCTCAAGCGAGGACGGGCCTGTGTGCCGTTCACTTTCTTGCGAATCCTGAATTTTATCTTGATTCGCCTCTGCTCTTTCTTTGTTGTCATTGTCTACTCCTTTAAAGGTTACTTGGCCGCGGCTGTCTTACCAGACTTCCTGCGGATCACCTCTCCCTGGAAGAGTATACCCTTGCCCTTGTAAGGCTCAGGCATACGGAAAGAGCGGATTTTGGCGCATATCTGTCCTAGAAGCTGCTTGTCGCAAGACTCTAACGTTATCTGCGGGTTTTGGTTCCTTTCGGACTTGGTCTCCACCTTGACCTCACCGGGCAACTGTATGAATATGGGGTGTGTGTATCCCAGGGAGAACTCTATCAGGTTGCCCTGGTTGGATACGCGGTAGCCCACGCCCACGAGTTCCATCACTTTCTTGTAGCCCTGGCTTACGCCCACCACCATGTTGTTGATGAGAGAGCGGTACAGGCCGTGGAAAGCCTGCTTCTGCTTGTAGTTGACGGGGCTGTCCTCGTCTATGGAGAGGGTTACGCTACCGTCTTCCACGGCAACCTTTATGGAGGGGTCTACCTTCTGGGAGAGTTCCCCCTTGGGGCCTTTTACCGTTACCACGTCGCCCACCTGGGAGACTGCGACACCTGCGGGAATGCTTATGGGCAATTTTCCTATCCTTGACATCTTATCTTCCTCCTGTGGTTTAGTAAACGTAGCAAAGCACTTCTCCGCCCACCTTGAGTTCGGCGGCCTCCTTGTTGGTCATAACGCCCTTAGACGTGGAGAGTATGGCTATGCCAAGTCCGTTGATAACCCTCGGCATGTCCTTGTAGCCGGTGTACTTACGCAAACCGGGGGTGGAAACGCGCTTGAGGCTCTTTATCGCGTTGGTTTTGGTAACCGGGTCGTACTTCAAGGCAACCTTGATGGAACCCTGGGGGCCGTCTTCCACGAACTTGTAGTTCAGGATGTAGCCCTTCTCGAAGAGGATCTTGGTGATTTCCTTCTTCAAGTTAGATGCCGGGACTTCCACCACCCTGTGGTGCGCCATTATGGCGTTGCGAAGCCTGGTCAAATAATCTGCTATTGGATCTGTCATCTTGTTTTTAATTAATCGGGACTGCCCCGACAATATTAATTATCTCGTTAGCAATGCCACCAAACTTACCAGCTGGCTTTCGTAACCCCCGGTATCAAGCCGGCGGAAGCCATCTCCCGGAACTGTATTCGGGAAATGCCGAACTGGCGTATGTAGCCCTTGGGACGCCCCGTTATCATGCACCTGTTGTGCAGGCGTATGGGGTTGGCGTTCTTGGGTATGGCCTGGAGCTTCCTGGCTGCCTCGTAAGCCTCGGCAATGTCGCCGGAAGTGGCTATGATTTTCTTCAAGGCCGCCCTCTTCTCAGCATAACGGGCCACGAGCTTCGCACGCTTAACCTCGCGTGCCTTCATTGATTCTTTTGCCATATTGTTGTTTAGTCTTTCTTGGCATCCTTGAACGGCAGCCCGAACGCTTTCAGCAGGGCGTAGCCCTCTTCGTCGGTGTTGGCCGAGGTTACGAACGTTATATTCATACCGTGCAGGCGGTCGATGGCATCGAGGTTTATCTCCGGGAAGATAATCTGCTCCTCTATGCCAAGGGTGTAATTGCCATGGCCGTCCAGCTTGCTCTCTATGCCCTTGAAGTCGCGGATACGCGGCAGAGCCACCCTCACCAGCTTCTCAAGGAATTCGTACATGCGCTCGCGGCGCAGCGTTACCATGACACCGATAGGCATCTTCTTACGCAGCTTGAAGTTGGCGATGTCTTTCCTGGAAATCGTGGCCACGGCCTTCTGGCCGGTTATGGCGGTGATCTCGTTTATGGCGACATCGATGATCTTCTTGTCTTGCACGGCATCCCCAAGCCCCTGGTTTATGACAATCTTCTTCAGCACCGGGATTTGCATCGGGGTGCTGTACCCGAACTGTTTCATAAGTGCCGGGGCGATGCTTTCCTTATATGTTTTCTTAAGGCTCGCTGTATTCATCACTTTATCTCCTCCCCAGACTTCTTTGAAACACGGACTTTCTTGCCGTCTTCGTTAAACTTACGCCCAATCCTCGTGGCCTTGCCCGTCTTGGGGTCTGCCAAGTTCAGATTTGAGATGTGTATTGGGGCCTCTTTCTTCACGATGCCACCCTGGGGCTGCTTTGCAGAAGGCTTCGTGCTCCTGGAAACGACATTGACTCCCTCCACGACAGCCCTATCCTTGTCCAGCAACATCTGCAACACCTTGCCGGTCTTGCCTTTGTCCTCGCCTGCCAACACCACTACGGTGTCCCCTTTCTTGATGTATGTCTTAGCCATCTTTCTTCCTTTTTTAGAGCACTTCGGGTGCGAGAGAAACCACCTTCATGTTCACAGCGCGGATCTCCCTGGCCACGGGGCCGAAAATACGGCTGGCACGCAGTTCGCCGGCATTGTTCAGCAACACGCAGGCGTTGTCGTCAAAGCGGATGTACGACCCGTCAGGACGGCGTATCTCCTTCTTCGTGCGCACTACGAGAGCCTTGGAAACCGCACCTTTCTTCAAATCGCTCGACGGTATGACGTTCTTCACCGCCACCACGATTATGTCCCCGACGCTGGCATAGCGCCTGCCGGTGCCTCCAAGCACCCGGATGCAGAGAGCCTCGCGAGCGCCGCTGTTGTCGCAGACGGTGAGTCTTGTTTCTGTCTGTATCATGGTTACTTAGCTTTTTCTATTATTTGCACCAGCCTCCACCTCTTCGTCTTGCTGAGGGGTCGTGTTTCCATGATGAGCACGGTGTCTCCCATGTTGGCCTCGTTCTTCTCGTCGTGGACGTGGTACTTCTTCGTCTTTTGGACAAACTTGCCGTATATGGGGTGCTTCTCCTTGAACTTGGAGGCGATCACGATGGTCTTCTCCATCTTGTTGCTCACCACCACCCCTTGCCTGGTCTTCCTTAGATTTCTTGTTTCCATTTGAACCTTACTTTATGTCAAGCTCTCTTTGGCGGAGTACGGTCTTAATGCGGGCGATGTCGTGGCGCACGGCCTTTATCTGCATAGGGTTCTCAAGCGGCGAAACGGCGTGGTTCAGCCTGAGCTGCTGCAGTTGGGCCTGGGCGTTTTCCAGCTTCTCCTCCAACTCCTTGGTATCGAGTTCTCTTACTTCTTTAATCTTCATGGCTTAAGCGTTTTTGTCAAAATCGCGCCTTACAATAAACTTGGTCTTCACGGGCAGCTTTTGCGCAGCCAGTCGCAAAGCCTCCTTCGCGATGTCGAAGCTTACGCCTTCCACCTCGAAGAGCACCCTTCCGGGAGTAACGGGTGCCACCCAGCCTGCCGGGTCACCCTTACCCTTACCCATACGCACGTCTGCCGGCTTGCGTGTGAAGGGCTTGTCGGGGAATATGCGTATCCAAACCTGCCCCTCGCGCTGCATGTAGCGGTTCACCGCCACACGGGCCGCCTCAATCTGGCGGCTGTCTATCCATTTGGCCTCCAGCGTCTTTATGCCGAACGAGCCAAAGGCCAGCTGTGTACCCCTGTGGGCGTTGCCCTTGTTGCCGCGTCCGTCCTGAGGCCTCCTATATTTTACTCTTTTGGGCTGTAACATAGTAGCGTTGTCTTTTAGCGGTTATTGTTTCTACGGCGTCCGCCCCTTCCCCGGCGGTCGTCCTGCATGTGGGGGCGGCGTCCCGGGCGTTCCTGCTGGAAGTTGGGGGTAAGGTCAACGTCTCCGTACACCTCCCCGCGGCATATCCACACCTTTATGCCGAGCACTCCCACCTTGGTTATGGCCTCGGCCTTGCAGTAGTCTATGTCGGCGCGGAACGTGTGCAGGGGTGTGCGGCCCTCCTTGTACATCTCGCTACGGGCTATCTCAGCTCCGTTCAAGCGGCCGGAGATCTGCACCTTTATGCCCTCTGCGCCGTTGCGCATGGTGTTCTGGATGGCCATCTTTATGGCCCTGCGGTACGAGATCTTGCCTTCAACCTGGCGTGCGAGGTTGGTGGCCACTATGGTTGCGTCCAAGTCAGGGCGCTTCACCTCGTGGATGTTTATCTGTATGTCTTTCTTATACAGCTTCTTGAGCTCTTCCTTCAACTTGTCCACATCCTGGCCGCCCTTGCCTATCACGATGCCCGGTCGTGCCGTGCAGATAGTGATGGTTACGAGCTTCAGTGTGCGTTCTATGACAATCTTGGAAACGCTGGCCTTGGCCAGGCGTTCGTTGAGGTACTTGCGTATCTTGCTGTCTTCGACAATGTTCTCGCCGAAGCTCTTTCCGCCAAACCAGTTGGAGTCCCAGCCGCGTATTATGCCGAGCCTGTTGCTTATCGGATTAACTTTCTGTCCCATTCTGCCTTAGTTCTGTTGGTCTTTGGTCATAGCGTCCACATAGAGCGTGATATGGTTGCTACGCTTGCGGATACGGTAGCCACGCCCCTGCGGAGCCGGGCGCATCCTCTTGAGGGTAACGCCCTGGTCCACGAACACACGGCTTATGTAAAGCTCGCCGTCTTCGGCCTTGCGGTCATTCTTAACTTCCCAGTTGGCTATTGCCGAACGCAGCACTTTCTCCACATCGGCAGCGGCTTTCTTGTTGGAGAACCTCAGCACGCCGAGCGCGCGGTTCACCTCCATACCCCTCACCATGTCTACCACGTAGCGCATCTTGCGCGGCGAGGAGGGCACGCCTTTGAGCTTTGCGAAGTAGAGGCTCTTGCGAGCTTCCTTCATCTTCTCAGCAGCTATATGTTTTCTTGCTCCCATTGTTGTCCTTTATTGTGTTGTTTGCTTAATATCGGACTACTTCTTGTTGCCGGCGTGGCCGCCGAACCTGCGTGTCAGGGAGAACTCTCCGAGCTTGTGCCCCACCATGTTCTCTGTTATGTAGACCGGTATGAACTTGTTTCCGTTGTGGACTGCGACTGTATGCCCTACGAAGTCCGGCGATATCATCGAAGCCCTGGCCCATGTCTTCACTACGGTCTTCTTTCCGCTCTCGTTCATCGCAAGGATCTTCTTCTCGAGCTTCACGTTGATGTAGGGGCCTTTCTTTAATGAACGACTCATAATTTGTTCCTCTTTACTTTACTTCTTTTTGGCTCTCTCGATGATATACTTGTTCGAATGCTTCTTGGGCGAGCGTGTCTTCAAGCCCTTTGCATACAAGCCCGTGCGTGAACGCGGGTGTCCGCCGGACTGGCGTCCCTCGCCACCGCCCATCGGGTGGTCGTGCGGGTTCATCACCACGCCTCGGTTGTGTGGGCGGCGGCCCATCCAGCGCGAGCGGCCGGCCTTTCCGGAACGCTCCAAGGCGTGGTCTGAGTTGCCGACGCTTCCCACTGTGGCCTTGCATGCGCTCAGTATCTGGCGGGTCTCGCCCGAGGGCAGCTTTATCACACAATAGCTGCCCTCACGGGAAGTCAACTGTGCGAAGTTGCCGGCCGAACGCGCCATGATCCCACCCTGGCCGGGGCGGAGCTCGATGTTGTGCACCACCGTACCCACGGGGATGTTAGCCAAGGGAAGGCAGTTGCCGACTTCAGGCGCGGCATCGGCGCCGGACATCAGCGTCATCCCCACCTGCAACCCGTTAGGTGCGATGATGTAGCGCTTCTCTCCGTCGGCGTAGAACAACAATGCTATGCGGGCCGAGCGGTTGGGGTCGTACTCTATAGTCTTGACCACCGCCGGTACGCCATCCTTCTCCCGTTTGAAGTCGATTACACGGAACTTCCTCTTGTGGCCGCCGCCGCGGTAGCGGACGGTCATCTTACCGGTGTTGTTTCGCCCACCGGTAGAACGCTTACCGTAAACGAGAGACTTCTCTGGCACGGATGCAGTAATCTCCTCGAACGTGCCAATAATCTTGTGTCTTTGACCCGGTGTTACGGGCCTTAGCTTACGTACTGCCATTTAATTATATGTTGCTGTAGAAATCGATGCTGTCGCCCTCTTTCAAGGTAACGATGGCTTTCTTGAAGTCGCTGCGCTTGCCCTTGATCAGGCCGGCCTTGGTGTACCTGGTCTTGTTCTTACCGAGGAACACCATCGTGTTCACAGCTATCACGGTAACCCCGTAGAGGGCTTCCACTTCCTTCTTTATGTCTTTCTTGCCAGCCTCGGGGCGGACAATGAAGCCATACTTGGCCTCCGCCTTTTTCACCCGCTCCTGGCCTTTCACCTTGTACTTCTTCTCCTCGGATGTGCGCTCCGTTATGCGCGTCATCTTCTCGGTAACCACCGGTTTGATTATGAATGCCATGTGCTCTACTCCTTATTTTTTGTCAAGAATGCCCTCTATGGCTTTCAGCGAATTTTCCGTGAAGACCAGCACGTCCGCGTTCAACACCTTGTAGGCGTTGAGCATGGAAGCCAGCATCACGTTGGCGCGCTGCAAGTTGCGTGCCGACAGATACACGTTCTTGTTCACCTCAGGCATGAGTACCAAAGTCTTCTTGCCTTCGACGTTGAGGTTCTTTGTCAGCTCCACGAACGCCTTTGTCCTCGGCGCCTCGAAAGAGAAGTCTTCCAAAACGATGATTGCGTTGTCCTTGGCCTTGTAAGACAGTGCGGACTTGCGTGCCAGCACCTTCGTCTTAAGGTTGAGCTTCTGGCGGTAGTCGCGGGGACGCGGGCCGAACACCCTTCCGCCGCCCCTCAGCAGGGGAGACTTGATGTCGCCGCGGCGTGCTCCTCCGCCGCCTTTCTGGCGGCCCAGCTTGCGTGTGGAACCCGTTATCTCACTGCGTTCCTTGGCCTTTGCCGTACCCTGGCGCTGGTTGGCCAAATACTGCTTCACATCCAGGTAGAGGACGTGGTCGTTGGGTTCAATCCCGAAGATGGACTCATTCAGGGTTACCGTCCTTCCGGTCTCCTGCCCCTTTATGTTTAAAACCTTGATTTCCATTACTTCTCGATTAATACGGTTGAACCATTGAACCCTGCCACGCTACCCTTCACAAGGATAAGGTTGTGTTCGGGTATGACCTTGAGCACTTTGAGGTTTTGGGTGGTAACCCTGTCCGTTCCCATGTGGCCTCCCATTCGCATTCCCTTGAACACCTTGGCGGGATACGAGCAGGCACCTATGGAACCCGGCTTACGGGCGCGGTCGTCCTGGCCGTGCGTCCTCTGGCCTACACCTCCGAAACCATGGCGCTTAACGACGCCCTGGAACCCCTTACCCTTGGACGTCCCTACGACGTCCACGAACTCGGTGTCCTTGAACAGCTCCACAGTCAACGTGTCCCCGAGGTTGTATTCCTCGTCGAACTTGAACTCGGCCAAGTGCCTCTTGGGCGTTGTGCCGGCCTTCTTGAACACTCCCAACAGCGGCTTCGTGGTGTTTTTCTCCTTAGCTTCACCATAGGCCAACTGCACGGCTTTGTAACCATCGGTCTCCTCTGTCTTCACCTGGGTTACAACGCAAGGACCGGCTTCGATAACAGTGCACGGAACATTCTTGCCGTCGGCACTGAAAACGGATGTCATTCCGATTTTTCTTCCTATTAATCCTGGCATTTCA
>R20__coassemble_346_pt1 | contig 35489 bp, 29 predicted proteins | sample R20__metabat2_low_PE_033 | metagenome-assembled genome bin R20
CCTCCCCCCGGGCAACCCCCCCGCCGGCTGCACCGGGGGCGGGGGGGGGGGGGGGCCCCCCCGCCCCCCCGCTGCCGTTTTATGTGTCCGAACGCCCGTCAGGCCTTTCCGCGCCTTAGTAGGCGCCGTGCAGCGAAGTATGCGACTGCGGCGGCCACTGCGGCTATTATTCCCCACTTTATGTATTCCCCGTACTCCATTATGCGGTCGTTTAGCTGGTCGGCCGGCACCACGGAGTGCATGTACCACCCCATGGCGGCCAGTATGCTATGCCACACCCCGGCGCCTACTGTGGTGTAGAGTAGGAACTTCCAGAAATTCATCTTCGCCAGTCCGGCGGGGATTGATATGAGGTGCCTGATTCCGGGTATCAGGCGCCCGGTGATGGTGGCCGCCATGCCGTGGTCGTAGAAGTATTTCTCGCTTTTTTCCACCTTTTTCCGGTTGAGCATGCAGGCCTTCCCCCATTTGCTCTCGGCGAAGCGGTATATGGCCGGGCGCCCCAAGTAGTAGCCGGCCACATAGTTGATGGTGGCGCCCAAGTCAGCCCCAATGGTTGAGAAAAGCACCACGAGGAACACGTTGAGCTGCCCGGCTGCGGCGTTGTAGGCCGCCGGGGCCACCACGAGTTCGGACGGCACCGGTATCACGGTGCTCTCAAGCATCATCAGGAATGTTATTGTGGCATAGTCGAGCTGCGAGAGCAGGTCTGTTATCCAAGTCATAGGTTGTGTTCCTTTTTGAATGTTTCGCAATACTGGGACACGGGTGTGCCGCTGCCGAAAATGTGGCCCAGCTCCCATTCCGCGTCTCCCGGTGTCTTGTCGCAGGCGGTCTGCATATACCGGTATGCCTCGTCCATCCTGCCGGTTTCGTATGCGGCCCTTGCGGCCTTGGCGTATCCGTAGCCCACTCCGTACCCGGCTTGTTCGTACAAGCTCCTGTATAGGGCCAGTGCCGTGGGCGCGTAGCCGCAGTAGAGGTATGTGGTGGCCACGTTGTACACCAAGGGGAAGTCCGCCCCCTCGGAGGTCAGGGCCGTTTGGAACTCCTCAGTGGCCTTCCTCGCCTTTCCGCTTTCTATCAACACCACGCCCCTTGTGTAGTGGGCTTCAGACTTTACGGCTTCCGGGTTGGCCACCAATTTGTCAGCATATTCCAAGGCTTCGCCGTGCCGGTCGTACCGCGACAAGGCGATGGCGAGCAGGCGTTGCGCTTCCACGCGGATTTTCCCCCCGGGTTCCACTTCCATTTTCTCCGCCTTTTTGAGCAGGGCGACAACCTTCTCTTCGTTGTCTTCCACCTTGCCCTCCACGGCATCCTCCTCTGCGTACATCAGGGCTTCGGCTTCAAGCAGGTAGGCCTCCGGGTTTTGCGGGTCTTTCTCGGCGTATCGGTGGTAGTACCTTGCCGCTTCCGTGCAGTTCCCCTTCTCCATAAGGGCGTCCGCCTTGTTGCGTATTGCTTCCGGGTCTTCCGGGTTTATGGCCAATGAGAACTCGCTGCTCTCTATGGAGCCGTCCATGTCGTCGCTCATGAATTGCGACTGCGCCAGCTTGTTCCAGTAGCGGTGCGAATAGGGGTTGTCGTCCAGGAGTTCCTTGAAGATCTTCTCGCTCTGCGCGTAGTTGCCCTTGTGCATTTCCACGCTTGCGGCCAGCTCCTTGTAGTCGGGGCGTTCCACGTCGTTCACCCTTGCGAGCCAGTCTTTGGCCTTTGCGAGCAGGAAGTAGTCGAGGAACAGCTCCACGGAGTCCAATGCCAGGTCGTCCCGGTCGTCTTCGTCGTCCATGCTCCCGTAGACGCCTTTGAGGAATGCATCGGCCTCCTTGGCCTTGTTGTCGCAGATGAGGATCTCGGCCCTCATCATGTTGCATTCCATGTCGCCCCGCTCCACGTAAGACACCTGTTCCAGAAGCATCTTGGCATTCCCCGTCCCGGAGCCTTTTGACAGTTCTATCCTGGCCATGGCCATCAGCGGCCCTGCGCAGCCCGGGTGCATGTCTATGCCGCAGCGTGCCGCCTCGGCCGCCTTGTCGGTGAGTTTCCTTTCAAGGTAGTACCAGGCGATGTCGGTGATGTCTGCGGAGTCGAGGAACACCTCCTTGCCGTCCGCCTTCGCCTTTTCGTATTCGGCAAGGGCGCGTTTGAACTCCGGCGAGGCGTATACGCCGTTGGTGTCGTCCATGCCTACTTGTTTTGCTTGGCCCAGGTGTCTTTCAGCCCGGCTGTCTTGTTGAACACCGGGTGTGCGGCGTCACCGTCCGGGTCGGCCATGAAATAGCCTATGCGCTGGAATTGCAGGTATTCGCCGGGTTTCTTGCCGGCTGCGTATTCTTCTATGTAGCAGTTGCTTATGGTGCGCAGGGAGTCCTTGTTGAGCAGTTCGCGGAAGTCGGTGTCCCCCACGGAGGGGTTTTCCACGGAGAAGAGCCTGTCGTACTCCCTCACCTCGGCTTTGGCGCAGTGGTCGGCCGACACCCAGTGCAGCGTGCCTTTCACCTTGCGGTTGGCCCCCTCCATCCCGCTCTTGCTGTCGGGGTCGTATTCGGCGAGAATGTTGGTGATGTTGCCCTCTGCGTCCTTTTCCACGCCGGTGCACATTATTATATATGCGTTTTTGAGCCTTACCTCCCTGCCGGGTGCGAGCCTGAAGAATTTCTTGGGGGCGTCTTCCATGAAGTCGTCCCGTTCTATCCATAGGTTGCGGCTGAATGTGATGCTGTGTGTGCCGTCCGCTTCGTTTTCGGGGTTGTTTTGCGCCTCCATTTCCTCCGCCCGGCCCTCCGGGTAGTTGGTTATCGTGAGTTTCACGGGGTTGAGCACGGCCGACACCCTGCACGCCCTCTTGTTGAGGTCGTCGCGCACGGCGGCTTCCAAGAGGGCCGTGTCGTTGAGCGCGTCGAACTTGGTGTAGCCTATGGAGTCTATGAAGGCCCTTATGCTTTCCGGGCTGTATCCCCGGCGCCTCATGCCGCAGAGGGTGGGCATACGCGGGTCGTCCCACCCGTTCACGTGGCCTTCGTCCACGAGGGCGTGCAGCTTTCGCTTGCTCATCACGGTGTAGGTGAGGTTGAGCCGGTTGAACTCTATCTGCCTGGGGCGGGTCCCGGCGTGGCCGTTTTCCGTGCCGTCCATCTCTTTGAGCAGGTCTATGAACTTGTCGTACAAGGGGCGGTGCGGTACGAACTCCAAGGTGCATACCGAGTGGGTAACCCCCTCGAAGTAGTCGCTCTGCCCGTGTGCGAAGTCGTACATGGGGTAGGCGTGCCACTCCGTGCCGGTGCGGTGGTGCGGGGTGTGTATTATGCGGTACATCACCGGGTCGCGGAAGTGCATGTTGGGGTTGGCCATGTCCATTTTGGCCCTTAGCACCATGCTGCCCTCCACGGCTTCCGGGGTGTTCATCTTTTCAAACAGGGCGAGGCTCTCCTCCGCCGGGCGGTCCCGGTACGGGCTTGAGGCCCCGGGCGTGGTGGGGGTGCCTTTCTGCTGTGCGATCTGCTCCGAGGTCTGCTCGTCCACATAGGCCAGCCCGCGGCGTATCATCCACGTGGCGAAGTCCCACAGCTTGCCGAAATAGTCTGAGGCGTAGTAGACGCTCCCCCACTTGAAGCCGAGCCACTTTATGTCGTTGAGTATGTTTTCCACATACTCGTTGTTTTCCTTGCTCGGGTTTGTGTCGTCAAACCTGAGGTTGCACACCCCGCCGTACTTGGAGGCTATGCCGAAGTCCATGCATATGGCCTTGGCGTGGCCTATGTGTAGGTATCCGTTCGGTTCGGGCGGGAAGCGGGTCTGTATCCTGCCGCCGTTCTTGCCCTCGGCCAGGTCGCGCTCCACCATCTGTTCCACGAAGCTTTGGCTTTTCTTCTCCTCCTGTCTGGTATTCTGCTGTGTGTCCATCTTGCGGTTTGTGTGACTTGTGTGTTGTTCCACGGAGTGTGGCTAAATGCCTTGCAAAGTTAGCAAAACCTATGCCTTTACCCTATCGGCGGCCCTTCCCATTTGCCCGAAACGGGGCTTTGCGGGCTAAAAAAGCCGCCCGGATTTTGGCGGTTTGGATTTTTGGCTTAACTTTGCAACCGCTTTCAGGCAGCTGGGAGCGCACATGGTGGTTGTAGTTCAGTTGGTTAGAGCGTCAGATTGTGGTTCTGAATGTCGTGGGTTCGAGTCCCACCATCCACCCGAGTGGGGAAGCCGTAAAGGCTTCCCCACTTTTTTGCATGTCGGCTTTGGTGGGTTTTCCACACCAAGGCCGGCTCGCTTTTCCTAAACACGGCCTTTGCGTTTTGCACGAAAAGGCCGGAAGCATTGGCTTTTGCAAGGCCGTGGAGGGTTTTCCGGCAACATTGAAGGAGAATTAACGCCCCAAACGTAGGCGATGGATAACTTCCCAATCCGCCACCGGGGCTGAATACCACGGCTTGGTACCATCGGTACCAAGCCGTGGTACACTTATTACCACGCCGTGGTATTATTAGTACCAAGGCGTGGTACTGGGTGGGAGGGGCGGTTCTTGCCTTTTGTCCAAAGGTGCATTTTGAAAACAAGGCGTGGCAAGCCCCGTCTCTACAGCTCCGTGGGAGCCTTATAGTTTTTGGTTGGCTTAAATTCCGGCGCAGTAACGCCAGTGGCAAGCCCCGTCTTATGACATGTGTGGCGTGTTGTGAAGATGGGGCAAACCTGTCTCTACGGCTGTGTGGGAATGTTGTTCCGAACATGTCGTTTCGTGCATTGGGCTGGGATCGCAGGCGACTCGCTTGCACACGTTTCGTTTCTCGGCTATGCAGGGATGGGCTTGCGGTGCAGGCGGGACACCTGCGATCCAACCATAAGCCAGGGGCAAGCCCCGTCTTATGATATGTGTGGCGTGTTGTGAAGATGTGGGCAAACCTGTCTCTACGGCTGTGTGGGAATGTTGTTCCGAACATGTCGTTTGGTGCATTGGGCTGGGATCGCAGGCGTCTTGCCTACCACATTTCGTTTCTCGGCTATGCGTGGATGGGCTTGCGGTGCAGGCGGGATACCTGATAAGGCAGGGGCAATACCCATTTATATGTTTCCGCACAACAAAATGTCTAAATATCCGCACGCTTGTGTGGGCCGCCAAATACGGATTCGCCCTGCCGCACGAAACCGGGGGCGGCAGGGCGAATGTTTGGCGTCGCTGCACCTATGGCTTAGAACTTCGCCATCTTTATGGCGTCTATGGCGCACTCGTCCCCTTTGTTGCCCAGGCGGCCGCCGCTGCGGTCCTTGGCCTGTTGCAGGTCGTTGGTGGTGAGCAGGCCGTAGATGATGGGCATCTCGCTCATGGAGTTGAGCCTGGCTATGCCGGTTGTCACGCCCTGGCAGATGTAGTCGAAGTGCGGGGTCTCGCCCCTTATGACGCAGCCCAGGATGATGATGGCGTCGTAGCCGCCCTTGAGCATCATCTGGTGCGCCCCGTACACCAGCTCGAAGCTGCCCGGGACTGTCTTGACGTGTATGTTCTCAGGTATTGCGCCGTGCTTCTCAAGGGTGTCGACGGCCCCGGTGAGCATGGCCCCGGTTATCTCGCTGTTCCACTCGGCCACCACTATGCCGAAGCACATGTTGGCCGCGTCCGGTATCTTGTTGAAGTCGTAGGCTGAGAGGTTGTGCAGTGCAGTGGCCATGGGTTACTTGCGCTCCAGCTTCTCTATGTACTTGTCTATCTCCTTGGCCTGGACTATCTGCGATGCGGCACGCTTGGCCTTGATGTCCTTGTATATGACCAGGGCTTCGGCGGCCTTGCCTTGGCTCTCGAGCAGCCTTGCGGCCTGTACGAGGAACACCGGGGCTATGCTGTTGTTCACCCCTTCGGCTGCCTGCTTGTCGGCCATTGCTGCGGCTTTCTTCAGCGCTTCGGCGGCTTCGGCCACCTTGCCGGTGTGGGCGTAGGCGTTGCCGAGGGCGGCCACTGCGGCGGGGCTCACCATTGCATCCCCAGCCGGGTCGTACTTTGCGAGGCTGGCTTCGGCCTCGGCCCACTTGTCCATGTTGGCGTAGCAGAGCCCTGCGTAGAGGTTGGCCAGGTTGCCGGCTGCCGTGCCCGAGTAGTCAGCGGCTATCTTGGAGAAGCCCTTGTAGCCGGTGCTGTCGCCGTTGAGGGCCTGTTCGAACTGCTCGCGGCCGAAATACTCCTGGCCGCGGGCCATGGCCGTGGACGCTTCGGCCTCGCGCGGGCCGGACACCAGCTCGCGGTAGGCGAACACTCCGCCCACCACCACCACAACGGCGGCCAGGCCTATGAGCAACTGCTTCTTGTACTTCTCGAAAAGGGCTTCCGACTTGCTGATCATCTCGTTGACATCAGCCGGAGCCTGCTCTTGTTTCTTTGACATTTGGTATTTTTGTTTTCGTTGTTGCGCGTGAAATCCCGGCAAAGTTACCCTTTTTACATCACTTAATATTATTAAGGGTTTGTTTTTTGCCGCCGCGCTGCCGCAAATGGGGTAACTTTGCGCACAGATGATACTGCGAAGAATATCCATATCCAACTACAAGAACATACGCTCGGCCGCGGCGGAGCTGTCTCCCAAGGTGAACTGCCTGATAGGGAGCAACGGCTCGGGCAAGACCAATTTCCTCGACGCCGTGCACTATCTCTCGCTCTGCCGCAGCGCCTTCGCCCACAATGATGCCTTCTCCATAACCCACGGGGAGGACTACATGGTGGTGTGCGGCGGCTACGAAGCCCCCGACGGCTCGCCCGAGGAGGTGTCGTGCGGGCTGAAAAGGGGGCAGAAGAAGCGGCTGCGGCGCAACGGCAAGGAGTACAAGCGGCTGTCGCAGCACATAGGCCTGGCCCCGGTGGTGTTCAGCTCGCCGGCGGACATATCGTTGGTGGAGGGGGCTGGGGAGGAGCGGCGCAGGTTTGCAGACACAGTGGTGTCGCAGTGTGACGGGCGCTACATAGCGGAGCTGGCGCGCTACGGCAAGGCGCTGCAGCAGCGCAACGCCCTGCTGCGCGGCGAAGCGGAACCCGACCCGGGGCTGATGGACGTGCTGGAGGAGGAAATGGCCGCAGCGGGTGAGTACGTGTGCGGCAAGCGTGCCGAGTTTGCCGGGCGGCTGGCCCCGGTGTTCCGCAGGGTGTACTCGGAGATAGGCGCACCGGGCGAGGACGTGGGTGTGGAATATGTGTCGCACTCGGCCCGCGGCCCGCTGTTGGAGACCATACGGGCCGGCAGGGCGAAAGACCGCATTGTGGGCCACTCACTGCACGGCCCGCATAGGGACGACTTGGAAATGTCCCTGGGCGGCTACCCTGCAAGGCGCATAGGCAGCCAGGGGCAGCTGAAGACATTCGTTACGGCGCTCCGCCTGGCGCAGTTCTCGTTCCTTGCGGAAGCTTCGGGGGGGAACACGCCCATAATGCTGCTTGACGATATTTTTGACAAGTTGGACGCCGGGCGCGTGGAGCGGATCGTGGCCATGGTGGCGGCGGACGGCTACGGGCAGATTTTCATAACGGACACAAACCGCCACCACATCGACACCATACTGCAAGGCACGGCCGGGCAGCACAAGCTGTTCGCTGTGGACGGAGGTGAGGTAACGGAGGTTTAGGCATGTTCAACAGACAACCGGAGCCGCTTGACGCGGTGATAAGGCGGACGCTCAGGGCCAATGGGTTGGAAACGCCGTTGGTGCAGAAAAGGTTGGTGGACGCGTGGGAGCGCGTGGCCGGCGAAAAGGCCGCGGCCCACACCACTCACAAGCGGATAGACAACCAGACGCTCGTGGTGGGGATATCAAGCCCGGCTCTGCGCCAGGAACTGTCTATGCGCCGCACGGAACTGGCCCGGGCACTCAATTCGGCCGTGGGGGCCATGGTGATAACGGGCGTAAGGTTCGCCTGAGGGACATGGTGGTGGTGCGCAACGGTCTGCTGCCTTTCAAGGGCTATGCGGCCATGAACATATTCGGCGCGGTGCTGCTGCGGCGCGGCGTCGCCCTCACCCCCTCCCTGCTAAGGCACGAGATGGTACACACGGCCCAGATGAGGGAGACCCTCTATGCGGGCTTCTACATAATGTACGCTGCGGAGTGGCTGATAAGGTTGCCAATGCGCGGGCGGGCCTACCGCAACATATCGTTTGAGCGCGAAGCCTACGCCGGTATGCACACGCCAGGCTACCTGCAAAGGCGGCCGCCGTTCGCCTGGGTGCGCTTCATCAGGGTGGGGCGGCAGGGAGCCTATCCCAAGTCCACCACGGTGATGCCGGAGCCGCCGAACTGCACATGCTCGTCGCGGTAGTCCTCCACGGCCGGCACCGTGGCGAGGTATTGGCGCACGAGCTGCCGCAGTATGCCGTTGCCCTTGCCGTGGAGTATCCTCACGCGTGCGGCGGAGAGCAGTATGGCATCGTCTATGAAATACTGCACGGCGGCCAGGGCCTCGTCCGCACGCATGCCGCGGATGTCTATGTCTTGCGTGAAGGAGCTCTTGCGGTCGTCTATGGCCGCTCTTGTAGACTTGGCCGGTTGCGCAGCCGTCCGTTCGGCCGCTGCTTCTTCCGCCCCGGTCTTTTCAAGCCTGTCAATCCTCAGCTTGGTTTTCATTCCGCCGAATACGGCCACTGCGGTGGCTCCCTCTACTGACATTACCGTGCCCACAGCAGACAGGCCTTTTATACGGACGTGGTCCCCGGGCGCTATCGGTTCGGCAGCCTTGGCCGGTGTCGGCTTTGCTGCTGCTTTTGCAGTCACGGCTGCCTCCTTGTCTCGCTTCCTCTTCTCGCGCCTTTCCGCCCTATGGCGTATCTGCTCCATCTTCCGGGCTATCCTTTCATCGTCGGCGCTCTCGTCCACCCCGGCCACTTCATCCTTGAAGTCTTGCAAGCGCCGGCGTATCAGCTTGGTCTGCTCCTTTTCGGCCTGGCTCTCGCGTATCTCCCTTATGGTGTTTTCCACGCGGCGGTTGCTTTCGGCCAGCAGTTCCTCCGCTTGTAGCTTGGCGCGGGCAATCACTTCACGGCGGCTGCCGCGCAGCTCCTCCAATCCGGCTTCGTAGGTCTGTGCGGCCCGTTCCAGCTCCTTCTCGCGCTGCCTTATCTGCTGCCGTTTCGTTTCCCAGTATTTCTTGTCGCGTATGATGTCTTGCAGGTACTTGTCGCTTTGTATGTAGTCGCTCCCCACTATTTCCGAGGCGTGGGCTATGACCTCTTCGGGGAGTCCGCTCTTTCGCGCAATCTCTATGGCGAAAGAGCTGCCAGGCTGGCCTATTTGCAGTTGGAAGAGGGCCTGCATGCGGTTGCGGTCGTAGAGCATGGCGCCGTTTTCCACCCCGCCGTGTGTCTCTGCGAAACGCTTGAGGTTTTGGTAGTGGGTGGTGATTACTCCCCATACCTTGTTGCCGCACAGCTTGGTGAGCACGGCCTCGGCTATGGCCCCGCCTATGAGCGGCTCCGTGCCGGTGCCGAACTCGTCTATGAGTATTAGGGTGCCGGGGGTGGAGCGTCTTATCATGTTTTTCATGTTGACGAGGTGGGAGGAGTAAGTGCTCAGGTCGTTTTCTATGCTCTGCTCGTCGCCTATGTCTATCATGAGCGATTGGAATATGCCGGCTTGAGAGCGTCCGCCCACGGGTATGTGCAAGCCGCACTGCAGCATGTATTGCAGAAGTCCCACCGTTTTAAGGCACACCGACTTGCCGCCGGCGTTGGGCCCTGATATTATCAGCAGCGGTTTCTCCCGGGTGAGCCAGATGTCAAGGGGTACCGCCTTGAGACCTTTCCTTTGCAGGGAGCGCAACAAAAGAGGGTGCACCGCTCCGCGCCAGTCCATGGCCGGCCCTTGCGACAAGCCCGGCTGCACGGCGCCCATTTCACGTGCCGTTTCCGCCTTGGCCTTTACAAAGTCGGCCTCTGCCAGGAAAGCGTAGGAGCGGAGCAGCTGCGGTGCCAAGGGGCGTATGTGGGCTGAAAGTTCGTTTAGGATGCGTATTTCTTCTCGGCGTTGCTCGGCTTCCAAGCTGCGTATTCGGTTGTTAGCCTCCACCACTTCCGCAGGCTCTATGAATACTGTGCGCCCGGAAGCCGATTCGTCGTGCACTATGCCCCTTATGCGGCGCTTGAGTCCGGGGGCAACTGGTATTACGAGCCTCCCGTCTCGCATTGTGGGTGCTGCGTCTTTCTCCACCAATCCCTCCGCCTGGGCTGCCCTGAGTATGCCGGTCAGCGCCCTTGACACGCTGCCGGCAGCGTCTGATAGTTGCCTGCGTATGGCGGCAAGCTCTGCCGATGCGCTGTCTTTTATCCGGCCGTACTTGTCTATTACCACGTCTATGCGTCTCACCACATCGGGGAAAGTCTCCACGCCGTGGGTGAGTGCGGCAAGGTTGGGGTAGAGCGGTTTTTCTTCCCCGTCTGCCCCGCAGGTGCCCCGCTTGAAATAGGCGGCAAGCCCGTCTGTTGTGGAGAGAGAGCGTGCCAAGTCGTGCAATTCCTTCTCGTCAAGGTGTGTGTTTGCGAGCCTGAGCCTGGCTATTGGGGCTCTCATGTCGTGGAAATGGTTGAGGGGTAGGTTGTCGGCTGTGGCGAGTATGGAAGCCATTTCCCCAACCTGCCCGAGCCACGCGGTTATTTCTCCGTGGGAGGTGGAAAAGGCCATGGCGTCCGCCCTGTCTTTTCCGAGGGTGGACATGCAGTGCGATTTCACTATGTCCCTTATCTCGCAGAAGCCTATTTTCTGCTCAAAGTCGGACGGGTAGGTGTTTGTGTTTGTATTCGGGGTTGACATATTGCCGGTGTGTGTGTGTGAAAAAGGGCCGGAACGCATTTCGCGCCCCGGCCCGCATTGGTGTTGCTTGTGCTTTCCGTCAGTGGCGGGGCCAGCCCGCCCGGCGGTAGCAGGGTGTTAGTCGGCGTTTTCCATCTTGGCTTTGAGGTCGGCCAGGATGCCGAGGTCTCCCAAGGAAGTACCTGCGGCCACGTTCTTCACCTGCGGTGTATCCTGCTTCCTGGGTGCGGAAGCCCTGCGCTGGCGCGGCTCGTCTTTGCCTTCCTCGAATGTGCGGCTGTGCGAGAGGATGATGCGCTTGGTTTCCTTGACGAACTCTATCACCTTGAAGTCAAGTTCCTCGCCCAGCTGCGCCTGCGTGCCGTCTTCCTTTACGAGGTGCTTGGGAGTGGCGAAGCCTTCCCCTCCCTCGTTGAGGGTGATGACGGAACCCTTGTCCATAACCTCCGTAACCTTGCCGGCGTGTACGCTGCCGGGTGTGTAGAGGGTCTGGTAAACGTCCCAGGGGTTCTCCTCCAGCTGCTTGTGGCCAAGGCTCAGTCGGCGGCTCTCCTTGTCTATCTCAAGCACCATTACGTCTATGTCTGCGCCGGCGGTGGTGAACTCGGAGGGGTTCTTAACCTTCTTCGTCCACGAGAGGTCGCTTACGTGTATGAGACCATCTACGCCCTCCTCCATCTCCACGAAGATGCCGAAGTTGGTGAAGTTGCGCACGCGTGCCGTGTGCTTGCTGCCCACGGGGTATTTTACCTCTATGGCCGCCCAGGGGTCTTCCTTGAGCTGCTTCACGCCGAGGCTCATCTTGCGCTCGCTGCGGTCGAGTGTGAGGATTACGGCCTCAACCTCGTCGCCCACGTGCATGAAGTCCTGTGCGGAGCGGAGGTGCAGACTCCACGACATCTCCGAGACGTGTATGAGTCCTTCCACGCCGGGGGCTATTTCGAGGAATGCGCCGTAGTCTGCCATCACCACAACCCTGCCGTGTACGTGGTCGCCCACTTTGAGGTTGGGGTCGAGGGAATCCCACGGCTGCGGGGTGAGCTGCTTTATGCCCAGGGCAATGCGCTTCTTCTCGCCGTCGAAGTCGAGGATTACCACCTGTATCTTTTCGTCAAGCTGCACAATCTCGTGCGGATCGCTCACGCGGCCCCAAGAGAGGTCTGTGATATGCACGAGGCCGTCCACGCCGCCGAGGTCTACGAACACACCGTAAGAGGTTATGTTCTTGACCGTACCCTCGAGCACCTGTCCCTTTTCCAGCTTGCTTATTATCTCCTTCTTCTGGGCTTCCAGCTCGGCCTCTATGAGAGCCTTGTGGGAAACCACAACGTTGCGGAACTCCTGGTTGATCTTCACCACCTTGAACTCCATGGTCTTGCCTACGAATACGTCGTAGTCGCGTATCGGGTGAACGTCTATCTGGCTGCCAGGCAGGAAAGCCTCTATGCCGAAGACATCCACTATCATACCGCCCTTTGTGCGGCACTTGATATATCCCTTTATGATCTTGTCGTCGCGCATGGCCTCGTTCACATTGTCCCAGCTGCGGCTCAGGCGCGCTTTCTTGTGGGAGAGCATCAGCTGGCCCTTGCGGTCTTCCTGGCTCTCAACGTACACTTCCACGGTGTCCCCAGCTTTAAGCTCGGGGTTGTAACGGAACTCGGAAGCGGGTATGACGCCGTCGCTCTTGTAGCCGATGTTCACGATTACCTCTTTCTTGTCTACGGAGATGACTGTGCCGTCCACCACCTGGTGTTCGCTCACCTTGTTGAGTGTGTCTTCGTAGGCTTTTTCCAGGGTCTGCTTGTCGCCCTGCAAACCGGAACCGTTTTCAAATTCGTCCCAGTTGAAATCAGCCAAAGGCTGAATGTTGTTTTGGTTTGACATGTTGTTAATTAAAATAGTTGCTTTGACAAAGTTAGACTTTATGTTAGCTATGCTTTATACGGTTGGCAAAGGTACGCAAGATATTCCGCTTTTTCACTTGCCGGGGCTTGTTTTTGGCTTTTCCGTTCCGAAAAGACCGCCTATTGTGTTGAAATCCTTTTTTATGACGAGGCCTATGCCTTGGGTGTTGAGAGCACTCCTTGTGAAGTAGCGGTCATTGGTCTTGTTGTATACTTTTACGGCCACGTTGCCGCTTGGCACGAGTTTGTAGCTTATGTCGAAGTCTCCTATGAAGTTGCTTGTGGCGTATGGGTTTTCTCGGTATCCGAACTGCCCGTTGAACACGAGCCTGCCCGACAGCATGCTGCCGCTGAGCATACCTTCGTACTCGGCGTTGTAAAAGCCATCGTCCCCCGGCGAGATGTTCGCCCCGAAAGTCCAGTCGCCGCCGGTGCCGAGGCCGCTCAGCACATTGTTTATCTGCTGGCTTAGGGTGCCGCTGACAATGCTCTGCATCGCAAGGCTGGCCTGGTTCTGACGGCCGGTGTCATCAATGTTGTTGGCCCGGCTTTGGTAGAACCTGCCCACCGCCAGTAGGTAGAAAACCTGCTGGTTCAGTTCCTCTTGGCTGCCCATAAGGCTCTTCACCATAGCGTTGGCATCGCTGTTGGCCGTTGGCAGGTCTATGCCGAAGTCCACCATGGGGTGTTCAGGGGTTCCGGTGATGCCCATAAGGCAATCCACCCCCACGTTGTTTTGCGAAAAGCTGCGGCCGATGTCAAGGTCGGCCAGGCTCACACCGCTCACGTGGTATGTTGCGTTCAGGTTCAGGGCTGCGTTGTAAGGGTCTCCACCGAAGGCTATGTAACTGCCTGGTTGGAAGGCGAACTCCCTCTTAACCACATTTTGTATGGTCATCTTGTATGTGCCGGACTCCACGGCGTAGTTTCCGTACATCTCAAAGCCGCCCTTGTTATAATATGTCGCCTTAATAGCCCCGTTGCCGTGGAGCGATATGAAATCTCCGCTGCGCTCGTCCATAAGCACTTTCAGGGTTGCGTCGGGGGTGGCGTTTACCACCATGTTAAGCCTTACGTCGGATGGAGACTGCGGTGCCGGCACAACCTGCCCTTTGGATTGTTCGCTTCTGTCGCCCACCGTTCCCCAGTCTACGAAGCTTCCGTCCTTAATGGCATCGGGAGACGAGGCGTTGTATACTATTTCTGACCCGACTATCGGACTGATATCCACGTCTATAATGGTCTCGCCGCTTCGCCCAGATATGCTGCACGCCCCGGTGCCGTAGACCGTGCCTTTGAAAGTCTGTCCGCCGAAATCCTTGAAGTCCATTACCAATAGCCGTTCGGCATCTATGCCAATGTCGTAGCTTATTTTGGATAGGTGCCTGTGGTGTACCGCACCATTGACAACCCCACGATTTCCCCGGCTGTCGTATATGGTGTCTGTGTCAAGCAAGATGTCTCCCTCGGTGAGCCGCACTTTCTGCCTTGACAAGCTGTATTCCACCCCTGTGCTGCTTATTCCGATGGAACCTGACACAGCGGCCTCGCCCGTGAGGTTTATCGCGTTGAGCGGCCCGTGAAGTCTCAGTTCCCCTTCCCCCCTCAGGTCGGCTTTGTCTACGAAACTGCTGCAAAACGAGCCGATGAATTCCAGCGGTGAGTTTTGCGCCCTTATGCCGAGGTCTATGCTGTTGCGTTGCGGCGACACATAGCCGCTGACGTATGTGGCCCCGGCGGTTCCGTCCATGGCAGCGGCGCCTATATCTATCTGTCCGGCCTTGTTGTTGAGGGTTGCGTTTGCATACAGCGTGCCGAGACCGCCGCCCTCCAAGGTGAACTTGTCCACCACGATGGCCGCAGCGGCTTCGGGGTGTGAGAATATGGACGACACGGCCGCCTTGCCGGAAGCCCTGCCGCCGAAATGCACTGAGTGGAAGTTGACGAGGTCGAGGACATAGGCCACGTCCACATCTTCCAAATCCACGACTATGGTGTCCGCAGCGGAGCGAGTGGCCACCCCATCCACCCTTATATGCTGGCGGCCTTTCTCCAAGGCGAATCCGTCCACTTCCAGCCGATCACGGCTCCACACCACCTTGCTCGGCTTCACGTCCCACTTGGTGTCCCCTATGTGTATGGCAGACTCCCCGATGTCCACCGCTGCGGAAAGGGTCCCACCGTGGTTGGAGAATGCCGTCTTTGTTTTCAGTTCCGCCTTTGTGCCGGCACCGCCCGGGGTTTGCATGGATGCGTTGGCGTATAGGTTGTCCCCGGCGGCCGTGGCGATAAGTCCCCATTCGGTAACACTGCCCTTTGGCGAAACGCTTTCCACACCGGCGGTGGCGTACAGCAGACCGCCACGGGTTTGCACTTCCGCCCTTGCACTTTTGTAACGTCCTCCGCCGTAGGTAACCGACGGTGCGGACACCTCCAAGTCCAATACCCCTGACACGTCAGACAACCGCCCGGCCAAACGCAGCGGAGAGTGTATCTGCAACGGCAGCCCGGCTAATTCCCTTAGCCATACGCCGTCTTTTATGGTGGCATTGATGGTGAAGTCGTTGGCGGCCGTGCCGGCTTGGGCCGTGCCGGCAAATAGGGACGGCAGCCGCCGGGCCAATGCGGACACTGCGGATTGTTTAATGGCTGCCGGATTCACAACTCCTTGCAAGCGGCCCTCAATGAAGTCCCCGCCCAATGTTACGCAGCTTCTGTTGCCCTCCCTTGATATGTCTGCGCCAATATTCCCCAAGTATACGGAGCTGTCTCCGCTGCCGACGCTTAACCTGGCCACACAGACCTTTCCCTGCAAACTTTCGGCGGCCTTGCCCTCCAAATCAGCAGAAAGGGTGAGGGAAAAGTTTTTTCCCTGCCAACCTCCGACAATGCCGAGGGCGTTGGGGTCAAAACTCTTCACGTCGGCCTCAACCTTGTAGTGCGGCGTGGCCGAAAGGTTGGCTTCCGCCCATATTGTCGCGGCTGCGTGGCTTCCGTCTATGTATAGGTTGCCCTCCGCAGTCTTGCCCGCACTAACACAGTCAAACTCCACCTTGCCGAGTTCGTTGCCGTTCAGGGAGAGTTTGGAAAAGCTTCCCTTGGCTTCCAAGTCCATCGAGCCATGCTTTGGCAGTGTCCCCTTCGCGCTAAGCCTGCCAGCCACCTCGCCTAACGCAGACACGCCAGTGGGCTTTCCCAAATCCAGCCCCATGGTGCTTATGTCCGCGCCAAACCTGCCGCCGGACAAGTGGGCTGCCACGTCGGCCGCACCGAAATTGGTGCCGATCTTGCCTTTCACGTAAGAGGAATCCTTGCCCAAGGCTGCCTTGCCTATGAACGACAACTCTTGCAGGTTGGAAACGGCCGGGGGCAACGTGTCAGAGGGAAAGGCGATGGTTTTGACCGACTGCAAGAAAGCCCCTTCCAACCTTGCGTCTAAATCCGCCGCTATGGATAGGGACTTTGCAAAGCCCACCGCAATGCGCCCGGATTCCACTCGGCAGCCGCCATCGGCTGTTCCACAGTTGAAAGCGGACAGCCGGCAGAAGTCCCCTCCTCCGCTGAATGAAAACGAGACGGACAATGGCGAGGTGAAAGCTGAAAGACCTGGGTGTATGGATGAAAACTCCCCGGGCGATAAGTGTTCGGCATGTATTCGCCCGGCATATTTGGTTTTGGAGAAGTCAGGCTTGCCTCCTGCCAAACTGATTTTGCAGTATGCGGACGGCATGGCAATGCGTGAGTCGCCGGTGAGAATCTCCAACCCGTCAACCTTGGCAATCCGCCCATCGTATGAAAACTTGAACTTTGCGGCTTTCAGGGACAGCCCCGACTCTTCGTCCAGGGACAGCCTTTTAAGGTCTACCGACAAGGTTCCTTTGCCGTGCATGCCCAAAAGGACGTGGCCGCTGATGTTCTTTATGGCAAGGTGCTTTGTGTCAAGACGGCCGTGCAGCCTTGGAGCGTCAAGTTGGTCGTATGATACGGACGAACGCCTTACCACCACGGAGCCTAAGGTGAAATCGGCACCTCCACTGTCGCTTTTGCCGCCCGACAGCGAGTCCACCACAAACTGGTAGTTGGGCTGTGCGGAAGCGTTTTCACGATAAAGCTTGGCCTTGGCCCCGAAAACCTGGGCTGACGAGATGTTGACCCTGCCGCCAAGCAGGTCTGCGAGGTCTATCTTGGCGGAAAGGCGTGACACTTTCAGCATTTTCTCACCCCTCTTGTCAAGCACTGTGAGGTCGTCCGCTACCAGCCTGTTGAAAAAGCCGAGGTCTATCCGCCCTACGGAAACCCCCGTGCCGAGCTTTTCCTCCAATGCGGAAGCCACCGCGCGGCCTATTTCCGACTGCACGGCCGGCACGTGCGTGGCTATGGCCGCTGCGGCATAAGTTCCGACAATGGTCCAAAGCACCGCGTTTGCCGCTTTCCTCAACCACTTCATAACACCAACTATATGTCTATGGCAAGGCGGTCCGGTCAGTCAAGCCCCCAAAGGGTTTCGTTCACAGGCATCGCTTCCACTGCGTTTTCCACCTTGTCCGGCAGGTTGCAGAAGAAGTCCAACCCGGTTAGCTGTTCTAAGCGGTCTATGCTTACGGCGTACTTGGCCAGGGCCTTGTCCTTGTTCGACTTGTGTTCCACCCAAAAACCCATGGCATTGTATTGCCCGCCTTTAACCCTCATCACAGCCATGAAGAAATACTTCGGCACTATCAGCCCCTTGCCAGTGACGGTGTGTACGAGGTCGGGGGAGTCGATAGTCCCCCCTTTGCACACATACAAGGTGTCCGCAAAGGAATAGTTGTTCTGCTTGGCCCAGCCGCGCACCGCATTTTCCATTTGCAGCCACACCCCGGCGTTGAAGCCGTTCACCTGCGGCTGCATGTTGGACATGAAAAAGGTCTGGTAGTTGGCCGTTGCGGAGTAAAGCCTGTCGCCGGAGGGGCAGATGTGGCCGTGGTCGTAGCCGGAGTTGCGGTATGGGTCTTGTTCAAACCGGTATTCCGCCGGTATGAGCTCGTCCTGCGGGTATTGGTTGCGCTCGGACTCGTACCGCGATGTCTTTTGTGCAAGGTTGGCCCTGTGCATTTGGTAGCACGACCAGCGCTGCGACTTTTTCACATCGTCCCACTCCGTGCAATAATTCACGGCCTGGTTTTCATCGTAATGTACGAGTACCCGGCTCGTGGCCCCGGCTTTCAGCCTGGGAAATTCCAACCTGGCGTATTCCGCATGTATGTGGGCGTTGTTGGCGTTGTCGTTGCGGTTCACGTCCACAACGTCCACATAAGGGCTGTCCGCACCGCCGCAGGCCGACAAGGCAGCCGCAGACACTACCAACACTGCAATGTGTTTATGGAAATTCATAAGCGAGTGGTTTGTAAAGGGTGGGGGAGCTCAAAATGCGAAAGCGCGCCCACACGTACTTGCCTACGTGTAAACGCGCCTTCGTATGGCTGTCGCCTATCGGCTGTTACTTCTTTATGTTGCCGTAGCGGCTCATGAAGCGGTCCACGCGGCCGGCGGTGTCCACCAGCGTCTTCTTACCCGTGTAGAAGGGGTGGGAAGTGCTTGAGATTTCCACCTTGACAACGGGGTAGGTCTCGCCTTCAAACTCTACTGTCTCGCTGGTCTTGCAAGTCGACTTGGTAAGGAACATGTCGCCGTTCGACATGTCCTTGAATACTACCGGGCGGTAATTGTCCGGGTGAATGCCTTGTTTCATATCGTTGCTTGGTTTGTACTTCAAATCATCCTAACGGACTGCAAAGTTACGTTTTTACGCTCTAACGGCAAAACTTGGCGAGGGTTTTGTTCCAAAGCGTGGAAGCTGTCAAAGGTCTCCGAATGGCACGCCGAACGTGGTGGCCTCCATGTCCCCCGTTTCAAGCCCCCGCTTGAGCCACCTCATCCGCTGCTCGGAACTGCCGTGCGTGAAAGATTCGGGCTGTGAATACCCGTGTGCTTTCTCTTGCAGGTAGTTGTCGCCTATCTGGTGGGCGCAGTTCACGGCTTCCTCTATGTCGCCGTCTTCTATGGAGCCGAACATCTTGTTGTCGTGGTGGGCCCACACCCCGGCATAGTAGTCGGCCAACAGTTCAAGGCGCACGCTTGTGCGGTTGGCTTCCTCCTTCGACTGCCTTTCCATATTGGCGTGGGCTTGCCCGAGCGTGCCGAGGAGGTGTTCCACGTGGTGTCCCACCTCGTGGGCTATCACATAGGCGTAGGCGAAATCCCCTTCGGCCCCGAGCTGGCTTTTCATCTGCGAAAAGAAAGACAGGTCTATGTACAGCTTTTGGTCGCCCGAGCAATAGAACGGCCCCACGGCCGCTGTTGCGCTGCCGCATGCGCTGTTCACGCTGCCGGTGAAAAGTACGAGGGTGGGTGGGACGTATTCACGCCCCATCTTGGCGAACACCTCCGTCCAAACGTCTTCCGTGCCGGCCAGCACTTGGCGTGAGAACTTGGCCAGCTCTTCCTCTTCACGGCTGAACTCGCGCCCCTGCGCCTCCGTCTGCCCTTGCAGCTGTCCCAAACCTCCGGCCTGCTGTATGGCCTCGAGAGGGTTGCCCCCCATCAGCCATGTTATAAGGCCCAATATTATTATGCCTCCAATGCCGCCCACGCCGGCTTTCGCATTTCCGCCCATCCTGCGGCGGTCTTCCACGTTTTGGCTTTCGCGCCTACCTCCGAGTCTCATCGCACAGGTATCTGTCGTGTCCGGTTTGCCTTGTGCGCACCGCCCGTGGCGGCACGCACAAGGCTATTCCTTATTCCGCGTATGTTATGGTTACGGACACTATGCGCAGCTGCACACCGCCCTTGGCCTCGGTGTGGTCGTTGACTATTGTGGGGGCCTTTGCGGAGAAACCGCTGAAAGCCACTTCCGTGGTGCCGCTGCGTGTGGGCGCAATTTGCTTCCCGTTGGCAGACAAGTACAGCATCTCGTTGCCGTTGTACAAATCATCCTGATACTTGTCGTTGCACACGAACTTGACAGCCACGATGTCCTTGGCGGAAGATATGGCTATGGAGTTCTTTGCATAGACCCTCACAGACTTGCTGTTGGAGTAGTACTTGGGCGTGGTGGTGCCTTCTGCCTTGCCGAATGTTATCGTGGTGCCGTCCGCCAACGTTACCGCCGGGTTCTCGGCCTTGTCTTTGATACCGGCATCCACAAAGTTTAGGGTTACTGAGTTGCCGCTCACTTCCCCTCCTGTTTGTCCGCCTTCTTCTCCGGGTTCTTCTCCCCCGGACGGTTTCCCTTCCTTGACCGCCAGGTTTTTCACTTCCCACGTGGCGGAGTTGTTGCGGCAGGTGTAGCGCAGGGCCACCACCACGCGGCTCTTGCCCTTGAACTGCTCCGGCACGGCCGCTTCGTACTTGTAGAAGGTGTTCCAGTCCTTACCCTCTTCCAGGGAGCCGGTTATGTCCGTCCATTGCGTGGTGGAGGCGTCCCCGGTGTAATTGTCCGTCATTAGCACCTGGTTTACCACGCCGTCTTTCACTTTGCCGTTTTCAGTAACATACCTTAGTATGTACTCAAAAGACACCACGGCTCCGGTGGAAGCCGACATGTCCATGGGCTTGGACACGATGTATGCGTCAGACTCGTTGGTCTGCTTCGTGTCGCTGTGGTAGCCGGTGGCCTTGGCGGTCTTGAAGTCTATGATCCAAGCGTCCCCTTTCAAGGTGACGGGCGAGAACACTCCCATGGAGCTTGCAAAAGTCTCGCTTATGTAGGAGCCGTTTACGGGTTTGAGCACATCGGGCGTTTCCTCACCCTGGCCTCCTTGCCCGCTGCCGCCCTGCGTTTCCGCCCGGCCTTCCCTTACCGTGGCGTTTTTCACCTCCCATGTCCGCGAGCCCTTGGCCGTGCCCGTATAGTAGAAAGCGATGCGCACCTTCTTGCCTATGTACTTGCCGTCTATCTGCCGCGAGTACTTGGCGAAAGTGTCCCAGTCCTTGCCCTCTTCCAGCTTGCCGGTGATGTCTTCCCACGAAGTCTCGGCCGGGTTGCCGGTGTAGCTGTCGGTGATGAGCACCTTGTCAAGGCCTTCGTTCTTGGCGTACATCAGGATGTACTCAAATTGCAGGTAGGCCTCTTTTGCGTTGGTAAGGTCCACCTCGGGCGAAACGAGGTAGGCTTCCGACTCCGTGTTGGTCTTGTCTGCGCTGTTCCACCCGGTGGCCTTGGCCGTGTTGTAGTCGTTTGTCCACGGCGTGCCTTTCAGCGTTACGGCCTCGAACGGGTCAAGGCTGCTGGCGAAATTGGCGCTGAGGTAGACCCCTTCGGGCAGCGATTGCCCGCCGTTGGGGTTTTCATACGGTGCCGGCACATCTTCGCAGGATGTGGACAGGGCGGCGGCTGCCGCAGTGAACAGCAGCGTCTTCAATAGTTTTTTCATATTGCCTTTTATTTCGGTTCGTCATTTTGCGGGCTGTATGTCGTCCTCCGTGCGCATCAGTATCTGCCACGTGTCGCGGTAGCGGGTGAATATGCCCGTTATGTCCACCTTTCCCTCCGGCATTGCCTTGGCGGCGAAGTCGGCGTATGTGCTGGTGCGCACCACGAGGTTCGACTTGCTTATGCCTTTCACGGCCCTGTTCACGCTGTTGCCGGCGTCTTTGAGGTCTTCCGGGGCGAAGGTGGCCATGCCGTCCGCATCTTCAAGCTGCACACCCTTTATGGTCATCAGCCTGCCGCAGTGCGACTTCAGGTAGGCCTGGTCTTTCACCTTGGCCGTGTTGAAAACCTCTGGGGCGGGCGTTTCCCCGGCCATTCCCATCAGCCGGAAATGGTCTCCCCAAAGTATCCGGCTCATGCGGCTTATGTATTGCTTCCCCCTGGCGTTTGTGTACGGGGTGCCGATCTCCGGCTGCTGCCCGTAGCCGCCGATGTAAAGCCCGTCGAGGTCTATTAGCACTTGCTGGCCCACGGGCAGGTAGGCGTACAGCCCGCCCTGGGCTATGCACACGAGTATTGCCCCGGTGCCGTCGTCTATGGCCACCTCGTTGTATATGTTGCCTTGTATGTCGTTGGCCGTAACGGTGCCCTTTATCTTCACGCCGCCGGTTATCAGGGCGTACGAGTCTTGCGAAGCGAACACCTGCTGCGCATATTCGTCTTTCAGCCCGGCTATGGACACTACGCCGGTCTCCTCTATGGCGGGGTTGCCGTATGCGTTTCCGGCTGCGGGTTCTTCCCAATCCCCGTCCATGCAGCTTGCCGCCAGGGCCATCAGTGCGGCGGCAATCATGTATGTTGTCTTGCGCATAGTCTTAGAATTTGTATGCTATGTTTATCATTCCGTTTGTGCCGTAGGCGTAGTACTTCTTCGGGTTCTTGGAGAAGCGGTACGAGCGTGCGTTGCCCGATGCGGTGTAGTCTGAGCGGCTCTGTTCGTAGCCGCCGGTCACTATGTTTTGGTTGTTGAGGATGTTGGTTACCATAAGGTTTATGGATAGCGACCCGTGTTTCAGGTATATGCTCTTGCCTATGGAGCCGTCGAGCATGAAGCCACCGTTGCCCTTTGCCTGGGCGGGGACCGCCGGTGTGCCATTCCCGTCCACATTGCCCATCTTTTCCAGCACGCCCTTGTAGCGGTAGTAGGGCGAGTAGTTGAGGTATATGCGGTCGTAATAGTTGCCGTTGAGGTCTATGTACCATCCGCCCTTGTGGTAGCTCAGCGCCGCGCTGGCCACGGTCAGCGGCGTGCCGGCTTCGCGCATTCCCTCGTTGAGCAGTATGTCGTCGTCGTATGTCCCCTTGGTGGAGCTGAGGTAGCGCACGTTGGAGTTTGACACGTTCTTGGCGTCGCTTACGGTGCCGATTAGTTTCAGGCCCCATTCCGCCGACAGCTTGAAGTCGAGCCCGGCTTCCACGCCGTAGTATTCCTTGGTGTTGCCTGTGGAGGAGACGTAGGAGAACGAGTTGATGTCGTCAAAGTAGAAGCAGTTCCACTCCGTTACGTGGTCCAGGCGGCTGTAATACCCGTTGATGTTGGCGTGCAGCCAGGCGTTGTGGTACTGGTATGCCATCTCGGCGCTGAGCACGTGCTCGTCTTTGAGGTTTTTGACGAAGTCGTTGTTCATCTCCGCGGCCTGGAATGCCACGCTGGCCGTGGGGGCGTTCCATTGGTATCCGCCGGCTACCGATATGGTGTGGCCGCGCCCGGCGTTGAGGGTTACGCCGAGTTTGCCGCCGGCTTCGCCGAAGCGTGCGTGTCCGCTCTTGCCGTATGAGTTGTTGGCGAAAAGGCCGTTGCGCATCTTTCCGTCCCTTTCCATGCTTGTGGCCCCGAGCCTTGCGGCCATCATGAGCCGCCAGGGGCCCGAGTCGCGGCGGTAGCTGGTCCATGCGTAGCCCTTGTTCACGGCTATGCCGTAGTCGTAGCCGAACTTGTCGCCCGCTTTCACCTCCGCATCGGGGTTGTTGAGGTCGTATTGCAGTTCATCGGCCCCGGCGGCATACGTACCCAGTGCATACGTATTTATATTGTGGAATTTCGCAGCTCCGAGTAGGTCTGCCATTGTCTGGTAGTGGCGCGTATTGCTGGTGGCCAGCACAAACCCCAAGTTCCAGTCGCTGCGCTTGTCCATGCGCATGTTCATAGTGGAGCCGAGCGTCAGCATGGCCTGGTCGCTGTGCCGCCTTTGTACATAATACATTGCGTCGGTTCCCTGCTGCGATGCCCCCCGGTTGGCTGCATACAAGCGGTCCCAGTTCACCTGCCTGTTGGCCTTGGCTGTCAGCCAGTTGAAAGCCGTATTCCAGTCGGCCAGGGCCTGCTTGGTGCGGTACTGCTCGTTGTCGCCCCACACATCGTAGTAGCTGCTGGGCAGCACTTTCCAGTAGTCGGGCTGCGGGTTGTCGGTGTTGTTGTAGTTCAGCTTGGTGCTGCTGTACATGCCCCACTTGCCGCCGAGCGTGGTGGTGAGTTTGGTGTCATCGTCTATTGTCCAGTCCCACGTGAGCGCGCCGGAGGGCGAGAAATCGTTCACCACCCTGCTGTTCCTCTTCTTGCCGTTCTGGTATCCCCAGTATGGATTATACTGCGTGTCGTTGGCTATCCAGAAGCTCTCGTCCGTGGCGGCGCCCTGCGAAGCCCTTTCCGTGGGGTTGCCCCATAGCGACAGCGACAATGAGTGCTGGTTTTCGCCGCCCCACACCTTTTGCAACCCGAGGAAGTAGGACAGCGAATTGTAGAATGTGCCCTCCACGTATCCCTCGTCCGCCCAGCGGTATGTCAGGTTGGCAGATACGGCCCATCCCTTGGAGGTCAACCCGCTGTTGTATGTGTACATGGCCCTTACGGCATAGCTGCGGTTGGCCCCGCTCAGGGTAAGGCGGTGCCCCATGGCCATGGCTGCGGGGCGGAAGTTGTAGTTGTTAGCCCCTGCCATGTCGGGCATGGCGAAGGAGTTCGCTTCAAACGGCAGCGAGGTGTCCATGGAGCGGGTCTGCTGGTTGAGGCCGCCCACGAGCGAGTAGCGGAACTGCCCGGTCTCCATGTCGTTGAACGGGGCCCCGTTGACGTGCACCGCGCTGTACTTTTGGTTGAAAGCCCGGTAGCGGAACCTCACCGGGGAGAAAAGGTAGCCCACTTCCGAGGCGTACACGTCGGAGGCGGACCCCACCACGGTTATGCCCTGGTCCACGTTTTCGTTTTCTCCCAGCTGCTCCTCGGAGAAGACGAAGGCCGACTCCGGTATGGCCGGGGGCGCGGAGACGCTGTCTTCCGCCTGGGCCGCAGCCGCTTGCGCGCAGCATGCGGCCGCCATGGCCAGCAATAGTCTGTTGTGCATATCAGTGCTTTTTACATTGTTTCCTTCGGGCGCAAAGTAAGCAAAAAAAACATTGCCCATATATAGGATAGGTGTGGAACAGTATTGCCAGGGCTTTTTTGGGATGCGCCGCCCGCACCGTGGGCAGTACCACGCCCCGGTACAAACAATACCACGGCTTGGTACCGATAGTACCACGGCTTGGTACAGGTAGTACCACGGCTTGGTACAGCGCTGTGGTACGCCCCTCGTTGCTATTCAACCGATGGAATGCAGGTGTGCCACCTAACTTCCCGGCCAAACAGGGAAACGCCGCATCTTGGCCTTGCAACCCCATTCCAGTCCAATTTGGTGCGCTCCACGCCACTTAATGTGCCGATATGTTTGTATGAGCCGGGAAAACCGCTATTTTTGCCGCGTAATAAACGGAAGGGAATAGAGGGCAGCGGAAGCCTGCGCCCATGTGGCGGGAAGAGAGAAAGACACTATACACAAATCCTAAAACAAACTATTATGAGTACAGAGAGAAAACCGATCGCCGTGGTGGCGGTGGTAGCCGCGGCGCTTGTGTTAGGCGCGGCACCGGCACAGGCGCAGTTCGGCGGCCTGCTCAAAAAGGCCAAGGAGACCGTGAAAAAGAAAGTGGAGAAAAAGGCCGATGAAAAGGCTTGGGAAGCGAAACAGGCCGGCAACAAAGCGGTGGAAGAAGCCAAGGAAAAGGCCCTGCACAAGGTGCCGTGCCCATGGCTAATGAACCCCGACTCTGTGTCCGACAGCAACCGCGGCAAGGTACAGGAGTATATCAAGAACCTCGGCAAGGCCGATCCTGCGGATGTCGACTCGCTCAAGGAGCAGATAATGCGCCGATTGGACGAAAACACCGAGATATTGAAAGCACGCGGGTATGACGACGTGTGGAAAGCTCCCTTGGACGATGTCGGGAGAGAGGGCAAGGAGTAGAATCTTCTACTACACTTCTATAGCGACCTACACCAGGATGTCATCGTTTTCCACGTGGACGGGACGCTGACCAAGGATAAGAATGGCATGGAATTCAGGTCCATAAGGGTGGACTCGGGCACCACGAGCTATTACATAATTCTTGATGAAAACAACGATATGGCCTTCCACACCATGGGCGGCGACAAGATCTTCGTGGAAGACGAGGAGCTCCCCGAAGTGAAGGAATTCCAGCAAAAGCTCGCCAACGCCAAGACGCTGTTTGAGAATTTTGGTCCTGACTACGCGACCATCTGCGGGATGTGCTACAACTTTATGATCCAGGCCTTGGAAAACAACGCCCCCGGAAACATAGGCTACCGGCCATACCCCAAGGGCGGTTCGCTCAACTCCCTCGCCGGCAAGGCCCTTGCCGTGATAAAGAAGACGGACGCCTACAAGGATGCTATAGCCGTGGTCATAGACGCCGATAGCTGGACGATAGACAAGAACGCATTCGGGATTCCCATCAGGAGGAAGTGCGGCGGCTGGGCCATACGCAACGACAAGCACGGCAAGAGGGCCTACCGCGTGATGTTCGCCGAGGACTACGATGGCACCGGCTACGGCGCACTGCACATGTACGGCCAAGGCATGGGGTCGCACTATGTGAAATAGCGTCAGCGCGGGCTGTGGAAAAGGAAAGGGGTGCGCCATTGCGGCGCACCCCTTGTGTGTTCCAACCGAATTTTCCGCCGGATTGCAGTCCGGCATGCGGAGCTGCCAAGACTGGGCCTGCCTTGTCTTGTATGGGATCGCAGGCGTCCCGCCTGCTTTCAAAACAAGCCAACACCAATATTGAGAGATGTGTCAAGCAATGTCCCTACGGCACACCTTATTGCGATGGTGTGTTTGTTTGGTGTGAAAACGGATTGGTTCGCACCTTTCCCAATGCTGTGCTGTAGAGACGCGGCTTGCCTTGTCTTGGCATGAAATCAAGGCAAACAACAAGACGGGGCAAGCCCCGTCTATACAGCACTATTGAATCAAGCCACGTCTATAAAACGCAATTGCATGTGTGGTTTGCCGTCTACCCGGCCGCCTTCATCTGCATGAGCAGTTCTTTCTGACGGCTGTTGAGCCGTGAGGGCAGCGCCACGGAATAGGTTATGATGAGGTCTCCGCCGCCGGCACCCTTTCCGCGCAGCCGCACCTTGGCGCCGTTGGGCGTGCCTTCCTTCACTTTCAGCTTCAGCCGGTCGCCGCCTCCGGTCTCTATCACCACCTCGCCGCCGAGCAGGGCCGTGTAGAGATCCAATTCCACGGTGGCCTCGGTGTCTCCACCCGCCCCTCGCCCCTGAGTACCGGGGTTGCGCATCCTGCCGAACAGCTCCTCGAAAAAGCTCGAGAAGCCGCCCGCGCCGCCTTTGAAGTCGAACCCGTCAAAGGGAGAACCTCCGCCTTGTCCCGCGCCGGGCTGCCCCCCCCACGCTTCAGCCTGCTTCCACTGGTGGCCGTACTGGTCGTACTTGCGGCGCTTTTCGGCGTCGCCTATCACGTCGTAGGCTTCGCTGAGAGCCTGGAACTTGGCCTTGGCCTTGGGGTCGCCCGGGTGTAGGTCGGGGTGGAACTGCTTGGCCCGCTTCCGGTAGGCTTCGCGCACTTCGCCCTGCGGTATGTCTCGCGGCACTCCGAGTATCTTGTAGTAGTCTATGAACGCCATTTCGCTGTTGTTTTATTACACACAACACAGAGCAAAAACCGTGCCGCCGCCCCCATGCTGCTTCCGTAGGGCTGCAAATGGCTAACTTTGCCGCCGTGAAACAGACAGGAAGCGGCGGAAGGCCGCACAACACCGGGGCTGCGGGGCCGCAGCCGGGATACCGGGGCGGGGACTTTTGGAGGGAAGAGCTGAACGAAGACCAGTACGAGGCGGTGAGTTGCACCGGCTCGCCGCAGCTTGTGATAGCGGGCGCCGGCTCGGGCAAGACGAGGGTGCTGACTTACAAGGTGGCGTACCTAATAGCCCACGGGGCCGACCCGGAGAGCATACTCGCCCTTACCTTCACCAACAAGGCCGCCGGGGAGATGAAGGCCCGCGTGGCCGCCATGGTGGGCGAAGCCACGGCGCGGCGCATAGACATGGGCACCTTCCATTCCGTCTTCGCACGCATACTCAGGAGGGAGGCCGCCGCCACGCCGTTCACCCCGGACTTCACCATCTATGACGAGGCCGACTCCAAGGCCCTGGTGAAGACCATCGTGAAAGAGTTGGGCTTGGACCCCAAGGCGTACGACCCAAAGACCGTGAGGCAGCGCATCTCCATGGCCAAGAACCACCTGGTGGGGGCTGCGCAGTATGCCGCCACGCCCGATTTCCTAAACCGCGACCGCCGTGCGCAGACGCCGCGCATAGCCGACATATTCTCCATATACGAGAGCCGCTGCCGCACTGCCAATGCGATGGACTTTGACGACCTCCTGGTGCACACCCACTCGCTTTTCGCCGGGGATGCCGCAGTGCTTGGGAAGTATGCAGGCAGGTACGCCCACATTCTCGTGGACGAATACCAGGACACCAACCACGCACAGCAGTGCATCCTGCGCCAGCTCACCGGCTCGGGGGCGGAAATATGCGCCGTGGGAGACGACTCGCAGAGCATATACGGCTTCCGTGGGGCCGATGTGGACAACATCCTCGGGTTCCGGCGAGACTATCCCGGTGCCAAGCTCTTCAAGTTGGAGCGCAACTACCGCAGCACCCAGAACATAGTGGCGGCCGCGGCCAGCCTGATAGGGCACAACACCAACAAGATAGACAAGCGTGCTTACAGCCTTGGAGACAAGGGAGAGAGGGTGAGGGTGGCCGAGGCGCACTCGGACCGCGAGGAGGCCTCCATAGTGAGGAGGGAGATAGCGCGGCGGGTGGCGGCCGGGTGGCGGCACTCCGATTTCGCAGTGCTGTACCGCACCAACTCGCAGAGCCGCAGCTTTGAGGAAGAGTTCGGTTCTTACGGCACTCCGTTCAGGGTGTACGGAGGCCTGGGCTTCTACCAGCGCAAGGAGATAAAGGACGCGGCGGCCTATTTCCGCTTGTCGGTGAACCCGGATGACGATGAGGCTTTCCGCCGTGTGGCCAACTACCCCAAGCGCGGCATCGGCGACACCTCGCTGGCCAGGCTGTCGGCCGCCGCTGCTGCGCGTGGTGCGAGCCTGGCCGCCGCCGCTGCCGACATACGTGAATACTGCCCGGGTATGGCTGCCGCCGCTGCGGCGAAGTTGGCCGCCTTTGCAAGTATGGCATACGGTTTCCACCGGAAGCAGAAAGAGACCGACGCCTACACGCTGGCGGTGGAGATAATGGAGCGGAGCGGCATGAAAGAGGAGGTGTTCTCCTCTGCCAAGGCGGAGGACGTGTCAAGGCAGGAAAACTTGGAGGAATTCCTCGCGGCCATACACGGGTATGTCGATTCGGACATAGAGGAGAACGGAGGTACGGGGGCTCCGATGTCGCAGTATCTGCAAAGCGTGTCGCTGCTTTCTGACACGGAGGATGACGAGGATGGTGGCGACAGGGTGTCGCTGATGACCGTGCATGCGGCCAAGGGGTTGGAGTTCCCCTACGTGTTCATTGTGGGGGTGGAGCAGGGAATCTTCCCCGGGGCAAAGTCGGCTGCGTCCCTCAGGGGCATGGAAGAAGAGCGGCGGTTGATGTACGTGGCCATGACCAGGGCCGAGAAGTGCTGCATGATAACCTACGCCCGTCAGCGTTTCCGTTTCGGCCATGTGGAGGAGGGCGCTCCGAGCTGTTTCATAGCCGAGATAGACCCCTCGCTGTTGGACACCGGCTCGGCCGCATCGGCTTGGACTGCCAAGCGCGGGGACACCTTTGCGAGCTTTATGGCAGACCGGCACGGCCCGGCGTTGCGCCCCGTTTCCAAGTTGCCTGCACGTACCGTGGAGGAGGATGGGGGGAAACCGCTTGACCCGGCGTTGAAAGTGGGTTCAATGATAGAACACCAGCGCTTCGGCATAGGCCGGGTTACGGCCATAGAGGGGAGCGGGCAGAGCACCAAGGCTACCGTGGAGTTCGTGAACCAAGGCACGAAGCAGTTGCTGCTCAAATTTGCCAAGTATGACATAATAGGTTGACGGGTGCCGTACACCATAGTGGAAAGTGGCGGTGTGGAATATGGGTGTTCTCCATATTCCACACCGCTGTCTTTTAATTTATGTGCGGTGCAGAGTCCGCCCATAGTTTTCACCTACAATGTAGTAGTACAGGGTGCTGTTGTGGACTTTGTGCAAAAGAACTCGTCAGCGCAGATTTTCCAATATGCCTTTGAGTTCGGCCATTCCCTCTACGGCGCCTTTGAGGATTTGCACTGCGTGGCAGCCGTGTGGCGCCCTTATTGGAGAAGGGTCCACTATGTATACCGGCGTTCCCGGGCGCAGGTGCCTCAGTAGCCCGGCGGCAGGGTAGACCACGAGCGATGTTCCCACTACCACGGCGATGTCCGCCTCGGCCATAGTTTCCGCAGCCTGTTCCATCATCGGTACGCTTTCCCCGAAGAATACAATGTAGGGACGTTTCAGAGAGCCGTCGGCAGCTTTCTCCCCCGGGAGTATGTCGGGGCTGGCCGTGGTAAGCTCCTCTACCATGGCGGGGTTGTAGGGGTCTATGCTGCTCGTGGATTTCGTCAGTTCCCCGTGCAGGTGCAGTACGTGCGACGAGCCGGCCCGCTCGTGCAGGTCGTCCACGTTCTGGGTTACCACGTCCACATGGAACCATGCTTCAAGTTCCGCCACGGCCTTATGGGCTGCATTCGGCTGTGCGGCGAAGAGCTTACGGCGCAGTCCGTTGTAGAACTTGTTTACGAACACAGGGTCGCGCATTACGGCCTCGTGCGTTGCCACACGCTCCACCGGCTGGTCTTCCCAAAGGCCGTCCTCTCCACGGAATGTCTTGAAACCGCTCTCAACGGATATCCCCGCCCCTGTTAGGAACACTATCTTTTTCATCGTTTTTCCTCTTTGTGTTTTCGGCCTTTTCGTGCCGCATAGGGCAAAGTTAGGCGTTGTGGGTACTTTGACGGAGCGTTGTGTGTTGAAATGGGGAGTCAAGGTTTTCCAAAGCCAAGGAATGCCGTTGCATATATGTTTCCGTTTCGCTAAAACGTGGTGGTGGAGGCCTTTTTCCACCCGTATCCGGCTTGTTCGGTGTGGAAAATCCCAATTGTGTAAAAAAAACGCTTCGGAAAGGCGGATTTTTGCTTACTTTGCAGCGATTTTAGCCGTATTGTGTCCAAAAGGGATTTATGGGTGATATGAAAAAAGGAGGAAAGGCACGCATAGGAATGCAGTCGGCCACCTTGTGCATCAGCACCGCCATGGTGTTGGTGCTGCTTGGTTTGGCGGTGCTGTCCGTGCTGTCCGGCCGCAACCTTTCGTCGTATGTGAAGGAGAACCTCGTGGTGAGCGTTATGTTGGACAACGGCTTTTCCGACACAGAGGCCCGGCAGATGTGCCGCGTCTTGGGAGGAAAGCCATATTCCAACAAGGTGGAGTATGTCAGCAGCAAGCAGGCTTTGGAGGAAGGCACTGCCGAGCTCGGGGTGAACCCGGAGGAGTTCGTTGGTGAGAACCCGTTCATGCCGTCTGTGGAACTGACCCTCAAATCGGCATACGCCAACAACGACTCGTTGGAATGGATATCAGCAGAGATCTCGGCCCTGCCCAAGGTGGCCGAGGTCAACTACCAGGAAGACCTCATAGACAAGGTCAATGCCAACATAGCGAAAGTGGGCACCGTGTTGCTCGTCCTTGCCCTTCTTTTGACGTTCGTGTCTTTCTCGCTTATAAACAACACAGTGAAACTCGGCATATATTCCCGCCGCTTCTCCATACACACCATGAAGCTCGTGGGGGCTTCGTGGTCTTTCATACGCGCCCCTTTCGTACGCCAGTCGGTGGCCGCAGGCCTGATAGCCGCAGTTGTGGCCTGCGCTGCGATAGCCGGCTGCGTATACGGCTTGTACCGCTACGATGGGGACATCCTCATTGTGGTTACGTGGCCCGTGCTGGCGGCCACGGGCGTGGCGGTGGTGCTTTTCGGGGTTACCATAACGGCGGTGTGCGCCTACATATCGGCCAGCAAGTTCCTCCGTATGACCGCCGGCGAACTGTACAAAATCTGACGGCGTGTCCCACGCTGTGCGGGAAACCATTGCAAACAAAAAACAACAGATAGATGGACAAGAAAGAAATGGCGCTTGGCAAGGCAAACTTCATCATGATGGCAGCCAGCATGGCCGTGATAGTAATCGGCTTCGTCCTTATGTCAGGCGGGGTCAGTAGTGATGAGTATTTCAACCCGGCCCAGTTTGACTTCCGCCGCACCACCCTCGCACCCATTACCTGCTTCGTTGGCTTCGTGGCCATGGCAGCGAGTGTGATGTATGTGCCGCGCGGCAGGCGGGGCAAAGGAACGGACGACAGCCAAAAGACTTGGTGATGGGCGTTTGGGAGACCATCATAATAGCGATAGTGGAGGGCCTTACGGAGTTCCTCCCCGTGTCGTCCACCGGACATATGATAATTGCCCAGGGGCTGCTTGGAGTGGAGAGCACCCCGTTTGTAAAGGCGTTCACCATAATAATACAGTTCGGGGCCATACTATCCGTGGTATGCCTCTATTGGAAACGCTTTTTCAAGCTTGACCGCACCCCATCCAAAAGCTCCACCCCATGGGGGAGGATATTGCACAAGTGGCGTTTCTACTGGCTGCTGCTTGTGGCCTTCCTACCGGCCGCAGCCATAGGCTTTGTGGCCAAGGCCACCGGGGTGATAGACCGTTTCTTGGAAAATGTGCCGATGGTGGCGGCGATGCTCGTTGTTGGAGGCGTGTTCATGCTGTTTTGCGACAAGCTCTTCGGAGGAGGGTCTCCCCATGCACGCATTACGGAGAAAAAGGCGTTCCGAGTGGGCCTTTTCCAATGCATAGCAATGATACCGGGGGTTTCGCGCTCCATGGCCACCATAGTAGGTGGAATGTCGCAGGGATTGACGCGCAAGGCCGCCGCGGAGTTTTCATTCTTCTTGGCCGTGCCCACCATGGCGGCGGCCACCGCACTTGACGTGCTCGGGCTTTTCTTCGGAGACGGGGCCGAGACTTCCTGGGCCACGGCGGACAACCTCGCCATGCTGGCCTTGGGCTGCGCGGTAGCCTTCGTGGTTGCCTTGGCGGCCATGAAGTGGTTCGTTGCGGTGCTGGCCAAGTATGGTTTCAAGGCTTTCGGGGTTTACCGCATAGTAGTGGGCTTGTTCATACTTGCCTGGGTGTGGTTCGTGGGCGACTTAGCAATGGTTGGCTGATGGATTTCGTAGAAGGGGAGATCTTCGGCATAGACAAGCCATACGGCAAGACAAGCTTCCAAGCCCTTGCCAGGATGAGGTGGCTCATCTCGCAGAAACTCGGCGGACGGCGCATAAAGGTGGGCCATGCAGGCACTTTGGACCCATTGGCCACGGGAGTGCTCGTGCTGTGTACGGGCAAGGCCACCAAGCGAATTGAGGAGCTGCAGGCCGGCAAAAAAGAGTACGAAGCCACGGTAAAGCTCGGTGCCACCACCCCGAGCTATGATATGGAACACCCGGAAGACGCAACATACCCCACCTCCCACATAACAAGGGAGAAGGTAGAGGAAGCTCTCGGCAAGTTCGTGGGGGACATACGGCAGGTGCCGCCCTCGTTCAGTGCCTGCAAGGTGGACGGCAAGAGGGCTTACCATCTAAGCCGGAAGGGACAGGAAGTGGAGTTGAAAGCTAAGACCGTGAGGATAGACAGCATAGAACTGCTCGGGTTCGACCCAGTAGCCATGGAAGTAAACATAAGGGTGTCTTGCGGCAAGGGGACATACATCAGGGCCTTAGCAAGGGACTTAGGGCGTGAACTCGGCTCGGGCGCATACCTGACGGCCCTCAGGCGCACCAAGGTCGGTGACATATCCATCGGCCAGTGTGTCAGGATGGAAGATGCAGAGCAATTTGTAATGCAGGCTTAGCCTGCCGTGGGGATTTTACCGAAGGACGCACGTCCGCAGCAAACAATATAAGAAACATGAAACTATCGCATTTCAAATTCAACCTGCCCGATGAGCTCGTGGCCATGTATCCGCACAGCGTGGAATATGAGGTGGAAACAGACGGCGGGGGCAACGAGACCCAGCGCGTTACAAGGCGCGACGAATGCCGCATGATGGTGCTACACCGCAAGTCTGGACGCATAGACCTCTTCCGCAAAGATGCGGACGGCAACCCGGTGGAGGGGGAATACATAGAGTTCCGCCACATACTGGACTATTTCGACGAGGGGGATGTAATGGTGATGAACGACACCAAGGTGTTCCCCGCAAGGCTCTACGGGCGCAAGGACAAGACCGATGCCAAGATAGAGGTGTTCCTGCTGAGGGAACTCAGCGAGGAACTGAAGCTGTGGGACGTTCTGGTGGAACCTGCGAGGAAAATCCGCATAGGCAACAAGCTGTTCTTTGACGAGAGCGGCTCCATGATGGCCGAGGTGGTGGACAACACCACGAGCCGCGGGCGAACGTTGCGCTTCCTGTACGATAGTCCGCACGATGAATTCAAGCGCGACTTGATGTCGCTCGGCGAGGCACCGCTGCCGAGGTACATAATAGACCACAAGGGGGAGGACGGCAAACCGGACAGGCAGCCAGGCAGCCATGACATAGAAGACATCCAGTGTATCTACGCACGCAACGAGGGAGCCGTTACAGCGCCTGCTGCGGGCCTGCATTTCAGTCGGGAACTGATGAAGCGGCTTGAGATAAAGGGAGTGGACACGGCTTTTATCACCCTGCATTGCAGCCTGCTCAGCTTCACGCCCATAGAGGTGGAAGACCTCAACAAGCACAAGATGGATTCAGAGCAGATGCGCATAGGCCGTGAAGCCTGCGACATAGTGAACAAGGCCAAGGAGCAGGGCCGCAAGATATGCGCCGTGGGCACCAGCGTGGTGAAAGCCACGGAGACGGCCATGGGTACGGACGGCATGCTGAAAGAATACGACGGGTGGACGGGTAAGTTCATATTCCCTCCTTATAAGACGGGCTTCGCCAACTCCATGGTTGGCAATTTCTACCATCCCATGTCAACCCTGCTGATGACGGAGTGTTCCTTCGGCGGATACGACCTCGTGATGGAAGCCTACCGCATCGCAGTGGAACACGGCTACAAGTTCGGCTGCTACGGAGACGCCATGCTCATACTCGATGACTGAAACCCACACGGCTTTCCTCGGCCTTGGCACAAACCTCGGCGACAAGGAGGCCAACATAGCACGCGCGGTGGAACTCATCGGCAGGCACGTGGGCAGGGTTGTGGCCTTGTCGTCATTGCATGCCACAGAGCCGGTGGGTTTCCCCTCGCCCAACAATTTCCTAAACGCCGCGGCAAGGGTGGAGACTACGCTCGGGCCGCGGCGTCTCCTGCAAGCCACCCAGGAAATAGAGCGGGCCATGGGGCGCACGCGGAAAAGCTCCGCAGGGATCTACCACGACCGGATAATAGACATAGACATACTGCTCTATGATGATGTGTCCGTGGACGAACCCGACCTGAAAATACCACACCCTGGCATACCTTCCCGCCCCTTCGTCCAAATCCCTTTGGCGGAAATATCATAGACGGGCCACAGCCTTTGCGCATACCTTTTTGTTGTTATGCGGAAAGGCCGGGCTGAGGGAAAATACCGAAAAATAGCGATTGCACAATTTCCAACCTCGGGGTACCTTTGCACCCGAAATGGAAATCGGACTAATCAACAGCCACGGCCGTGCGGTGTGCATGGCGGCCATGCTCGCAGCCGCCGGTGTGTGCGCCGCGCAGAAAGCGCCGGAAGACAATACAAACAACAGCCTTTACAAGACGGTGGGCCTGGACGAGGTCTCCGTAATGGCCAGCGGCACGCAAACTCTTAAAAAATCCGCTTACAACGTCTTGGCAGTGGACGCCAAGGCGTTTGCAAACACATCCAAGAGCATAGCTGATGTGCTGAAC